>Ga0210044_10000429_pt1 | contig 63619 bp, 57 predicted proteins | sample CryGey13umfilter_2_FD_183959 | JGI IMG/M metagenome (GOLD analysis project Ga0210044, IMG submission 183959) | Groundwater microbial communities from aquifer in Utah, USA - Crystal Geyser 4/9/14 3 um filter (SPAdes) (version 2) | ecosystem: Environmental > Aquatic > Deep subsurface >...
TACCGGTTTTTGTAGGCGGTAAACCAGCCGACCGACCTTGTGACCTTCTCCCGTTCATCGGGAGAGGGTGGCTCCGCCGCAGGCGGAGGCAGGTGAGGGAACTGGAGGGACGCGTTTCATCGCGTCCCTTATCCCATCAGCCACGACGGAGCGTGGCCCTCCAAAATATATCATGAGTCTGGCGGTGCCCCACTCCGACTGGGGGCATGTTGAAAAAGTGGTTTCCGGATTTCCTCCACATGTCATTCCCGCGAAAGCGGGAATCTATCTCTTTGGTCAATATGGATTCCCACTTTCGTGGGAATGACAACTAAATAACTTTTCTTTGCCAAATATGGCTTTTCGACACCCTGCCTAAGCGGGGCTGTGGGATTTGTTTCACCTTCAGTAATTCTATTCACTTGACTTGCCTCCACCATAAAATTAAATTCTGAATTGTTGCTAATTGCGGAGAATTGCCTTTCGCAGTGACCTTGGACTTGTAAGATCTTAAATTGGTTTTCGCTGGAGGAGCTTTGATAAAAAGTAACCCCCTTGAGGGGAAGATTGCACTGGTTACCGGTGGCAGCAGAGGAATAGGCAAGGCGATTTCCCTACGGCTGGCGGAAATGGGAGCATCGGTCTGCATAAATTATTTCAAGAGGCGACAGGCAGGAGAGGAGACTCTGAAACTAATTCAAGACAATGGGGGAGAAGGGATGCTCCTTCGTGCCAATGTGGGCAATCAAACAAGCCTCCAGAAAATGTTCGAATCGGTTAAGGAAACCTATGGGAAACTCGACATATTCATCTCAAATGCCGCATTGGGAATGTTTGGCGGGATCAATGAGGTCGATGATAAGATGTGGAATCTCGCTATGGATGTTAATGCCAAAGCATTTCTGTATGGCACCCAGAAAGCCCTAGAACTGATGCCGGATGGCGGGAGAATTGTAGCCCTAACCAGCATTGGTTCGTCGCGCTATATCCCATCTTATGCTTCAATTGGCGCAAGCAAGGCGACAATTGAGTGCCTTATGAGATATATGGCAGTGGAGTTTAATCCCAGAAATATCACTTGCAACGCTGTTTCCGGTGGCTTTATCGATACCGATGCCCTAAGGAGCTTTCCCATTTACGATGAAATCTTGCAGGAAGTGATGCGCCGCTCGCATTCGAAGCGGCTGGGAACACCGGAGGATATCGCCGCCGTAGTATGCTTCCTATGCACGCCGGAATCGAGGTGGGTTACAGGCCAAGTGATAACTGTTGACGGTGGATTCACTCTGATGTAAGATAGATTGCAAGGTTTTCTCCAAAAAGCGCCTACACATAATTTTTCAAAAAATGGTTGCAAAAATGACAAATGATGGTATAAGCTTGGCTTCTGATAAAAAGTATGGAAAATATGGAGTCAAGATGCTTAGTCTTAGAGAATGCAAAGCCCGCGAGATACTCGATAGCCGTGGAAATCCTACTATAGAAGTAGAAGTTATACTCGAAAGCGGTCATTCTGGCCGTGCCGCGGTCCCATCTGGAGCATCGACGGGCGAACACGAAGCACTGGAATTACGTGATAAGGGGAAACGCCGCTATCTCGGCAAGGGTGTTTTAACAGCGGTAAAAAATGTTAAGAATGTCATAGCTCCCGAACTGGCCACATCGGGGATTGACATAAGCGATCAGGTGGCATTGGATAATTTTTTGGTGGCATTGGATGGCACCGAGGACAAGTCCAAACTGGGTGCCAATGCGATTTTGGGGGTTTCATTAGCGATTTGCAAGGCCGCCGCATCATATTCAGGTTTAGCGCTTTACAGATATATTGGCGGAGTCAATGCGGTAACTCTGCCAGTGCCAATGATGAATGTCATAAATGGGGGTTCTCACGCGGACAATAATGTTGACCTGCAGGAATTTATGATAGTGCCTGCTGGCGCTCCGAGCTTCTCCGAGGCCTTGCGATATGGGGTTGAAACTTTTCACAATCTCAAAAAAGTCTTATCATCCAAAGGATTGAATACGGCAGTGGGCGATGAAGGAGGGTTTGCGCCTGATTTGAAATCAAATGAAGAGGCGATTCAAGTAATTTTAGAAAGCATTGAAAAGGCTAAGTTTAAGCCGGGCAAAGACATCTATGTCGCTCTGGATCCGGCCTCTTCGGAATTCTATGAAAAGGAGACCGGGGTATATAATCTAAAATCAGAAAATAGGAAACTATCTCCATCAGAAATGGTGGATTATTATGCGAATTTGGGGAATAAATATCCGATAATTTCCATAGAAGATGGAATGGCCGAAGACGATTGGGACGGATGGGCGCAAATGACTCAACGGCTTGGTGATAAGATCCAATTAGTGGGAGATGACCTATTCGTGACCAATACCAACCGTCTTAAGGTGGGAATAGAAAAGAAGATAGCCAATTCGATTCTCATAAAACTTAATCAGATAGGGACACTGACCGAGACTCTAAATGCCATCAAAATGGCTCACAATGCCGGCTATACGGCAGTTATCAGCCATAGGTCTGGGGAGACGGAAGACACCACTATTGCCGATGTAGCGGTTGCCACCAACGCCGGTCAAATTAAGACAGGTTCGCTTTGTCGGACGGACAGGATATGCAAATATAATCAGTTGCTTCGAATAGAGGAACAATTGGGGGATTATGGCGTTTATCCAGGCGTAGAAGCATTTAGGCGAAAATAGAATCCGAGGCGGCATTGGCAACATTGAGGACTAATCGTCAATTGAAGAGGAAAAATCGAATAGTCGGGCCAAGCCTATCGGGCAAATTCCGATCAGCAGTTAAGAAATTTTATCTTATTGGCATCTTTTTGCTCTTGATAATGCTTTTTGCTGGCGGTGATTATGGATTTATTCGAATGTGGCAGTTGTCCGGCAGATTGGGAGAAATGAGAAATAAGGTTGACATTTTGCGTGTTAAGAATATCGATCTACATTCTGAGAAAAGCCTATTATCCGGCGATGATTCTTATAGGAAATCGATTGCGACCGAGAAATATGGGATGGTATCGAAGGGAACTATCCTGTGCCGATTGGTCAAATAGCGGCAATGCCTTATCTTAAAGGCTATTTTGGCGCCAGGAAGTCATAACCTCACTGGAAGACAGGGATATGGGTATTTTTAAATCCGGGGGAGTAGTTATAGCAGTTAAGGATTCGGGTGAAACCTCTCGATTAGCCGATGTATTTACCGAACAATATGGATTGATAAGAGTGAAAGCTAAAGGCGCCCGTCGTCCCGAAAGTCGTTTTGGGGCCGCCACAGATCAATTAACATATATTCAGGGCGTATATTATATGAGGGAGGATGAGAATATCGCTGGCCTTTCAGCGGCAGATGTAATTATGGGGTTTCCCAATATCCATAAGGATTTAATTAAATTCTCCTATGCTTCGGGATTGGCGGAAGTGCTTTCTGCGAATCTTCCCGCAGGGCAACCTCAAAAGGTGCTATTCAATGCTTTTCTGTCCGCATTGAAAGACCTGGAAGACATTGATAAGGAAATTATTGAGAAGTTTTTCTGGGCGCATCTCTTGAAATTTATGTCTCTCCTCGGATATAGGCCGGAATTTCTGATCTGTTCAGGTTGTTCGGTCGGCAAGAGCTCGGATTGGATGTTTTCCGTGGAGAATGGGCGAATTTATTGTAAAGATTGCAGCAAATCCCTTCGGGATTCGCTGTTCATCCAGCTTGATGGTGGTGAAGCCCGCATATTGTCTATTTTCATCAGTGCCGACCGGAGTGTGCTTTCAGGGCTGAATGTCAGTGATAGCCAGATGAAAACGGCTCGGGCTGTTATTGACGCTTTCAGGAAATACCACACTTTGCCCGAAAATGAATTAAAATCATTAAGGTTTATGGACCAGGTTACAAAAGAAAGAACTGAATCGTAGAATATCAGCGCAAGGAGAATTAGTGGCGAAAAGAGAGTCCCCCGACTTAATGGAGACATTGGTTTCACTCTGCAAAAGGAGGGGCTTCATATTTCAAAGTTCAGAGATTTATGGCGGCTTGTCATCCTGTTGGGATTATGGGCCGTTGGGCGTGGAGTTGAAAAAGAATATCAAGGATTATTGGTGGAAAGCGATGACCCGGGATCGTGATGATATCGAGGGTCTGGATGCGGCCATATTGATGCATCCCCGAATTTGGGAAGCATCGGGGCACGTTGAGAACTTCACCGATCCGCTGGTTGATTGCAAGGCGTGCAAACGTCGTTTTCGGGCAGATGAACTTAATGGCGAAAATTGCCCGGATTGCGGTGGGGAATTGACTGAACCGCGTCAGTTCAATTTGATGTTCAAAACTTTCATGGGACCTGTGGAGGATAGCGCTTCGGTCATTTATATGCGTCCCGAAACTGCCCAGGGAATTTATGTCAATTATTTGAATGTCCAGATGCCATCACGTCAAAAAATTCCATTTGGAATTGCTCAGATAGGCAAGGCCTTTCGCAATGAGATCACACCGGGGAATTTCATTTTTCGGTCTCGTGAATTCGAACAGATGGAGATGCAATATTTCGTCCATCCTTCTGATGATGAAAAATATTTTGAATATTGGCGGGAAAAACGCTGGCAATGGTATCTCGATTTGGGAGTGGAGGAAAAGAGGATGCGCTGGCACAAACATCTTGAGGGAGAACTTGCGCATTATGCCAAAAAGGCTTTCGATATTGAATTTGAATTTCCCTTCGGCTGGAAGGAAATTGAAGGCATCCATAATCGGACCGATTTCGATTTGAAGCGGCATATCGAATTCTCGGGAAAAGATATGTCCTATCTGGATCCTTTTACCAATGAGAGATTTGTCCCTTATATCATTGAGACTTCTGCAGGAGCAGACCGAAGCACTCTGGTCACATTGATAAATGGCTATAAAGAGGAGGAAGTAAAAGGGGAGAAGCGCGTGGTGTTATCGATTGATCCTAAAATCGCTCCAATAAAGGTTGCTATTTTCCCATTAGTAAAAAGAGATGGCATGCCGGAAATAGCTCACCGCATTGAAGAGGATCTCCGCAAATCCTTCAAAGTTTTTTACGATGAATCAGCGGCTGTCGGGCGACGTTATAGAAGGATGGATGAAGCCGGCACTCCATTTTGTGTGACGGTGGATTCAGATACGTTGAAAGATGATACGGTAACAGTTCGCGAACGGGACTCAATGAGGCAGGATCGGGTAGCATCATCACAACTAAAACAATACCTTAGTGATAGCATAGGGTATTTCGGTTGAAGTGCTACTTTAAGCAATGATTTAAACATACATTTAGCCTGGGGATTTGATCCTGAATTATCATTGACAATTTGCTACTGATGGTTATAATAGTTCAGAGGTTTTGAATGTTATTAGCTATCGACATTGGCAATACAAATACAGTTGTCGGCATTTATAAAGAAGATCTTCTATTAAGCTTTTTCAGGCTTTCTTCTCGCGAGAACATAACTTCTGATGAGGCCGGTTTCGGATTGAGGAATATCTGCAATATCAATGGGGCGTGTGCGGATCAAATCGACAGCGCCATTCTTTGCTCGGTTGTGCCAACGCTGACCGCAGTATATGATTCCGCGATTCAGAAATATTTTAATATCAAGCCATTCATATTAACCCACAAATCTGACATTGGTATTACCATCGATTATGAGATACCAAATCAGGTCGGGGCAGACCGATTAGCCGATGCAGTGGGGGCTTATCATAAGTACGGGGGCCCGACAATAATTGTGGATCTGGGAACCGCAATTACGGTTGATGCCATTTCAAGCAAGGGCGTGTATTTGGGTGGCGCCATTGCGCCGGGTGTAGAGGCATCGCTGGCAGGTTTGTCGAAAAGAGCGGCTCAGTTGTTTCAGGTGCCCTTGAATTCGCCCAAAAGGGCTCTGGGGAAAAATACGGTGGAAAGCATCCAGGCTGGAATCATTTTCGGTGCGGCTGGTTTGATAGATGGCTTGGTTTCTCGGATTGCGAGTGAGATCGGGGAACCATTAAAGCGGGTGGTTGCGACCGGTGGTCTGGCCGAGATGGTCAGGGGAATCTCGAAAACAATAAATGAAATCAATTTGACACTCACGCTCGATGGATTAAATATCATTTATCAAAGAAATATGAAGAAGCGGTCGGAGGTCGTATGAAAAATTTGTTATCGGTTATGGCTTTGGTACTGGCATTGGGAGGCCAGGCAATCGGCGCCGACTATATGACGCCAGAGCAGATTCAAAGGATATGGGGAGAAGATGCGAAAGAGGTGATGCCCGCAACATTCCTACCCCGAGTATTGGATTTTCAGGATATGATTGATCAATATGCAGAGGCGTCTGCATTCATTCGCAGTTTGCAATATACCGCCAGCGATACCAATTTTGGCGGGTTAATGGAGGCGGAGCATCTACTTAGCATAATTCAAACTGACAATACTTCAGAGGCGATCTGGATTTGGAGCAGGTATTTCCAAGTGACCGGAGACACTCAATATTACCAGAATACCCTTAATGCCTGGCATTATCTATATAATTGGCCAGCCTGGCGTGAAGAAGGAGGAGGAAATCCCAGTAGCGGATATTACCGTTTTTATGTTGGCGGCTGGGGATTATTGGCGGAGAAGATTTACCGCGATGTCTATGGCAGCGATTTCTTCCGAGTCTATGCCGATTCCGTTGCAGATTATATGGTAAGCCATAGTCTGACTTTCGGGATGCTGAATGTAATGGTTTATTCTTGGGCTATGGGTTGTCTTTATATTTATGGAGAGGATATCGGAAATCAGGATTATATGGACCATGCTGATTCCGTTTCGACATTGCTCAAGGAGTGGGTGGAAGTAAATCCTCAATTCCGATTGAGCGCCGAACAGTGGGCGATGTCCGGTGGAGCTACTTTCTGGGGTTTGATGAATTCCTATTTTGCGGCCCATCCGGAAGAAGCATTTGATTGGGCGACCCAAAATGCTCCATATCTCGACACCTTGGATACTCTGGGAGAATGGCATCTCGCGCATAACGCCTGGTATGCGCTGGGGCATTGGACAGCTTTTGATGTAACTGGCGACTCAACGTTTTATTACAATCATGCTTTCCTTACCGACACCCTAATTGTTCAGGATGGTGATAATGATGGGGGAATTCCGGCCGCATTCGCTGATGCTGACACTATGGATCAATCCTGGTGCACAGCATATCTAGGGTTTATGTGTCTGAATCCCCTCCTGCCTCCGGCAACAGCGGTTGGTGATGGGAATGCCGCCATACCGACAGATTTTATCAGGGTGGTTAATTATCCCAATCCATTCAATGACCGCACGAAAATTATGTTCTCAGGATTTCCCTCGGGCGAGATGAAAGCGGAAGTTTTCGATCTTTTGGGCAGAAGAATCCAAATTATTAATCCGGGCAGAAGTCGAGGTTCAGGAGTGATCGACTGGTATGCTGGAGAGGCGGCCTCCGGAATCTACTTTATCAAGCTGAGCAGCTCGGGAAAGGGCGGGGTCGCGCGAGCCATTTTGATCAAATGATTCGTGCTTGAGAACCAGTTTATTATTGCTTTTATTTATAATCTTAGCGCTCAAATTAATTTTAGCCAGGGGGTAGTCTTTGGCCAGTTGCTGAAGCGCGCCGCCTATTAGAAAGCCAATGGCAATCTGGATACAAAATAGAATCAAGATCACGGCAATAATTCCCATATCAAATTTCATATCGGCCAGGATGCTCTGGAGATTAGCCTGATTCTAAGGCTTAAATGAGATATTCCAATTGACAATCAAAGCTGAGAAAGATAAATTGCTTTGTGAAACTTTGCTCAAATTGAGGTAATCCTATGGTTAGTAATTCCCCGCGTTTGTCCGGAAGGGCTCAAAAGATGCCGGCTTCGCCAATTCGCAAACTTGTGCCACTTTCGGATGCCGCTAAAGAGAGGGGGATTAAGGTATATCATCTGAATATTGGTCAGCCCGACATCCCGACCCCGGAGAGATTCTGGAACGCGATAAAGAATTATCAGAGTCGGGTCCTCGCTTATGGCCATTCGGAAGGCTTGCCCTCCTATAGAAAGAATCTGGCGAAATATTATGAAAATCTTGGCTATGATGTAAGGCCCGAGAATATAGTTATCACGACCGCCGGCTCTGAAGCCATTATTTTCTGCATGATGGCTGCTTGCGCCCCCGGCGACCAGATAATAGTACCTGAACCATTTTATACCAACTACAATGGATTTGCCATTATGTCAAGCGTGGAGTTGACTCCGGTTACTTGCGAAGCAGAAAATGGCTTTCATTTGCCTCCGATGCCTGAAATAGAGAAATTAGTCACCGAGCGCACCAGGGCAATCCTCTACTGCTCGCCGAATAATCCTACGGGAACCATATTCGAGAAAAAGGAACTGGTGGGACTGGCGGAGCTGGCGCGCAAGCATAATCTTTTTCTGATGGCAGATGAAGTATATCGTGAATTTGTCTATGAAGGCCATCATACGTCAATCTTTGAGATTGATGGCATCGAAGAGAGAGTCATTATTTTGGATTCAATTTCCAAGAGATACAGCGCCTGCGGGGCGCGTGTCGGGTGTGTTGTTACCAAGAATAAAAAGTTGATTGATTCGCTAATAAGATTCGGGCAGGCCCGGCTTTGTCCTCCTACATTGGAGCAGGCCGGAGCCAATGCCGTCCTTGAAGAGGGGCCTGAATATTTTAGGACGACAATGAATGAGTATCGCCGGAGGCGCGATACGGTTTATGAAATCCTTATGCAAATTCCGGGGGTAGTCTGTATGAAGCCATCGGGCGCATTTTATATAATGGCGAAATTGCCCATCGATGATGCTGATAAATTCGCCGCCTGGATGCTTACCGATTTCACTTACCAAAACGAAACCACGATGATTGCTCCCGGTTCTGGATTCTATGCCACATCAGGCGCGGGAACCAATGAAATTCGCATCGCCTATGTGCTGAATGTGGAAGATCTCAAGAAAGCAATGCATATTCTGAAGCTCGGCATTGAGGCCTATAAGAGGAGAGGCGGTTGAAGCGAACCGCAATAGGCATAGATATTGGGGGCACGGCCATCAAATTCGGGGTTATATCCGATGCCGGGAAAGTCCTCCATCATTTTTCCCGAATAACTGAAGCAAGCCCCGCGAGTATCTCCGGAATCATTCAAGAGGGTGTGAAAGCGATACTCGATTCGAACAAACAGCGCAATTGGAGAATCGAACATATAGGCATTGCCAGTCCGGGAGCGGTGGATATCGATAGCGGAATAATTTTTGGGGCATCGCCCAATATACCCGGTTGGTCTGGAACGAATTTAAAAAGGATCGTTGGGATTTTTGGATATCCGTCCTATGCCGACAACGATGCTAATGCCGCTTGTCTGGGTGAAATGAAGGTGGGAGCCGGGAAGGGATTTAGGCAGATCCTATTTGTAACGATTGGAACCGGAGTAGGGGGAGGGATTGTTATAAATGGCAATATCTATCGTGGGGCGAACTTTGGAGCCGCCGAAATCGGGCATGCTATCATTCGTCCGGGGGGGCGTAGGTGCGGATGCGGAAATCGGGGGTGTATGGAGAAATATGCTTCGGTTACGGGTATGATAGCCACCGCAAAACAAATCCTTTCCCGCAGGAGGAAGGGAAAACTATGGAGGGCAATCAGGGCGAATCTCGCCAACCTTACACCGGAGATAATCACCGCTGAATTCAGGAATGGAGATCCTGTGGCGATCGAAATTATAGAAAGTCAAGCGGAGGCGCTATCACAGGGAGTTGCCGGGGCGCTCAATTTGCTAAATCCAGAGGTCCTGATAATCGGGGGAGCCATATCTGAGGCAGGCACAGGATATATCAAAGCCATTTCCAATGCGATTATCGGCAAGACATTTCCCGCGGCGACCGAGAAATTGAAAATTATCCCGGCAAGGCTTGGTGGTAGAGCCGGAATGGTAGGAGCGGCTTACCTCGGATGGATACTCCCCGCTAATTGAGTGATCACCAGTATCTGACAACTGCAGATGATTAACGAGCAATTTCAGCGTAAATGGTACATCCTGGCGGCAGTATCAACCAGCGCTTTTATGGGAACGCTGGATGCTTCCATTGTCAATATCGCGCTACCAACAATCAGCAAAGTATTTTCGGTGGATATCAGGACTGTTTCATTTATCGCAACTTCATATCTTCTGGTAGTGACAGGTTTCCTGATCGTGGCCGGCAGGATGGGAGATATTTATGGAAGGAAGAAAGTTTTCATCATCGGCATCAGTATTTTCACCTCAGGCTCGTTTCTTTGCGGCATTTCATCCTCTATTGTTATGCTGGTGGGTTCGAGGATCACCCAAGCATTTGGAGGGGCGATGCTTGCCGGCAATTCGGCGGCATTAATCACGGAAAATTCTCCAATTCAAGAAAGGGGGAAAGTCCTCGGAGTGCTGGGGACAGTCGTAGCCATAGGTCTGTCATTAGGTTCTCCGCTGGGTGGTATCATCATAGAGCATTGGGGATGGAGGTATATTTTCTGGATCAATATCCCGTTGGGGATAGCCGCCGCAATGATTTGTGTTAGGATGCTCCCTTTGGTTCAGCCCAACCCCAACGGCGAGAAATTGGATATCGTGGGAGCATTTCTCCTGCCTCTTATTCTGGCGCTGTTGATACTGGGGATAAATTTTATGGGGCGGGATGGCATTGCGGGATTTGTGTTTCTTGTTCCGTTGGCATTATCGGTCATGCTGACAATCTTCTTTTATCATTATGAAAAGAGAGCGACTCACCCACTTGTAGATTTTACTCTTCTATTCAGAACTAGATTTTTATTCAGCAACATTGCCGGATTCATCAGCTATTTCTCTGGAGTATTTGTAATCATCCTGATACCATTTTATAATGAGGAGATTCTGAATCTCTCTGCGAGCAACTCTGGAAAAGTCCTGCTGACTTTACCGCTGGTAGGTATGTTTCTGGCACCGCTCGCAGGAATGATCTCGGATAGGATTGGCCAGCGGATTTTGGCATCCGGTGGGTTGCTCATAGCGACGATCGGGACTTCGACACTCTTTAGCCTAAAACAATCGGGATCCCCTGGGGAAGTGATGCTTAGATTGGCTATTATAGGGGTAGGCACAGGGCTTTTCACTACTCCCAACAGTAGCGCCATTATGGGAGCAATCCCGGTGAATCAACGGGGACTTGCTTCGGGGATGCTGGCCACGGTCAGGAATTTGGGATTGTCGTTAGGGGTAGCGGCAAGCACTTCGCTATTCTCTATGTGGAATAGGTCGATGCTGATCAAAATCCATACGAAAGCAGGGGCGTTCCTGACTGCTTTTGACCGGGTATTGGTCATAGCAATTGCCGCTTTAGTAATAGGAACAATTTTATCATTTCTGAGGGGAAATGAAGCTGGTAATGAATCTGAATCTAGCGCAATTTCAAAATAAATGTTGCCGATAAATTAAGAGGTATTATATTACAATCGGTGTTTTGGTGAACAAACCCAAATGAAACAGAATAGGCAATTCCTTGGCATTAAATTCAGTTGCTGTAATGTGTACAGCAGGATTTATAAGAATAGACGAGGCGATGCTTATGTTGGATGGTGTCCTAAATGTAGCAAACGGGTTCAGGTTAAGATATCATCCAAGGGAACTGATAACAGGTTTTTTGTTGCATTTTAGTTGTTGATGAGTTACATAATCTGGCAATCGTTGGCGCTTGGCGTATTGATCCTGGTAATGGGTTTAACCGGAGCAATTTTACTGGTTGCCATAAATAGGGAAGAAGATAGAGAGGAAACCGGTTTGCAAAAGAAGCTATATCTGGTTCCGCTTGATGAAGTGAGTAGGGGCTTGGCTGATTGGTTGGGGTCGAAACTTTCCAGCAAATTCAGGTTCAAGATTAATACGAGTATGGTGGCAAAATTGCCTGAAGAGTCTTACAGCGCATCCAGGGACAGCTATTTCTCGTCGATCATACTAAATAAGTTGCAATTCCTCAAAGCTTCCGAGGATGAGTATATCCTGGCCGTGACCGAAGAGGACCTCTTTACTCCAAATACGGATTATGTATTTTCCAGCTCGGATGGCCTTGCCGGAGTAGCGATTGTCTCTGCGCAGAGATTGAAACCGGAATTTTATGGCTTGCCGCAAAGCGATGAAGTGGTTCGAATGAGGGCGATGAAAAGAGCCGTGCACGAAATAGGGCACCTGTTGACTTTAGATAATTGCGATGAAAATAGCTGCGTGATGTACTCCTCTAAGACCATTTCCGACTTAGATTATCAGAGTGACAAGTTTTGCCATGGATGCAAGCTGGAGCTCACTTTACCGGTCAAAGTCCCCAAGACGTAACTTTCTATTCTCTGAAATCGCCGATATCAAAAAGCTTTCCCTATCTGACAACGGTCGCGAATGTTACCTGAGGATTTTTCTGCATCAATTTGCTGATCATGTCCTTCCGGCCTGATAATCTTATGATCAGCTTCTCGCCGTCAGATGATGAATCTATGATTCTGCAGTTTTTGGCGATTTCGGCATAAAGTGAGTAATCCGTCTTTCCGATTTGCACCACAACTTCAATGCCTTGCTGCCTGGATTCTTCCCTTATCTTATCAAGAAGCTCATCAGTGCCATCCGCATTGATGGCAGAGGCAAAAATGGAATTCGGAAGGCGGATCGCCAATGCTTCCAGGTCCTTGCGATCTTGAAGTAGGTCGGTCTTGTTCAGCACCAGCAATTTCCTACCCTCTTCATTTCCGAGTCTTGCCAGTTCTATATTCACAGTAGTGATCTTGGCATCAAGCATAGGGTCAGAAACATCGCAAATATGTAGGAGCAGATCGGCATCCTTTATATCCATCAGAGTAGAGCGAAATGAAGCGACGAGATGGGCTGGCAATTTTGAAATAAACCCGACGGTATCAGTTAATAGGGCAATTCCCCCACGACCTAAATTAAGGCGCCTAGTAGTGGAATCAAGAGTGGCGAATAGTTTGTCCTCGACCAGAACTCCCGCGTCAGTCAAATTATTCAAGATAGTTGATTTGCCGGCATTGGTGTAGCCTATGAGAGTAACCCTGAAAAGCTTATTTCTTCCTTTTCTCTGCGTTTCGCGCTCTTTGTCAATTTCCCTTAATTTTCTTTCAAGCTCGATTATCTGCTTCTGAATTATTCTACGGTCGGTTTCAAGCTGAGTCTCGCCCGGGCCCCGGGTGCCAATGGCACCTTCCTGACGCTCGAGGTGTGACCATCTTCCGGCAAGACGGGGAAGTAAATATTTCAATTGCGCCAATTTCACTTGCACTCGAGCTTCATTCGACCTGGCGTGGAGAGCAAAGATATCCAGAATTAAGCCACTCCTATCTACGACCTGAATTTTGATCTCCTCCTCCAGATTTCGCACCTGACCCGGAGAAAGGTCATCATCACATATAAATAAATCCGCATGATTCTGGACTGCAAGCTCGGCGATCTCTTTAGCTTTTCCTTTCCCGAAGAACAAAGCGGAATTGGGACTATTACGGTTCTGAATTACCTCCCCCACTATTTTTGCGCCAGCGGTACGTGCCAGGGCTCTCAATTCGCCAAGCGGATTCTGCTGATCATAGCCTGGATGGTCTTTGAGAATTACTGCCCCCAATATCGCATTCTGAAAGCTACTTCTTTTTAGCTCTAATGGAGCCATTCAATCTTTAACGCTTTCTTGTTGCGTAGTGGCATCCCCGTTCGTATCATCAGACTTTTTGGCTCTTTCCGTTGGTTCCTTCTTTGTCTCATCCAGATAATTCATCTGTAATTCGAAAATAGTATTATCGATGATCTTTAATTCCTCAGCGGAAAGATTCCCCTCGGTCTTTTGCCGGAGCGCTCTAATCAGTTCGATTGTATGAGTTGCTTGATCAAGGTCGCGGTCTATTTTTCCTGAAAATGGATTTGCCAGTTTGCCAAGCTGTTGCATGCAAGTTATATGAAGCGATGTCACCAGATTCATTAGGTAAGGATTGGTCTCATTCGACATAGGCAGCTATCCCTCACGATCGTTTCTTTCGGTCTTCGTTTTCGGTGACGATGCCTTGCGCCAGACGATATGCAAGATCGATTTTGTGCTTCATGTCCATAAAATCCGCCTCCACACTTTTCAACAAACGGTCAAGGTCGTAGTCTCGCGATCCAATGGCTTGCTTAACCTTTTTAATCAATGAGCTCATTTCGTCAGCTCTTTCAATCAATTGATTCAGATAATCTCTTGCCTTTTTCATCGGGCGATTCCTTTCTCTGCAATGCTCAATTAAATAACTAAACGCGGCATCCTTCGAAAATATACTAAATATATATCAAATATAGTCCAAAAGTCAATTTATCCAGCATCTGCAAATTTCAAGGCAGCCGAATAATGTTTAAGCAAATGCTTTCTTATATGATTATTCTCTATATGTATCAAATCGGGATCATTCTTGATCAAACTGAATGCCGCCTCTCGAGCTTGTATTAGTAAATGCATATCGGTAGTTATATTGGCGAATTTGAACTCGGGAAAACCATGTTGCCTGGTTCCGAAAAATTCGCCGGGACCACGAATCTGCAAATCGAATTCCGCAATCGCAAAACCATCGTCGGTGGCCAGCATAGCCTCAATACGCCGTTGGCCTTCGTCGGTCAAATTGCCGGTTAGTTTCAAGATGCATTTAGACTGCTTATTGCCTCGTCCCACACGCCCCCTTAATTGGTGGAGTTGCGATAATCCATAGCGCTCGGCGCCCACAACCACCATTAGGGTTGCTTGAGGACTGTCAATGCCGACTTCGATGACAGTGGTCGATATGAGTGTTTTAGTCCGACCCGAATTGAATTCGCTAAGCACTTTCTCTTTTTCAGACGTGGACATTCGTCCATGAAGTAAGCCGATGCCGAATTTTCCAATTGGACCATTTTTGAGTTTTTGATAAGCGTCAACTGCCGCCTGAAGGTCAAGTTTTTCTGAGGTTTCTACAAGGGGATATACAACATACACTTGCTGTCCGGCTTTGCATTGTTGAAGGATTTCTTCGAATACCTGTCGTTCATTCCCCTCATCGACAAGAACGGTTTCAATCAGTTTTCTGCCTGGCGGAAATTCATCGATTACAGAATAATCAAAATCGCCGTATATGGTTATGGCCAGGGTGCGCGGAATAGGAGTGGCGGTCATAAGCAGAAGGTCAACACTTCCGTTTCCGGAGAGCAAGTCTGTTCTTTGCCTTACCCCAAAGCGATGTTGTTCATCAATGATCGCCAGCCCAAATTTGTGGATGTTGACTTTTTCTTGGATCAAAGCATGGGTTCCAATTATAAGGCAAGGCGCGTCATTCGTAAGCCTCTCATAGATGGATGATTTTTCTTTAGCTCCTGCGGTCAACAACAGTATCTCTGTCCCCACGGGCGCAAACATTCTTCTGAAATTTATGAAATGCTGTTCGGCGAGCACTTCAGTTGGCACCATCACTGCGGCTTTGTACCCATTTTCAATGGCAAGTGCGCACGCAAGAGCGGCCACAACCGTCTTCCCTGAGCCAACGTCACCTTGCAGAAGCCTGCGCATTGGACGTTTGGATGCCATATCGGTGTAGATTTCCGTGACAACCTTTCTTTGGGACGATGTCAATTTGAATGGCAGCTTTGTCCCAAATCTTCTCACCAAATCACCGGGTTTATTGAACGCTAGTAATTTAGTTTTCAGCTCGACTTTAGTCCTGCGCATCGCCAGGAGCAGCTCGATGTAAAATAGCTCCGAGAATGCGAGCCGTTTCCGAGAAGACTCCAATTGCTCTTCTGTTTTTGGAAAATGGATGTTTGTAAGTGCCTCGGCTACAGGGACTAGATCGTTCTGCTCAGCAATCTCAGCATTCAAGTCCTCTTCGATACAATTGATGTATTTCTCCAGGGCTGTCCGCTGGATTCTCCGGAAGCCGCGACTATCCAGGTATATCTTCTTGAGCTCGGCTGTGGTGGGATATAGGGGGATCAAACCCATTGAATGAAGTGGTTCTTCCCGATCCGAAACAAATTCGAATTCCGGATGCGCGATTTGAGGATAGACTAATTTTGACGTTTTTCCACTTATATAAAGGACATCGCCTTCCTCGAATAATCCCTCGATAAATTTTATATTTTGATACCAGATAAGTTCCAGAGTGGAAGTATTGTCCGTGACATTAACTATATAAAATTTTCGTCCGCCCCGACCATATTTAGTCCCATAAGATTCGACGGTTGCCATAACAGTTACGTCTGACACTGGATTCAATTCCGAAATTGGGGTAATTTTGGTTCGGTCCAAATAGCGACGCGGGACGAAAAATAAGAGGTCACGCACCGTTGAAATTCCATGTTCCTTGAGGATATCAGCCCTTTTGGGTCCGACTCCCTTTACAAACTGGATATCGTCATCAATGTTTTCATTCATTAAATTTCAAAGTACTCGAAATTATATTTGGAAAAAAGTAAAAAAATAATATTGCTTTAGTGGAAATAAGTATTATAATATATATTTATTCCAGAAAATAATTCGGAGGAGAATATGGCAAAAGTATGTGAGATATGTGGAAAGAAGCCCTTGTTCGGAAATGATGTCAGCCATTCCCATCGGGCCACCCCCAGGCGATGGAATCCGAATCTACAGGAAGTTCGCGCTTCAGTAAATGGCGTCACCATGAAGCTTTCGGTTTGCACTTCGTGCCTAAAGGCGGGAAAAGTAATCAAAGCCAAATAGTATGGCTATGCAAGGGTTGTTGATGACCCGGTTTAGCCGGGTTTTTTATATCCCGAGTTACGCCGATCACGGACACGTAAGTACTCGGAATACGTTCTCAAATCCGATAAAAATACCGCCGGATGAATCGGCGGCTGTGGAGACGGGTAGAATGGATGTAATTTATGGCTTGGTAATTAATATACCCCAATTGGTCGGGTTTTTGGGTTTGGGCGCATTCCAATTATTGTAGGAATGGGAACCATCGGTTGAAAACCGGGCTGTGTATTCTCCTTTATCGAGCAATATCTCACCGTCGAAAAGTCTATTCTTGCTAGCGCCGCCAGCTGGTTTTGTATTCCGATAAGTCATTTCCCAGACAACCTGATTATCTTTTTTGCGCTCGATCCATCCATAATCATACATCTCATCCCGGTCTCCTTCTCCAATGCTATAGATATGGATTTTAGATGGGGCCTGAATGGTGAAATTCTTAAAGACTCGCTGATCGTCACCAAGACGGGTCATTTCAACTAGGGTATTGTCGCCGAAATCAGACTTTGGTGTCAATTCGCATATTGCGGGGTCGAAGTCCTTCCCAACTCCATAAATCGATATTCCGTAATTCTCTGGATCAAAAGGAGGGGATGTAGTCCAGTCATTGTAGGAATGGCTGTCATCGGAAATATAATGGACAGTGTAGGATCCCTTGGGCAATGTTATCACGCCGTCAAATACTCTGTTCTTGGATGAACCACCCCCGAATTGGGCATTCTCTGCATCAAGCTGCCATACTATTTCGCCAGTGGCATTGTCTTCAATCCACCCAAAATCGGCAAATTCCTCACCACTTTCATCAAATTCGCCAAAACAATAAATCCGCAATCTGGCTTCCCTGGATAACTTAAAGCTTTGTTCTTCGGCGGCATCCTCCCCGACGCGAATGATTTTCAGTAATGCGTGCGAGATAATAGGGGCATCGAGCGGAATAAATTGCCCACTCTTGTAGCCTTGGCCGGGGAATATCGATATCCCCCAGAAGTATGGATCCGAGGGAGGATTGGCATTCCATCCTTCAAAGCTGTGGGAATCGTCCGTAATGCAGTTAATTATATAATCACCTGCCGGCAAATGCACGTCATCATAAAACATCCTATTCTTACGCGCCCCGCCGGCCAATTCAGTATTCCATCGAGTAGGCTCCCAGACATGAGCGCCGGTCTCTGCATCTACAACCCAAGCTCCATCGATCAGCCTCTTTCCCGACTGGGAATATTCTCCAATCATATAGATACGAAGATTAGTGGGTTCTTTTAGTCTAAAATACGATTTCTTGTAATATCCATCTCCCAACTTTACTTTCTGGAAGAGAGGCGGTTCTGGAGGCGATGGTTTGAATGCGGATCCCTGGCTGACAATTTTGAAGACATTGGCATTACTCCTAATCTCTATCATAAGCTCCGAAATAGATTCTTTCCAGTTGGTCTTACTCTTGCGGGAGAAAAGGTCCCGAAGAAAATCAAAGACTTCATTGGTGCCATCAATGTTTATGTTAAAGAAATTATATTCTGGAACATAGTAATAGACTTCATAAATTCCCTTCTTGAGGGGAATGGCGCCTTCATATTCCTGGATATTATCTTTTTTCCCAGCATCTTTGCTACGTTGATGTGATGTAAAATGCCAAATTTCGCCACGGGTTTTTGAGTCCAGAATCCAACAATAGCCGGTAAGTTCTTCGCTATATTGACCGAGTGCTCCTTTGGCCTGAATATCGATTTCCGCATCGGCTGAAAGCTCAAATGAAGCGCATGTCAATTTCCCTTGGCTCAAACCGCTCAGCACCAGCCTACTTTGGTCGGCGAAGAGGGGAGATGATGCACAGAGTTGGAGAACTGTTAGGGCGAAATATACGCCAAATTTTGATTTTGCTTTCATTGAAACCCTCAAAAGATAATACGAGGCAATGTCTTCTGGGGTTTCAACTAATTACCAGCCAAAATCGAGATGGAGGGAGGTTAGAAGACGGATTTCACGGTATTTGCCATAATCAAAGGAGTAATGATCTAAATCTCTTTCCAATTCAATGAATGACCATTCCAAGCCAGCCTCAATCCCTAAAAAACATTCGGAAGAAATACTGTAATCAGTGCCAATGCCGAGCAAAAATCCCCAGGGCGAGTATAATTGTTCGAATGTAGTAGCGTATGGGTAGTAATCGTTTGAATTGTCTTCAAACATCGCATAGTTTTTGAAAACCTCGGCGAGCAGAAATGGACTTACCTTGCTTTTCTCATGAGGCCGGAAATAGTGACGTAATCCAAGAAATGGCTTGAATATCCTGCCCTTCATTACTACGTGGGTGCTATTACCCTGTGAATATTTATAATAGTCATATTGAGCGCCAAGATAAATAAACTCATTTGCAGTCCAGTATTGTCCGACATAGACACCTACGAATTTATTTGGCATGTCTATCCTGTATTGGTAAGGAAGCATTTCCGAGTTGCTGAAGCTAAGCCTCGCTCCCAAAATCGTCATCGCGGAAGCGGAAGAAGCTATTACCATCGATCCCACAATGGCAATTGAAAATATTTTCATAGCATTCATATAATGCACTCCTCCTCTTTTGTATATCAAATCACTTTTGAAAAAATGGACAAAATTACTAAAATTCGGTCTTTCCGCTAAAATTAAACCCAGTTATGAGCATTGTAGGCGCTACGATACATCCTACATCAGACCACCAAGTGTTTATTGCCTGACGATCCCTGCTTATCATTTTCACTTGAGAAAAGGCTCGCAGCATACTCTCGGTGAATCGCAGATTTTTTATGCCGCTGACTATTTTGCCTTTTTTGATGAGGAAAGTGCCATCACGAGTCATTCCGGTCATCAGCGCCTTTCTGGTGTCCAGCATGCCATTGACATAATGAAATCGTGTTACCAAAATTCCTTTTTCGGTCTTCGAGATCATGCTACTGAGCGAATTTTTCGCGCCAGCTACAAACGTATTTAGGCTGAATGTTTCTCCAGATGAATCGGGAGTCAGGGCGTGGCCAGTGGATTTGACACCGGCACGGTTGGCATTGATAGTATCATAAACTGCATTTCCCGCCAATCCTTTTTTAACAAAGACCACTTTTCTTTTCGGGACGCCTTCGAAATCGAAAGGCATAGGAAGGCCATCCGGATCCAGGCCATCATCATAGATGGAGATGTTTTCTCCCATAACTTTCTTGCCAGCACGATTGCTTAAAAAACTGGTTCCTTCTTCAAGGCGTTTGGCTCCGAATCCCGTGTAGTTCATCCATTCAATTATCTCAGCGACAGCTTTGGGTTCAAGGATAACATTATATTTGCCTGGAGTGATTTCGATCGGGTTGGCAGAATCAAGGCATTTCTGAGTGGCGGTTTCAGCAATTCGGTCGAATTTGATCTTTCTAACATCTCTTGATAATCCCTCAGCGTAACCGGAAGAGTTATCGCCCATAATGGTGACATTGACCGCCGCCGATGTCAAGGGCTGATACGCCTCAATTCCATTGGTATTGACAACGGCAACTTCTAATTCGCTGGTAAAAAACCTGCCCGCCACTGTTAAATGCTGTTTTGTTGCCTTATTGAAAATCATTTTGATCTTGTGGGCCCTTTGCATTGGCGTGAATTTGGCGGTTTCAGAGTAATGGGATTTAACCCTTTGATACACTGCCTGGCTCGGGAGCTCAGTGAAATCTGGATTTTCACATTGATTCATAGCGATATTATAAGCATTGAGCAGGGCGCTATTCAGATCATCTTTGAGCATGGAGCTTGTGGAGACCACTCCAATTTTCTTTCCTACCACAGCGCGAAAGAAGATCCGGATAGATGATTCATAGGCATTTTGGTGGATATATGAGTTAGCGAAACGGGTTTGACCGGAAGACGTTCCCAAAAATACCGCTTCAGTTTGCTCAGCAGGTGATTTCTTCAGGATTCCGTTGAGTATAGTAAATATTCTATCTTTGCCAATCATTTGGACACCCCTATCTTTACGCCGTTAAATCTTGCTGGAGAAGCACCATGTGCGACATGCGCAGTTTGCATAGGTTGCCCCTTTCCACAACCCGGTATTCCCCAAATATGCCATTCGGCCTTGCCGCAGATCGCATCGCATTTATTCCAGAAATCTGGAGTAATTCCTGTATAAATCGGATTTTTCAGCATCCGCCGCAGCTTGCCATCGGTGATTTCCCAAGCCGCTTCGACGCCGAACTGGAAATTTAGACGTTTATCATCGATGGACCAACTCTTATTTATGTCAAAATAATATCCTTTTTTGGTATCTGCAATAAGGTCTCGCAGGGTGCCTTCCCCCGGTTCAAGATTGATATTGGTCATCCTTATTAATGGTATTCTATTGTAGCCGTCGGCACGCATACACCCGTTCGATTTGCCATTAATTATTGGTGCGGTTTCGCGTGAAGTCAAGTATCCGGTGAAAATTCCATTTCGGATTATATCGGTTCGCTGAGCCTTCACACCTTCATCGTCATATCCAAAAGTGCCGAGTCCGCCCGGCGCCGTGGCATCCTGGACTATATTCACAATCGGCGAGCCATATTTCAGATTGCCGAGTTTCTCCAAGGTCAAGAAACTACCTCCCGCCAGCGAAATTTCCGTGCCAAGAACTCTGTCAAGTTCAGTCGGATGCCCGCATGATTCATGAACTTGCAAAGCCATCTGTGAACTGTCGATTATGATAGTGGCTTCCAAGGAAGGGCAGGGAGGCGCTTTGAGTAGCGCCACTGCTTCATCCCGAACCCTTTCAGTGTGCGATAAGAATTGCATCTCACGGATAAATTCATATCCTGCCGTTGAGTAATCGCCCCTCAGCGAATTTGGATAGGATCGTCTTTGAGCATCAGAATTCCCGACCGCAGTGGCGCTGAATCCGCCGCCACTTTCCATTATATCCTGCTCTATGAAGGCTCCTTCTGTGGATAAAAAGAATTTATGCGTTCTCCAGAATGTCATAAACGCCTCGGTGGCCCTGATACTCTTATGAGTCCCAAGAGCTTCCGTAGTCCGAATCAATATATCGAGTTTTTCATCCAAAGGAATTTCAAAAGGATCCTCCTGGCAAGGGGTCGCATAATAATCTACATAAGGTTCCACTTCCCCCAAATGAACTTTCTCCCTGATAGTAGTAGCTGAGGCATTTGCGACCTCTATTGCAAGATTGGCAATTCGCTTCAATTCGGGCGGCGAGATGATGGAACTTGATGCGAATCCCCACCCGCCATTGGAGATAACGCGGATCCCAAAACCCTTATCCTCATGGCTCGATAAGCCTTCAACGACTCCGTTTTTAACATCTATTGATTCCCGGGTCATGGAAACAAGTCTTATGTCAGCGTAATCTACCCTTTTTCTCTTTAGATATTTGATTGTTTCCAATAGATATTCTTTCAATCTCCCTCCTGTAAATTTGGGTTAAGGCAAGATGCACCGCACACATCAAACCTATGAAATCTCATGACAAATTCACACAGCAGGTTCAACTTATCCATAATGAAATTTTAGGCTATCTTTAAGTTGTTGTCAAGCATTCTTTTGTTACCGAATGCAATGGCCAGAATCCATTTCAGCAAAATCGCTTCCCTTATGGCAACTTCAGTTGCATCAATGTTGCCTTCGCCATACCGTCGCGATGTCAATGCCAATGAACCGCTGCCGGCAATTTGATTGGCAGAATAAATAACCCAATAAAAAGAGAGGAAAAGGGTGACAGCCGCCACATAATCGCGGCCCAATCTTGCCGCCCAAACATATCAATAATATCATAGAGGTTGGTGGCAGGAAATCCGAGCATTGAATGAAGTCCAATGCTCAAAATGCATCCGAGGATACTGCCCTTAGTCTGATCTTTGTGTTTCACACTAATTTAGAATCGACCCAATTGACAGGTCCCCAGATTGCCCTAATGAGAATAATCGATGGTCTTGTCAATCTGGTTAAGCAGTTCTTTAGATTTTTTTAAGAATTCTGGAGTACTGCCAAAATCAATTATTCTATCATTGAGAGAGATTGCTTGCTTCAAGTTATCAATCGCTTCCCGTGATTTGTTCTGCCTATTTTGCGCAAAAGCAATATTATAGCGAAGCTCTAATTCGGCATTGGGATGATAGAATGGAGATGCCAGGATGGTTTTCAGCAATTGGCCGTAAGCATTTTCTGAATTCGCCCACTGCCCAAGTTGCGCATATCCATCAGATAACCACCATAATGAAAAAGGATCATTGGGATTAACGGTTTCCAATTTCCCGAACCATAAATCAAACATCGCTTTCCAATTTCTGTCTTCATGGTATATTCGTATCAGCGCGTATTTGGATTCGATTTGAGAGTATTTTCCTTTCTCGGCCGCTATCCAAACTTCTTTGATTCCCGCCTGGCGCTTATCGCCGAAAAAGGGAAGCCACCAGAAGGTTTTGGTTTTTACCGAGCGCCAATAATCATAAGCGCCCAATCCAAAATAAACGTCATAGTTGGTGGAATCGATTACCAAAGCCCTTTCCAATTTCCCCCGTGCGCGAGCGCCATCTTTAAAGGCGCCCCACCAATCGCCCTTTTCCGATTTGTAAATCCCCCGATAGCCGAGTGCGCCGCCATAATAAAAATAATCTTCATCGGTCCCGAATTCAGTTTCCGCCTTTTTTTCTCCTATAGCAACAGCAGAATCAATATATGCTTCAAATTCATCTCTGTATTCTGGATTGCGATATTCCGAAATGAGCGCAAGGTAAGTAGCGGCAATATAAAAGTAAGGCATGGGAGTGCCGGGCCGAAGCGGAATCATTGTCTTGAATGTAGCCACCGCATCAAGGAATTTCTCATTGTGAATTTCATTGACGCCTCGAATCACAATACTATCGACCACAGGATCGCCTACGCAGAATGCAGTTGGGGCAAACAGCATGAATAATTGAATTAGCAAAATAAGATTAAAGAATAAACGCAACCAAAATCCTTTCGGACAATTCGAATTGACAATGGTGTCTTTTGGCAGACAATTTATGCCGTAAAGAATACCGAAGTCAAGGGCTTTAGCGTGCAATTATTTTGGTGGGAATGTCGGATGTGAAGGGTGGGAGCGAATCAAATGTCCTGAATCGCCTCTTGTAATTGTTTCAGCCCTGAAAAGAGATCGCCCGAGATATGCAATCTAATTACACGACGGTTATGCATTTTAAGAGCTTGAAAATCGCCAGCGGCTTGAGCATTGATTAGGTCACTAAAACCATATTCCCTACCCGGAATTGGCAATTTGCATGTCTTGTCGCCAGTTATCTGAATGAAGATTCCGTTATCCGGGCCGCCCTTATGCATCTGTCCAGTGGAATGCAAGAAACGTGGACCGAAACCGAGAGTTACTGCCACACTAAATTTGTCCCTAAGTTGGTGGCGGATTTGTTGCAATATACCGCTGTTTTTTTGATTGGGATTTATGAATGCCATCATTCCCACATATTCCCCTGGACGAAGCGTTTCAAGAAATGATGTAAGAATTGCTCTTAATGAAGTTCCCGAGAAATCTCCAAATAAGGATATATGCTTGTCTTCCAGGATTGGATTTCTCGTTTCAAGAATTCCTGATACTACAAATCGCTTCAACACCTCTTTCGTAATCTCTTTGCTTTCCTGCACATTCGGTTGGTCAAATGGATTGACCTTGAGAACTGCCCCAGCGACTGCCGTGGCGAACTCCCATCTGAAGAACTCCTGCGCCAATGAAAAACGCCCTTCGGTACTGATGGAAATCATTGGATGCCCTGAGTCATGCAATTGCCGAAGGGAGAACCTATATTTGATTTGACCCGAATAGGATATCAGAAACCTGTCATCTCCATAAATCTCAGGATTACAAATATTTTCTCCAGTTATCGGCACCACGGCTTTGTTTTCTTTTCCGAGGCTCTCGGCAATCAATTGCTCCAGCCAGTCGCCGAATGGCTGCAATTCTGGCCCGAAAATAAATGTAATTTTATCTCGACCATTTTGCGCCAGCATAGCCATAGCGATACCAAGCAAGGCGCCGGAATTTCGGCTCACTGGCCTCTCGATGGCGCATGCTTGTGCCGCTTTTGCGGCGTCATCGAGAAAAGTCTTGATGTTAAGACCCATGGCGGCGGCAGGAACCAATCCGAAGTAAGATAGGGCCGAGTAGCGGCCACCGATGTCGCTGAAATTTAGAAAGCAATGACGGAATCTCTTATCCATCGCAGTATTTTCTAAATCGGAGCCAGGATCGGTGATAGCCACGAACTGTTGGCCCGCTTCAGCTCCAACGATGGTTTCTAATTTGTTGAAGAAATACCTATAGAAGCAATCGGTTTCGGTGGTTCCCCCGGATTTGCTGGCGACGATGAATAATGTTTTGCGCAAATCGATTCTTTTCTCAATGTCCGATATCGCATCCGGATCAGTAGTATCAAGAACTATGAAGCGCGGAAAATTGAGGTTGTCTGAATGTACTTCTCCCGAGGTCAGCCGCTTGGCGATTACTTCCGGCGCGAGACTACTGCCGCCCATGCCCATATGAAGAATCGTCTCGAATCCATTCGATTTAATCTCCTCTGCGAAAATCATCAATTCCGGAACTGCCGTCTGCATTTTCGGTATTACGTCCAACCATCCGAGTCTCTTAATTATGCCGTCCTTTGCTTTTGAATCATCTGTCCATAGAGATGCATCTTTTTCCCATAGGCGTTTTACGACTTCCTCATCTTCAAATCTCTTTTCTAAAAACATAAGTTTATTATGATTCATTTCTGACAAGTAAAGGATATTGATTGTCGCTGATATGGAAGCATCCGACATAAGATTCTCCAAAATTCCTTTCATTGAGACTTTATGAGCATCGCTCTCTACGCTACTGAAATCGAAATCCGGTAAGGATAATATAGATTAAGATAGCCTGATAATCAATAACTGAGAGAATATTATTTAGGCGATATGAATTTTGAATGGAAGGTTGGCTGCGCGAATTCTATTTCAAGAGCACCATTTGCTGCAGGCGAAAACAGTGAGGCCTTTGTTAGAGAAGAGGCCATAAAGAAAATAGGGAGGAACGTTGACTGCACAAAATACAAAACTTTTCTGATCAGCTTCACCTTGGGATAGAGGCGTCGCTCCGAGGCCAAGACCATTCAGACACCTTAATGAAACCATGACCCAGAGGAGCCGGTCGCAGCCGCCAATATCAAACAGCGATCCTTTCGACCAACATCCTCTCCAGAGCACGTACACGCTGAAGACATTCAGTAAGTGCCTGGAGTAGTGTGTCAAATTCCCCCTTGACAATATTAGCAGGCGGCGATAGCTTGACGGCTTGGACACGACGATCACCGTTAGTCTGTCAAGGTTCTAATTTGTCATTAGGAGAATTAGATGGGTGACTCAGGAGAGAAGAGACAATGGCTGTCCCATAGTGATGCCAAGTTGGGGCGAGTTAACCTCCTCAAGTCGCATTTAGAGGACGTGGCGAATCTGGCTTTCGAATATGCCTCAGCTTTCGGAGCGCAGGAAGAAGCGAAACTGGCGGGATTATTGCATGACCTTGGTAAGTATGGGTGTCTTTTCCAGAAACGACTTCAAGGAGAAGCCTCGATATAATTTTCACACTGTGAGGGTAAACATAATGGATCCTGAACCAATGGCACACATCAATGATGATGGCGCATATCAATGTCTGATTGACCATTTGCTTCAAACAGCTTCTTTGGCTTCGAAAATGGCTTTGGAATTCGGTTGCCGCGAGTGGGGGAATCTCGCCGGATTATGGCATGACATAGGGAAATACTCATCGGAATTTCAAAAAAGAATCAGTGCTACTGATGGTGGTAATGCACATATTGAAGCCACCGGAAAGGTTGATCACTCTACCGCCGGAGCTCAGCATGCGGCTGAAATGATAAAGGAAAAGGGATTCGGAAAAGCGATCGCTTATGTAATTGCTGGACATCATGGCGGACTCCCTGACGGCATTTCCCCTGATTCCTGTCTTCGATCGCGCCTTAAGAAAATCATTCCCGATTACAGTAATTGCCCAAAATCAATACTGGAACCAGAGACTCTATCGTCGCCTCTATCATTGCCATTTGTACCAGACTATGAGCGAACCGGCGTTCAATTCAGCCTGTTCATCAGGATGCTATATTCCTGTTTGGTTGATGGAGATTTTCTCGACACCGAAGCGTTTATGGATCCCAAGAAGGGTCAATATCGAGGAGAATACAAGTCGCTTCCTGAACTGGGAGCCGTCTTCTTTAAGAATCTTGAGGCAATGAGAAAATCCGCCCCTTTATCGCCAGTCAATGAAAAGAGAGAACTTGTGCTGAATCAGTGCCTAACTGCGGCAGATAGGGAAGTGGGGTTGTTTTCCTTGACGGTGCCGACAGGTGGTGGAAAAACGCTTTCATCGATGGCTTTTGCATTGAAACATGCCGCAAAGCATGGGCTAAAGAGAATCATTTACGTGATCCCGTTTACCAGCATTATTGAGCAAAACGCCGAGGTGTTCCGTTCCATGGTCGGCGATGATTCTGTTCTTGAGCATCACAGCAATTTTGAGCCGGAGGATGAAGATCACCGCTCGCGGCTGGCCGCTGAAAACTGGGATGCTCCCATAATTGTGACAACGAATGTGCAATTCTTTGAATCTCTTTTTGCCAATCGCTCGAGCCGGTGTAGAAAGCTCCATAATATGGCAAATAGCGTCATAATACTTGATGAAGTTCAGACTCTTCCGGCTCCCTATCTCTTGCCCTGTCTCGAAACCCTTAAGGAGCTGGTGGCAATGTATAAAGTTTCAGTTGTTCTTTGCAGCGCAACCCAGCCGGCGGTCCAGTGGCGGCCGGATTTTCAAAGAGGATTGGATGGAGTAACTGAGATAGTCGAAGACCCCCAAAAGCTGGCGCACGATCTCAAACGAACTGCCGTCAATGTGGCGGGAGAGCTACCCGATGCGGAACTGGCCAACCGGCTGGCAGAATATGAACAGGTTCTCTGCATCGTGAATACCAGAAAACATGCCAGGGAACTCTACGGCGCGATCCAGCCAAAGGACGGGCTTATTCACCTAAGCGCTCTGATGTGTCCCGTCCATCGAAGCCAAAGATTAAATGAGATACGAGAGCGATTGAAGGACGGACGCGCCTGTCGGGTTGTGAGCACTCAATTGGTCGAAGCGGGCGTGGATATAGATTTTCCTGTCGTCTATCGCGCATTGGCCGGAATAGATTCCATCGCGCAGGCCGCGGGCAGGTGCAACAGAGAAGGCGGGCTTGATAGGGGTCAGGTATACGCATTCTTCCCTGAGGCCGGGATACCTCTCGGCTATCTCCGGCAAACATCCCAGACGGCTGAATCGGTAATGCGAAGATTCCCTGAAGACATACTTTCACTTGATGCCATTGAGGATTATTTCAGAAACTACTATTGGATGAAAGGGGATGGCCTCGATGAAGAGAGAATCCTCGACATGCTTCATGCTGGCTGCCAGAAGGGGGATTTCCCTTTCAAAACCATTGCAGAGAAGTTTCGTTTTATCAAGGATGATACAAAGCCGGTCATTATTCCCTTCGATGATACTGCCCGTTCGCTTATAAGCGATCTGGATTACTGCAAGTATCCCATGGCGCTTTCCCGCAAGCTTCAGAAATACACGGTCTCGGTTTATCCGCATGAGTACAACAGGCTTCTTTCATCCGGCAGCATTGAACTCAAGGCCGGGCTGTTTCCGGTTCTGAAGGACGTTTTGCTTTACGATAAAGACCTGGGACTGTGCGTTGATGATCGTATGGCGCGCAATCCCGAATTGTTGATTGCATAAGGAAAGGAGATTAGATGGATTACGGAGTGAAACTCAAGGTCTGGGGAGATTACGCCTGCTTTACCAGACCGGAGATGAAAGTCGAGCGGGTCAGCTATGATGTAATGACCCCCTCAGCCGCAAGGGCGGTGGTGGAGGCAATCTATTGGAGACCCTCGATACGCTGGGTGGTGGATCATATTCATGTACTGAAGCCGATCAGGTTCATGAATATCAGGCGGAATGAGGTGGCCAGCAAGATACCCCTCAGGAATATTACGGAGGCGATGAAGGATCGCTCATCCCCCTTGGCGCTTTTCATCGAAGATGACCGTCAGCAGCGGGCAGGGCTGATACTTCGAGACGTCTGCTATGGAATCGAAGCCCATTTCGAATATGTAGGCGATGATGATAAGAGCGATGGCAAGCATCTTGACATCTTCAACAGACGTGCGAGAAACGGTCAATGCTTCACCCAACCCTATCTTGGTTGCCGCGAATTTTCGGCGAATTTCGAATCGGTGGAGAATTTTCCGCCTTCACTGCTCAAAGGCACACAAGATTTGGGCTGGATGTTGCATGACATCGATTATCCCAACGAAATGACGGCAAGATTCTTTCGGGCCAAGATGGTCGATGGCGTGATCGACGTGTCGCCGTTTGTATCAAAGGAGGTAAGGACATGATACTGCAGGCGCTTTGTGCGTATTATGACAGGATCGCTCAAGCCGGCGGCGTCGAAATAGCGTCTGCGGGATTTAGTTCTGAGAAAGCACATTTTGCATTAGTGATTGACAAATCAGGTGAACTCCGACAAGTCCGTGATTTGAGAGAGGCTAAAGGCAAAAGGCGAGTTCCTCGAAGCGTCATTGTTCCGCAAGGACTAAAAAAGAGCGTCAACATTGAGGCGAGTTTCCTCTGGGGAAACACCAGTTACGTGCTCGGCGCTGATGAGAAGGATAAGCCTGAAAGGACGGCAGGGTGCCATGAGAAGTTCAAAGCGCTTCACCTCAGTTTACTGTCCTCAAGCAAAGATGATGGGGCAAAGGCAGTATTGGCATTCCTGATGTCATGGGATTCAAAAGGTGCTGCCAAATTGGAGAACTGGCCAGACATGTTGAAAGGCAACATCGTTTTTCAATTAGACGGTGAGCGACGTTTCATTCACGACGGACCGGAGATGAAGCAGTTGTGGCTTGCCAACTTGGCTGCTCGCGAAAATGGCGACGAAGGTATGTGCCTTCTCAGCGGCAAAATCGCGCCTATAGCAAGGCTTCATCCTGCGATAAAGGGGGTGGCGGGCGCGCAATCGAGTGGGGCTGCAGTCGTGTCATTCAACCTTGATGCTTTTTGCTCTTATGGGAAGTCGCAGAACTTCAATGCTCCAATTTCAGAAAGCAATGCTTCTGCTTACACCAAAGCGTTGAATTATCTTCTATCGTCAAGTGTCAATAGAGTACAAATCGCTGATGCCACGACCGTCTTTTGGACTGAGCGCGATTCACCTGTCGAAGGCTTTTTCGGCATGATGCTTGACCCCGGCGATTCATCCGCTGACGATCAGGAACTGGCAGTATATCTTGACACCGTGCGACAGGGGAAATTTCCATCAGACTTCGACCCCGACATCCATTTCTATATCCTCGGGCTTTCTCCCAATGCGGCGCGTCTAAGCGTCCGTTTCTGGCATGTCAGCACGGTGAAGGAGATCAGCGAAATGATTGGCCAGCATTTCAGGGATTTGTCGATGGTCAGGTCGTTCGATACCGACCGCGAGTTTCCCGGAATGTGGCATCTTCTGCGGGAGACAGCCAATCGAAAATCCAACGATGGGCCGTCACCGCTACTGGCAGGCGCAGTCATGCATTCGATCCTGAATGGCACGCCCTACCCGCAGGCTCTGCTTTCAGCGGTCATCGGTAGAATAAGAGCCGAACAATCTGCGAAAGATAAAAATGGCAAGTCAATCCCTAACGTTAATTACATGAGGGCTGCGATCATCAAAGCAGTGATCACGAGAAAAAAACGAATATTTGGTCAAGGAACGGAGGTGCCAATGTCATTAGACAAAGACAATAAGAATGTAGCTTACCTGCTGGGACGGTTGTTCGCAGTCTTGGAAAAGGCTCAGCAGGAGGCTATCCCTGGTGCAAACACAACCATAAAGGACAGATTCTATGGTTCAGCATCATCGACGCCGAGAATCGTATTCCCCCAGCTTCTTCGATTAGCCCAGCATCACATCGAAAAAGCTGAATACGGCAAGGCGCGTGACAAGCAGATAGAGGACATCCTCTGTAATATCCAGGAATTCCCGGCGCACATAGGCTTGGATCAGCAGGGCATGTTCGCTATCGGCTATTATCATCAACGTCAGGGCTTTTACCCAAAGAAAGATAACCCCAAGTATAAGGAGTAATACAATGAGCAAGGCAATCGAAAATCGTTACGAATTCGTGTATCTCTTCGACGTAGAGAATGGAAATCCTAACGGGGACCCGGATGCCGGCAATATGCCGCGCGTCGATCCCGAGACAAATTTCGGCATCGTCACTGACGTTTGTCTAAAGCGCAAAATTCGAAATTTCGTGCAGATAACCAAGGGCTTGGCCAAACCGCACGATATATATGTGCAAGAAAAGGCCATACTGACCCAGAAGCAGGGGCAAGCCTATGCTGATGCTGAGGTCAAAAAAGCCGATGGCGGGGACAAGGTGACAAAAGCCCGCAACTGGATGTGCGCAAATTTCTTTGATGTACGCACGTTTGGCGCGGTGATGTCACTAAAGGAAAACAACTGCGGCCAGGTGCGCGGGCCGGTACAAATCAACTTTGCCCGAAGCATTGAGCCTGTGACTCCCATTGAATTGACAATTACGAGAATGGCCGTGGCTACCGAGAAAGAAGCCAAGAGTCAGGAAGGGGACAACCGGACGATGGGCAAGAAGAACATTCTGCCTTATGGACTCTATCGGGCTGAGGGTTACATCTCTGCTCACCTCGCCCAGCAAACGGGGTTCACCGAAGATGATCTCAAGCTTCTCTGGGATGCTCTCATCAATATGTTCGACCATGACCGCTCGGCGGCTAGGGGCAAGATGGTTGCCCGTGTCCTCGTGGCATTCAAACATGACAGCATGATCGGCAATGCTCCTGCTCATGCGCTTCTGGAGAGACTGAGCGTTTCTCCCCATTCGGACGGAAAGCCAGCCCGAGCCTTCACGGATTACAAGGTGACTCTCGACGAGTCGAACAAGCCCAAAGGCATTACCGTTCTCAAGCTATTGTGGCCGTGATGTTCACCGAAGACGACCTTCTTTCCATATCCGCTCTCCAGCATCTGGCTTTTTGTGAGCGCCAGTGGGGACTTATGTATCTGGAGAATATCTGGAGTGAGAACCCACTGACGGCCGAAGGACGAATACTCCATGAGCAAGCCGATGAACCCGGGACTGAGTCTCGGGTTGATCTAAGGATCGCTCGAGGCTTGGGTTTGCGGTCTTTGCGCCTCGGTTTGACTGGTAGAGCTGATGTTGTGGAATTCCATCGTCTTGCCGGCGAATTAGCGCAATCTAACCGACCCGAGAATGAGCGCGAATGGGTGCGACTCCAGGACGTCCAGGGGTATTGGAAACCGGTGCCTGTGGAGTATAAGCATGGCAAACCAAAGACCGACCGATGTGATGAAGTCCAACTTTGCGCTCAGGCGCTTTGCCTGGAAGAGATGCTTGAGGTGAGCATCTCAGCCGGCGCAATTTATTACGGGAAGCCTCGAAGGCGAACCGAAGTGGTTTTCGATTCATCTCTCAGGAGGGAGACGGAGTCTCTGGCGGAGAAGCTGCACGAGCTAACCAAAGCTCAAAAAACTCCTGCCGCCAAGTACGGGAAGTGGTGCAGAAGTTGCTCCATAGAATCGTTCTGCCTGCCAAAAGCCACCAGCGCGAAGCGGACCATACGCCGTTATCTCGACCAGACCATCAGCTCCGATGAAATCGGGGAAAAGGATGCTGGAAGCTCACCGTGGAAAGAAAGGAGGAATCTATGAAGCGTCTACTCAATACACTCTATGTCACATCACAGGGAGCATATCTTGCCAAGGACGGCGATAACGTCTTGGTGAGGGTAGAACAGGAAACCAGACTGCGGGTCCCAATACATACCCTTGGTGGAATTGTTTGCTTTGGCCAAGTATCATGCAGTCCACCTCTAATGGGGCTATGCGGTGAACGCAATGTGACCTTGTCTTTTCTAAGCGAACATGGGAAATTCTTTGCCAGGGTTCATGGGCCGGTTTCCGGGAATGTCTTGCTGAGACGCGCTCAATATCGTTATGCAGATAATCCTGAATTCTCCGCTGAGATCGCCCGTGCGATTGTGGTGGCCAAAATCGCTAACAGCCGGACCGTCCTGCTTCGCGCCGCTCGTGAGCGCGGCGATAACGAAAGCGCATCGATTCTCTTGGATGCATGCGCGCGGGAGGCTCGCCTCTTGCGCGAACTTCGTCAGCCCCTTGACCTTGATACCGTCCGCGGAAAAGAAGGGATGGCGGCCAAAGAATACTTCGATGTCTTTGACCATCTCATCACTTCGCAAAAGCAGGACTTTGTATTCAAAGGTCGAAGTCGACGTCCGCCGTTGGACAACATTAACGCCTTGCTGTCCTTTATGTACACATTGCTTGCCCACGATGTGTCCTCAGCTCTTGAAGCTGTTGGACTTGATCCCGCAGTCGGATTCTTGCATCGGGATCGTCCCGGAAGGCCAGGGTTGGCTCTGGATATTATGGAGGAGTTTCGTCCATATCTTGCCGACCGCTTGGCGTTGACTTTGGTGAATCGCAAACAGGTTACGGCAGGTGAGTTCGTGCGCTCCGAAAGCGGGGCTGTGATGATGACGGATAAGGGACGGAAGGAGATATTGGTCACATATCAGAAAAGGAAACAGGAGGAAATCCAGCATCCATTTCTGGGTGAAAAAGTTGCCATCGGACTCTTGCCTCATGTTCAGGCGATGCTCATGGCACGTCACCTCCGCGGAGATTTGGATGGATATCCACCTTTCTTGTGGAAATAGCATTGCTACGTTTGGAAATTGGAGAGTGTTGTTATGATGGTTTTGATAACATATGATGTGAGCACAAAAGGCGCCGCCGGCGGTAAGAGGCTTCGCCAGGTTGCCAAGATGTGCGAGAATCGTGGCCAACGGGTGCAGAATTCAGTGTTTGAATGTCTGCTTGATCCGGCGCAGTGGACTGAACTGCGACAGCGGTTGGTGGATGCTATTGACAAAAATCATGATAGCCTGCGATTCTACTTTCTGGGGAGTAACTGGAAACGTAGAGTGGAACATGTCGGAGCCAAACCAACATACGATCCAGAAGGATTGCTGGTGGCATAGATGTTTTCCGCGGATCACCAGCTAACAGCTTTTGCGGCTGAGGTGCGCGATGCCCGGACATTAATGTGCCGCAGTGTCTTAGTCGAATGAGTCGATCGGACAGGCGGAATGTGAATGGGAAACAATGGCGATCCGCGGGATGGAAATTGTTATGCTTTGCCGCTCATCTAATTAGATGAGCTGGCGTCGCCCCCCGCGTGGGGGCGTGGATTGAAACAATATCTCTAACCCTTGGATGAGGTCGATGTAAGTCGCCCCCCGCGTGGGGGCGTGGATTGAAACCAAGTTGCCACCTGCGGATTCTGGGAGATGGATGTCGCCCCCCGCGTGGGGGCGTGGATTGAAACTCATATATCCCACTCTTGGCATCCCTATAATCACGTCGCCCCCCGCGTGGGGGCGTGGATTGAAACATATACCCCCTCAATATAGTTAATGTCCTCGCCGTCGCCCCCCGCGTGGGGGCGTGGATTGAAACGTCTGGGTCTGTCATGGGGTGTGGCTTATGGTGTCGCCCCCCGCGTGGGGGCGTGGATTGAAACTGTTTATTACTGGGATTAGTGGACATTTGATTAAGTCGCCCCCCGCGTGGGGGCGTGGATTGAAACACGTAACCGTCCCCAAAGAAGAAAGCGGCGAAATCGTCGCCCCCCGCGTGGGGGCGTGGATTGAAACCAGAATCAAACTGCCAATAATGGCGATTAGAGGTGTCGCCCCCCGCGTGGGGGCGTGGATTGAAACGATGGTGAATATTCCGATATACTCTTCTGCGGCTGTCGCCCCCCGCGTGGGGGCGTGGATTGAAACACATTTCCACCCCGCCAGCATACAATATCCTTATCAAGTCGCCCCCCGCGTGGGGGCGTGGATTGAAACAAATCGAGTTGGCGGAAAAGTTGTTTTTTTCGGCGTCGCCCCCCGCGTGGGGGCGTGGATTGAAACTTGACACCATCAACATATTCGCCGGCTCGCTGTGGTCGCCCCCCGCGTGGGGGCGTGGATTGAAACCTAAGTTCCCTACTGGCGATATGGGAATTGGTTGTCGCCCCCCGCGTGGGGGCGTGGATTGAAACTACCAGATACCCTTTATTATCATCTAAATACCCTGTCGCCCCCCGCGTGGGGGCGTGGATTGAAACATCGAAGCTCATTGAGCTACATCAGAGAACGTTGTCGCCCCCCGCGTGGGGGCGTGGATTGAAACATTTCCATCCGGGGGATAAGGCCGGAGACCCGCCGTCGCCCCCCGCGTGGGGGCGTGGATTGAAACATACATTAACGTAGAATTATTGGCACCTTATGATCTCCCAATCATTAATAACAAAGGCAGAACCTTTGGAGGAAGAGTTCTGCCTGTGGTAAAATTTGGCTCCCCGGGCCGGACTCGAACCAGCGACAAGGTGGTTAACAGCCACCTGCTCTACCAACTGAGCTACCGGGGAAGAATTTTTGAATGCCCTATCTTTTCGTATCGGCAAATATAAATATATTCAAGGGGTTGTCAAGAAAAAACATTTTTACATCGCTCAAGTTTCCTCCAAATATGCCTTCCGCACCTATAAGTTATAGGCTTACAAGCTAATTATTGGAGAGTTCAAGGGCAGTGACATATATTGTTATTTGCCCTGTCACCATCACGTGGGAAAAATCGGCAAGCGGTAGTATAATGAGCTCCCAATAAAAAAACGTATTTTCTGATTGCATATCGTTTCAAGTAGATTGAATTTCACTCTGAATTGCATTATATTCCTGCTGTATGGTGAAACTGGAATCTGTTTGTCTCGCTATTATGGGATGGAGAATTTTGGGCAAGTGATCAGGAATTGGATTTACATGAGGATATATTTTATGAGTAGAAATCGGAAATTCTTGGTGATCGCCACCGCATTCCTGTTGGTCGCGCTCGCTAATCCAGCAGCGTCCTCGGAGTCCGCGGCAACCGCACCAAAAGATTCATTAGAAAAAAAATGGGATGTCAGTGTCCTGCACGTTCCAAGTGACACCATCGTATTCGATGCCACTGAGGGAACTTGGATGACAGTCGATGTCTCTCCGGATGGAAGAGAAATCGTCTTCGACCTCTTAGGTGATATCTACAAGATGCCCATTACCGGTGGAAAGGCGGTATTGCTTTCCGGGGGATTGCCTTATGAGGTCCAGCCTCGCTTTAGTCCTGACGGCAAAAAAATCCTTTTCACCAGCGATAGAGGCGGCGGAGATAATATTTGGATGATGAACTCTGATGGAAGCAAACGCATTCAGATAACAAAAGAAGATTATCGTCTTCTTCATAATCCCTCGTGGCATCCCAGTGGCGATTATCTGGTGGCGCGAAAACATTTCACCAGTCGCCGAAGCATGGGCGCTGGGGAGATGTGGATGTATAATGTTCCGGAAGGCGGGGAGGGCCTGCAGCTGACCAAGCGGAAAAATGACCAGCAGGATGCCAACGAGCCGGTCTTTTCACCAGATGGCCAATATCTTTACTGGGCAGAAGATATGTCGCCGAGCCCGCACTTTGAATATAACAAGGATCCAAACGGCAGCATTTATGTTATCCGCAGGCTCGATCTCCAAACAAACGAGACTCGAAATATAATCGAAATAAATGGTGGCGCCTGCCGCCCGCAGATCAGTCCCGATGGCAAAACTATGGCTTTTGTGCGGCGGGTAAGAGGCCAATCGATTCTGGCTCTTTTTGATCTGGCGAGTAACCAGATACGGCATTTATGGGATGGCCTTGACGAGGATCAGCAAGAAACCTGGGCGCTTTTTGGAGTTTATCCGGGGTTTAGCTGGACACCTGATGGCCGAAATATCGTCATTTGGGCCAAAGGGAAGATATGGCGAATCGATATTGCCTCAGGAAAACCAACGCAGATTCGATTTGAAGCCCATATAACACAAATTGTAGCGAGGGCGCTTCGCTTTCCGCAAACATTCGGCGGTCCTACATTTCCGGTCAAAGTCATTCGTTGGCCCCAAGTGACCTCTGATAAAAGTGAGATTATTTTTCAAGCCCTTGGATACCTGTACAAGAAGCCTCTTAACGGTAATAATCCTTCAAGAATCACTGCTCAAATGGACCACTTCGAATTCGCCCCGGCATTGTCACCGAATGGACGCGATATAGTTTTTACAACCTGGAATGACGTCAATGGCGGGACTGTGAGAATTGTTGGTATCGATGGGAACAAGGAGCGGATTATCGCCTCACAACCGGGACATTATGTATCGGCACAATTCTCTCGTGACGGACAATGGATAGTGTATCATCGTGGTGTGGGCGATGAATTTCGCGGCCGCCTTTGGGAAAATGACCCGGGCATTTATGTGGCTGATGTCAATGGCAAGACAACACCGCGGTTCTTGACCCGTGAAGGCGAAAATCCTCGTTTTTCAAAAGATGGAAAGCGAATTTATCTGATATCCCGTGAAGGGGAGAAGGCGGCGCTTGTAAGCGTCAATCTTCTTGGTTCGGATCGCCATATCCACGCTATTTCAGAACGAGCGATCGATTTCCTCCTGTCGCCGGATGAGACGTGGCTGGCATTTGAGGAACTTTGGAATACTTATGTAATCCCCTATCCTCGAATGAGCAATCCTGTGGAGATAGGTCCGGAGATGAGGGCTGTTCCTGTAAGGAAACTTTCAAGCGATGGGGGAACTTACCTTTCGTGGTCCCCTGATAGCAAAGAGGTTTTCTGGAGTCTGGGATCTAGCTTGTTCAGCGCGGAACCATCCCTTTTGTATTCAGATGATACCACGAATTTCCCCAAACCGAAAGTGGTAGAACTTGGTTGGGCTGAAAAAGCTGATATACCGAATACCGATCTCTATTTTGTTGGCGGAACGATTCTTCCTATGAACGATCTATCGGTAGTTAAGGATGGTGTGGTGCACGTGGTCGGAAATAAAATTATGGAGGTTGGCACTCGAGATGGAATCAAAATCCGGAAGGATGCAAAGGTTATCGATATAACCGGCAAAACCTTGTTGCCGGGCCTTATTGATATACACGCTCATCCGGGTTCCAGCAATCAATCGGTATATTCCCATCAGGATTGGGCTTTTCTAGCTAATCTTGCTTTTGGGGTCACAACCATGCATGATCCGAGCAATAACTCTCAAATGATTTTTGCCTCAGCGGAGTTGCAGAAACAGGGCGCAATCCTCTCGCCGCGCATATTCAGCACTGGCACAATCCTATATGGAGCTGAAGGGGATTTCAAGACAGTCATTAATAAATATGAGGATGCGGTCGGCGCCATAAAGCGCACCGCCGCCTGGGGAGCGATCACGGTCAAAAGCTACAACCAACCGCGGCGCGAACAGCGCCAGATGGTTATAAAGGCCGGACATGAATTGGGCATAATGGTTGTACCGGAAGGATCATCGACATTCAACTATATGATGGCCATGCTTCTTGATGGCCATACGACTCTCGAGCATCCAATCCCTGTGGCGCCGCTGTACGATCCGGAACTCAGGCTTTTGAGTCGTTTTGGCACTGGCTATACTCCGACATTAATCGTTGGTTACGGTGGGCTTTGGGGAGAGAATTACTGGTATCAGCAAAGCAACGTTTGGGAAAATGAGCGTCTTGCGAGGTTTACTCCTCGTTGGGTGATAGATCCCCGCTCCATTCGCCGCACAATGGCGCCGGAATGGGAATACCATCATTTCGCCCTGGCCAAAACCGCGACCGAGATTTTGCACCGGGGAGGTAATGTTGAATTGGGTGCGCATGGGCAGTTGCAAGGACTCGGCGCCCATTGGGAGTTGTGGATGCTCCAGCAGGGTGGAATGACAAATCATGAGGCGTTGCGTTGCGCCACCTGGATGGGAGCCCGCTGTATCGGCTTGGACAAAGAGATCGGAAGTATTCAGTCCGGGTTACTGGCAGATCTCATCATAATTGACGGGGACCCTCTTAGTGATATCAGGCAATCGGAGAACATAATTTATACAATGATCAATGGCCGTCTCTATGACGCTCAATCCCTGGAGCAGATCGAACCGCAACGAATACCGCTTCCAAAAGGTCCCAACCTCGAATCTGTTTTGGGTCTGGAAGTTGGCGGTTCGTGCTCTGGACATTAAGAAATAAATGAAGAAATTTGGGAGAATCTCAGGAGGCCTTTTTATGAATAGAAGTTTAATAGTAAAACTGATTGTCCTCTTATCTTTCGTATCAGTAGCGGATCTGGCGGCGCAGGGGTCAACTGGGATCGGTGATGATCCTTTTATCTGGTTGGAGGAGGTTGAAGGAAGCGCCGCCCTCGAATGGGTCAATGCTCATAATAGCACCACAATGGCCGAGTTCGCGAACGATTCCAATTTTATTCGATTCCAGAATGAGGCCTTGACCATCTTAAACTCAAAGCATAGGATTCCGTTCGGGACTTTTACCGGCGGGTATGTCTATAACTTTTGGCAAGACGATTCAAATGCAAAAGGATTGCTGCGGCGAACCACTCTGGATGAATACACAAGGAGAAATCCCAAATGGGAAATTCTGCTTGATATAGACAAGCTCAACGCCAAAGAAGGGAAGAACTGGGTTTACAAAGGAGCCGTCACCCTCCCGCCCGACAATTCCCGATGTATGATAGCCCTTTCTTCGGGCGGGCAGGACGCTGTTTATTACCGTGAATTTGATTATGACCAAAAGTCGTTCGTCGCGGATGGATTCAATTTGCCCGAAGCCAAGAGTATGGTCGCATGGTATGACGAGAATACCTTGGTAGTGGGTACTGATTTCGGCCCAGGCACACTCACTTCATCAGGCTATCCGCGAATATTAAAACTTTGGAAACGAGGGACGCCTCTTGCGCAAGCGAAGGCGATTATGGAAGGAGATATTTCAGATGTCGATGTTTCCGGGCAGGTCGAATTCAGGCCGGAAGCTAAATATTTATTCCTCTATAGGAGTGTTTCGTTTTGGCAGACCAAAAAGTGGCTGGTCGATGAGAATCTCAATAAAATCGAGCTTCCGTTTCCCGCGGATGCTGAGGTCGCCGCCGTATTCAAGAATCGTCTGATTGTACATCTAAATTCCGATTGGCTCAGCTTCAAGGAGGGTGCGCTATTGGCAGTCAAGACAATTGATCTCCAATCCGATAATATTGTCCCAAAGGTCGAAATCATATACGAGCCGGACTCGATCAGTACCATCAGCGGCATAGCGGCGATTAAGGAATATATTATTGTTTCCATTTTGCAGAATGTGAGAGGTAAAGCGCTTTGTTTCGAGGTCTCTGATAGTAGTGGAGGAGTATCCAAGTGGTCTCATTGGGAAATGAAACTCCCGGATTCGGGATCAATTCATATTATGTCCACCGACGCTTTCAATAATGTGGTCATGATGACATTCGAAGATTTCACTACCCCCACGAAACTCTACTTATTTTCCGACCCCAAAGCTAAGCCGCGGGAAATCAAGTCCCTGCCCGAAATGTTCGACTCCGGCGATCTGAAAACTTCCCAACTTACTGCGAAAAGCAAAGATGGAACAATTATCCCATACTTTCTCATTTCATCAAAACATCTTGATTCAAATGGCCTTAATCCTACCCTGCTCTATGGCTACGGAGGCTTCCGAGCCACCGAAACACCGAGATATTCAGCAATATTGGGAAAGCTCTGGCTCGAAAACGGCGGCACTTACGCCCTGCCGAATATTCGCGGAGGCAGCGAATTTGGACCGAAATGGCACAAAGCCGCGCTTCTTGGGAACCGTCAGAAGGCATTCGATGATTTCATCGCCGTAGCCGAGGATCTGATAAGACGAAAGATAACATCCCCGAAATATCTTGGAATTATGGGCGGAAGCAACGGAGGCCTTCTTATGGGGGCTGCTTTCACTCAAAGACCGGATTTGTTCAACGCCGTGGTCTGCCAGGTCCCGCTGTTGGATATGCTAAGATATACCAAGCTTCCGCCGGGCGCCTCCTGGATTGGGGAATATGGAGACCCGGACTCCCCCGGTATGAGGCCTTATATCGAGAAATATTCGCCTTACCAAAATCTCAAAAACGGAGTAGCCTATCCGCAGGTTCTCTTTGTAACATCAACGCGTGATGACCGTGTTCATCCGGGCCATGCCAGAAAAATGGCGGCTAAGATGGAGCAAATGGGGAATAAAATCTACTACCTCGAAGAAATGACAGGCGGCCACAGCGCTGCCGCCGACAACATTCAAAGGGCAAGGAGACAGGCACTGGAATATTCCTATTTATCAAAGATGCTTCGCCTGAGATATTATGAGCGATAGAATCACTCAGTTAGGTGAAGGGTCGAAAATGGATCCTGAATACAACCGACATCCACGAGGCTTCTGGTTTGTTTTTTGGGGCGAACTTGCCGAGCGCGCCAGCTTCTACGGAATGAAAGCGCTTCTTGTAATGTATATGATCGATTCTCTCGGATACTCCGACGCCAACAGCGCCACAATAGCATCATTCTTTACGGCGGCTTGCTATATCCTGCCGATACTGGGCGGCTATGTGGCTGATCACTGGCTCGGGAAATTCCGAACCATAATCTATTTTGCCATTCCCTATATAATGGGACATATCGTCCTCGGCACTTTCTCTGGCGAGGTCGGCCTCTATGTGGCCTTAGCCCTGCTGGCCGGCGGTTCAGGTTCCATTAAGCCGAACATTAGCACGCTTATGGGATTGATGTACCAAAAGGAGGGGAAAGAGCATCTTTTGACCCAAGCTTTTTCCTGGTTTTATATGGCCATTAATATCGGCGCCGCTTCCACAGTGACTACTCTTCCGTTTGTCCGCGACCGGTTTGGGTACAGCGCGGCGTTTATGGCTCCCACCATAATGATGATAGTTTCTCTGGGAATATTTTTTCTCGGCAAGAAGCACTATCCCATGGAGGAAATCCGAAGAGATAACCTCAAAGTCAAGAGCTTTCAGCAACGCCGTGATGAACGTATCGCTCTGGTGAGGTTGTCGGGTTTATTTCTGCTCATTGTGTTCTTTTGGTCGATATTCGACCAATCTTATTCCACCTGGACACTTTTCGCTCGCGATTATATGGTTCTGGAAACTTTCGTAGGCCGCATCCCTCCCGATGCCATTCAAGGCCTAAATCCAATCTTGATCGTGCTGATGAGCCCGCTCTTTGCGTGGCTCTGGTCCAAAACGGACCGGAGCGTGGCCCATAAGCTTTCCTCGCCCAAGAAAATGCTTCTTGGCTTTTTTCTTGTCATTCTGTGTATGGGAGTAATGACCTCAGCCGGTTACTACGCCGCTTCTGAAAAAGTGTCAATTTTGTGGGAGGTTGCGGCTTATCTCTTAATCACCGCCGCGGAACTCTGCATTTCCGTCATTGGCCTCCAATTGGCATTTGAAGAAGCTCCCGATAGTATGAAGTCGATGATTACCGGATTCTGGCTTTTTACTGTTTTCCTCGGTGATATTCTCGCCGGATGGTTTTCGCGCATTTATACTCAAACCACGCCGGGCAACTTTTTCGGCATAATGACAATTTTGATCCTTATCGTCACTTTGGTTTTCTATCCTGTCAGCAAGCGGTTTGAAAGGAAGCCAGCAAAATTAGGTGGCAATATGAGGTAGGCCGTTCTCCCGATTTCATCGGGATGCGCTACTGATTGCCCGCCCTAGGCAGACACGCAGGTCTTTTCCTATGGTTTGACGCTCAGTCGGGTCTCAATTAGCAGGTTGGCATTCCGAAGGCGACAAAGTCCCGGAGAAACCCTACCTAGTTTTCTATTTATTGTTGTATTGGCCTTAACCGATGTTTGTCGGAATATTCCCATAATTTAGGCTGAGCAATATCCAAGCGTATGTATCACAATAATTGGTAAATTAAATATATGCAAAAACTTAGCCTTCAGAATGAAGTTTATTATCTTTGGCATATAATTTAAATCATAAGGTAATCAATGATGAAAAGCAACTAAAGGCAAATTTTCCGAATAGCATGGATTGGAGGGCGAAATGAACTTATTTAAGCGAATTAGCTTGACATTAAAAATCGCCGGAGCTGTCATTCTTGCACTTGGCATTGGAATTATCGGAGGTTGCGGCAAAGTTGCGCCGAATAGTCCTGACTATCAGCAGACAACTTACCGGGAACCATTCGGGGCAAATGCAATTGCGGCAAAATGGGGCCAATGTTATAGTTTTGATCTCGGCCAAACAATAAATGAGACGATGGGTAATAAGGGTGGCCATTTTGATCTTGAAACTAATAATAAAGATTATAAAGCCAAATTCGAAGTCCCCCAAAAATCGCTGGATAATGACGTCGATATCACTTGTACACCTTCATGGTATTATACAGCGAGCGGCATAGTCTATGTTCTGGATTTTGGACCGGATGGGCTGATATTCGATCCACCGGCTACATTGGAGATGAAGGTAAAGGGATTTGAGGATTTTAATCCGACAGGAAAAGACTATATTGGATTTGAATTATCCTGGTATGATCCTGAAAATTCCGGTTGGGAATTACAGAAATTTGAAGTAAAGAAAGATAAGGAAAATATCAAGTTTGATATTCATCATTTCTCAAGATATGCAATAAGTGGCCGCGTTCAGTAATATTATATGTCGTCATTAATCAGCCAAAACACATATTGAAAATCGGGGGAGGGATTTGCTCCCTCCCCGCCTGCAAAATCAACTTTTACTTCAGTAATGTCATCCGCTTGGTGAACATTTTCTCGCCTGTGGCGGGGTGTCCCGACTTGTCGGGACGGATGAGGGTGTAACCCACAAGCTCCCTCATCCTCCGACTCCCTCTCCCATTAATTGGGAGAGGGGAAGGGGTGAGGGAAATTACTTCAGCCACTAATCTTACCCCTCCCCCAAATACGCCTTCCGCACCTGCTCATTTTTTGAGAGTTCAACGGCAGTGCCTTGCATTGTTATCTGCCCGGTCTCCATCACATAGCCGAAATCAGCGACTTTCAAGGCGAAATGAGCATTTTGTTCGACCAACAAGATAGTCATTTTGAGTTCATGATTTATCTCGACGATCTTATCGAATATCGCTTTCACCAGAATTGGGCCGATGCCCAGGGATGGTTCATCCAAAAGGAGCATCTTCGGGCGAGCCATCAATGCCCGCCCGATGGTGAGCATCTGCTGTTCGCCTCCTGATAATGTTCCTCCGGCCTGCTTAATTCGCTCCTTCAAACGGGGGAACAGAGTAAAAACATATTCAAGCTCGCGACTCAATTGATGCCGATCATCACGCAGATATGCTCCCATTTCAAGATTTTCTTTAACGGTCAGGTTCGAAAATATCATCCGACCCTCAGGAGCATGGGATATGCCCATGGCCACAATTTTATGAGGCGGGAAATTGGTTATGTTATCTCCATTGAAGCGAATGCTACCCCCTGTTGATTTAAGCAACCCGGAAATTGTTTTTAAGGTGGTGCTTTTGCCCGCGCCATTTGCGCCCAGTAAGGTAACTATTTTCCCGCTTTCCACACAAAGCGTTATTCCTCTGATGGCGGCGATGGCCCCATATCGAACTTGTAAGTCGGTGATTTCCAGCATCGCTAAATTAGACTTGCTCCCCTAAGTAAGCTTCAATTACCGAAGGATTATTGCGAATCTCCAAAGGAGTCCCCTGAGCAATCATAATTCCATAATTTAGAACCATAATTCGCTCGCAGATATTCATTATAACTCTCATATCATGTTCGATTATCAGTATGGAAATGTCGAAACGATCTTTGATTGATTTAATAAGTTTCACCAGCGCGATCTTCTCGGACGAATTCATGCCAGCGGCTGGTTCATCGAGAAGCAATAATTTCGGCCGGGTTGCCAAAGCGCGCACGATTTCTACTCTGCGCTGGCTGCCGTAGGGGAGAGAGACCGCAATTTCGTCCTTGACATCTGTCAGACTAAATATCTCCAGTATCTCCATAACGTTACTGGCGATTTTATTCTCTTCGCGCTGGTAACTTCCGACCCGTCCGACAGCTTGCATAAAACCATATTCGATATTTTTATTGAAAGCCGCCTGCACAGTTTCATAAACTGTCAGAGATGGAAAGAGGCGTATATTTTGGAATGTGCGGGCGATGCCCAGCTTGGCGATTTCGTGGGGTTTCAATCCGACAATGCGCCGGGTATTAAATGCAATGTTTCCGGAAGTAGGGCGATATACTCCGGTAATCATATTGAACACAGTAGTCTTGCCTGCCCCGTTGGGGCCAATGAGGCCGGCAAGGTCATTACCTGCTATGTCAATGGTCAGGTTTTCAACTGCGGTTAATCCACCGAATTTTATGGTGCAGGAATCCAGCGACAATAAGCCCATAACGTGTTACTTCGTCCTCCCCGCAGGTCCGATAGAAAAACGATTAGCGAGACTTTTGAACCAGGTTCCGCTTCCAAACAATCCCTGCGGACGGGTAATCATTATGATAATGAGAAGCAATGAATAAATAACCATGCGATATTCGGCGATAGCGCGCAGGGCTTCGGGAAGGATTGTCAATATCGTGGCTGATAATATTACTCCACCGATACTCCCCATTCCCCCCACGATCACCATCACTACAATTTCGAACGACTTGAGAAAGCCAAATTGCATCGGATTAATATAGGTGACAAAATGGGCGTAAAGCCCACCCGAAATTCCCGCAAAAAAAGCGCCGAAAATAAATGCCATCACCTTGAATCGGGTGGAACTGATGCCGATGGCTTCGGCGGCAATTTCATCATCTCGAACGGCAAGAAAACCCTTTCCATAAGTGGAATGGATCAGGTTGAAGACAAAATATATGACTGCAGAGACGATCGAGAATACCCAGAAGAAGTTAGTAAGCTTGGGAATGCCGGTAAACCCTCGCGCCGCTCCCAAATAATTTACATTTTGGACAATGACCCTAATTATTTCGCCGAAACCAAGGGTAGTTATCGCCAGATAATCTCCTTTTAGCCTTAGGCTGGGAATCCCCACCAGCAGTCCAAAAATAGAAGCCAGAACGCCGCCACAAATTAATGAGAGCGCAAAGATCGATGCACCGGCAATGGCGCCACTTTCGGCAGGCAGCACTGCCGTGATTACCGATGCGGTATAAGCCCCAATGGCCATAAAACCTGCATGCCCCAGAGAGAATTGTCCGGCAAAACCATTGATGAGATTTAGGCTTGATGCCAGAATGATATTGATGCCGATATAAATAATGATTTGAAGGTAATAGGGATTGATCTCGTTTTGAAGCAAAGAAACCAGAGCGCTTATCAGCACTCCCGCAATCAAAAATAGCAGGGGTCTATGACCTCTCATCTGGGCTAAACTTTCTCCGATTCATGTTTTCCGAACAAGCCCGAGGGCTTAAAGAGAAGGATTATTATCAGAACGCCGAACGCGATGGCATCACGAAACGTGGAAGAGATATACCCGGCCACGAAAGTTTCCGTGAGGCCGATGATTAGTCCTCCAACAGCCGCGCCCAAAAGATTGCCGATGCCGCCCAATACTGCTGACACAAATGCTTTCAATCCCGGGAAAATTCCCATCAAAGGGTTAATGCTGGGATAAATTGAAGCGTAGAGCAATGCGGCGGCGCCAGCCAGGCTCGATCCGAGCACGAACGTGAAGCTTATCACCGTATCAACGTTAATTCCCATCAGGGAAGCCGCGTTGGGATTGTTTGAAACAGCCCGCATTGCCGTGCCCATTCTGGTATTGAAAACGATAAAACGAAGAGCCAACATCAGCGCAATGGCGGTTACAATTACGACGATGGAATTGGTGCTGATTACAAGATTCTCAGTATTGACCACAGTGCCTGCGGGAATCAGCGTTGGGAATGGTTTTGGATCGGGTCCAAATAAAAGCTGGCCGCCGAATTCCAGAAACAGAGACACTCCAATGGCGGTAATCAGCACGGTCAATTTGGGGCGGGAACGTAATGGCCGATAAGCGAGCTTCTCAATTGTAACTCCCAGCAATGAACATCCGACCATGGAAATTGCCAATACAATAAGGCCGGCAATTAAGGGAGGTCCACCAATGGCGGCAGCAATCGGCGGAGCAAGATAAAAACCTATGAAAGCTCCTATCATAAAAACATCTCCGTGAGCAAAGTTGATGAAGCGGAGAATACCATATATCATAGTATATCCCAATGCAATCAATGCATAGATGCTCCCTAATGAGATTCCGTTGACTATTTGTTGAAGTAACTCGTTCATGCCGCCTGTCGCCCGGCAGGTTTAGGGCTGGATAGTCTCCAGGTAGTGGGTTTTGCCTCCATCAATAGCCAGAATCACTGCCGATTTGCGCGCATTTCGATCTTTGTCAATCGTAATCCTGCCCGTGACTCCGATAAAATCCTTCGTAGAGGCAAGCGCATCACGAATTTTCGCCGCATCGGTATTCCCAGCTCGTTTTATGGCATCAAACAGGATTAGGGCGGCATCATATCCGAGAGCCGCCATAGCATCTGGAGTATCAGTGAAATTCGATTTGAATTTGGCCACAAAACTCTTAACAAGTGCGCTGGTGTCATCGGGAGTGAAATGATTCGTGTAATAAGTGCCATTCAGCGCTTCGCCGCCAATTTCCAGCAGTTTCACGGAGTCCCAGCCATCGCCGCCAAGCATAGGCATATTCATATTGAGTTCCCTCGCCTGTTTTACGATCAAGGCGGCTTCAGTATAGTAGCCAGTTACCACAATTAATTGAGGATCGGTAGATTTCAGAGCGGTAAGCTGAGCTCGGAAATCAGTATCGCCCTCGCTATATGCTTGTGCGGCGACAATCTCGCCGCCCAATTGAGTGAATGTATGCTCGAAAAATTGGGCCAAACCGATACTGTAATCATTTTTAACATCTTTCAAAATAGCGGCGCGTTTCAATTTTAGAGAGTTTGCCGCGAATTTAGCGATCACTTCACCCTGGAACGGGTCGATAAAACATACGCGAAAAATGTAATCGCCTTTCTTGGTAACTTCCGGATTAGTTGAAGCGGGGCTGACCATCGGGATTTTATTCGCTTGGCATATCGGTGCGGCGGCAAGGCTCCGTGAAGAAGCTACTTCGCCAATAACAGCCTTCACATTGTCTCGGGTGATAAGCTTAGTAACGGCCGTCGCCGCTTCCTCCGGCTTGGATTGAGTATCCTCAGTAACCAAAATCATTTTTTTGCCCAACACGCCACCCGCTTCATTGACTTCCTTGAAAGCCAGCATTAATCCGTGATGCGTGGAAAGCCCGAATGTGGCGGTAGTGCCGGTCAGAGAGGAATATTCTCCGATTAGAATCTCATTTTGATTTTCCTTCCTGCCACAGCCCTGTGTGGCTATCAGGAAGATTAAGAGAAATAAAAAAACACAATGCTTCTTCATTTTGACCCTTTAATCATTTCACTTTAGCCCTCAAGATAAATCGGATGGATGTGTTTTGTCAAGCAATGAAATGGGTTAGTTTATATAATCCTGCATCGGGAGCAACTGCTCCCGATGCAAGGTGAAAAAATGAAGGCAATAAAAAACAAAGGGAGCAGATTACTTTACTAAGGTCATCCTTTCCGTGAATGCTCTTTCACCGATAGTCAGTTTCGCGAAGTAGATGCCGGACGAGAACCCCGAAGCTTCCCAAGCAATACTATGCCGGCCTGCTTTCTGAAATCCATCAACCAATTCTGCTACCTTTTGTCCAAGCATATTATAAATCGCTAAACTTGCCTCTCCGGCGGCGGGCAATTCATAAATAATGGTAGCCGATGCGTTGAACGGATTGGGATATGCTCCAATGAGGCCATATTCGTCGGGTGTCCCATCATCCTGGCCCCAACCCCCTTCAAGTATCCATTCCCCGTATCCATCCGTCAAGCGCGAACCGGTTACGGCAAATTGGAATATGGCCGAGTCGCATTTTACTGGCTGATCTCCACAGTAGGATATATAATCGTAAGTTCCTGTTGGGGCGAAGCCCGGAACCATCTGATTGAGATGCGCGCTCAGGAATTGGCCTGCATTTAAGGGAATATTAGGGAAGTTCCAGATTTGATAGAAATTGCCCAAGTATTTGACTCCAACCCATACATCAGTCAAAATCGAGTTAGAGGTTGGATTGCCAATAATGCCGGTAGCTCCGAACGAACCGCCGGGCGGAATGTTTATGGGATAAGTGTCTGGAATCATATTTACATCGCAGCAAAGGGCATCGCCGGTGTCTGTGAAGTGATGTGCCCAAGATGCGCCGATATACGGATGGGTTTCAATCCTGCCGGTGTTATCGGCCGCTTTTACGTAATACGAGATGACTGAACCCGCAGTCTGAGGGGGAATAAAGACAAAAAATGAGTCAGGATACGCTGAGGTTTCCAGAGGAATATAATTCCAATTTCCATTATCGACTTTATAATAGATCTTGAGCGAATCTTGTATCAGTGCGGCGCCGGAATAAGCTGAAATATAAACAGGAACCCGATAGCCATTGGTATCGCCTTCTTGATCTTGAAGCGGGATGTGATCAACAAAGAGCATCTCCAAGTCGGGAACGCCCATAGCCCGGCAATGGATGGCATCGTCTTCAAGCCAGGAACCAGAAAAACCGAGCACTTCATATCCCGGCATAGCGTTCTGATAAGTCTGTATGGCCAGATTGTCATAATAAGAATTGTTAAATGTGGGGACCAAAACTTTTTTCCCTAAGATGATAGAATTGGTATAAGCCGCACCAGACTGACAATATACCCTCACTATTGTATATGGTTTTCCCCAGGCGGATATTTGTTGTGCCAAGTAGCCGGCCCTGGCATTTAGCCGGGCGTAGCTTGGGTGATTTTGCGCCACCTGTTTTACCAGAATCGTGGTAGGATTTAGGAATTTCGCCCAACAATCAATGTGATGTATTCCAGAATCCTCCACGTAGTCAAGCACAGTATAATCATTGCCAAGATAAGCAAGCATTATGGAATCAATCTGCGCATGAGTTTTGGTCGGATTCTCATCATATACTAGCTTCGATGACATCGACATTCCCAATCCATCCGACATATGATTTCCGCCGGTATGGATCAGATCCATTCCATAAACGGGAATCCCCCAAGCGTTTCCGATTACACCCGGTATAAGATCATCGTATGGTCTTGGACGGTTGTAGATATGATCCACAATTCCCGAATTCCCATCGGAGAAAATAAACCAAGGACCATAATCGCGAGTCCAGTAAGTGTTGGTAGGCGCGATTATGAATTGGGTATGAACCATATTCACTCCGCCGGCAATATAGGCATTTCGAGCACTGGTTTCCTGGGCGGAACTGCCTACTATGGTAGTTACCATCAGATCCTCTGACATCTCCGCTATAATGGCAACGGAAATCCCAAGGGGCCAACGGATTATCACGCCTTGCGAGGGTTCCCATTCCGCCGGATTTCTTATCATTCCGGTAGGCGGCGTCGTTACCTGATGATACATACCGATTTCATCTAATCGAAGCATTTCCTCGGCAGTTAGACCAATTGGGAGAGACTCTTCTTGGGAAGGGCTTTCAGCGAAAAGAATGGAGGGGCTCAGCAAAAACAGAAATGTGAGCAGGAGCACAATTTTTTTCTTCAAAATCTCACCTCATTACCAAAGGTTTATTATTAGGAATTATTATTTTCAGAGGAAATCATAGCTTTTTGCAAATATAATAAATATCCCAATTTTGGCAACATAAAATTGGATGAGGCGTCCAAAGATTGAAGGTTGGATAATGCTCGGCCGGGATAAATAAAATAGCCGCGGGAATGAATGGCCACCGCGATTTAACAGCTATCTAAATCATTATAAGGACGATTTGCGCTTCAATCGGTAAAGTCTCCCCCGTAAGGCGGTGATACGGCTACTTCAATGGCGAATTCAAAGAAGCTATAAATTACACGATTCAAGAGATTCCAAAATCACTGAATGCACGAATAGTATTCTTAGAAAAAGCCTGCTTTATTTCCGGCAAGTAGCTGGGGCATTCTTGAGGATTAATTCACGTTGTCCTTCAAAGGGCTGATGCAAGTTGTTTTGCTTGTTGGGCAAAGGGAGTTTCAAATAGAAGGCGGCCCCCTGACCAGGATTGGATTCCACGCGGATACTGCCTCCCATAGATTCCAAGATCTTACGAGTCGTTGGCAAGCCGATACCAGCTCCTTCTATCCCTTCGGCGTTGAAACGTGCGAAAAGTTCGAATATCTTCTGGTGATGTTCGGAAGCTATGCCCGGACCATTATCTTCAACAAGAAACTCGTTACCAGTAAATCCGATCCTAATCCTTGGAGATTTCGTATTTCCAATGAACTTCACTGCGTTCCCGATGACGTTGGTGAAGACTTGATAAGCTCTCTTCTTGTTGCAGAGGATTTGAGGAAGGTCGGATTGCACCTGGAAGTTTATTGCGCCTCCATTTGGCGACTGCCGCATCTCATTCAACACATCAGAAATCAGGGATTGAGTATTTAGGATCGCGGCAGTATTGTCCACATTTCCAAGCTGGGCTAAATCCATTAGGTCATCAAGCAGGTCATTCATATGCGATGCTGATTCCTGGATGTAATGAAGATATGTTAGAGCTTCCTCAGAAACATTGAAGCCTAATTCCTTCTTCAAGCGTCTGGCATAGCCTTCGACCGAAATCAGCGGGCTTCGCAAATCATGAATGATAGCATAAAGAAAGGTCTGTATCTGGTCCTCGCCATTTTCTAAAGGATTTTGAACTCGGGAAATCTTTTGGGTCGTCAAGGCGCTATCAATCCTATTTCATAATGTAGAACCATTAGGCATCAATTTAGTCCGCCATAATTTAATTCATTAATATTATCGGCAATTACTTTAGGGCATTTAGATTCATTTCAAGTGCCCTCAGTTTCATTCCGATTAACTAAGAAAGGGACGGAAACTATTGAAATGAATGGACGATTCTCCCGCTACGAGGCCAAAGTCAAACTTTCAATAATGCTGATGCTGTTAATTCTGGTGATCAGCAATTTTGCGTCTTCCTTTCTTTTCAAACGGACGCAGGAGCTATTCCTTGCTTATCATTCAATTAACCAACGTCAGATCGCCGGGTTGTGCAAAAACGCGCTTTTTTACTCATCGGGCAACCCCGAAGCGCTCAATTCCATTAATACCCTATATGGGGAAGAATACGGGATAGCTGTTGAAATAATTAGGCGAATCGATTTCGAGTCAGGGAAAATAACTGGCCCTCAATTCTCGAAGGCTCGACTCAAAGATGGCTTTGATAATGTTGAGTCGTATGAATTTCATCCCGATGCGGAATTGCATATTGGATATATCCCATTCGACGTCAATCCTCAAGGTAAAGTTGAATCGCTGCTTATTCTAAAAAGCCGCATTGGTTGGTTCAGTAATTTCTCCAATGCCGCTCGATGGGATAATATTTTCAGATTGGCGGGAATCGCCTCAGTAATCATATTCGGAATACTTGTCATTCGAATGATAACCAGGCCCTATTCTAATATAAGGATATTAGCGGCTTCAACATTGAATGATCGAGCCCTTGATATCGACGATCCCGATGATGCTGAAAAGGCTTTTGATGAAGTAGTAAATGAACTTAAGAGGAAAGAAACTGAACTGCGCCAGATGACGCTCCGTGATAGCAGAAAAACCTTGGGTCTGACCAGCAATTATGATTATATTTTCGGAGGAATTTCCTCGGGCGTAATCGTTATTGACAAAGAAGGGGTTGTAATCCGATTCAATCCTTCCGCATCCGGGATTCTTGAACTCGAAGTCAATTCTATATTAGGCAGGGAATATGAGAAGGCTTTTGCCATGCATCCTGAAATCAAGCATTTGATCCGTAATGCGCTTGAAGCCGCAAAAACCTATTCCAGGGTCGAAATCAATCTTCTGCAAAGAGGTGGACGGAACAAGACCTTGGGTGCAACGTCATCGCTTATTACAAATGAAAATCGCCAGACAATCGGGGTGGCGATATTATTGCTGGATTTGACTCAAATAAAGAAGATCGAATCGGAAACTTCATACAGGGAGAAGATGGCGGCTCTTGGAGAAATGTCCGCTGGCATGGCTCATGAGATCAGAAACTCGGCTGCAGCAATATCGGGATTCGGAAAACTGATATCGAAATTTGCTGATGATGCTGAAAGGGTCCGAAGTTTATCCGGCGATATCGTTAAGGAATCAAGAGAAATGGAAACGTTGATGAGAAAATTCCTTGCCTTTGCGCGCCCAGTTGAGATCAGCAAGGATACCATCGAAATCTGCGGGCTGATAAATGATTGCATTAATTACCTGAAAACATCCAATGAATATATTAACATTAGGAAAATAATATCGCCAGTCCTGCCAAGCATTATGGGTGATTATCAGCTCATAAAGCAATGTCTTTGCAATATTCTAAAAAACGCCCAAGAAGCATCTAATGACAACGGTGAGATCGTTATCAAGGCGGTGTCAATCAGGGTCAATTCCCCCGATTTCATTCAAGGTCGTGCGACCGAATACATCAAAATTGTCATCGCTGACAGCGGCAAAGGAATTGAATCTGAATATTTGAAAAAGATTTTCGATCCGTTTGTCACAGACAAAGATCATGGCAGCGGTCTCGGTTTGGCTATCGTGAGAAAAATCATTGCACTGCATAATGGGATTGTCAAGGTCCACAGTCGGAGTGGAAAGGGGACTTTATTCTCCATCTATTTACCAATTGAAAATAAGGAGCAAAAATTAGTGGAAAATGGAATCGGCGCGGTTTCAACAATCCCGATCACATTTTGATTTGATAATCCTTCCTTATATTCATTTGACTTAAGACATATCATAATCAATATTTAGATGCATTATTCTGATGGGCAAAGCCAGAATGGGATTCGCTCGGATCGCATTTTGAGAATGATGCATCTGGCAATGATGAATGCGAATTGTGTATTGATAAACTCATGGAAGATATGGCGCAACTCAATATCGTTCACCTGATCAATGTCCGCTGGTATAATGCCTGCGCTTATTATGCCCTGGCATTGGCGGCGGCGCAGAAGAGGCTGGGCCATAATGTGTTGCTCGCAGGTGATGGGGATAACCCTTACATCTCCCTGGCGAGAGATTGGGGACTTGAATTCGATTTAAGGCCGCAATTTTCATCTTATTTCCCTAATCTGATAAAGAACTTGATGTGGCTAAGAAAGTTGTCTAAAGAGAAGGGATTTGAGATAGTGGTTGCCCATAGGGGAGAGGCCCATGTGGCTGCTGCCTTAGCGAAAATGATTTTTGGGTTAGATTATGTGTTAATCAGAGTCCGAGGCGATGTCCGGCCTCCACGAAGTGATTCATATAATAGGTTGCTTTATGGCAAAGCGACCGACGGAATCATTTGCCCGACCGATAAACATCGCCGCCGGTATTTAAAAACATTCCGGATTGATTCCTCTATGGTGATTACAATTCCCGCTGGGATAGAATACGAACATTATCGGAAACCGCTAAATCAAGTCGAACTCAAAGGAAAATATGGAATCAAAGATGGAGATCGGGTAGTGACTATCTTGGGACGGCTTTCTCCCATCAAAGGTCATGAAGTATTCATTAGGATGGCTGGACTCTTGAATGATCTGCGCAATGTCCATTTCCTCATAGCTGGCAAGGAATATGAAGTGAGAATCGATGATTTGCATCGCTTGATAGATAAGTATGGCGATCCTGAGAAATTTACGATCATCGGACAAGTCGATGATGTCAGAGCGATCCTTCAAATCACCGATATCGCTGTAATTCCATCACTGGGGTCGGAAATGATAGCGCGGGTAGCCCTCGAATTTATGGCTTCAGGAAAACCGATCGTGGCCAGCAATGTCAATGCTCTGGCAGAAATAATCGATGACGGCGAAGGCGGATTCCTGGTGAAGGCAGGCGATATCGATGGTTTCGCCAATGCGGTCAAAATCTTGTTGGATGATACTGATAGAAGAGACTCATTCGGAGCCCATAACCTATTGCAAGCACAGACCAGATTTTCAACTGAGAAATGGGCCCAGGATTCAATCAATTTCTATAAGGGTTTTTTGAGGTAGTTTAGAGATATCTAATATGCTCGAAGACAGAAACAAGCAAAGACAAATCATCCTGGGATATGACGTAAACAAGGTATTTGCGCAGAAGCCGCGATTACAATCGAAATATCCTTTGAACCTCCTGAGAGCGATTGTAAACAGAAACGATATCTCGAGCATCGTTTTATATTCCAATCGGAGTCGCCACCAGCTCACTGCCCTAAAGCAATCTCTAGGAAACCCAGAATTGAGATTCCAGAATTATTATTCTCCGGGAAGATTGATACGGGAGAGGAAGCTATCCATATTCCATTCTTTCGGCGCTTTTTTTCCAGAGACGAGGAGATTCAAACGAGTCCTGTCCCTTACCGATTATTCGCCTCTGGTCAGCGAAATGGTCTTCGAAAACCGAGGGTTTCATTCTAAATGGATAAGTATGCTTCGCAAGTTCAATGCCATTATTTGCCCATCGGAATTGTCGGCCAAAATGATTATAGATCACTTGCCGGAAAAAGCCGGGGATATCAGGGTTATACTACCTGGTGTAGATATTGATAGCAACCTTACAATTGATGAAAAGAAAACCAGATCCATTATGGGAAAATACTCGATAAATGGAGCGTATTTCCTTTTTGTGGGAAGAATAGCCCCGGGAAGGAATATACAAAATTTGATCAAGGCTTATATCAAGTACTGGCAAAGGTCGCAGACAGTGCCGTCCCTGGTGATGCTCTCCGAAACCGATGATGATTTTGGTCGGAAATTGCTAAAGGATACCGAGTTGCTCAGATCGAAGGGTAAATTCGCAATCACAGGCCGAGTTACGGAAGAGGATCTTCATTATTTATACTTTTCTGCTCGAGCTCTTATCTATCCGGTGGCAACTGATGTTTACTCGCCCCAGATTATCGAAGCGATGGCGATGGGAGTGCCGGTGATATGCAGCGGAGAGGGTTTTGGGGCTGAGATAGATACTGGGGCGGCTCGATTTATCATTCCTTACGAGCCAGATGACATCTGCTCTGCGATAGAAGCCGTTGAATCAAATCCTGAGTATCGCTCTCAATTAATAGAAAATGCAAGGATATTTGCCCGAAAATATAACTGGGAATCAACCGCAAGGCAGATCCTTGATCTTTATAATGAGTTAATTGACAAGAACGTTTAATTGATCAGCTTGTGCGCCTCTGGCGCAATGGAGAAGGCAATTTAATTGAGCGAAACCATTTCCGCAGTATTAATTACTCTAAATGAGGAAAAGAATCTTCCCCGCGCCCTTGCCGGATTGCATTGGGTGGACGAAATAATAATTGCTGATACAGGCAGTATTGACAACACATTGGAAGTTGCCCGAGGATATACTAAGAACGTCTTTTCAATTCCCTGGCAAGGTTTTGGCGATGCCTATAACCGTGCTTTGGATTTCGCCACCCGCGATTGGATTTATTTTATTCATGCCGACGAGGAAATGACGCCGGAATTGGAGTCGGAGATTCGGGCGGTGCTGGCGGATGGGGGTCGGGGCGTGACCGGATACTACGTCGCTCGTTTGCCGAATTTCCTGGGATATTGGCTGAGGCATGGAGGGTGGTATCCCAGCTACGAGATGAGATTGTTTCGTCGGGGAAAGGGAAGATGCAATGCCAGGGTCGTTCATCAGGATGTTATCATTGAAGGCAAGACAAGCTATTTGAAAAGCTATTTGCTTCATTACACTGATCCCTCGATGGAAACTTATCTTGAAAAAATGAATCGAGTTACCACCATGGCCGCCCTAGAGCTATTTGATAAAAGGCGGAAGAGCAGTCTCGGAGACATTGCATTCCGACCGCTCGCGGTATTCTTCAAAATGTTTATGGCTAAATGTGGTTTCCTTGATGGTTTCCCGGGATTGCTTGCGGCATCGCTTTCATTAATGCATGTATTTATCAAGTATGTAAAATTAAGGATGTTGTGGAGGAATAAAACTGCTTGAATGAATGGCAATAGTCACTATAATATCCTCGTAGTTAGAACTGATGCTATTGGTGATTTGCTATTAGCCGAGCCGGTGGCGCAGGTTCTAAAGCTCTGCGCTCCAGATTGTAGTGTGACGTATATGGTTTCAAAATATGCGGCTCCGCTTTTATTCGGCAATCCCAATATCGACCGAATTATTCGTTTTTCTTCAGAGGATTTTAGTTTTAATTACTCGAATATCAAGAAAGCCGTTGGTATATTGCGAATGTCAAAATTCGATATTGCGATTATTCTTCGTCCCACTCTTTTCAATGCGTTGGCAGTAGCGGGTGCCGGAATCCCGATCCGGATCGGAACCGGATATCGTTTATATAGCTTTTTATTTAATAAGAAAGTTCTGGAGCATCGAAAGGTGAATTTGAAAAGTGAAATGGAATATAATCTTTCTATGCTCAAGGCGATCAATATGAATTTTGAAATCTCCGCCCAGGATTTCAAACCGAAAGTGTACATTGAGGGTGCCGATTTGCAGAGAGCCAGCAAAAAACTGGCTGAAATGGAAATGAAGGACGATGAGGTTGCTGTTTTGATACACCCGGGTGGGCGTGGCTCTGCCCCAAAGTGGCCATTGAGCCGGTATATCCAATTAATGGAGAAACTGATTCAACTGCCGGGAGTAAAACCTATCCTGACAGGCAAAGATGATGATTTTAACAATAGCCAGAGAGCGCAGACCACTGCTTTTACAGAGAAACTCAATGGTCGGGTTATCAATCTGATAGGCTGGGGTGATCTAAGGGATTTCATGGCTTTGATCTCGTTGTCTCGTCTGGTCGTAACCAATTCAACAGGATCTGCGCATTTGGCTGCGGCCGCGGGGACTCCCCTAGTTGCTATCTATCCTGACTCGCAAAATTATAGTCTAAAGCGCTGGGCCCCAGTAGCCAACCCCGAAAATATCAGTGTAATTGCAGGGCCGGATGTAAGCGCAATAGGGATTGAGAAAGTGCTGGGCGAATGCATGCACTACCTTTTGAATGAATCGCATGGACTATGAATTTAGCTGAATTTATAATCAATGTTGAGGCTTTTAACGCCAATATCAATATCCCGCTCATCCGCAAAGCATACGAATATGCTACTAACGCCCATAGGGAACAGACTCGCCGGTCCGGCCAGCCTTATATCAGCCATTGTTTAGAGGTGGCATTCATATTGGCTGAACAGCACATGGATTCCACAACTCTAGCGGCAGGAATCCTTCACGACGTCGTCGAAGATACCCCTGTTCAGATAGATGATATCAAGCGGGACTTCGGCGAAGAAATAGCTCTTCTTCTTGACGGTCTGACCAGGATCAGCGGCATTCGCTGTGTTGATAACGTTGAAGAACATGCCAACTATTACCGCAAGATGATTTTAGCGATGGCGGAGGATGTGCGGGTAGTGATAATTAAACTTGCCGATCGCCTACATAATATGAGGACTTTGGAATTCATGCCGGCTGATAGGCGGATTGCGATTGCCCGTGAGACTCATGAAGTTTATGCTCCCCTGGGGCATCGTTTGGGTATGTCGCGAATAAAGATGGAACTGGAAGACCTATCTCTAAAATATCTGAATCCGGAGATATATGCGTCCATCGAAGAAAAATTTAATTTGAGTAGCCGGGATCGAGAGTCTTACATAAGGCAAGTCGTAAATCCTCTTTACCATGAATTATACAAAGCCGGCATCAAGGCCGAGATTACCGGCCGAGCCAAGCATTATGATTCCATTTATAGAAAAATGAAGAAGCAGGGAAAGTCATTCGAGGAAATATTCGATCTGATAGCGATTCGCGTCATCACGGAGACTGTCGAGGATTGTTATCATGCCCTCGGCATTATTCATCAGATGTGGAACCCAGTTGCCGAACGTCTTCATGATTACATCGCCACCCCCAAGTCCAATATGTATCAATCACTCCATACAACAGTAATTGGACCGGAAGGGAGGATGGTGGAAATTCAAATGAGGACCCATGCGATGCATCGCACGGCGGAGTACGGAATCGCCGCGCACTGGCTCTATAAGGAAGGAAAAAGGGCGCCGGATGAACAGGATAAGCGTCTATCATGGATCAGTCAGATCCTGGAGTGGCAAAATGATATGACTAATCCCGAAGAGTTTATGGAGTATCTCAAGATCGACCTATTCATCGATGATATATTCGTATATACGCCCAAAGGAGCGATTAAACAACTACCCAGAGGCTCCACGCCCCTTGATTTCGCCTTTGCCGTCCATACTGATGTGGGATTGCATTGCGCCAGCGCTAAGATAAATGGCCGGCTCAAACCCTTATCGACAGAGCTGAAAAATGGAAACGAAGTTCAAGTCGCGACATCGCCTCAAGCTCATCCTACTCACGACTGGCTCAATATGGTCCACACGACAAAAGCCAAAAATAGGATTCGAAAATGGCTCTATCAGCAGGGATTTCAGCAGGCGGTTGAGATAGGCAAAGACCTTCTTGAAAGAGAATTGAAGAGGCATCATATTGAATTTCCCGCGGACAATGTCCTTCTCGATACCGCGATGGCGCTCAATTCGACCGACGTGCCATCGTTTCTCGCTGCTATCGGAAATGGCAAAATTTCATGCGTGACGGTGGTCAACAGAATCATCCCTCCGGTTCAAGAGAAGCCCAGGAAAGAGACAGTCGTTTCAGATTTCCTTGAGCACGCTCGAAGTGTCAGTAAGGGTGTTAAAGTGCAAGGCCTTGATTCGTTAGTATTTCGATTTGCAAGGTGCTGTCAGCCGGTACCCGGAGATCCAATAATAGGATACATAACCCGAGGACGCGGCATTTCAATTCACAGATTGGATTGCCATAATACTGCCAGTCTTATGAACGACAGGGAGCGCCAAATCGAGGTGGAATGGGATGTTGATAAAGAAACCGCATTTCTGGTAAAACTAAACCTCTTTGTTGAGGATCGCAAAAACCTGATCAAAGATATAACCGAAGCGGTGGCATCGGCAGATATAAATGTCCGCGGTGCAGAAATAACCGATAGGGGTCCGCAGACGAAGGGAAGTATGGTAATCGAAGTGCAAAATGTGAATCAGCTGAATAAGGCGATAATCAAACTCAAGAATGTCAAAGGGGTAATTACCGTGGAGCGGGCCAGTAGCCTGCATTTTGATAATTTTGATGTAAATAGGATTTCATAGTGACTGACAAGCGATTCTCCGCCTTGACCAATGTGGCCTCGTTTGAGCAAGCAGGCCGCCACTTATGCTATTTGAAAAACAAATCGATTTCGGCAAAGGGCATAGTCTCTGGATTTGGTGTTCAATTACTGTCGGGGGAGAGGCTGGCAATCTATCATGAGTTGAAGAATAGATTCGGAAACGTTGCGGCTTTAAGGCAGAAACATTCTGACAGGATTTTAATCCCGTCAGGAGATAATTCTTCCTCACAGTTAGAGATTTATTCCGGCGATGCAATGATCTCTGACAAAAGGGGATTGGTTTTAACCGTTCATACCGCCGACTGTCTTCCCATATTGTTTTTTGGTGAGGACAGAATGATAGGAGCCATTCATGCCGGGTGGAGGGGAACACTAAGGGAAATCGCTCCTAAAGCGGTGACCTTAGCTATGAGAAACTATGCCATCTCCTTGGACAAATTGAAATTTATTTTTATGCCTTCCATCCAGAAGTGCTGTTATGAAGTAAGCTCTGAAGTAGCCGTCCTTTTTCGAAATCATCAACGGAATAATAAAGGGCAATTGACAATTGATATTGCTCAAGAGAACAAAATTCAATTGACTGAGTTGGGGATTCCCGAGCAGAATATCCAGATATCTAAGGAATGCACATACTGTTATCCGGGTTTTGATTACCCATCGTTCAGGAAAGATGGCAGGATAAGACGAAGGATGGTGAACTTTATCGTAAGGTGCTGATTACTCCAAATCATCCAGCCCGAACTCCATAATAAGATTTCGGGTTATGATTTGCTCTTGACATTATATTATTGATAGGATAAGTTGGAACCTGATTAACCTGACATAAATTATGTCGGATAATGTTAAATTTAATCTTGGCACAGGAGGTTTTTGAGATGAGAGCAGTGGTATTGGCAACGCTATCGATTCTGCTTATCGCTGGCAATGTTTTTGCGATTACGGGACTTGGTTTCGGCGTGAGAGCCGGATACATAACCGGCCTTGATACTGGCGCCGTTGAGGATGCCATAAATACCTTCGCCGATGCTTCGGGATTCACCGCCAAGATGGACGATAAAATGACCATGGTCGGCGGGCATGTGAAGATCGGAACTTTGCCAATGATTGACCTGGAAGTAGCGGCGGAATATGCCTGGAAGAAGATGGACCTTTATTCCGGATACCAATTCAAGATATCGGATTTCTCCATCTCAGCCACCGGGATTTATAACATATCATTTGTGCCGACTCCGATGATTACGCCATACATCGGCGCTGGTCTGGGCACGCATAAACTCGCTTATTCCATTGAAAAGCCCGGAGGTTCAGGGCTTATCGTTCCGGCTGACGCTACCAAAATGGGCTATCACGGTTTGCTCGGAGCCAAAATCCATCCTCCGATGTTTCCTTTGGAGTTTTTTGCCCAATATCGATATACCTATATAAGCACTAAAGATGTAGCCACAAAATACAGCACTATTCTGGTGGGAGCGACAATTAATTTGCCATAGTTGCCAATGAATGTAATGACTTTGTTGCGCCGCCTATCGATTATCGCAATGCTCCTCTTCGCATTACCCTCGGAAGTGCCAGCCCAGTTCATAGGGCAACTGACCACAGCCGAGAATCTTCAGCCGAAGAGACGGTTATTCGGAGGATATCTTGGCTTTTATGAGAAAGTCACTATTGTGGCGATGACTCAATACAGATATGGATTCACGAATTTTCTTGACGGAGGATTTCAGTTTGGGGGTTTCTCCGCTGATATCGGCGAAGAGGATGAGGCTGGCATTGTTTTCGGAGGCAATATCAAGTATCGGATACTCAATGCGGCGGCAGGTGATCAGTTTGATCTTTCATCAGGAATCGGGTTGGAAACAGCTCAAGCATCAAATTATCATCTGTATTCTTTAAGCGGGAGTATCATCGGCTCATTCAGATTACAAAGCTCTTCCGGGAAGCTGATCACCCCCTACTCAAGGATGGCATTTCATGTCCAAAATACTCATTGGGATCAGCATGGACTCCATGAAAAGGGAACCTCGGATTCCGATTTTGATTTAGGGCTAAACCTCGGCGCCCAATTTTCACTCAATAACAACTCCTCAATTATCGCGGAACTTCAATTAGAAAATGGATTTTTTGGATTCATTGCTGGGATTAATTATATCAAGTAATAAATACATGAGGCATTTTTGAGTTTCTTGCAGGCGATTATTCTTGGGATCGTGCAGGGCTTAACTGAATTTCTTCCAGTATCAAGTTCAGGGCATCTCGTTATTTTCGAGCATCTGCTTGGTACTTCCCTCGACAGCATCAATTTTGATGTTTTTGCGCATACGGGCACTCTACTTTCAGTGATAATTTATTATCGCCATCAAATAGCAAGCGTCTTTTCAGATATAATGAATAACTCCACGCGCCGCGGCACCGCCTCGCCAAGCGATTCAGATATATCACCGGCATGGGTTTGGTACATCATTATAGCAACAATCCCAGCCGGCATAATGGGGCTTTTATTTGAAGATTATATTACCACGGCATTCAAAAGTATTCGGCTGGTAGGTTGTATTTTGCTATTCTGCGGTTTGCTGCTCATTTCAACTAAATGGGTTCGAACTGGAAATCGAAAACTGCGGCTCACAGACGCTATCTTGATTGGGATCGCTCAAGCTTTTGCTATTGCGCCAGGTTTGTCACGCTCAGGGACAACTATCTCTATGGGGCTTTTCCGAAAAATAAATCCCAAGAGTGCCGCCGATTTTTCCTTTTTGCTGTCAATTCCGGCCGTGGCTGGGGCCACTGTTTTAAAAACGAAAACGGTGCTGGCCGCGGTTCCTCCAGCGGATGAGATACTCAATTATGCAGTAGGCGCCATTACTTCATTCATCATCGGATATTTAAGCATCTCCTTGCTCCTCCGGATGGTTCAAAAGGGCAAATTTTTCTATTTTGGAATATATTGTTTTTTAATCGGGACCGCCGTTCTCATATTTGTATAGAAGACAATGGAAATCCCCGAAAAGATCCTGGTGATCCGATTTAGTTCATTGGGAGATTTAATCCTGACATCGGGTACCATTCGGAATTTGAGGAACTCATTCCCTCAGGCCGAAATAATCCTGACCACCAAGGCGGAATATGACGCAATTGCTCAATTGGTGATTGGCGTGAGCCGTGCTATCCTCTTACCGACCGGCTCCTTAATCGCATTCCTTAAGTATATTCTTTGCCTCAAAAAGGAGCATTTCGATTTGGTCATAGACCTGCATAATAATCTTCGGAGCCGCATCATCAGGGATCTCTGTGGCTTTAAGGAAGTTATAGTTTACGACAGCGAGCGAAAAAGGCGTAAAACATATTTGAAGGCAGGGGATAAGCACCCACCATTTAAACATACGGTTGACCTATATAATGACGCTATCAAA
>Ga0210044_10000430_pt1 | contig 63479 bp, 50 predicted proteins | sample CryGey13umfilter_2_FD_183959 | JGI IMG/M metagenome (GOLD analysis project Ga0210044, IMG submission 183959) | Groundwater microbial communities from aquifer in Utah, USA - Crystal Geyser 4/9/14 3 um filter (SPAdes) (version 2) | ecosystem: Environmental > Aquatic > Deep subsurface >...
CAGGTCTCCGACCGCCCCGAAACGCTTGACCGGAAGGTCTCAAAGGGCTCTGGAGACCTGTCGGTCCGGGGAGCGGCGGGGTCAGGAGACCCTCGCCGAGCACATTCGCGCTAAGTACGGTTGTAGTCCTAAGCGCGCTGTCGACCCCGGGGAGCGGCTCTCCGTCAGCCCCTATCACGGAGACTCTCCGCGAGCCGCTGCGGAACGTCCCGATAGGCCTCCAGCCACGCTGATACGGCCGCCTCTCCAGACTCATGGTTGCATAGGCTCAGCCAGAGAGCAAGCCCGCGCACGAACGCCGCGGTCCTCAGCGCCGGCAGCGCGGCGCGCTCCGCTGGGTGAAGCGGAAGGCGCGACTCGTACGCCTCCAGGAATGCCTCCTGTTCCGCTCGCGTCAGCGGACGCGGGCAGACCACCGCCGGGAAGAACACCAGCGCGTAAGCGAGGTCCACCACGCGGCTTCCGCTGTGGGCGGCATCGAGGTCGTACAGCGCGCACAGTCGGTCGCCGGCGAAGCCGACGTTCTGCGCCCGGTAGTCGCCGTGGCACAGCGATTGACGGTCGAGGGGAGGCAGGTCGTGCCGGAGTCGCGCGGCCAAGGCTCGGCGACGGTCGAGGACGCCTTGCAGCCAGCCTTCCCATCGCTGCGAGAACGCGTCCTGTCGCTCGACTGTCGCCTCGATTGCACGGAACGCTTCGTCGACGCGATCGGCTTCGTCGGCGGCCAGCCGGCGATCGCCGAGCAGGTCGGCAACGACCGGCGGACAGGCGTGCAGACGGGCCAGCATCGTTGCCGCCTCCGCGAGCTGGGCGGCGTTGCCCGGTTCGTACGGCGCGCCGGGCAGCCACTCCAGGAGACGCAGCAACAGGGAGCCGTGCTCGACAACGGCCTCGCCGCCGCGCGACGGTCGGTGTCGGGGGACCGGCAGCCCCCGGTCCGCCAACCCGTCGGAGAGGGCGGCCGCACCCGCGAGTCGCCCCGCCGACGCTTGCGACCGAGGCACCACCTTCAGTACCCCTGGCATGTCCGCCTTCCGGAGCTGCACCACCGTGCCGAAGGCTCCGGGCCGGACCTCAACTTGGTCGGGCGACCCCTCAACGTCCCAGTACTCCGCCAGCAGGCGAGCCGCCTCCGCCGGGCTCAGTAACGCGGGGTACTCAGGCCGCAGAACGCCCATTCACTTCTCCGCCGCCGGTGGCTCTTCAGGCTGCGGGGTCCGCTCCCGGACAGCCTTCGCATTGGCCTGCAGCAGACTGATCGCGAGGTCCCGCGCCCGCGAGTCGTTGGCGGCGATCTCCGCCACGCACCCCTCCAAGACGAGGAGCTTGTTCCGCAGCTCACTCCGCCGCAGCAACGCTGCCTGGAGCCGGTCGAGCCTGGCGGGGTCGGTCGGCTTGAGCAGGCTGATCCGCACGCCTTCGCCGGAGGTCATCCCGAAGAGCTGGTTCAGCCCGGCCTCGATCTCGACGCCCGTGTCGGCGCGCACGCGGCGAAGGTCTCCTTGCGCCAACACCACTTCCTCCGCCAAGAGCCACTTGCCGGTGACTTGGTGCGGCTTCACCTTAAGCGCCTGAAGTGGGTCCAGCGTGAGCCACGAAGTCGCCAACTCCATGAGCTTGTCGCTGGGGGCGCCCCGTTCGTCGACCGCGCCCACCTCCAGGACCACGCGGCCGCAGGCCAGCACCGTCATGGTGCCTCGTGAAAGCTGGACCATGCGCTGGTACGCCCGCGCCATCTCCTCGGGGATCAGAAAGCCGACGTAGTTGAGCTGGACTCTGCCGGACTTGGACTCCAGGAGCTGGCTCACCATGGCGGTGAGCTTTCCGCCGAGCTTCTCCCCGAACGGAAGGAGTTGCTCGGGCTCTGCCGCCACTTCCTTGGCGACCACCCAACGCTCCGGCAACTTCTCCTGGGTGAGGCGGAGGGCGGCCACTTCGGACTCCGGTTGCTCGTCAGCGCGCAGCGGCGCACTGAGAACCGCGAGGGCGAGGAAGGCGACAGCCACCGTCAGCAGCGACCCACAGCCGCGCTCACCGACGCCGTCGTCGCGGCGTTGCGCGCTCATTGCCCGGCTCCCTTCGCGCCGGTTGCCGCGAACGCCTCGCGCAACCAGACTCCGTAGAAGTCCTGCGGCGACAGCCCGGTGATCGAGCCGAATGCCTGCTCGAACGAGAGCCCCTCACCCACCTTGCCCAGCAGCGCCTGGATTGCCGCCCAGCCCTGCTTGCGGCTCAGGAACTCCACAAGGTGGTTGACCTCGCTGTAGGCCAGCAGGCTGTTGTCGTTGTTCAAGTCCCAGGCTTCCAGTTGGGCATACGTCAGCAACTGCCCGCGGAGGCGCGCTTCCTGAACCCGCGCTTCATAGCCCCAGTAGCCCCTTTGAATGCAGCACGCCAACCCTTCGTCGAACCACGTCGGAAGGACCTGCCCCTTTGTCAGCCGGCGGGCGGCGAGGTGACCCAGTTCGTGCGCCACCGCAGAGAGGTCGTCGGTCTCGGGCTGCGAGTAGGTGACGATCTGGTCGCCGATGGCATAGGCTGAGGTGATCTCCGAGACCGCCTCCCCGCGCACGGCCCGGGTATACTTCTGGAAGGCGCTCTGGTCGGAGAACAGCAGGACCTCGGTGCCCCCCAACGGCATGCGGAACTCGGCGTAGATCACATGCTGCGCCCGTTCGAGGGCAGCCATCAAGCGCAGCACGCCTTCCTCACCGGGCGTGAACCGCAGCGTGAACAGCCGTGAGCGAATCGCAGCCGGCGGCTTGAGGGGCGTCGTGTCTACCGCCTGGGTCAACGCGTCCATCAGCAGCGAAAGCGTTTCCGACCGAGGCTGTCCTCTGGACAGCGATCGCGCCAGCCGCAACTGCTGGGCCGCTTCCTGGTCGGCCGCGATCCGGGCCAGCTCGATCCCCAACGCGGCGGCGACTTCCGGGTTCGTCGGCTCACTCCGGGCGTGCTGCTGGAGCGCCGAGAGCAATCCCAGCGGGTGATCCGCTCCGACATCCAGCGCGTTCTCGAACCGCACTTGCCGGTGCGCCTGCACGAGCGGATCGTCGGCAAGACGCGCGCGGGCCGCGGCCAGCGTCTCCGCGGACACGGCGCCTGGGTCCAGCGCCATCGCTTTCTCCAACTCGGCAACCGCCTCGGCGAAGAGCCCCATTTTCTGCAGACCGTCGCTCAGGCGCACGTGCGCCGCCGGATCGCCGAGGTCGTGCTCCGCCTCCGCCCGCAGGGCCCGCACGTCGCCCTCGCTCACGGGCCAGCGTTGTTCCGGCTTCTCCGTGTCGTACCAAGTGCCTCCGGCCGCGCGCCAGAAGCTGCCGTTCTTCTGCACGAACACGTGGACCCACCCGGGCTTCCCCAGGGCATATTGCTCCTCGGCTACCGTCTCGAGGCGCTCCAGCAGCTCCCCGCGCACCGCGTCGGGTGACCTCTTCGGCGGCGGGGCCCAGCCGACGGCGCCCGTCCACCAAGTGTAGCGATCGGGCCGCCACTGCCCGCCCCGCAGCTCCGCCACCAAGTGGAGTACTCCCGTCTCGTCCTTCTCATTGAGCCCGGCCAGGCAGCCGACAACGTCGCTGCGGAGGTCGGGAGTTTCCCACCGAAGCACCGACAAACGCCATCCCGCCGGCAAGCGCACCAACGCGAAGTCGGCCCCGCCGACGCCAAGCTCGACCGACGTGCTTTGGAGCGTCTCCGCGGTCAGCCGGTGCCATTCCCGCGCCAGCGCTCGGTCGCCTCGCACGCCCACAGCACGGACCGTGGAGTCGTATTGCAGGCGCCGGTGGTTGCGGAAGACAGCCGACCAGTCGCCCGCAACATGCTCGCGGACCTCGCTCGGCGAGCCGGTGTACACCTTGAACAGTGCCTTCATGTCCCCGGTCCGAATAGCCCGCGCACGTCGCCCGAGCAACTGCTCGATCTCCTCGCGGTCGTGCTGTTCGTCGGCCAACGCGTGCCCGGCCAAACGAGGTGCGCAGGCGACGAGGACCACGAGCAACGCAGGGCAGCGCGGGTCCCAATACCACCGAGACTTCAGTCGCGGCTCGGAGGGCGGCTCGCTGGCGGGCGGCTGCGGATTGTCAGGTGGCCGGCAGCGGCCTACGGGTGGCATGGCTCTTCTTCGGGAATAGGTTTGCCCCTGTCCGGCTCGGGGTCTTCTTCCGCCCTCCGTGCCCGAAGCTGCCCGCACGCCCCCGCAATGTCACCGCCCCGCTCAACGCGCTCCGTCACCGTAATGCCTGCGCCCTCCAGCACCCCTCGAAACGCGCTCACCTGCGAAGGCTCCGACCGATCGAACCCGGCCGCTCCCGGCACCGGGTTGTACGGGATCAGGTTCACCGCGGCAGTCAGGGGCTTGAGCAGCGAACACACGGCGCGGGCTTGCGCCACCGAGTCATTGATTCCCCGCAGCAACACGTACTCAAACGTCAACCGACGGCGGGTGCGCGACACGTAGCGCCGGCAGGCAGCCATCAGCTCCGTCAGTGGGTAGCGCCGGGCCAGCGGCACCAGCCGCGCCCGCAACCCGGCCTCCGGCGCCTGCAGCGAGACCGCCAGCGTCAGTTGCAGCGCCTCTGCCGCCAGCCGGTCCATCGCCGGCACCACCCCCACCGTCGAGATCGTCAGCCGCCGCATCCCGATCCCCACCTCCTCGTTGAGCAGCCGCACAGCCTTGAGCACATTGGCGTAGTTCAGCAGCGGCTCGCCCATGCCCATGAAGATGACGTGCGTGAGGGGGATTTCAGATTTCAGATTTGGGATTGCAGATTTGGGGTTCCGGATTCCGGGCTTCGGGCGCTGGATTCCGGATCTCGGGTCTCGGATTTCGCGCTTGCCCGCCGACCGCTGCTCGCCGACCTTCAAATCTGCAATCTGCACTCCGCAATCTGCAATCCTCTGCGCCGCCAACACCTGCTCCACAATCTCCCCCGCCGTCAGGTTGCGCGTGTAGCCCGACAGGCCGGTGGCGCAGAAGGGGCAGCCGACGGGGCAGCCCACCTGGGTGGAGACGCAGCAGGCGGTGCGGCCGGCATAGGGAAGCAGCACCGTCTCGACCCGGCACGCATCGGGGAACTGCAACAGCAGCTTCCGGCACCCATCAGCCGAAGCCCTCTCCCCGACCACCTCCCCAGAACGCACCAAGCACCGCTGCGCCAACTCCTCTCTCAGGGCCAGGCTCAGGTTCGTCATCTCGCCAAACGACGCCGCGCCGCGCCGATACACCCACTCGCCAACCTGTCTCGCCCGAAACGCCGGCTCCCCCAACCCCGCCAGCAGCGCCTCCAACTCCGACCGACCCAACCCCACCAACGGGACCCGCACCGCTTCGTTCTCCGCCTGCTCACTCATGAAGGCGATTGTAGGCGCTCACCCGGCCGGGGTCAATTGGGGGCTGGTACGCTCGGGTTCCCGATTGCAGGTCACGGCGCAGCGCACGCCGGTTGATCGAGTGCTACTCGGTCACGGGGCCGGTGACTGCAACTCCTGGACAAGGAACTCCCAGATGTCGTTGTAGCGGTCCGCGGGGTGGTCGGGGAACTTCACGTGGCACACCACGCCGGCTTGCTGGGCGAGCTTCTGGAAACCCAGCGCCCACGCAGGCGAGTGGACTTTGTAGTCCATCTCGGTGACGTTCTCCGGCTGGGTGAGTCCCCAGGTGTTCTCGAAGCAGAGGGGCGCGGCGCCTTTGTGCAGCAGGGACTCGGGCGACCACTTCTGGATGGTTGGCAGCAGTTGGTCGCGCCGCTTCAGCGACTCAGCGAAGCTGCAGCCCAGCGCCGGTGCTCCCCCTTCGACGCCCGGTACCCATTCCTGCATGCGTTTCGGGTCGATGCTCGGCTGGCTGCGGAAGGCGCCGACGCAGGTGACCTTGGTGGAGACGCGCTCGACGGGGTCTGCCGACGCCGGCTTGGCGCGCTCGCTGGCGCAGCCGACGTACAGCGCGGGCAGCGTTCCCTGCGAACCGCCAGCCACGGCGATCCGCTCCCAGTCGAGGTTCCACTTGGCCGCATTCAGCCGCACGAATTGCACCGCGCGGCAGGCATCGTTCATGACGTAGGAGGCCGGCGGGTCGGCCTTCTCCTGCACGCCGTCGGTCAACGGGCGAGTCTCTACACCGATCACGGCGATCCCGACCGGCAGAAAGCGGTTGAGGTCTGGCACGTGTTTGCTCGGCTGCCAGATCCCCCCATACCAGATCAGCACGGGGAACGGTCCGGCGCCTTTCGGCGGCAGATGGAGGTCCACAAGCTGATGGGGACTTGGACCGTAGGAGACGTCAGCGTGCGTGGGCACTGGCCCCGGGCGCCGCACGCCGCCGTCATCCCGGCCGCGAGGGCGAGTGATTGTATACCCGCGAAGGTTGGGAACACACCGAAGTGGAAGTTCGCGGAACTTCCCCGGCAGGCGTGCAGCAGACGGAGGACAGAGGGTATTCTCCCAGACGGAGCCGAAGTCGCACCGGGACTTCGGTGTGTTCCCAACCTTCGCGGGTATAGCACAGTCGCGATCATGTTTTCGAGCCTCACTACCGTGGTGAGGAGAGGAGCTTGGCGGCGACCGACTCTGCCGAACCAACATCGAGCATCGGGAGCAGGCGGAGGGTGAAGTGGCGGAGGTCGCCGGGCTCGATCATGGCGGGCTGGCCGGTTTGGTTTGTGTCTGCCTCGATCCAATAGCGCCCGTGCGCTTCGTCGCTGGAGAGGTGCAGAGCCACCAAGTCCTCGTCGTACTGGAAGCCGAGGCCCATTCGGAACGCCGGGTCGTAGCAGGCGAGATGGCCGCCGGCGGGTTGGAGGGCCGAACAGCTTTGGCCCGAGATCGCGAGGCGCTCGATGCCGGCGCCCTGGGGGAGGGCTGCCCAGAGGAGATCGCCCGCCGGGTCGCCGCCGGTACCGGTGACGGGGAAGCCGACCCCGGCGCCGAGGCGCGCTCGCCAGCGGAAGGGCTTGCGCTCAAGGGTCGCGTTGGTGACTTGGTAGGTCAGCAGTAGGTCCGGCGAGCTGCGCCGCAGCGTGACGCGCCGTTCGAGCTTCAAGCCGGTCTCAGGGAACGTGGCCCGCGCGGCCAGCGTGACCTGCTCGTCGAATTCCTCCACGACGGCCAAGTTCCAGTTGACCAGCGAGAGGCGGTTGGATTCGGGTAGGGCATCTTCCAACCCGCCGACCTCGGCCGAGAGCGGCGGAACCTCGTTGTCCGGAACTGCCGCCAAGTCGATGTGCTGGAGCAGCGGGATGCCAAGCAGGCGCAAGTCGACCACGCGCCCGCCTTGCCGCCAGACAATCAGGGAGACCCAACCGTTCCAGAGGCGGAACCCCACTTTGCCGAAGTACGTTCCGGCTTCCGCCCGGCAAGGCCGGCTGAGGTCGCCGGTCTCCCGTTTGGCGGCCAACTCCAGGACGCGCAGGGCTTGCTGGTACTGCCGCTTCGCGTCGAGCGTTTGGGCGATCCGGATCAGGTGTTGTTCGGCGAGGGAGCTTGCGGCGGTTTCCCCGCTGGTCCCCGGAGCGCGGCTCAGTTCCCATTCGGTCGCCTTGCGGGCGACTTCGGTGGCGAGCGCCTCGGCGCGCCGGCCGTCTTCGCGGGTGTAGGTCCCCTGATTCGCGCGTTCCATCAGTGCTGACAGGGCACTCCGGGCGTCTGTCAGTGGGGTGCCTTGGGCTTCGGACGCGCGGAGGAGACTCTCCAAGCGGCCGAGCGCCGGGTCCTGAACCACCGTGTACTGCCGGCGGGTCTCATTGCCTCGGTCACCGGCGCACGCCCGGAGAACGAACTCGTTCGCACCGAACAACGGGTACGCCCGCGCGCGGAAAGCGCCCTTGGCGTCAACTGCGACCGGCTGGTTGTTCACGGTCATCGTGCTGCCCGGAAGCGTGACCCCAGAAAGCTGGATCCCGTCCCCGGGGTAGGCGATCGTGGTGCCTTCGGGCGGAGTCGAACGGACCAGTAACGGCGGCTGTGCAGACGCCGCCGCGAGGTCTCTCAGCAGCGAAACGCGCGCTTTTGTCATCCCTTCCGGGGCGCGTGAGAACGCCGTCAGTTCGCTGGCGACTCGGGCGACGAGTTCTCGGCAGCGCAGCCGACCGAACTGCTGGTCGGCCGCGCCCAGCTTCCGGGCGCAGGAGTCCAGGGCCGTCTCCAGCAGGTGGAAACACAGCCGATCCTCGACACCCTCGCGCAGCAGTTCGAGCCGGACTGAGCTGACCGGTCCGTCCACGCCCACCGCCGCCCCCGGGTAGAGGAGATAGCCCGCCCCACTGGCGCCCGGCACCGTCTCCGGATCGCTCCAGACGTTGAGCCTCCGCGGCTCACCACCTACGTCGGTCCGCGACCACCCGGTGGTGTTGGGGCACCACAGGCCGGTGACCCGGTAAGGCACCTGCAGCCAGAACAGCAGCCGCGGACACACGCCGTCGTCGTCCACGAGGAGGCTGGGAGCCGGCGGCCGCAGCGCAGCGGTCAGCGACCACCACACCCGGGCGCCGAGGGCCTGGAGTTCCCCTCGCTGTGCCAGGGAGAGCGCGGTAGGCGGCAGGCACCAGAGGTCGGCGAGGTCGAACCTGTCTTCCGGCGGCAGGCTCGTGGCCAGCACCCGCGCGCCCGGACCCAAGGCCCGAAGCTGCCTGGATCGCAGGTCCAACACCTCCACCGCTCGGGGCGACTCGTCGCCTCTCATCACGGCGACGACGCGAGGGACCAGGCTCTGCGGGACGGCAGGAGGACCCGCGTCGCGGCCGCTGCTCGGCCCCACCCGAAGCGTCCCCAGTCGGGCATCCGTCAGGTACGCCTTCGCCTCCGTCGAGTCCGGCGGCACCGGCAACTGCGAGGGTGGCAGCCGGCGCTCCATCTGGAACCGGAAGTACCGGTCCAACAGCGCCGCCGCCCGTTCGCGGTCAGCGGCGTCAACCTGGTGGGCGGCGAGGATCTCTGCCGGGTCCTGGTCGAACCACTGCGTGAACGGACCCGTTCCGTCAGGAAGCTCCGCGTCGTGGAGATGGAGGTCGACCAAGAGGTCGTGTTCTTCGCCCTCAGCCGTGGCAACGCGGAATGAGCCCAGGTACCGTCCCGGGGGCAAGCCCTTCCCGATCTTCAGCGTCACCCAGATCGACAGGTTTCCTTCGTCGGGGCGCAGCTCCAGGGGTTGCACGAGGGGAGGGAGGGGATCGGGCCAGCCACCCGCTCGACTGCCGACCCAAGAGGGCGTCTGCACCTTCACGTAGCCGACGCGGTTGAGGTCATAGGCGAGGGCGCGAAGCGTCGCCCCCTCGGGACCGACCAAGTCGCCCGGCTGGATCCGCACGCCGCGCACAGTCCGGGCTGGCGCCCGCAGGACAACCTGAAAGCTCTCCCATTCGTTGCGGACCGCGTGCAGGACGACCGTCGTGTCAAGTCGAGCCGGCGCTGGGGCTGACGGCCGGACTTTGGTGAGACACGATTCCGTCCAGACCGTGAGATCTGCGCCAGTGGCATCCCTCCCCGCGCAGGCCCAACCGAGGCCCAGAGCCAGAATCAGGCAGAGCTGGCGAACGTCCGGCGTTCGTGCGCGAACGAGCGGCGTTCGTGCGCGAACGAGCGGCGTTCGTGCGCGGAGGGTTCTCACCGACTTACTGCTCCCATCGGTCCAGGATGATCGCCAACGCTGCCACTGCTGCGGTTTCCGTGCGCACGACGCGCGGCCCCAGCGACACGGCAGTCCAGCCATTGGCGTCGACCAAGGCGCTCTCAGCGTCCGACAGCCCCCCTTCCGGGCCGACAAGGAGGTCTACGGGCCCGGTGAGGGTGGCGACGAGCGCCCCCAATCGGCGGCTGGATGCTCCCGGCGCCAGCACAAGCTGCCGCCGGTCCGGACGCCGCTCAGCAGCTTGCGCGAACGACAGCGGGCCGTCGATCACCGGCGGCGCCGGTCTCCGGCTCTGCTCGGCGGCATGGACCGCGATGGCTCTCAGGCGCCTTAGCCGAGGGGCTGTCTTCGTCGGCTCCCAATGCGCAACGGTCCGCTCGGAGAAGACAGCAACCACTCGGGTGGCGCCCAACTCGGTGCAGTCTTGCACAAGCTGGTCCAGCTTCCGGCCCTTGGGCACGCACTGGTAGATCGCGACCGAATCCTCATCGGCCGGCTCGACCAGGGAGACGTCGCCGACCGCCCGAGCAAAGACTCGGTCCGCCGTGAGGCGCGTGATCTCGACCAAGTGCGTAGAGCCGCGTTGCGTTACGAGCTCGAAGGTGTCGGCGACCTTCAGCCGGAGCACGCGCGCGACGCGGTGTGCGAGCGCACGGGGAAGCTCGAATTCGTCCTGCGTCGACAGCTCAGCGACAAAGAAGCGCCTCAAATGCAATCCAGTCCTCGGCCTGTCGGCGACGAGTGATGTTGAAGCCCTGCTCAAGCAACCGGCATTCTACACCACGAGCGCTCGGCTCCGCAATGCCGGAGGCGAGGAAGCGGCCACCGGGCCGCAAAACGCCGGGCAAGTGCCCCGCCAACTCCGAGACGCCAGTCGGGGTCAGGTTGGCCACAACGATATCGGCCCACGCCGGCCGCCCGGCCGCAGCGCGTCGAATGGCCGCAACGCCGCTGGCGGCAAACAGGTGGACCCGCTCCGTCACTCCGTTCCGCGCCACGTTGCCCGCGGCAGACAGCAGTGCTTCGAGGTCGCAGTCCAAAGCCAGTACCCGAGCCGCCCCCGCCTTGGCGGCAGCGACGGCAAGCACACCACTCCCCGCCCCCACATCCACCACGGTGCTGCCGGCAACCTCACTCTCCAGCAGCGCCTCCAGGCACAGCCGAGTGGTGTGGTGCAGCCCGGTCCCAAAGGCCATCCCCGGCTCAATCTCGATGATCTCAATGCCTGCAGGTCGTTCGTGCCACGGCGCCTGCACCGCCCAGCGCTCGCCGACGCGGAAGGGGTGGAACTGCTCGCGCCAGACTTGCTCCCAGTCGCGGGCGAGCGCCCCGGAGACCGCGGGTTCGGGGAAGGGCGTGAGGCCCGGCAGTGCCGCCTCGACCGACGCCAGCCGGCTGCACACGTCAGTTCGCGAGGGGAAGAAGGCAACGATTGTCGTGCCGCCGGCGTCGTCCTGCAGCCACGTGCCGGAAGCGCCTTCGCGGATGAGCGCCTCCGAAAGTGTCGGCGCGTGAGCCGACTTCGTACGAAGGTGAACTTCGGTCCATTCGTGGTGTTGGGGCATGGCGGATGCGGGCATGGGCTATTGGCGGGCGGAATGTGATTCCTGTGCGCGTAGGGGCGGGCCTGCGTGCCCGCCCGGATGGGGGTGGGGCCGGACATGGTGGCGGGGCCAGACCGGACGCCGAGGGCAGACACGTTGGTCTGCCCCTACGCAGGGTGGGAGGGGAAAGAGGGGCCGGGGCAGACACGCGGGTCTGCCCCTACTCGCGGTGAGCGGAGCCGACGAAGGCGTCTTTCATCTTTTCGAAGAAGCTGCGCGCGCCTGTCCACTGCTCTTTGCACTCCTCGCCGAACTGCTTCAGGAGGTCTTTCTGCTTGGCGTTGAGCTTCGTGGGGGTCACCACCTGAATGGTGACGTACTGGTCGCCGCGACCCCGGCCGCGCAGGTGCGGGAAGCCTGCCTCCCGAATCTCAAACACCGTCCCCGTCTGCGTGCCTCCCGGAACGGTCACGGTGGCCCCGCCGTTGAGCGTCGGCACCTCGATCGAGTCGCCCAGGGCAACCTGACAGAAGCTCAGGGGCACTTCGCAGTACACGTCGCTTTCTTCCCGCCGGAAGAACTCGTGGGCCAGCACATGGATCACGACGTAGAGGTCACCCGCAGGGCCGCTCTCGGGACCTTCGTCGCCCTGGTCGGAGAGTCGAATTCGCGAGCCGGTGTCGACGCCAGCGGGGAGCTTGACGCTGACCCGGGTCTTCCGGCGAGCGCGCCCGTCGCCGCTGCAGTGGAGGCAGGGGCTCTTGATGACCTTTCCCGCCCCCTGGCAGTGAGGGCAGGTGCTCACCGTGGACATCTGTCCGAAGAAGGTGGACTGCACGCGCTGGACCTGGCCGACGCCGCCACAGGTCGAGCACGATTCTGCCTTCGTGCCGGGCGCCGCGCCGGTGCCGCCGCAGTCGACGCAGAACATGAGTCGCCGGTACTCAATGGTCTTCTCGACGCCGGTGTAGGCCTCTTCCATGGAGATCTCGATGTCGTAGCGCAGGTCGGAACCCCGCTGGACGGCCGAGCGCCCCGAGCCCTGGCGGGAAGACGTTCCGAAGAACATGTCGAACAGGTCAGCGAACCCGCCGCCGCGGATGTCCCGGTTAAGATCGAAGTCGAAGCCGCCCGGAGCCTCGTGCCCGTACCGGTCGAAGCGGGCGCGCCGCTCCCGGTCGCTCAGCACGTGATAGGCTTCGCTTAGCTCCTTGAACTGCTCCGCTGCCTTCTCGGTATTCTCCGGATTCGCATCCGGATGGAGCTTGCGGGCCAACCCTCGGTATGCCTTCTTGATCTCCTGCTCTGTCGCGTCGCGGGAGACGCCCAGAACCTCGTAGTAGTCTCGTTTCATAGTCTCAATCCACGCCTCCGAGGGGGCGGTCGGAACTTGGCTCAAGCCGTCTCGTCGTCGCTCGTCGCTGCTTCGCTGTCTGGGGCCGCTTCGGCTCCAGCTTCCGCCGGAGTCGACACCGCAGCCACAAAGACTTGGCTGGCGCGGAGCACTCGATCGTGCAGGCAGTAGCCCTTGAGCGCCTCCAGCACGATGCAGCCGGGCTCGGCGTCCGCAGTTTCTACCTGCCCGAGCGCCTCGTGCTTCGTGGGATCGAACCGTTCCCCCAGCGCGGGAACGGGTATCATCCCATGCTTCTCCAAGACCTGGGTCAACTGCTTCAGGGTCAGCTCGACGCCCTCGCGCAATTGCCCCTCGGCCTCTGCCGATTGGCTGCTGTCCAACGCCCGTTCCAGGCTGTCGACGACGGGCAGCAATGCGGCCATCAGCGTCGAAGTGGCGTAGCGGAGCGCTTCCTGCAGATCGCGTCGGGCCCGCTTCCGCGCATTGTCCTGATCGGCCAGGGCGCGGAGATACTTGTCGTTCGCTCCCTCGACCTCGGCCCGTAGCTGCTCAATCACCGCTTCCGGCGTGAGCGGCTGCTCCGCGGCTGCCTCGGGGGCCTTCGCTTCGGCCGGTTGTTCGCCGCCTGTCTCTTCCTGGTCAACCGGCTCCGGGCCGCTCCCCTCTGCGACCCGCTCCGGCTCGCCATTCGCTTCAGCGCTGTTGTCGCCGCTTTCGGGGAGTTCCGTAGGTTCCTCGGTCACCACCGCGTCGGCCGCCGTGCGTCCGCGCGAGAAATCGTTCCGCGGGTCTTCAACTGGCAACGTTGGTTCACCTCTCCGGGTCGTTTGGGTCGAGTCTGTCGAGTCTCTGGTGGCCGGCCATGGCCGGGTCGCGTTTCTGAAGCGGAGGGATCAACCGGGCCGGACCGTCTCGACGCGAACAGGCACCTCGGATGACCTCCACCCACGCCCGGTATACCGCCCGACTCCTGCCGCCTCCGCGCCGGCCCGGCGGCCGTCCGTCGGCGGAGTAGTCAGCCGTGCACGACGGAGCCGGACAACTTCTCGGCCAGAGTCTCCACCACCGGCACCGTTTCCGAGTAGCGCATCCGGCGGGGGCCCAGCACACCAAGTGCTCCCGCGACGGCCCCCGGCCCTTCATACCGCGCGCCTACGAAGCTGCACTGTCTCATCGGTTCGACGCGGTGCTCGCCCCCGATCACCACCTGGCACCGATCGCTCTCCAGGAGGGTGGAGAGCAAGTCCGCAGCCGTGGCCGATTCCTGCACCGCCTCAAGGACTGGGCGGGCGACGGCCGCGCTCCGGAACTCAGGCTCGGCAAGGAGGCAGATCACCCCCTCAATCAAGACCTCCTGGCTGTCGTCGTCAGGAATGGTGTCTCGGACGAGGTCGAGCACTTGCTCTGCGAACGGATCCGCGAACTCTTCTCCCAGGACCGCGGCGGCATCGAGCGCCTTGATATCGCGCAGCGACAGGCCGCGTAGCCGGTCGTTCAGGAATCGATTGAGGGCCGCCAGCCGCTGCGGCGTCAACTGATGGTCAGCCAGTCGATGCAAGCGGTGCTCGGTGCGGCCGGAAATGGTGACGAACAGGACGAGCAAGGAGTCGGTGTCCACGCTGCCGATCTGCAGGTGCCGCATGGTGTCGCGCTTGAGTGTCGGGATCATCACCAGCGCCGTGTACCCGCTCAGGTCGGAGAGCATCCGGCACGCTTTCGAGAGCAGTTCGCGCAGCGCGCCCTGAGGTTCTGCAAGGCCCCCTTGCACCTGCAGACGCATGGCCTCACCGGGTGCCTGGAGACTCATCAGGTCGTCCACATAGACGCGGTAGCCGCGGTCTGACGGGACGCGGCCGGCAGAGGTATGCGGCTGCTCGATGAGGTGAAGCTCTTCCAGAATGCTGAACTCGTTGCGGATGGTGGCAGAGCTCAAACCCAACGCGGAGCGCCGAGCTACCGAGCCCGAGGCGACCGGCCGCGACGTGGAGACATGCTCCTCGACTACGGCGCGCAGGATGACGGCTTGCCGTTCGTCCAGCTCTGCATCCACATAGCGGAGGGGTATCAAGACGGATCACCAGATTGAGACGGAGGGCAGTCCGGCGGCCATCGCTCAAACGACCGCGCAATGGTGCCGCCTCCCAGGACTTCGTCACCGAGGTAGAACACGACTGCCTGTCCGGGAGCAATACCGTACGCGGGCTGGTCGAACTGGACGACTGCCGACTCGGAGCTTAGCGCCACTAAAGCTGCCTTCTGTGGGCTACTATTGTAACGCACCTGCGCCTGGATGCGTAGTGGAATTGCGGGGGGGGAGCCGGAGACCCAGTTCAGCCCTTCCGCCGACAGTGCCGGGCGGGCAAGGGCGGCTCGGCCGCTCACCCGGACAGCATTGGCAGCGGCGTCGATCTCGGTGACATAGAGGCGGTCTGGGCCGCTGAGCGCCAACCCGCGCCGTTGCCCGATGGTGTAGTGTGCAAGCCCCCGGTGCCGGCCGACGACCTCGCCGGACTCGTTGAGGAAGTCGCCGGGGCGACCCGCTTCCGGGAGCCGAGAGGTCACGAACGCCGCGTGCCCCCCGCGTGGGGTGAAGCAGATCTCCTGACTGTCGCGCTTGTCGGCGACGTGCAGGCCCAGTTCGGCCGCCTTGGCCCGGACGGCGCCCTTGGTCAGTTCGCCCAACGGAAAGAAGACTCTCGCCAACTCCTCCTGCCCCATCGCGTAGAGCGCGTACGACTGATCCTTGCCGGGATCGACGCCCCGCCGCAGTCGCCACCGGCCCGTCTGGGGGCACTGATCGAGGCGGGCGTAGTGGCCGGTGGCCAGGCGCTCCACCCCCCAGGTTTGCATGCGTTGCAGCAGCAGCCGGAACTTCAGGTGCTTGTTGCACAGAAGGCACGGGTTCGGCGTGCGACCGGCGGCGTACTCGCGGCAGAAGTCGTTCACCACGAGAGACTCAAACTCGTCCCGGAGGTCCACCACGTAGTGACGGAGGCCCAGCCTGCCGGCCACCAGCCGGGCGTCGCCGGTCTGGGCGAGGGAACAACACCGGTTGCCGCTTCGAGAGGGCTCCCCCATCTCTGCGTCACGCCACAGCTCCATGGTGACGCCGATCACCTCGAAGCCTCGCTCCTGGAGCAACGCCGCGGTCACGGCGCTGTCGACGCCGCCGCTCATGGCTACGGCAACCAGTTCCTTGGCGGATGTAGACATGGTCGCAATGCTGCCCGGCGCCCGGGCTCAGCCCGCCGCCGGTGCCACTCTCGGGGTCAGCGGCGGCACGCCGAGCTGCCCGTTACCGCCGAGGTCCTGCTCGCCGTTGGCCCAGAAGACCATCGCAGTCTCGTCACAGTCCGGGAACTTGGGGCAGTGCAGGCAGTCGCCCCAGACCTTGTGCGGCAGCCGCTCGCGGTCGATGACGACGAACCCCAGCCGCGTGAAGAACTCCACCTGGTAGGTGAGGCAGAACACTGCAGTGATCCCCAACGCCGCGGAGTCTGCGAGCGCTCGCTCGACGAGCTGTCTTCCTACCCCTCGGCCCTGGCACTCGCTGGCAACCGCCAAGCATTTCACCTCTGCCAGGTTCTCCCACGCCACTTCCAGCGCGCAGCAACCGAGGATCCGCTCGCCTTCCGCGGCCACGAAGAAATCGCGGACGCCTTCGTACAACTCGTTCAGCGACCGTGGCAGCAGCAGTCGCTGGGTAGCGTACTCGTTCAGCAGTCGGTGAATCGCCTTCACGTCACGAACGGTGGCCGAGCGAATCTCGATATCCATGGATCACTTCTCCCCTGTCAGGAGCGAGGCGGTCAGGCGCTCTGTGCTGCTAACTGCGGAAATGCTGTCTTCCCGCGGAGCGCCCTGCCCTACAGCTCGCAGCGACGGGGAGCCGGAGGCGCGGCAGCGAGGCTGCACTTCGCACTCACGGCATCGCACCCAGAGCAGGGCTCCCCAGAACACGCTCAATGCCAGTTGACCACATCTCTGATGGTGACGACAACAGCCATCAGCAGCAGCACCGCGATCCCGGCGGCATGCACCCACAGTTCTATCTTCCGGTTGACTTTCTTCCGACGGACGAACTCGACGACGGGCGTAAGGAACTGGAACGCCAACCTGCCTCCGTCCAAGGCGGGGAAGGGAATGACCAGGTTGAGCACACCGAGGGTGAGACTGATCATCGCCCACATGCTCAGCAGATTCGGGATCGCCGCAGCCCCTCCTTTGGCCTCGCTCCCCATCTCGTTGACCATTCCTACCGGCCCGACCAACTGGATCACCGAGTGCCCCCTCAGCGTCAACCACAGGGCGTAGCCCCAGTTGGCGACCTCGAGTCCGGACCGGAGGAAACCGGTCTTGACGGACTCGACAACTCCCATCGGCGCGCGGACGGGATGGAAGCCGATCCCGATGCGGCCGATGGACCTCTTCATCACCTTGCCATCTTCGCCGACTGTGACACCCTGTTCGGCAGCAGGCACGACCGTGAGGTCAAGCCGCTTGCCGGCTCTCCGGAGCTGAAGGGCGACCGGCTTGGCGGGCCGCTCCTCAATGTGCTTGCGGATCTTCTCAACATCGGTGGTCCGCACCTGATCGACTGCCACAATCCGGTCTCCGCGCAGCAATCCTACCTTCTCGGCGGGCTTGCCGGCGAAGACGGTCTCGATCTCGCTGGTTGAGTCCACGACCTTCCCGTAGACGCAGCCGATCACGACAAACAGCACAAGCGCGAACACCATATTGGCGAGACCGCCCCCTGCCAAAGTCGCGATCCGGGCCAGGAACGGCCGCGAGTTGAACCCGTCAGGCTGGTCGTCATCGAGCAGCCCCATGCCGGTGATCTTCACGTAGCCGAAGAACGGCAACACCCGCAGCGAGTACCGGATGCCGTTCCGCACCGTGGTGAATATCTCCCTGCCCATCCCGATGGAGAGTTCCTCGATGCGCATCCCCGTCTTGCGGGCCACGAGGAAGTGCCCCAACTCGTGGATGAGGATCAGGAAGCCAATGAGGACGACCATCACGCCGTAGAGGCCCATCGAGGCCAGGCGGCCAAGAAAGTGTTCAGTAAGGGAAGCTGTTCCGTGCATAGCAGTTTAGGGGAGAGGACTCCGCACCAATAGAATGACCTCGTCAGCAACACGCGGGCCGGTCTGAGGGCGAGAGACCGGCGGCTCGTGGCCGGCGACTACGCAATCAGCGACGCGGCCAGGGCGCGCGCCCAAGCGTCCGCTTCGAGGATTTCCGCCAGTTCTGGCGAGTCCGCCACGGTGTGCGCAGTGAGGGTCTGATGGAGGATCCTCGGGATTTCCGTGAAGGCCAGGCGCCCCTCAAGGAACGCCTGAACGGCCACTTCGTCGGCGGCGCTGAGGACGGCCGGTGCCGTGCCTCCGCGTCGGCCGGCGTCAAGGGCCAACTCCAGGCAGGGAAACCGCGCGAAGTCCGGCTCCTCAAATGTGAGGCTGCCGACGCCGGCCAAGTCCAGCCGCGGCCAGTCAGCCGGCGCGCGCCCCGGGTACGTCAGGGCATACTGGATGGGCAGCCGCATGTCCGGCGGGCTAAGCTGCGCTTTCGCCGAGCCATCCACGAACTCCACCAGAGAGTGAACAATGCTCTGGTGATGGATCACAACCGAGATCCGGTCCAGCGCAATGCCGAACAGCCACTGGGCTTCAAGGATCTCCAGTCCCTTGTTCATCAACGTGGCGCAGTCGACGGTGAGCTTGTCCCCCATGTTCCAGGTCGGGTGCGCCAGCACGTCCGCCACGGTGACCTTGGACAGTTGGGCTGGGCTGAGGTGGCGCAGGGCACCCCCCGAAGCAGTAAGAATGAGCCGCTCCACGGCGCCGACGGGCTCGCCCACGAGGCACTGGAACAGCGCGCTGTGCTCACTGTCCACCGGCAGCAGTCGGACACCGGCGCGGGCGGCTTCCCCAGTGACAATGGCTCCGGCCGCCACCAACGTCTCTTTGTTCGCCAAAGCGACGTGCTTGCCAGCCCGGATCGCCGACAGAGTGGGAAGCAGGCCGGCGGCACCGACCATCGCGCTCACCACAAGCTGCGCTTCAGGATGGGTCGCCACGCGCTCCATGCCTTCGTCGCCTTCCCAAACGGCGACGTCGAGAGAGCCGACCTCTTGGCGCAGCCTCCCGGCCGCAGCCGGGTCGCGCAGGGCAACGGCAAGCGGCCGGAACCGGCGCACCTGGGAGGCAAGCGCCTCAACATTCGAGTTCGCCGCGAGCGCAACGACGCGGACCTGATCGCCCAGACACTCAGCAACCTCCAGCGTCTGCACGCCGATGGAGCCGGTGGAGCCGAGAATGGCGAGACCTTGGTTCATGACGTCGGGACGGGGGGCCGGCCGGGGCGAAGGGACGCCGTTCGTCTGCATCTGCAGCGCGCCTCGGCCGGAGCCCGAGAGAAAAACTACTTACCCAGTACGCTTGCAGCCACAAACAGAACGGCCGACAGCGCGCAGACCTCGAGGAGCCGGTCGAGGATGCGGGCCTTCAGGATCAGGTGGGGCAGTCCGAGCTCGGACTCTGCGCCCGCCGGCAGGAGAAATGAGTCGTAGACCAGCCGTGCGGCAACGGCCGCCCCTACGGCAACGACTACGCACGGGAGCAAGAGCCCCTGGCTGAGCGAACCAGTGCGACCCAACAGGACCAATGCCGCCGCGGCCAAGAGTCCGGCGACAGCGGCCGCTGTCGTTGGAACGGGGTGCCGTCCGCGCCGCTTGGCGTTCTCATGCAGGTGCTTCCGCCCGAGGCCAAACCACAGGATCGCCGCCGCCAGAACGCACGGCAGTGCCAGCTTCGTGCCCGCCAGTGGACCGCTCAGCAGAACTGCCGGAGTAAGCAGCAGCCCCGGAACGAGACCGGCCGCGAGCGCAAGAACCAACTCCAGCAACGGCCGCAACTTCCGCGAGCTCAACAGGCCAATGAGCGCGATGCAGACCCTCAGCGCTTCCATCATCAGCCCCAGCGAAAGGGCCACCTCCACCCACCGCGACGCCTCCTGGTTGGCGTCATACCCCACCGACAGGTACCAGGCAAACCCCAGCACCAGCGCCGCCAAAGTGGTCGCCATCGGGTCGTGTAGCTGACAGCCGCCCCCGCCGAGGAAGCGGCAAAGCTCCCAAGCGGCTACGTAGGCGCACAGGCACAGCGCCACCGACAGGGCTAGCCCGTGCCACGGGAAGTGCAGGTCGAGCAGACCGCCCAAGGTCAACAGCCCGAAAACGAGCCCGTCGACCCAATCGCTGCTAAGCTGAAACGCCGCCAAACCGCCGGTCTCTCTTCTGGTAGTCGCCAATGCTTTGGACCAGCTCCTCGCGGGTGAAATCGGGCCAGAGGGTGCTTGTCACCCACAACTCCGAGTACGCTACTTGCCACGGCAGGAAGTTGCTGATCCGCAGTTCGCCGCCGGTCCGGATCAGCAGGTCGGGGTCAGGCTGCCCGCCGGTGTACAGCTCGGCGTCAAGCGCCGCTTCATCCAAAGCCGCGGGCTCCAGCTCGCCTGCCTTCACGCGTTCGGCAAGCCGTCGGACCGCGCGGACGATTTCGGCCCGGCCGCCGTAGTTGATCGCCAGATTCAGCACCATGCCGGTGTTGTCGGCAGTGCGCTCGCAACAGCGCGCTAACTCCCGCCGGAGGGAGGCCGGCAAGGGACCCGGCTCGCCGACGTGCCTGATGAACGTGTTCTTCTCATCCAGCTCGTCGATCTCCTTGCGGAGGTTATCCTCGATCAGCCGCATGAGCGCCGAGACCTCGTGCCGCGGACGCGACCAATTCTCCGTGGAGAAGGCGTACAGGGTCAGCACTTCGACGCCGAAATCGTCACAGGCGCGGATGATCTCTTTGGTGGCCTTGGCACCCTCCTGGTGCCCGCGGAGCAACGCCAGTCGGTGCCCTTTCGCCCACCGCCGATTGCCGTCCTGGATCACGGCGAGGTGACGGGGGATCGGTTCCGGGTGGAGTTCCGGCGGAAGCGCAGCGGGAGCGCGGCTCATATGCCCTCCAACGGCAAAGAAAGGGCAGCCTGCACAGTGGGATGCGGCTGGTTCGCTTGGGCAACGGTCAGCTCAGCCGTCTCTGCGGCCGGCCATCGACAGCGCACAACCCGGTACGCACCGGCAGGGCCGTGCCGACGCGGAGGCGCTGTCTCCACGCGCTGAACCTGACCAGTGCCCGCTTGCCGCAGACGAGCCTCAGCCTGCTCAGGGTCCAGTCCGATGAGAAGAAGGGGATCGAGTCTCTCCATGGGCAGGCAGCCGGGGGCGTCAGATCTCAAGCAGCTCGGCTTCCTTGGCCTTTCGGAGTCCCTCTGCCTTCTCGACAGATTCGTCTGTCAGCTTCTGAACTTCGTCGATCGCCCGATGCGAGTCGTCTTCTGACAGATCGCCGCTCTTCTCGAGCTTCTTCAGGTGGTCGTTGGCTTCTCGCCGGATGTTGCGGATCGCGACCTTGCCCTCTTCCGCCTTCTTCCCGACCAAGCGCGCCATCTCCAGGCGCCTCTCCTCCGTAAGCTGGGGGATCGGCAGGCGGATGACCTCACCGTCGCCCTGCGGAACCAGCCCCAGGTCGGACGAGCTGATCGCCCTGTCGATCTCTGTCAGTGCCGACTTGTCCCACGGCGAGATGAGCAGCAGTCGCGGCTCCGGCGCGGAGACCGTCGCCACTTGGTTGAGGGGCAAGCGGCTGCCGAAATACTCCACCCGGATCTTGTCCAACAGTGCGGGCGTGGCCCGGCCGGTTCGGATGGAGGCCATCTCCTGCGCCATCGCCTCGAGCGACAGCTCCATCTTGATGCCGACCTCTTCCAGGATTTCTTGCGATTGCTCAGACACTGTGCTCACATCCTCTCCTGACCAACGGGCCGCACCGAGAACGTCGGAGCGCGTCCCGCAGCCAAGGCTGCGACGAGCACCTCCAAGCGGCTCTACGAGACGGTGGTTCCCACGCGTTGTCCTTGGAGGGCCCGACTGATGTTCCCGGGCACATTCATGTTGAACACGATGATGGGGAGCTGGCGCTCCATGCTCAAGGAGATCGCGGTAGCGTCCATCACCTTGTAGCCCTTTGCCAGCACCTGCAGGTACTCGATGGCCTCGAAGAGCCGGGCATCGGGCTTGTCATCGGGGTCGTCGTCGTAGACGCCGTCCACGTCGGTGCCCTTGAAAATGGCCTCTGCGTTCATCTGGACCGCACGAAGCACGGCCGCGGTATCGGTGGTGAAGAACGGATGCCCGGTGCCAGCGGCAAAGATGACGATGCGCCTCTTCTCCAAGTGCCGCAGCGCCCGCCGCTGAATGTACGGCTCCGCCACCTCGCGCATCTCGATCGCCGTCATGAGTCGGGTCTGGATACCCCGCGTCTCCAAGGCGCCCTGGAGCGCGAGCCCGTTGATCACCGTGGCCAGCATGCCCATGTAGTGCCCTGTGTACTCTTCGAGCTCGCACCGTTTGGCGTCGGAACCTCCCCGGAAGATATTGCCGCCGCCCGTGACGATGCCGATGTCGACACCCGCGTCGTGAGCTTCCGCAATCTCCGCGGCGATATGCTTCAGGACCTCGGACTCGATCCCGCGTCGTTCTCCGCCGGCGAGCGCTTCGCCGCTCAGCTTGAGCAGCACGCGCTTGTACTTGGGCTGTACAGTGTCCAACGAGTCTCCTGTCTGTCGGGGCGGTTTCTTCCAGCCGAGAGAACACGACGGTCTATGCTTCCTCGCCGATCTTGAATCGGCTGAACCGTTTGATGACTACGTTTTCGCCGACCTTGGCGACGGTCTCCGTGAGCAACTCCTCGATGGAGCGTTGCTTGCCTTCATCCTTGATGAACTCCTGGCGGAGCAGGCAGGTGGTGTCGTAGAACTTGCGGAGCCGACCCGCGACCATCTTCTCGGCGATGCTCTCAGGCTTGCCTTCCTGCTTCGCCTGAGCAAGCAGGATCTCGCGCTCGCGGTCGAGGACTTCCTGGGGCACGTCTTCCGGGGCCAGGTACTCAGGCGCCATGGCGGCGATCTGCATGGCGATGTCCCGCGCCAGTTGGCGGAACTCATCCGTCCGCGCGACGAAATCCGTCTCGCAGTTCAGCTCAACCAAGACGCCGACCTTCCCGCCCACATGGATGTACGCTTCCACGAGTCCGTCGCTGGCAGCCCGCGTCGCCTTCTTCGCCGCCACTGCGAGACCTTTCTCTCGCAGTAGCTGGACGGCTTTCTCCATGTCGCCGGCCGCCTCTACGAGCGCGGCCTTGCAGTCCATCATCCCGGCGCTTGTCCGCTCGCGGAGCGTTTTCACATCCGCTGCAGAGATGCTCATTCTGCTTCCTCCTCAGGGCGATCCTGTGTGCTTTGACTACTGCTGCGCCGCGCTCGCGTCCGCCACTTCGGCTTGTCGCTGATCCAGAACTGTGCGCTGCTCTTCGATCGTGATCGGGGCGAACGCCGCCGGTTGCGCGGCGGGAGCGGCCGGTTGCGCCGCCGCAGGGGCGCCCAGCGCGTGACTGGCGGCCGCGATCTCCCGGGGTCCCGTGGGCTCGGGGGCGGGTTCGGGCGCTTGTACCTCGGGGGGTGCCTGCGCCTCCTCGGGCGCAGGCGCCTCGGTCTCTTCTGCTGCCGGAGCAGCGGCTGCCCGTTCGGCGGCTGCCTGCGCGGCTGCCTGTGCTGCCGCGGCAGCGGCGGCAGCGGCTTCCTCTGCGCGCTCAGCCGCCTCGGCTGCGTGCTCGGATTCGCGCTGAGCGTATCCCTCTTTCGCAGCCTCTGCCAGCTTCGATGCCATCAGCTTCAGCGCGCGAATCGCGTCGTCATTGCCGGGGATGGGCAGGTTCACTTCGTCGGGATCGCAGTTCGTGTCGCACACACCGACGATGGGGATCTCCAGCTTCCGGGCTTCCTTGACGGCAATGTGCTCCTTCTTCAGGTCGACGACGAACACAACGTGGGGCAGCCCGTTCATGTCCTTGATGCCGCCGAGCACGCGCTCCAGTTTGGTCAGCTCTTCCGTGAGAAGGGCTGCTTCCTTCTTGGGCAGCACCTCAAACGTCCCGTCGTCCCGCATCCGCTCCAACTGCCGGAGCCGCTCGATGCGCTCCGAGATGGTCTTGTAGTTGGTGAGCATCCCGCCAAGCCAACGCTGGTTGACGTAGAACTGACCGCAGTCCTTGGCCGCCTGCTCGATGGACTCCTGCGCCTGCTTCTTGGTGCCCACGAAGAGCACCTTCCCCCCCCGGTACGCGACGTCCCGAACGAAATTGTGCGCGTCCTCCAGCAAGCGGCGGGTCTTGTGGAGGTCGATGATGTAGATCCCATTGCGCTCGCCGTAGATGTACGGCTTCATCTTGGGATTCCAGCGGCGAGTCTGGTGACCGAAATGCACTCCTGCTTCCAGGAGTTCCTTCATCGTAACGAGTGGCACGTTGTTCAGCCCTTTCCGGTTGGTTGTTCCTCCCCCCAAGCGCGCCCAAGTTTGCCACTTCCGTTCCGGCGTTCAGCGGGCGCGGGCGCGCAGGCTGTCGGCAGGCATGTTGGTGCCCTTTCGCAGAGCACCGGGAAGCACCAGGCAAACGCGGCGAGGGGGTGCGAGGTGATTGGCTTCCGCGGCCGACTTGGCGGCTTGGCGGAGCCGGAAAACGTAGTGTAGCACAATCGCAGGGGTGGGGCAATGCAGCCAAGCTCGCCCCCAGGGACCCGTTCTTCAGATCCCCACCTGGGTGAAGATGTGGTCCACATGCCGGACGTGGTAGGAGAAGTCGAAGCAGGCAGCCACTTCTGCGGGAGTGAGCGCCTCGGTCACTTCCGGGTCGGCGTCCAGCAGATCGCGGAAGGTGAGCTTCTCCTCCCAGGCTTTGAGGGCGTGGGTCTGCGCCTTGGTGTAGGCGCGCTCGCGGGACCAGCCTTTGTCGAGGAGAGCCAGCATGACCTGTTGGGAGAAGAAGACTCCGCGGGTGCGGTCCATGTTCTCGCGCATGTTGTCCGGGTAGACGACCATGCCCTTGACGACCGTGGTGAACCGGTGGAGCAGATAGTCGGTGAGGACGCTGCTATCGACCAACGTCACGCGCTCGGCGCCGGAGTTCGACAGGTCGCGCTCGTGCCAGGTGGTGATGTTCTCCAGACCGACAATGGCGTTCGCTCGGACGACCCGGGCCAGCCCGGTGATGTTCTCACACTTGATGGGGTTCCGCTTGTGCGGCATGGCGGAGGAGCCGCGTTGGCCCTTCTTGAAGGACTCTTCCACCTCCAGCAGGTCGGTGCGCTGGAGGTTGCGGATCTCGGTGGAGAACTTCTCCAGCGAGCCAGCAATCAGCGCCAACGTGCAGAGATACTGCGCGTGTCGGTCGCGCTGCAGGATCTGCGTGGACACCTTTGCCGACTCCAGCTCCAGGCTACGGCAGACGCTCTCCTGCACGCGTGGGTCGATGTTGGCGAACGTGCCGACTGCACCTGATACTTTGCCGGCGCTGACCATTTCCCGGGTCTGCTGCACCCGCGTCTGGTGGCGGCGGACCTCTTCGACCCACACGGCCAGCTTGAGCCCGAAGGTGATCGGCTCGGCATGCACGCCGTGGGTGCGGCCCATCATGAGCGTGTGTTTGTGCTCCCGGGCGCGCTCGACGAGGGCGGCTTCGAGAGCGGCGAGATCTTGCAGAATCAGGTCACACGACCGGCGCAGCCGGAGCGCCAGCGCCGTGTCCTCGATGTCGTACGACGTGACCCCCATGTGGACGTACTTTCCCTCGTCGCCCATGTGCTCGGTGACGCACTTGACAAAGGCGATGAGGTCGTGGTCCACTTCCTTCTCGATCTCGTTGATCCGCTCGATTGTGAAGGCAGCCTTCTCCTTAATGCGCGCCACGGCCGCGGCGGGAATCTCGCCGATCTCCGCGAGGGCTTCGCAGACCGCAATCTCGACGTCGAGCCAGCGCTGGAACTTGGCTTCTTCGTTCCAGAGGGCACCCATTTCGGGCATGGTGTAGCGGGGGATCATGGGGAGGCTCCTTGGGTGGGGCGGGAAGGACGAATGGGAGTTGTGGGACCTCTAGGACTTATGCGGGCTCAGACTGGAGCTTTGCGTCTTTGACCTTGACTGATTCGGCCATTTCGTGCTTGTGCTGGGTCAGTGCGTCGGCCAGTCGGGCGTCGCTCAGGGCCAGGATCTGCACGGCCAGGTAGGCGGCGTTCTTGGCACCGCCGATGGCGACGGTGGCGACGGGGACGCCGCTGGGCATTTGAACCGTTGAGAACAGCGCGTCGGCGCCTTGCAGCGGGCCCGAGGCCAACGGCACCCCGATCACGGGCAATGTGGTGGCGGCAGCCATCGCGCCGGCTAGGTGGGCCGCCATGCCGGCCCCGGCAATGATCACTTTGGTGCCGCGCGCGGCGGCGCCGGCCGCCCAGGCGTGGGACTCGTCAGGGGTGCGGTGGGCCGACATAATCCGCAGCTCGTGCGCCACGCCGAACTCGGTCAGCACCTGCGCAGCGCCTTTCATCACGTCGAGGTCGGAATCGCTCCCCATGACGATGCCAACGAGGGGAGTGTCGTTCTCTGCGGGCATAGTACTGGCTCCTTGAGGTTCGGGTCGCATCCGTCCCATCGATCCTATGGGTCCCATAGTCCTACTGCAATGCCCTCCGGGCAATGTCGCGCCGGCAGTAGGCGCCCTCGAACGTGATCCGATCCACGCCTTCGTAGGCCCGCCGGATAGCTGCCGGGAAGTCGTCTCCCAGCGCCGTCACTCCCAACACGCGGCCGCCGGCGGTCACGACCTGGCCGTCCTTCCGCGCGGTGCCCGCGTGGAAGACCGTCACGTCGGCCAGCTTCTCGGCTTCCTCCAGGCCGCTGAGGGCGTTCCCCTTCTCGTAGCTCCCGGGGTAGCCGCCTGAAGCGACGACCACGCACACCGCTACACGCTCAGACCATTTGGGGCTGAGCGTGTCAAGCTTGCCGTCTACGACGGCCAGCATGATCTCCAGCAGATCGCTCTCCAGCCGCGGCAGGATCACCTGGGTTTCCGGGTCGCCGAAGCGGGCATTGAACTCCAACACGCGCGGGCCGGTGGCAGTGAGCATCAGCCCCGCATACAGGACTCCCTTGTACAGCCGCCCTGCCGCCGCCATGGCCGCTACGGTGGGGTTGAGGACCTCCACAACCGCCTGCTCGAAGACCTCCGGGGTCACCAGGGGCACGGGTGAGTAGCAGCCCATTCCGCCGGTATTCGGCCCCGTGTCGCGTTCGCCAGCGCGCTTGTGGTCCTGGGAGGGCACCATCGGGGAGACGGTCTTGCCGTCGGAGAAGGCGATCAGCGAAAGCTCCGGCCCCTGCAGGCACTCTTCGACCACCAACCGGTCACCGGCTTCACCGAACGCCCGGTCCACCAGAATCTGGCGAATGGCAGCTTCCGCCTGCCCTACAGATTCACAGACGATCGCGCCTTTGCCTGCTGCCAGCCCGTCTGCCTTGACGACGATGGGCGCCCCCTGCTCGCGCACGTAGCGCAACGCGGGCCCGGGCTCGGTGAACACCGCGTACTTCGCGCTGGGGATGCTGTGTCGCTCCAGCAGTTCGCGGCAGAAGCTCTTGCTGCCCTCGAGCACCGCCGCCGCCTTCGTCGGTCCAAATACGCGCAGACCGTTGGCGGTGAACTCGTCCACGATGCCAGCGACAAGCGGCGCTTCCGGCCCGACCACCGTGAGGTCGGCCGCCAGCCCTCGCGCCAGCGCGAGGAGCCCGGGGACGTCTTCTGCCGACACGTCATGGCAGGTCGCCAACTGCGCGATTCCAGCATTGCCCGGCGCGCAGTGCAACTCTCGCAGCAGTGGGCTTCGCTTGAGCTTCCACGCCAGCGCGTGCTCTCTACCGCCGGAACCAACAAGCAACACGTTCACTCGGCAACCTCCACCTGGGCAAGGGAGTGTGACTACAGCCTGGGCCGCGCGGCCCGTGCCCGTACCAGATTCGCCTTCGAGCGCCGAGGTCCTCCGTGCCGCGCCCGTCCGGCGTCGACGTCAATACCCCGGGGCGACCGAGTCCTCCTGCTGCCAGGACTCAAACCGGGTATGCGGGCCGAAGAACAGGAGCTTCGCCTTGCCCGTCGGCCCGTTGCGTTGTTTGGCGACGATGATCTCGGTCGGGTCCGGTTCATCGGCCCGGGGAGCCCCCGAGTCAAGGGAATCGTCGTCGTCTCCCTTCCGGTACCGGGACTCGCGGTAGATGAACATCACGACATCGGCGTCCTGCTCGATCGCGCCGCTCTCGCGGAGGTCCGAGAGCATCGGCCGCTTGTCCTCCCGCGACTCCAGTGCCCGACTCAACTGAGAGCAAGCGATCACCGGGATGTTCAGCTCCCGAGCCAAGCTCTTCAGCGACTGGGCGATCATGGAGACCTCTACCTGGCGGTTTTCGGCCCGGCCCGTGGCTCGGACAAGCTGGAGGTAATCGACGACGATGAGCCCGACGTCATGCTCGGCTTTCAGCCGCCGCGCCTTCGCCCGAATCTCGAACGTGGTGATGGCCGGAGTGTCGTCGATGAAGAGGGGGGCGTCGTACAGCGTCTCGATGGCAGCCCCGATCTTGAGCCAGTCATCTTCCTGGAGGTACCCCCGGCGCAGGTCCATGGCGTTGATCTGCGCTTCAGAACAAATCAGCCGCTGCACCAAGGCTTCCTTGGACATCTCCAGGCTGAAGAGACCGACGCCTTCTCGCGCCTTCACTGCCACGTTTCGGGCGATGTTGAGGACGAACGCCGTTTTCCCCATGGACGGGCGGCCGGCAATGATGACCAATTCCGACTTGTTTAGCCCCGAGGTCAGCTCGTCCAAGTCGGCGAAGTCGGTGGGAATGCCGACCGCCTCGCCGCGCTCCTTGTATTGCTTGTCGATGCGCTCGAAGGCTTCCGCCAGCAAGGGCTTGATCGGCGTGAAGTCCTGGGTGCGATTGCGCTGAGCGACGCCGAAGATCTGCTGCTCGGCCTTGTCGACGATCTCCATCACCGGCTCGGCCGCTTCGTAGGCCCAACCGGCAATCTGGTCGCTGGCGAAGATCAGGTTCCGCAGGAGCGACTTCTCTTGGACGATCTCGGCGTAGCGGGCCACATTGGAGGCCGCGGGCACGGCATCTACCAGCGTGGTGAGATACGCGGGCCCACCGACCGAGTCCAGTTGCTCGCGGCGGCGCAGCTCCTCAGTGACCGTCACCAGGTCGATCTCTTGGGACTTGTCGAACAGGTGGAGCGCAACGTGGTAAAGAAGCCGATGGGCTTCTCGGTAGAAGTCTTCTGGCAGCAACAGCTCCGAGACACGCGCAACCGCATCGCGGTCGATCAGCATCGAGCCCAGAGTCGCCTGTTCCGCCTCGAGGTTCTGCGGCATCAAGCGTTCGCGGGTTCGGCTCAGTTGGGGCTCAGAACTGGTTGCCACTGGCGCAGATCCTCAACGGGACAATGGGCGGGGAACCGCAATTCGAGCCGCAGCTCGGAAGCGGTGCAGCCGGTCGGCCGCAAAGACGGTGCTGGCACGGCGAAGGGACGCCGCGCCGCGCAGAACCGGCCAGGAGCCTACGGGACCTACAGGTCGGCGACGCCTCTTCCTCTGCGTCCGCGCACAAGGATGGGCGCTTCAGCGCCGCCCTCGTCCGCCCAAATGTCTTCCTCAGGCGCTGCCGGCGCGTCGGGCGTTTCGGCGGGGGTCTCCGTCGAGGCAGGGGACGCTTCTGCAGCGGGCGTTTCGTCTGCGACGACCTCGTCGCCAAACACCTCAACGGCGACGTCAGACGTGACGCCCTTGAAGATGGTGACCGAGACGGTGTGCGTCCCGATGGACCTGATCGGCGCCTCCAACGCGACTTTCCTGCGGTCGACCTCGATCCCGGTCTCGTCCTGCAGCCGCTGAGCGATCTCCTGGGTGGTCACCGAGCCGAACAGGCGACCTGAGGCGCCGGTCTTCGCCGGGATTCGGAGAGTCAGTGCGCGCAGCTTCTCGGCGGTCCGTTGGGCTTCCCCGCGCTTGCGAGTGTCCTTGCGTTCATCGATCCGGCGGGTCACCTCCAGCTCCTTGAGGGCGCCCTTGGTGGCCAGCTTCGCCATTCCGTTGGGAATCAGGAAGTTGCGGGCGTATCCGCCGACTACGTCCTTGACGTCGTTCTTGTCGCCCACGCCTTCCACGTCTTGAGTCAGGATTAGCTTCACGTCATGTCACTCCACATTTGTAGGTTGTCGAAACTCGATTTCGGTACCACCCGCCCGCTCGCGGGTAGCACGCGAGACGCAGTGCCAGTCGAGCGGATCAGGGCGCGAACCGGACCCCCAGTCCCCCCATTGACTGATGAAGGAAATCGTCCACGCCCAACAGCAACGACCACTTGTCATTGAGTTGGTAGTGACCCCAGAGGTTCAGCGAGAGGTCATTGGGATCGTACAGGTCCGCCGAGAGCGAGTAGCGCGAACCGATCTGGTAGTCCAGACCGACGCCCACCTTCGCCCGCACCAGGCCGATTCGGAGCCTCGTGCAGTCCGACAGGAACGAGCCCGCCTGCAACTCGATTCTATCCCCTTCTGCGAAATCGTGGAGACCTATCTTGAAGTAGTTCTTCGACGAGGGCCAGATCAAGAAGTCGAGATCGCCGTAGACGCGGTTGTTCGAGGGCAGGTACCGGTAGGCAAGTTCGGTGTCCCACTTTAGGCGGCCCAGCTTGGCCAGGGTGTCGCCGGTGGTGCCCAGTGCGGTGTCCACCTTGGCAGTGACGTTCTCCGCATGGGCCATGGTGGTCTTGGCGGAAGTGAGGGTATCCCGGAGGTCGCTGTGCAACTGCGGATCAGCCGCGAGGTCCCGCAGGCCGGCGGTGGCTTGCTTGACGTTCTCCAGGGTCTCCTTCAGAGAGGTCAGCGACTCCTTGAGGTCGGTGCGCAGGTCCGCATCGCCGGTCAGGGCTTCCAGGTTGGCGGTGATCTTCTCGACGTTCGCCACGCTCTTCTTGCCCGACTCCACCAATGCCGGCAACTGCTCTTTGAGGATGCCGCTGTCCTTGGCGACCCAACGGATGGCGTCCGTGGTGTCGCTGAGATCGGTCATGATCGACTTCGTCTGCTCCAACAGCTCCGCCACCTGGGCGCGGCCGTCGGCACTGATACCTTCGACATTGGCCAGGATCCGGTTGACCGCACCCAAGTCCTGCGTCACCTTGCGGACGTCCACAGCGACAAGCGCGGCCTCGCGCGTCATCTTCTCGGCGTTCTCGAGAGAGCCGTAGAGCCCGCGGGAAAGGCGCGGACTGGTGACCAGCTTGTTGAGGTTCGCCGTCAACGCCGCTATGTTGGCCGCCGTCTGACGAAGCGACTCCGTGAGCACCGGGTCAGACAGCAGCCCGCGGGTGTCTTCGGCGATCCCCTGGACATCCTCCATGAGATCTCCGAGCCGCGGGATCATGTCTTCAAGCGTAACCGGATCCTCGCCACGGAACGTCCCTTTCGGCACGTCAGCCACGAAAGACCTGGGGAGCGGCCGGAGGAGGTCAGGGTACGCGCGTCCCAGCAGGAGGCGGTTCACCAGTACCAGTCGCTCCCCCCGCGGGTTCTCCTGAAGGAGCCGGACGATCTCCTTTGTCAGCCGCACCTTCTCGAAGCGCGCCGGACTGAACAGGTGTTCGCGCTCCAACAACCGGTTGAGTTCGCGGACGAGCGCCTGCTCCAGCGCCGACGAGGTCCTCCCCGAGCGTGCCTGTCTGTCCAGCACTTGCTTCGCGGTGACGGAGAGCCGGTCGCGCAGGTAGCGAGACAGGGGGGTGCTGCCGCGACGCAGCTCCGCAGCCAGCCCGACCGGGTCCTCCAAATCTGCTCGGGTCAACCTGGCGGACTCGGGTTCATCGACCTCGATCCGCAGGTAGGGCTCGCCCATCAGCCCGGATCTCCCCACCGTGAACACGGCGTTGGGAGGGAGCACCACTTCGGGCTTGAGCAGCATCCGCACGCGAGCCCGGTGGTTCTCTGTGAGACCTACGTCTTCGACCGATCCCACCACGACCCCGGCCAGGTGAACCTCCGCGCCCTCGCGTAATCCGCCCACCTCACCGAAGATGACATCCTTCTGCAGCCCTTGGCGACCGACTGCGTATCCGCGCAAGAAGACCATCGTCACCACCAAGAGCAGAATGCCCAGCGAGGCAATCATGCCGACGCGCACCTCGTCCGTCACTCGCATTCAGCGCACCTCCTCGGCACCCAAGTCTCCTGCTGCCAGCGGTCCCTTGGTGCTGCCCGCAAGGAACTGCCGGACGATGGGGTCGTCTGTCTGCCGGATCTGCTCCGGCGTGCCGTGAGCAATGATCTTGCCCTCGGATAGCATCGCCACCTGGGCCGAGATTCGCAGGATGCTCGGGAGATGATGGGACACGACCACGGCAGTCGTGCGGAACTGCTCGCACAGGCTGACAATTAGCTCGTCGATGGTGGTGGCCATAATGGGGTCGAGACCGCTGGTCGGCTCGTCGTACAGCACAATCTTGGGGTCGAGCGCCAACGCGCGCGCCATGCCGACACGTTTCTGCATTCCGCCGCTCAGCTCGTTGGGGTAGAGATCCTTGACGTCACGCCGCAGGCCGACGGCCACCAGCAGGCGCTCGACCGTTTCGTCGATCTCCCGCCGGGGCCGGCGCTGGCGGAGCAACCCAAAGCCAACGTTCTCCCAAACCGTCAGCGAGTCGAACAGGGCGGCGTACTGGAACACCAGCCCCATCTGCTTGCGTGCCTCGTTCAGCTTGCGTTCGTCCAGTGCAGCGAGGTCCTGCCCCTCGACGAGGATCCGGCCGCTATCGGGACGAACCAGACCGATAATGGTCTTCAGCAGCGTCGTCTTTCCGCAGCCCGACGCGCCCATGATCGACATGATCTTGCCGGCTGGCACGGCCAGGTCCACCCCTTTGAGGATGGCGCGGCCGGCGATGCTGTACTGCACGCCCTCCAGCTCAATCGCTACTGGGGAGGAGGCGGCTCTCGTATCTGCGGCAGACGACATGGGGAAGTGCTCAGAGCAGCGAGTTGGGTGCCGGGCCTATCGCGGCAGTAGGTAAGACAGGAAGAAATCAGCGACGTAGACCAGCATGATGCACATCACAACGGAACTCGTCGTCGCGCGGCCGACGCCGGCGGCGCCGCCTTTGGTGTACAGCCCTTGGTGGCACGCGACCAACGAGATGATGATCGCGAAGGGGACGGTTTTGACGAGTCCGACAGCCAAGTCCAGGTTCTCCACGAAGACCCGGAGCGAATCCAGATAGATGGTCGGGTGCACGCCCGCCACGTAGACGGCCACCAAGTAGCCGCCGCCGATACCGGCCAGGTTGGCGAAGACCCCGAGAACCGGCAGCATAACGACGCAGGCTACGAATCGGGGCACCACGAGGTACTCGATCGGGCTGGTAGCGAGCGCCCGGAGGGCCTCGACCTGCTGGGTCACCACCATGGTCCCCAACTCTGCAGCAATGGCCGAACCGACGCGCGCCGAGACCACGATGGCGGCAATCACCGGAGCGATCTCGCGGGCCACCGACAGGCCGACAAGGCCGCCGACGTACTTCTGCGCGCCCAACTGGATCAACTCAACGGACGTGTACAGGGAGAGCACCATGCCGCTGAAGCCAACGGTCACGATCACCAGCGCCAGGGAGTCCACCCCGATGTGGGCCATTTGGCGAATGGTCAGACGTGGGCTGACGGCGGCCCGGCCGAGGCACCCGATTGTGTCGAGCATCAGGCTCGTCGTTTCGCCCGTCACCTGGAAGACGGCCAGGACAAAACGACCCACTCTGGAAAGGAAGGAACGCACGATTCCGGCGGCTCCGGCGGAGGGTGTCGCACCTAGGGAGGGTGCTCCGACAGAGATATGGTACCCCATGTTGTCTGGCGGCAGAAGGGCTTGGATCGCCACCGGGCGCAAGGCGTTCTCCGGCTGTCCCCTTGACAGCCCTCCAGCCCACCGTATATAATCGCACCCACCTACCAAACTAAAGGAGTTCGTGATTGGCAGCGGCCGCCTGTTCGTACGGATCGGCTGATAAGCTGATTGTGCGTGTTGCGAGGAGACCCGCCCATCGGAGCCACAAGGGAACGGTCTATGCATGGCTGATATAGGAAGCATCGTTGAGGGCAAGATTGTCAAGCTGCTCAAGTACGGCGTGATTGTAGAACTGCCGGAGGGCGAGTCCGGCCTGGTTCATATCTCGGAGATCGACAACAACTTCATCCAGGATGTTGCCGATTACTTCCGAGAAGGAGACCAGGTAGAGGTCAAAGTGATCGGGATCGATGACAAGGGCAGACTGCAACTGTCAGTGCGTCAAGCGCAACCCGACTTCCAGGAGATGACGCGGCCTACGCGGCGCCGCTTCCAGTCCCAGGACGAGATGGTTGAGTTCGAGGACAAGGTCTCGGGCTTCATGAAGAGAAGCGGCGAGCGACTCCTGGACCTCAAGCGGAACCTCGAATCGAAGCGCGGCGGCAAGCGCCGGTGACCTCCTTGCACAGCGACAAGGCGTGAGCGCGCTTGCCCCTTGTCGCTGAGGCGACCCCACGAACGCCCCCCTGCAATCCCTGGCTCGCCCCCCGCGCCCTTTGGACTTGGCGCGGCGTTGTTGCTTGACTCTGAAAGCCGGCCTTCTGGCGTTCGACGAGAGCACGGCAAGGCGAAGTCTCGTCGACCATGGGTGAGCCTCCCCGGCGGGAGCCGACCGCCAGCGAGACCGGAGTCGGCGCGGCTGCCGATGACTGGCTGGGCCGCTGGCTCTTCTGAGGCCGTGACTTCGTCGGCTGCAGGTGGCGCCCCTTCGTGGCGGTGGAATTGCGTTGAACTGCGCTGGGTGCTTCCCCATGGACACTCGCTCCCCTTGGACTGACTACGCGATCAAGCTGCGTTGGCTGAGTCTCCTGACCATCGGCTTGTGGGGTCTGCTCTGTCCTCGTTGGGTCGAGTACTCGGTGCCAACGGCACTCGGCGCTCTCGTCCTGCTCGGGGCTCTGTACAACGCCGTGGTCTGGATGCTTGGACGACGCGGGTTCACCTTCTCCCTGACGCTTCCGGCGCTGCTGGTCGACATGATCCTCGTGGCCGTGGCTGTCCAGAACTCCGGAGGCGCTCACTCGCCGCTGTTCTTCCTGTACCTCGCGCCACTAGTGTTCGCAGCGATGCTCTACAGCTTGGTGGGCTTCGCGACCGTCCTGGCAGCGACGGCCCTCCTGCACGTGACCACCGCCACCGCGCTCTCGGGTGACTTCGCCTCCGCCCACGCGCTGCTGCTCTTCCACTGTCTGTTCTTCGCCTTTGCCGGCTTGCTGCTGCTTCGCGTGGCCGGCGAGCGACTCCTCGGCGAGAGCGAGCTGCAGGGCATGGAGAACGTAGCGCGCGCCTTTGCCGCCCGCAGGGACCGGCTAACTGCCGTGCCGGAGGTATTGCGAGCGGCCGCGGAGGCCGCGGGTGCGGCTTGGGTCGGCGTGTTCACCGCCACTCCCCAGACTGGCGTCCTACAGTGCTGGCCGGAAGACGCCTCCGAGGCGTTCCCTCTGGGATCCCGCGCAACCGAGTTGGCCGGGGCCGTTGTGCAGTCTGGCGAAGCGGCGGTCGTCCGCTGGACCGACGAACCCCTCGGTCCGGTTGCCCGGCCGCAGCGGGTCGCCTGTATCCCGCTGGGGCCGCGTGGCGCCGCCAAGGGCGTGCTGCTTGCCGCCACCGCCTCCTCGTTTCAGCCGCTCTCACCGAAGGGCGTTGGGCTGCTGAAACTCATCGCGGGGGAGCTGTCCCTGCTCGTGGCCGAGCAAGACGAATCCGCCCTGGTGCAATCCCTTTCGGCGCAATCGCGTATGGTCGACACGCTCCTGCGGCATCTGGATAGCGCGGTACTCGTCGCGGACTTGACAGGCCGGATCGCTGCTGTGAATCCGGCGGTTGCTCGCCTGCTCCGCGTCAACCCGGAGGGACTGCGGGGACGGCCGATGCACGAGGCAGTCCCGCACAAGGGCGTCGCTCGCCTCCTTGAGCGGGTGGTCGACAGCCGCGTGCCGGAGTCAAGTGAAGTCGTCTTGGGCGCGGACGAAGAGCTGACAGTCCGAGTCGACGCGTCGCCCGTGCTGACGGACGAAACCGGTCTCCTGGGGTATGTGGTCGTCTTCACCAATGTCACGGAGTTGCGCCGACTCGACTCCATGAAGTCCCAGTTTGTGGCGGCGCTGTCGCACGAGTTGCGCACCCCGCTGACCTCGATCAAGGCGTACACAGCCACGCTCCTCCGCGACGTGGAGTTCGATCCGGACACGCAGCGGGAGTTCCTTGCTATCGTCAACACGCAATGCGACCGGCTGACAGAACTCATCAACGACCTGCTGGACGTCTCCAACCTGGACGCCGGCAAATCGCTGGAATTGGACCTGACCGAGGTGCGACTTAAGGAATTGCTGACCAAGGTCATCGACGGCCAGCGCGGACTGACGGACCGGCACTCTTTCTCTGTCACGGTGAATCCGGATGCCTGTGCCGTCCGCGCCGATGCACATCGCCTCCAGCAGGTCCTCACCAATTTGCTCAGCAACGCCGTCAAATACTCCCCGGAGGGCGGCGAAATCCGCCTCTACGCCTCGGCAGTAGGCGACACCGTCAACATTGAGGTCACCGACCAAGGAATGGGCATCGACCCCAGCTACCAAGAGGCGATCTTCGACCGCTTCTTCCAGGTGGACGGAAGCACGACGCGCCGAGTGGGAGGCAGCGGAACGGGTCTCTACCTGCTCAAGCATCTGGTGAGGGCGCACGGAGGCACGGTCTCGGTAGAGAGTGCCCTGGGAGAGGGGAGCACCTTCACAGTGCACCTGCCCCGCAACGGCCCGGCGGAAGTCCGCTGAACTCCCTACCCGGTCGGTGCGCGTCGGCGTGCCCCGCGTTCCCGGATTCCGCAGTCTACGGCCCGCCTTTGGAGGACGCGTCAAGCATGCCGCGAGAGAGCAAACAGTCCAAACAGCTCCGAGCACGGGCGATCCTCGACGCGCTCAGACACCGCTACCCCAACCCGACGACCGCCCTGGAACACGGCAGTCCCTGGGAACTGCTGGTCGCCACCATTCTGTCGGCACAGTGCACCGACGAGAAGGTGAACGAGGTCACGCGGGCTTTGTTCAGGAAGTACCCCCAGACTGCTGATTACGCCAACGCCGAGGCAGCGGAGTTCCAGCGGGACATCTACTCGACGGGTTTCTACCAGAAGAAGGCGAAGGCGGTGATCGAGACCGCTCAGACCGTGGCGACACACTTCGGCGGTGAGCTGCCCGACACCATGGAGGCAATGCTCACACTGCCGGGCGTGGCTCGAAAGACCGCCAACGTGGTGCTGGGTGTGGCCTTCGGGAAGGCTGCCGGCGTGGTGGTAGACACCCATGTGGCGCGGCTGGCTTTGCGGCTGGGGCTGACGCCTCGGCAGACGACGAAGACCACGAACACCGAGAAGATCGAGAATGACCTGAAGCAGCTCCTGCCGCAGGACCAGTGGATCTTCGCGGGGTTGGCGCTGATCTGGCACGGGCGCGACACGTGTGACGCGAAGAAGCCTCGGTGCGAGGAATGCTGCCTGCGCGCGCACTGCCCCAGAGTTGGCGTCGGCACGAAGTGAGCTCGGGCAGGGCTCTCTGCGCAACGGCCCCGAACTGCTGTCTGCCCCGGTTGACCTCTCACGCCAAGCACCGCCCTGGAGGATTCCCGCAAACTCCGAGAATCGCCGGAGCCGGCGGCGATTCCTCAGGACGACAGCGCGCGCGGCTCTGTACGGCGGCCCCGCGCTCGTGGCGGCAGGCGCCTGGTGGTGGGAACCCAAACGCCTCGTGGTTGAGCGGCACCGCGTCCGGCTGCCCAGGCTGGCCACCGCGCTGAACGGGCTGAAGGGGGCGCAGCTCACCGACCTCCACTGCGGCCCGCTGGTGAGCGACGAGTACCTGCGAAGCGCAGTCAGCGCGACCAACGCGCTTGGGCCAGACCTCGTCTGCCTGACCGGGGATTTCATCAGCGCCTCGACGAAGTACGCGCCCAAGTGCGCCGACATCCTGAGCGGTCTGCAAGCGCCGCATGGGGTCTTCGCCGTGCTGGGGAACCACGACCACTGGACTGGCGCCCACCGGGTACAGCGCGAGCTGGAGCGGGTTGGCGTGGTCGTTTTGCGCAACCGGTAGGTGTGGGTCCGGCGCGGCGGCGCCGCGTTGGCGCTGGCGGGCGTGGATGACGTGTGGGAGCAGGCCGCAGACCTCGAGCAAGCCCTGCGCGGGGTCCCGGCGGACGCCTGCACAGTGCTGCTCGCCCACGAGCCAGACTTCGCCGACCAAGCGCGACGCCGCCCGGTGGACCTTCAACTGTCCGGGCACAGCCATGGGGGGCAGGTCTGGCTTCCGCTGTTGGGCGCTCCCGTGCTTCCCCGCTACGGTCACAGATACCCTTGCGGGTGGTACCGCCTCGACCACCTGCAGCTCAACACCAACCGCGGGGTCGGCTGCATTACCCCGCCGATTCGCCTCAACTGCCCACCGGCGATCGCCCTGTTCGAGTTGCGGTCAGCCCAACTTGGGCTCTTGGCGGGACCTGCAAACAGCAAAAGGGCGGGAGCCTCTCAATGCTCCCGCCCTTTGTCTATCCATTGCTACGGCTGTGTGACTGCGGCACTAACGCCAGCCAACTCGCTCCCAGATGTAGCTGATCCCGACGCCAACGGCGCTGGAATCCTCAAAGCCGGTGTTGAGTGCGCCGACGTGGAGGAGCAGATTCTCGGTGGCACGGTACCTGAGCATGGCCGAGAACGGGGTGTTTGTGCGGGCGCCCGGGAACTTGTGCTCGGACTCAAGCTCCAGGATCAGGTTGAGCTTCGGCGCCAGCCGCGCCTCGACACCCACGAACGGGATGATGTCGCTCTTGCTGACTGCCGAGTACTCCGCGTCCGTCCAGCGGAGCCCGGCGGTGCCTCTGAGACCGAGATTGCCTTCCTGGGGCAGCGACAGGTTCCGGGTGGCGCAGAGATAGACGGCCGTTCTCTCGTACAAGCCGCTGGCGCTGAAGTAGCTGACACCGCCGGCGATGGCGGGCAGCTTCTCGCTCTCTTCGCTGAGGCGGAACTTCATGCCGGCAATGAGGCCGTCGGCTTCGTCTTTCCAGCCGGCGGGGCCTTGCTTGACGTCCAATCGGTTGTAGCCGATGTTGAACTCGGAGTCGTTCCGCGCGCCGCCGACAGCCGACAGCGTCATCCAGTCAACGTCGCCGCCGCCGTTGGCGGTGTTGTCCTGGTTAAACCACATGATCGTGCCCTCGGTCACGCCGACGGGCGCCAAATCTGCGGTCGGGTTGAGAACCATACCGGTGGGACCATAGATGGACGTGTCTGCCCCGGCCACGCCCAGGCAACAGACCAGACAAAAGGCTGCTGCCACTGCTACGATGGGTTGCTTCGAGAACTTCATTGACTGTGAACCTCCTGATGGTCCGGTACGTATTCGTTCAGCGGGAATTGGCTTGGGTTCGGGGCTCGCGCGTGTGTGGGGTGTTCCGGCGCGACGCGACCGAGACGCTTCCCCCTTCCGAAAGCACTGAGTGCCGCCTCCTCCAGCAGTCAACTGCCCGCGCCTTCTTCGGTCCGCAAGCAGGGAGGCAGACGCTTTCTTTCGGCGAGATTATATGGCGCTACGGCCGTCAAGTCAACGAGGCGCCCGGCCCAAGTGCGCGCCGCTGGCCGCTCGGGCAACCCACTGGCGCCTCGGAGCGCCCGCTCAGAACTTCACACTCCACAGCGTGGCGCCGATCAACAGGTTGTACTGGGCGGCCTTGCGGCTGGAATGGAGGTTCGGCGGTTCGTGGATGAGGAGCGTGGACTGACGCGCGTGCCAGCCGAAGACGTACCCGTCGTGGTTCAGCAGACCGTGATACACGATGTCCGCAACATCGGGGAGGATGGCGCCGAGCGCGCCATGGAGCAGCTTCGTGTCTTTGGTCAGTTTGTACTGCTTGTAGACCTGCCGGAACTGCAGGATGTTGATCGCCAACGTCGGCACAATGTAGTCGGAGTTGTACATGTCGCCGTCAGAGTACAAGGTGGTGCCGTAGATCACATAGTCAAGGGCAATGTGACTGGCGAACCCCGCCAGGAGCGCTTGCGTCGCGTCGTCGCACTCCCTCCCCAGCAACGCGCCGACCTTGGCGTGGTTGCCGAGGTCAGTTGCGTGCGCTGGGACGCAGAGCGCGAGCAACAAGAGGGGGACGGCGTTGGTGATATGCAAGGGGTTGCTCCTTCGAAATAATGTAGCCCGACGCGCCAGCGGAGGGACTCCCTCGGCTTGGCGCCTCGGGCTACGTTTTCATCCGTCGCGGTGCACAAGCAACGGGCGGACATGAGCGATTCCTTTGAGCTGAGTCGCAAATGAGTGTGACCCAAAGTGCGGCCTGTGGCAACCCAGGCCCCGGCGATGTCTGGCGAAGCGCCTTCGGGCGCCTTCGGGCGGGCGCTGTGCTACACTGGGCGCTGGACCGCACAGACTGACGGAAGGACTGGATGACTCAACGAGTTCCCACCAATAGCCGCATTCGCGCCCATGTCGAGGGCGTGGTGCAGGGCGTCGGGTTCCGGCCGTTCCTCCACCAACTGGCGACCCGGCACGGGCTGGCAGGGTGGGTGCTCAACGCCACCGACGGGGTGACGCTGGAGGTGGAAGGACCCGCGGAACGCGTCGCAGTCTTCCTGCGGGACCTCCCGCTGCAGAAGCCCAGAGCCGCGGTTATCGACGAGTTCTCAACAGAGACGGTCGCCCCTCTTGGCGAGCGGGAGTTCCGAATCCGGGCGAGCGTCGCCCGCGACGGGGAGTTCGTCCTTGTCTCGCCCGACTTGTGCGTGTGCGAGCTGTGCTTGGCGGAAACCGCCGACCCACACAACAGACGGTACCGGTATCCCTTCACCAACTGTACCGACTGCGGGCCGCGGTTCACGTTGATCCAGGACCTCCCCTACGACCGCCCACGCACGACCATGGCGCCCTTCACGATGTGCGCCGACTGCCTACATGAGTACGAGGACCCCGCCGACCGGCGTTACCACGCCCAACCCAACGCGTGCCCGGTCTGCGGGCCGCACGTCTGGCTGGAGCCGGAATCCGAGTTGCGCGCACGTGATCCCCTGGAGGCGGCGGCACGGCTCCTGGAGCAGGGCCGGATCTTGGCGATCCGCGGACTGGGGGGATTCCACCTTGCCTGCGATGCCACCAACGAAGGCGCCGTCCGCCTGCTCCGCCAGCGCAAAGGCCGGGAGGAGAAGCCCTTTGCGCTGATGGCTGCGAGCACTCAACAGGTCGCGGCGTTCTGCAACATTGCGGAAGCAGAGCGCGAGCTGTTGGAGAGCGTGCGCCGTCCCGTAGTGCTGCTGCAACGGAAGCCTGACGCTCGGATCGCCCACGCGGTCGCCCCCGGGAACCGGTACCTCGGGTTCATGCTCCCGTACACGCCGCTGCACGCGATCCTGCTCGGCGACGTGCGCGTCCCGGCGCTCGTGATGACCAGCGCCAACCTGACCGATGAACCGATCTGCCGGACGAACGGCGAAGCGCGGCACCGCCTCAAAGACCTCGCCGACGCCTTCCTCCTGCACAACCGCGAAATCCACACGCGCTGCGACGACTCAGTGGCGAGAGTGGTGCCCCTGCGAGGAAGGTCCGAAACCCAGAATCCCAAATCCAAAATCCAGAATCACCAAATCCTCGTGCGTCGTTCCCGCGGCTACGCGCCCTTCCCCGTCCGGGTCGACTTCGAGCTGCGCCAGGTGCTGGCATGTGGTGCCGAACTGAAGAGCACCTTCTGCTTCTCCCGCGAGCACTACCTCTTCCTGAGCCAGCACATTGGCGACCTGCAGGACGCTGAGACTGCGGACTACTACCGCGAGGCGCTTGATCACTTCCGCAGGCTGTTCCGCCTCTCGCCGGAAGCCCTCGCGCACGATCTGCACCCGGACTACGTCTCGACCCGCGTCGCGCAGGAGTTCACCGACGTGCCGTTGGTCGCGGTGCAGCACCATCACGCCCACGTCGCCAGCGCCATGGCGGAGCACGGACTGCGCGGCCCCGTGCTCGGGCTGGCGTTCGACGGGCTCGGGTTGGGGACAGACGGCACGGTCTGGGGCGGCGAGTTCCTGATATGCACTGCCGACAAGTTCCGTCGCGTCGGCCACCTCCGCAACGTGCCCCTTCCCGGCGGCGACGCGGCCACCCGAGAGCCGTGGCGGATGGCGCTGTCGCACCTGCTGGAGGTGGAGGGCGACCCGGACGCTGAGCTACCTGCCGCGCTAGCACGACGCTGGCCCGAGACTCAGACCAACCTCGTCCGCCAGATGATCCGGCGCGCCGTCAACGCACCCTTGACCTCCAGCGCCGGCAGGTTGTTCGACGCCGTCTCCTCGCTGCTCGGCCTGCGTGACTCCGTCCGCTACGAAGGGCAGGCTGCCATCGAGTTGGAGATGCACGCCATCCCGGAGTCACCGGCATCCTACCCACTTCCGCTCCGGCCGGGCGAGCCTTTGCAGCTCGATACTCGGCCGTTGGTCGCCGCAATCGTGGACGAGCTGCTGCGAGGCGTGCCGACAGAGGAGATCGCCGGCCGGTTCCACGCCTCACTGGCGCGGGCGATGGTGGAAGCCTCTGCCGCCCTGAGCCGCCAACACGGGGTCACCGAGGTCGCACTGAGTGGGGGCGTCTTTCAGAACGCACTGCTGCTGCGCCACTTGGTCCCGCGCCTGGAGGAGCGAGGTCTCCGCGTCTTCCTCCAACAGCAAGTTCCTTGCAACGACGGGGGGTTAGCGGTCGGTCAGGCGCTCATTGCCGATGCGCTCCTGAAGAAAGACGAAGTCTGACATGTGCCTCGCGGTCCCGGCGAAGATCATCGACCTGCCGTCGCCCACCGAAGGCATCGTGGACATGGGAGGCGTGCAGTACCCGACCGACCTGACGCTGGTCGAGGGGGCCGCTTTGGGCGACTACGTAATTGTACACGCCGGGTTCGCCATCCAGAAGCTGGACGAGCAGGAAGCGCAGGAGACGTTGGCCCTCTTCCGCGAGCTGGCCGAGTTGGCTGCGGCCGAGGAGAGTCGGCAGGGGGAGACATGAGGTACGTCGACGAGTTCCGAGACCCCGCCGTCGGCCGCGCTCTGGCGCAACGCATTCACGAACGGTTGGGCGACCGCCAAGCGACGCTGATGGAGGTCTGCGGGACGCACACGGTTGCAGTGTTCCGGGCCGGACTCCGCGACCTCCTGCCGCCCAACCTCAAGCTGCTGTCCGGGCCCGGCTGCCCGGTGTGCGTAACCCCCAACAGTTACGTCGATCACGCCATCGCCCTAGCGCGCCGCCCCGACGTGATCGTTGTCACTTTCGGTGATATGATCCGCGTGCCCGGTTCGACGTCCACACTCGAAAGAGAGCGCGCCGCCGGCGCCGAAGTCCGCGTTGCCTACTCGCCACTCGAGGCGCTGGCCCTCGCAGAGCAGCACCCCGACCGAAAGGTGGTCTTCCTGGCCGTCGGGTTCGAGACCACCGCCCCCACCCTCGCCGCGGCCGTGGCCGCAGCGGACAAGCGGGACCTGCGCAACTTCTTCCTGCTTGCCGGGAACAAGACGATGCCCAAGCCCATGGCGGCACTGGCTGCAGATGGCGACCTGTCCCTCGATGGCGTCATCTGTCCCGGCCACGTGAGCGTCATCACCGGCGCGCAGATCTACCAGTTCCTCGCGCAGGACCACGGTCTGCCGTGCGTGGTCGCCGGCTTCGAGCCGTTGGATGTCCTGCAGGGAATCGCGATGCTGGTGGACCAAGTGGTCGCCGGCAAGGCTCTGGTCGAGATCCAGTACACCCGCGCCGTCACGTGGGAGGGCAATGTCGTCGCCCAGCAGCTCCTCGACCGCGTATTCGTCCCGAGCGATGCGGAGTGGCGCGGGCTGGGCGTCATCCCCGAAAGTGGCCTCGCCCTCGCGCCAGCATACGAACGCTTCGATGCCGCCGCACAGCTCCCCGTCGAAGTCGAACCCGCGCGCGAGCACGCCGGCTGCCTGTGCGGTCAGGTGCTGAAGGGCACGCACGTGCCGGCCGACTGCCGCCTGTTCCGCACGGTCTGCACCCCGGAAACGCCCATCGGCCCCTGCATGGTCTCCAGCGAAGGCACCTGCGCGACCCACTACCGCTACGCCGCCCCGTAGCCGCAACCGTGAGCTGCCCCCATGCACAATCGCTCTCCCTCGCCAACAACCCCAACCCGAGCCGCCGACAGCGACCGCGTGTTGTTGGCGCATGGCAGCGGCGGGCTGCTCTCGCACCGACTGATCTCCGAGCGAGTCCTGTCGCGCTTCCGCAGCCCACTGTTGGCGCGGCTCGACGACGCGGCGTTGCTCGACGCGGACAACGGCGCCAGCAGCCTGGCATTCACCACCGACTCTTACGTCGTCAAGCCGCTGTTCTTCCCCGGCGGCGACATCGGGCGGCTTGCCGTGTGCGGCACCGTGAACGACCTCGCCGTCAGCGGCGCGCAGCCCAAGTACCTGTCCTGCGCGCTGATCGTGGAAGAAGGGCTGCCGGTCGAGACGCTCGAACGGGTGCTGGACTCGATGGCCGCCGCAGCCGAGGGAGCAGGCGTGGAGATCGTCACCGGTGACACAAAGGTCGTCGAACACGGCGCGGCAGACGGATTGTTCGTCAACACCGCCGGGGTGGGCTTCGTCCCCGCGGGACGAGCACTGGGTACTGAGCAGATCCGCCCCGGCGACCGAGTCCTGATCAGCGGCACCCTCGGCGACCACGGCGCCGCCGTGCTCGCCCAACGCGAGGGGTTCTTGTTCGAGTCGCCCCTGGAGAGCGACTGCGCTCCGTTGAACGGGATGATCGAGTCGCTCCTCACCGAGTGCCCCAGCGTCCGCTTTCTCCGCGACCCAACCCGCGGCGGCATCGCCTCCACACTGAACGAAATCGCTGCGTCCAGCAGGCTGTCCCTCGTAATCGACGAACAAGCCCTGCCACTCTCGCAGAGCGTCCGCGGCTTCTGCGACGCCCTCGGTCTCGACCCGCTCTACGTCGCCAACGAAGGCAAAGTGGTCGTTGTTGTGGCACCCGAAGAAGAGACAAGGGCGCTCGCGGTTCTACGGGCACACCCGTTCGGCAGGCAAGCCCAGACCCTTGGCGCAGTCGAAAAGACCGCTCGCCCCAGCGTCCGCCTCCGAACGACCATGGGCGGCGCGCGGCTGGTTGAGATGCTATCGGGCGACCAGTTGCCGAGGATCTGTTGAGGACTGGGCAGCTCAACGGATCCGCTTCACTCCACCCTCGGCAGCTTCACCTGCGTCGTCTCGCCCGCCTTCACTTCGCACTGCACCGCGTTCTCCTCGGCGCCCGGCCAGCTCAGCCAGTACTCGCCGGGCGGCAGCCCTTTGAAGTCGTAGCGGTCCCCGTTGCGTCCGCCCGGCGCGGTGAGGCGCTCGAGCGTGCCGTCGGCGAGTCTGACGGAGAGGGTCGGGGCCCGCTTGCTCGTCGCGGGCACGGAGAGCACGCCACCGGGCTGTAGTTCGAGCTCGAGGTTGTCCTGAAGGCGTTGCTCGTCCAGCGCGAGCCGGTCGGTGAAGGCGTACCCGGGCTCCCACCCCAGCAGCAGCAGGTAGCCGGACCGCAGCAGGACGTGCGTCAAGCGGAAGGCGCCATTCCGGAGCTTGGTTGTGGTCGACCACAGTACGTGCGCCGGTAGGTGCGGCTGGTCCAGCAGGAGCACGTAGACGGTGAGGTCTGCCATGGCGCGTTTCTTGCCCGGCTCCCACACGCGCCCAGTCACTGTCGCGCCTTCCCTGACCACCTGGAAGTCCTGGTCGGCGAGCCGCTGGTGCGGCTTGAGAAACAGGGACTTCCACATTTGCCCGCCCGCGCCGCGCGATTCCAAGCTTAGCCAGTAGGGACCTGAGGGCAGTTCCGCAAAGCCGTATCGGCCGGCTTTGTCGGTGACGGCGAACTCCTGGGGCCAATCGCGGATGTACGTCCCTGCCTGCACGAGCCGGAGGATCCGGACCTTCGTCCCGGCCAGCGGCTGGCCGTCCTCGTCGGTCACCGTCCCGCCGACCGCGCAGGCGGCCGCCAACTGGAGCAGTGTCTCCGAAGTGCGTCCGTTGATTGCCGCCACGTTGGTCTCGTTGGTAATGCCGAGGCCGGGGGCGAGACCCCACACCGTCCAGGGACCTTCGGAAGGGAGCCCGAGGCTGAACCGCCCGTCGGCCTCGGTGGTTCGAAACAGGCTGTACGCGCGCACCCTGCCCGCGCCCGCTTCCATCGCCGGTACCACCACAAACTGCACCTCCGTGTTGGGGACGGGCTTCGTGTCGGCGTTGAGCACCCGGCCGCCCCAGGTGATGAATGGCCCTGACTGGCGCAGCGCAACAGTGAGCAGTCGTTCCTCCTGGCCGGGGAACAACTGCACCTGACCGTACTGCACGTCGCCGTAGCCCGGGCACTCAACCTTGACGCGGTGAGACCCAGCGGGCAGTCCTGCGAACGTTGCCTCGCCGCTAACGGCGCGCTTGCGGACGTTGCCGAAGGAGCCCATCGCGAACATGCTGTACGGTCCTGCCGTCAGGGACACCCAGGCATCCGTCAGCGGCTGGTGGGTTGCTTCGTCCAGCACCTTGAGCCGGACTCTCTGTCCGGCTGTCAGCGCAATGTCGACGCCCTCGGCTGTCCCTCCAGCCGGGCAGGTGTGCAGTGCTGAGGTGCCCAGCCCGACGTCGACGCAGAGCGCGAACGCCAGGAACTCGCCATCCGTCTCCGCGCTGGTCTGGTACCGCCCTTCGTCGTCAGTCGTGACCTGGGAGCGCCGCATGCCTCCGGCACCGAACGGCATGAATTGGTCCAACTTCTCCTGGCTGGTTCGGTGGACCTGAAGAGCCACTTCTGCCAACGCCAGCGGCGCGCCGTCCGGTCTGCGGATTGTGCCGCGGATCGTCGAAAACGGCGTTAGCTTGAGCACGACCGGTTCCGACCGGGGGTTAAGATCCAGGCTCTGCGAAGCGCTGGCGAAGCCCGCGCAACTAACTGACAGACCGTACCGCCCTTCGGGCATGTCCTCCACCGCAAACCGACCCTCCGCATCGGTGTCGGCATTCCTCTGGAGGGACCGCGTCGCGTTGTCGCTCTGCCTCGACACAATGACGCGCGCCCCCGAGAGCGGCTCGCCGGTCAGCGCATTCACGACCTGCCCCTTCACGGCGAGCTTCTCCGGCGGCGGCTGCGCCCCGGCAGGGCGAAGGAGGCACAACGCTGCCGCGAGTGCAAGCCACGCCGTCGTGCAGGTGAGGAGCTGCATGCGGACGGGGGCCGATGGAAGGAAGGAAGGGTGGAAGGCTGCAAGACAGATCGACCCTGCGGAGTCGCCGCCCTTCCATGATCCTTCCAGCCTTCCACCCTTCCCCTGTCCCGCCTCAGTGCCGCTCCGCCACACCAGGGTTATTCCGTTCATCGCGCACCTCTCCTGTTCGGGTCAGCGTCGCCGGCTGCTGGCAGCCGCAGCTCGAAGTTGTCCAAGTAGTACGTGCACCCCGCGGGGTTCCCCAGCACGCCACAGCGCAGGTACGGCTCCGCGGGGCTGGTGAGCGCCAGCGCCTCGATCTCCAGCGGCGCGCTCAGCTTGCTGGCGTTCAGCCGGGCTTCGCTGAAGCGGAACTCGGCGTGGTGCCACTCACCGTCCGTCACGACGCCGGCAATGGCGCCCAGGTTGTCGGCCTTGTCCGCCATCGGCGCGGTGAAGCCGAGTTCGCGCCAACGTCCCTGAAGGCGCAGGTAGAAGTTCACCTTGATCTCAGCCGGCACGCAGTAGTCAAAGGACAGCACCGGCAGCTCATTGCAGACGACCGGGCTGTCGAGGATCCACACGGAGAAGTCGCCGCCGGAGTCGAGGTTCGTGACGCGCAGGCAGCGGTCTCCGGCGCGTGCCTGCGTCCGGTCCAGGCGAAGGTCCGCGCCCTCCGGTCGGTTGCGGTCGCGGAACGGTCCCATCGAGTCCTCGAAGTCGCACTTCAGCGGCAGACCAACCGGGGCGCTGGGCGGCTCGGGCGCAGAGTCGGCGCGTTCGCCCGCCACCGGCGGCGCGAATCGGTGCGACGCAGCGGCGACCCGCGCCCGAGCCAGGATGGGGCTGGCGAGGTAGCTCCAGAAAGCAATCCGCCCGCCAGGCAACGGCTCGTCGTCGGTGGCGCGGAGCACGAGGTCGTCGTTCACGGTGAGGCTCAGCTCGCGACCCAGCTTCTCCACCCGCACGCGGAACCACCCGGTGTGCGCGGACACCCGCGACGGCCGCTTGTATTCCGTCTCGGCCAACAGCTTGTCGCGCCGGTAGAGCCGGTTCGCCTTCTGTCGCATTCCCGCATAGACGAAGCTGTAGCCGCTCCCAAGGTCGCGGCCGTCGCCGCAGATGGTGACGTTGAGGTCCGTCGGAGTGATGTCGCCCTCCACCTGCTCCATCTGCGTGCCAGCGAAGAGCTCCAGCACAAGGTCGCCATCGAAGGAGTGCTTGCTCCAGATCACCGGGCTGACCGGGTGCGTGCCGCCGAAGAACGACCACGACGGCCCGCACGTCCACCGCTGCATCGTGTCCCAGACGCCGCGTTGCACGCGCCAGTTGACGGGCGCGCGGGAGAACGTATCGTCCAGCCAGTCGGTTGACGCGACGAGAAAGCCGCTGAAGTCAGGCTCCGCGTCGCCGGCGGCGGTGAGCGAAAGGGCGGCACCGCCGGGTTCTGTCTCCCGCCAGCAGAGCGGGGCGGCTCCCCGCGACAGCGCCATGACGCTGCCGGACCGGGTCAGTTTGAGCACGTCGCCCGCGGGAATCGCGGTTGGGCGCTCCGGCGGCTTGCCGCAGAACGAAGCCACCGACCACCCGTCGCCTCCCGGCTGAGGGCGGAGCACGAAATCGTCTTTGCCGAAGGTCAGCGTGAGCGCCTCTCCCCGACTCTCTCCAGCGTGGCGCGGCAACGTCCACCAGAGCGTGCCGTCACCGAAGAAGGGCAGCCGGTAGTCCCAGTGGCGGTCGGCCGCCTTACGCCATTCGCCTGCGCGAGTCGCCCAGCCGGACATGAGCGCCTCCTGCGTGAACTGCTCCGCAACCACCAACTCGGGCGGTGCCTCCCGCACGAACGACACGGTAACCGCCTCGAAGCTGACGCGGCGGTCGTTTGCCAGGAGCGCGCATTGGCCGCGGTCCCGACCGGCGTGCACCGCCGTGAGCGTCGGCCCGTTCACGAGGCCGCCAGTCAACCGACCTTCGCTCCGAGACAGGAACAACCGGGACGCCTCAGGCAGCGGGACAGGCAGCAGGACTTCCGGCAGATGGGCCAGTGTAGTTTCCCCGCCGCCGTCACTGCACACCAACTCCACCGCGACCCCAGTGCCGGCCGCAGTGAGGCGCACCGAATACCCCTGCCGGGTTGCCGGGTCCCAACACACGCCAAGCCCAGCCTGAGCATCCTCCCCGCGCGGCCAGGTGACGTCGGCTTCAACGCGGTAGTCCGTCCAGTCGGCGCCGCCGGCCGCAGTGAGGCTCTCGCCATCGCGGAGGGGCCGCCGACAGTGCCGCTCTCGGTCCGTGACCCACGCGCCCTGCAAATCCGTCCACTTGCCGATGACCGGCGTGGTGAAGTCCTCACGGACCTCCTCGGCCGCGCGCAGTTCGGCATCATCGAAGCGGGCGGCAAGAGCCTCCGGCGCCGCGCGGACACTCAGCCCAAACGCTCCCTGCCCGAGCGCGTCGCACTTCGCCGCGAGCGGCTCGCCATCGTCGATCTGCCCCGAGAGGAACCCGTCGGACACGCTCGCCCGGAGCGCGTACCACTGGTTCGGCTCGAACCCTCCCGAACGCTCGGCAAGCACGGTCTCGCCGCCTCCGGGCGCAAGCACCCACTGGAGCTTCCCTTCACGTACGCCGCGCGTCCACGTCAGCGCGAGCCGCCCGTCGGCCGACACCAGCAGGTCCAAAGAGATCGCCTGCGCGTCCAACGGCTTCACGGCCACCGACGCCTGGCGGTCGCCCCAGAACCAGTAGCCCGCCTCCGCCGAGGCGACGCCCGTGTCGTCCGTCGTGGCTTGCAGGCTGAACGGGTTGGCGCTTCGCCGCCGGTCGGCTCGCGGATCCTCCAGACCGGCAATCTGCCACTTGCCCTTGACCGGGGCCCAATCGCCCAGCCCCCGCTCTTCCCGCATGAAGTCGTCCGACCAGGACAGTTCACCCAACGGCTGGTAGCGTGGCAAGGGCGTTGAGAGCGACTTGCTGACGGACACGCCGTTCCCGCACGGCGGCGCGTACAGCCGCGCCACAACGGCGCCGTTCACCAGCAGCGCCGCGCGCCACTCCTCTCGACGCAAAGTCCACGTGCACTCCGCTGCACGATACCGCGCCGGCACAACGCCGGGATGCCCGATCCCGGACAGCCCGCCGCCGGACACGCGGAAGAAGCCCGCTCGGACGCCCTCCACCACCAGAACGTGGGAGGGCGCTCCGTCAGCATAGTCGAAGGCAACCATCTGCCGCCCGCTCGGCTTCGCCTGCCACTGGAGGGCATACGGCGCCTCGCACTCCGCACTAAGAGGGACCGCAACCGACAGGACCGGCTTCGCCGGCCAATCCTGCGCGTCGGCCGACTGGAATGCCAGTGACAGAACAGCCACGAGGGCGAGGCGATCCATGGCAAACTCCGCTCTCCGCCACCGGACGGGACTGCGTCGGGGCGGGGGCTACTGCGCTGCGGTGACCAGCGCTGGCGCCAACAGCTCCGCGAGGAGCCGGTGCCCTTCCGCGTTCGGGTGAATACCATCGGGCACAATCCGGGTCGTGTCGCCCAGATTGCGGAAGTGACTGTACGCGTCCACCAGCCGTACGCCCCGTTGCCGGGCCACCTCGCGCACCCGGGCAGCGTAACGCTCCACCAGGAAGTTCAGCCCGTTCTCGATATAGGGAGCAAGTTGGGCTCCCCAGTAGTTCTCATTCATCGGCAGCGGGGTGAGCAGCAGCACTTTGACTCCACCCGACTGGAGGCGAGCGACGATGTCTGTCAGCCGGTTCGCGAACTCGTGCTCCGCCACTCGGGGCGTCTCCGCGAAGCCGTCCGTGTCGGGGCGGTAGTAGCCCGCGTCATTGACGCCGAAGAGCACCGTCACGAGCTGCGGCCGGTGCGCGAGCACGTCGGAATCCACCCGCCTGATCGCGTTGGGCGTGATATCGCCATCCACGCCAGCGTTCACCACCCGCACTTCGCGCTGAAGCTTCTCGCCGAGTTGCCGGCCGGCAACCGCCCGAAACGTCTGCCCCTCGCTCACCCCAAACCGGCCGGAGCCGTTCGTCACCGAGTCGCCGAAGGCTACCATCGTCAGGTGTTCCATTCGCAGCACAACTCCTTCCGGCTTCCCCTAAGCAGCCATCACAGCTTGCGCCCTATTCTACTCCGCAGAAACGAGGGTGCCCACTGCCCGCCCTGCTCCCCTTCCGCCCTTCACCTTGGCCCACCCCGGCGCCAGTGCTATAATGCACTCATCGACTGAAGTCGGGCCGTGGCGCAGTTTGGTAGCGCGCTTGAATGGGGTTCAAGAGGTCGCCAGTTCGAGTCTGGCCGGCCCGACCAGTTCCCACCGACTACAAGGCGCTCGGAGTCTCTCCGGGCGCCTTTCTTCGTCTGTGGGGCCGGCTGTTGCTCTGCGCGCAGGGCGTAGGTAGAATGGACGGGCAGCTAAGCTGTCGGCCAGCATTCTGGGGAGCCCCCCGGTGAAACTGCGCGAACTCATCTTCAACGACTTCCGCTGCTTCCGTGGCGAGCGAGTGATCTCGTTCGTAGACCCACTGACGGATGAGCCGCGGCCGATGACCGTGATTGTGGGCACGAATGGGACGGGGAAGACGACGGTGTTGGAGGCGATCGAGGGGTTGCTGAGGTACCTGGCGTATGGCGACCGCCAAGTTCCGCCAAGTATCAGTATCCTCCAAGAGTTGGCGGTGTCCGGCAACCGCCAAGCTCTGCCGGGTATCCTCCAGGAGTTCGCGGTGTCCGGCCGCTGCCGATGCGGCCTATGGCTCGACGAAGGCGACTTGAGGGGACGCATCCCGCCACATTTGGCGCGCGAGCTTCGTCTCACTGCTGACGCGGAGCACCTCAAGTGGCAATTGGACTCACAGCCCGGCCCTGACGAGGCCCGTCTGCTGAGTGCCAGCTCTGGAGAGGAGGAGTGCCAGCGTCAACTGAGCGGACTAGTGGTGCTGGTGGGGGAAGTCGCGAGAATGTGGCTGCGCCAGAGGGAACTCCACGGTGGGTTGCTGGTGTTCACTCACGACCGGCGGTTGGGCGTGTCGCAAGGTGGGCCGCTCCAACCACCAGAGCAGCAGCCTCAGTGGGTGGTTCGTGTCAGCGCGCCGCCTGAATGGTCCGGCTCCCTCGAACAGCATTGGGTCTGGCAGAACTACCTCGACCTCGAGCAGGGCAAGTCTCGCGACGACGGCAACGGCGAGCACCTGTCCAAGTTCGTCGCCGAGGTGCAAGCGCTTCTCGGCGAACAGCGCAAGATTCGCATCCGCGAAGGGCGCGTGTACGTGACGGCAGGCTGGGCGACGGAGGACCCCGGCAACCCGGACCACATGGTCCGCCTCGACCAACTCCCCTCCGGCGAGCAACAGGTCCTGCTCCTGTTCGGCGAGTTGGCACGCCACCTGCGGCCTGGCTGCATCATCGCCATCGACGAGCCCGAGATCAGCCTGCACCCCACGCTCCAACGCACGGTCGTCCATCACCTGCGCCGGCTGGCGCGAGAGAGAGACCTACAGGTGATCCTGTGCACCCACTCCCTGGAGATCATGCGGGCGGCTTCCGAGAGCGAGATCATCAACCTGGATGATCCGCCTGAGCGGTTCACGGGGGAGTCGAGGGACGGGGAATGCCGGCTTCCGTAGACGCGCTGCAGGTGAAGGTCCGAACGGGTCGCGGCATCGCCGTGCTGGTGGAGGGTGAGACCGACAGGGACGACCCGTTCCTCTACGGCCGGTGGTTCGGCGACCGGGCAACCACATTCGCGTTCTTCCCGAGTGACGGGTGGGACAAGGTTACCTCGGCAGTCGGAGAACTGCGGCAACGAGAGCCGCATTTGGCCCTCTACGGCATTGTGGACCGCGACTTCGCGGACGACCACGTGGTCGAGGCGCAGTACGCCGGCATCCCGGAGAACGGCGTTCTGCGATTGCCTCGCTACACGCTGGAGAACTACCTTCTCGACCCGGGATGTTGGTTCAGCGTGCTTGGCTTGGTCTTTGCCCGGGAGGGCAGCCCCCCGGAGGGGTGGGACTCCCCCGACGCGATTGCCAGGCAGATCGAGAGTGCCTACCGGGACTGCGCCGTTGTCTCAGCCCACAACCGGGTCATCAAGTTCGGGAACGGGCGCTATCGCTCGGCTGCTGAGAAGACGCCCGACGCAGAGCGGCAGTACGTCCGCGTTCTGGAGGCCCTGCGTCAACGCGACCCTCGGGCGAAGTTGGCGGCATGGGGGCAGAGCCTCGGGGCAGGCGAGGACTTTGGGCAGCTCTTCGATAGGCACTTCGCAGAACTCCAAGACGCCGACCTCGATTGCTTGGCGAAGCGAGTCTCGGGCAAGGTAGTGCTCAAACACCTCCATCGCCAATTCCCAAATCCTCCTCGGGGCGGGCAGTTCGGGGTCGAGCACTACCTGAACCTCTACCTCGACAAGTGCCCCGAGCCCTCGGAGGATCTGCAGGAGTTGCTCCAGCTCATCCAGGACGACGTCGGGCGCTGAGTCGCGCCCCAGGCTTCTCCCACAGGGAGGTCCGCCCCAGAATGACGACGCTCCTTGCGCTCTTGCTTCAGGTGACACCGTCGATGGCACTCACAGAACTCACCACCGACGTCTGCATCCTCGGCGGCGGCAGCGCCGGCGTTGGCGCCGCGATTGCCGCCGCGCGGGGCGGGGCGGAGGTGGTGCTCGTCGAGAAGCAGGATCGGCTGGGCGGCACCAGTACGCAGGCGTACGTCTGCAACTGGGAGCCTGGGCCGGGCGATGGCCTCTGCCGCGAGATCTACGACCGGCTGCAGGCCAGGAACGCCGTGTGCGTTGTCAAGGACCACAACCGCGCCCGGCAACAGGGGCCGTTCGGGCTGTGGCTGCCCGATCCGGAAGGCACTTACGAGCAGTCGTTGACACGCGCCAGCACCCCCCACCCGAACTGGCGGGCTTGCGTCTTCGAGCCCGCCGCGCTCCACCAGGTGGTCACAGACATGCTCGGGGAGACGGGCAAGTGCCGGGTCATGCTTCGAACCACCTTCATCGAGGCGGCGGCCCAGGGCCCTCTGGTGGTGAGCGTCTCCGCGCGCGGAGACGACGGGTCCGTGTACGAGATTCACGCGAAGACGTTCATCGACTGCACCGGCGGCGCTCACGTCTGCCGGGCGCTCGGGTGCGAGATGATGCTCGGCCCCGAGCCGAAGAGCCGCTTCAACGAACCGTCGGCACCCGAAGAGCCCGAGATGGTCCTCAACGGCATCTCACTCTGCTATCGAATCCGCAGGCGCGAAGACCCCGCCCGCCAGGCGCCACCCGAGCCGCCAGCGCAGGGGTGGGTCAAGACCGCCCACGTATCCGGTCTGCCGAACGGTGACCGAATCGTCAACCCGTTGGCCATCCTTTCAGGCAAGGCGCTGCTGGACATGGGCTACGACAAGGCGCTGGAGGAATGCCGGCGCCGAGTCCAGGCTCATTGGCACTGGCTCCAGGGGTACGAAGCGTTCGCCGACTTCGAACTCGACAGCTTCGCGCCGATGTTGGGCATCCGGGAGAGCTACCGCGTTGTCGGCGAGTACGTGCTGACGCAGCACGACCTCCTGGCCGGCCTGGCGAACCAGACGCACCCCGACCTGATCGCCCTCGCCGATCACTCGATGGACGTCCACGGCAGCGGCAGCAAGCACATCGCCGGCGACCTGAAGGCCCCCTACGGCATCCCCTTCCGCTGCCTGATCCCCAAAGGCTGGCAGAACCTCCTCGTCGCCGGCCGCTGCGCCAGCTTCAGCCAGATCGCCGCCTCCAGTTGCCGGCTGAGCCGGACGATGATCCAGTTGGGGCACGCCGCCGGAGCGGCAGCGGCGCTGGCAGCTCGGGACGACGCGTCCGCCGCGACGGTGGACCTCGGTCTCTTGCGCCACTCCCTGTTCGCAGACAGCGCTCGCAACAGCCCACACACAAGCCGCCAATAGGCGCGCTCTGCCCCAGCGGCAGCCGCATGTGGTCGTCTTCACCAGAGCAGTCCTCCTTACTGCAGTTCCGCCAGCACCCGCAGCGCCTCCGCCACGCTCCACGCCTGGGCGACACATCCTCGTGGTGGGTGGGGCGGATCGCCGTCGAAGATCTCGGAGATTGTGCCGAGGCCGGCGTCGTGCAGGTGGTCTTCGAGGCCGCGCAGCAGTTCGCGCGCCCGCTCGCGGCCGGCGTCGCGGTAAACCTTCAGGTAGGCGGACAGGAAAGGGCCGAGGAGCCAGCCCCACACGGTGCCCTGGTGATACGCGCCGTCGCGCTGCCATTGGTCGCCGCCGTAGTGGCCGCGGTAGGCGGGGTCGCTGGGCGAGAGGCTACGCAGACCGACCGGCGTCAGCAACTCCCGCTCGCACACGTCCAGCACCGATTGCCAGCGCGCTTCGTCCAGCACCGGGTACGGCAGGCTGATTGCGAGTAACTGGTTGGGGCGGATCGCGGGGTCGCGTTCGCCGTTGCGGATCACGTCGTAGAGGCAGCCGGTGCCCGCGTTCCAGAACGCTTCGTTGAACGCAGCCCGGGTCTGCTCGGCCTGTTTGCCCAACCCGGCCAGGCTGACCGACCCAAGCCGGACAGCCAGGTCTTCGGTCGTTCTGAGCGCGTTGTACCAGAGGGCGCAGATTTCAACCGCCTTGCCGGGTCGTGGGGTGACCACCCAGCCGCCAACCTTGGCGTCCATCCAGGTGAGCTGCGTGTCGGCCTCACCGGCGAGGACAAGTCCGTCCGCGTCCTGATGGATGCGGTAACGGGTACCGAACCGGTAGCCGTCGATGATCGACCGGAGGCAGTCCCACAGCTTCTCGCGGACGAACTGCAGGTCGCCCGTTGCCTGCACGAACTCGTGTACGGCGGCGAACATCCAGAGCGAGGCGTCGACGGTATTGTAGTCGGGCGCCTGGTCGGCTTCCGGCAAGCGGTTAGGAATCATGCCCCCGTCGCACAAACCGGCGAAGGCTGCCAGGATCTCCCGAGCTTCCCGGTGGCGCCCGGTTGCCAGGCAGAGCCCCGGCAGCGAGATCATCGTGTCGCGGCCCCAGTCGGTGAACCAGTGATGGCCGGCCAAGATCGTGGTTCGTTTGCCGTGCAATCGCACGACGAACTGGTCCGCGGCAACGGTCAACGCCCGACCCAACGGCGCGTCCACAGGGGAGGTGGACACCAGCCGCTGCTTCCGCTCGACTTCCGCCGCGACAATGTCTGCGGCGAGCGGAGGGTCGCCTTCCTCGATGGTCGCGACGACGCCTGCACGCTGGCCGGCCTTGAGCCGAAGGGTCAATGCACCGGGACAGAAGAGGTCTTCCCGGTAGTCGAGGCCTCGGTACTGCTCCACTGCGTACTCGAAATGGCGGTACCAGTCCGGCACGGGTCCGAAGGCGTCGAAGTGGGCGAAGCGAAGAACCGGGAGCCCGGGGTACAGCCGTACCGTCAGCTCGTCGCCGCCGACCTCCAAGTCCAAAGCGGCATCCTGGTTCTCGTGGGTGAGCGAGTGGTGGTCGCGGAACGACAGCAGCGGGTGCAGTTCCAGCAGGGCTGCTTCCGCGTCGCCGCTGAGGGTGTATTCGACGGCCACCGTGTCGGCGCCCTGCGCCAGCGCCAACCGTTTGGTGAGCCGGACCGGTCCGAGATGGAAGTGCCAGGTAGGTGCCGGTCGCGCCTGGAACTCGTCGAGGAGCAGGTGACCCTGCGGGTAGACCGTTCCCGGATAGCGATTGCACGACAGCGGATAGGCGACTCCGCGGACATGGAGTACGTCTTCCAGCTTGTTGAGCAGCACGAGCCGGCCGTGGGTCGGCGTGGTCACCGTGAGGAGCGAGTGGTAGCGCCGGGTGTTGGCGCAGATCACGGACGACGACGCCAGCCCGCCGATGCCGTTGGTCTCCAGCCACTCCAACCGGCAGGCCGCCTCGAAGTCGTGCAAGACGTCCGCGGAGACGCGGAACTCCTCGCGGTCCTGTACCGCTGCATTCACAGTTGCACCAGCCGCTTGATCTGCTCCATGGACAGCCGCGCCGCTTCCTCGATGTCGTCGCCCAGCACCTGTCGCAGGTAGGTAAACGACTCGAACTCGACCGACAGGAAGCCCTGGTAGTCGATCTCGTCCAACGCGGTGAACAGCCCTTTCCAGTCCACGTTCCCCTCGCCCAGCAGCGGGAAGACGAACTTGCCCTCTTCCTGAATGCCGACCGCGTCTTTGAGGTGCATGTGCTTGATTCGGTCGCCCCACTGCTTCGCAATCCAGCCCACGTCCAGCCGGCCGGCCAGCACATCATGCGAGGGATCGAAGTTCACGCCGAGCCAGGGCGAGTTGTAGTGGTCGATGAGCAGGCGGGTGGTGTAGTAGTCGTGGCACAGGTGACCCCACACGCCCTCGACCGCCAAGTGCACTTGCAGCCGCTCGGCTTCGGCGACGAACTCGTCGAACGCCTCCAGCACCTGCGCCCACGCCCGCCCCTCGCCTATGTCTCTGCCGACGCGCGGCGCCGTCGGCACCCACGGCGCCGGCCCGGTAAACAGGTTGAACGTGTCTGCGCCGGCCGCGGAGAGCGCCCGCAGACACTCCTTCACAAACTCGATTCGCCGCCGCCGCTCGCCGTCGTCGAGGCAGACCAAGTCCTGCTGAACGCAGATCTCGCTGGCCACCAAGCCGCCCTGAAGCGTAATCTCGATCAGCTCGGCCAACTGCTCCGGCGTCTTGCTCTCCGGGTCAGCGTGGGCGAGCGTCCACTCGACACCCCCGTAGCCGAGGGCGGCCAGGCTATCGACCACTCGCTGCGGCTCCATGCCCGAGTAACCGAGTGAAGCCATGAACGCGAAGTTATCGTGATGCATGAGTGTACTCCCCCTGTGGTGTGGAATGCGGCGTCCCGTCGGCGCCCGCTCTCCCCTACTCTTCGCCGGGCGCGCGCGGGCCCCTGCGGAGACTGCGACGGCGGCGGGTGTCAGCGGGCCAGCAGCGCCTGCCCGTACTCCTGCAACGGCGGCGATCCGAAGTGATTCCAGTACTCCGCGTCGCACATGACCGCGTAGGTGGCGACTGAGAAGGCCTCCTGTTCGGCGTAGAACTCGAGGTCGCGCCGCAGCACGTCCAGCGACACCGGCAACTCGATCGCCGGCCGCTGCCAGCCGCCGTGGCGGGAGGCATCCAGCCAGTACTCGGTGACATGCAGCGGGAACTCGCTGAAGAAGGCGCAATTGTCGCGCAACGCCTGTGCCTGCAGCCGGTTGACTGCGCAGTCCGGGTCGGCCAGGGCGTGCCGGTAGCACCGGCGGATCGGGGCGAACTCCACGAAAACACCCTCCGCCGGCTCGACAGTCTCGGGAGGGCGCAGAGTGGCGTGGTACGCCAAGTAGCTCACTTGCGCCGCGGGATCGACTTCGCGGAGTCCGCGCAGCAGCGCATTCGCGTAGAGCAGCGCCTGGTCGGACGCGCTCAACGCAGCGCACTGCGGGCAGTGACAGGCGCCCTCCTGCACATCATCGCCGAACAGCAGGTAGCGCCCGGTGTCCGAAGGCAGCTCAACGGCCAGCCGCCGAACGCGTTCGTCGAAGACCGCCCACGCGTCTTCGCTTGACACGCAGAAGTTGCAGTCAGGCGTCCGGTTGCCCTGCAGGTCCATCCGGAACATCTCCGGATTCTCCCTGAACAGCATCCGCGGGACAAGCCACGCCGCAGTGTGCATCTCGTACTCGATCCCGATCGTGTGCGCATGACACTGGTCGCGGAGCTTCCGGCCGACATCGCTGTTACGGAAGTTGATCAGCGCGTCGATGTCGTAGGGCAGCCGGACGGCATGCAGCATCAGTGTGTTGAGCCCAGCCTCGGCCAGCGCCGGCACCCAGCGAGGTTCGGTCAGGTCCTGGGGGGTGAGGATGACGGAGCGGTACTCGAAGGTTGGCATTGTTGTGAACTCCTTTGACGACGTGGACCGGGGGCGGCGCCCGCGTGCCCGCACCGGCGAGGGCAGACACGCAGGTCTGCCCCTACGTTGCCGCACGTCTTCCTGGGTCGGGGCGGCGGCCGCTTCCTTAAGGTCGCGGTTCCGGTTGAGGGCGTTGCAGCGACGGCACTCCCTCCGCTGGAACCGTCAGTGTCCCGGCCAGCACGCGCCGCTCCTGGTCGCCGTGGTCGGGGATCATTCGTTCGTCCGGTCTCCCGAGCTCCGCCGGGTCCCACAGCCCAACCCTCACGGTGAACGTGCCGCCCTTCGCCTCTGCCGGCACGCTGAAGGTGCAGCCGAGGTCGACGGCGCCCGGCTTCGCCAGGTCGGCGAGGGGACCACCCTCGGCGGGCTGGCCCTGGAATGCGATGCGGCCGTTCTGCTCAAAGTGGCAGAAGGGCTGGACGCCTTCGGGAAGCGGCTCGTGAATGGTCCACGTCAGCGGCAGCAACCATTGGTCTCCCGCTTGCGTCAACGCGCCGAGCTGCACCTCGTAGTGGCCGCGGACCGTCAGGGAACCGAGGCGGTAACGGTGCTGCGCATCGTCGGCAGGCAACGGCAGCGCAATCGTCGGTGTGCCGGTCCGCGTCCCAATCGAGACGTAGACCTCGTACGCGCCGGACGCGAGGTTGAAGGGGCACGTGAAGGTCGCCTGTTGGGTGAGCGTCGCGGCTTGACCGGGCGGCGCCACGGGAAGCGAGCGAACATCGAACGCCTCATCCACGAACACTCCGGCGATCCCGCCCTTCGCGTCCTTCAGCGTCAGCGCCGGGAAGCCGCCTGGGTAACAGGGCGCAACGCCGGCGTTGCGCCACTTCGAGGTGAACTGGAGGGCGCCTTCGGCACGCGACCCCGTCGTCCACGCGGCTTCCGTCAGTCGCAGCCGGTAGCCCAGCCGTTGGTTCATGCGCGCCACGAGGTCCCGGGTCTCCTCCAGGAACTCCCGCGGCCACCAGTGGATCGAGACGTAGCTGGCGTGGTAGTCTTCAACGGCTTGGAGGTACTGGCTACCGTCCTTCCAGTTGCCGCGGTCGCGAGAGCCGCCGTAGTGCTCGCTCTCCAGGATGACCGGAACCGTCGGCCAGAACGCCTGCGCCATTACGGCATGGAAGTAGGCGTTCTTGCCGCCTTGCACCAGGATGCTGTCGTCCCGCAGCGTCAGCCCCTTCTGCTGGGCATACTCGATGGTCGAGTCGCCGCGGTCCTGCGACACGAAGTCGTCGTTGGCGGCGAGCAAGGTGTGCTTGAAGTGCTTCAGGTGCAGGTCAATGTGCTTCTTCACCGTGTCGGCAGAGAAGCCCAACCGGCTGCTGGCATAGGTGTGCCCTTCACCCCAGACGCCGAAGGAGCCGACATCGACGAAGGCGACCTCGGGGCTGCCGTCATAGCGCTGGGCAGCCGCTGCCAGGAAGTGGTCCAGCTTCTCGAGGAAGAGCGGATCGTCGTAGTCCGGTTCCCAGAACGGTCCGCCCTCGGTCACGCCTTTGCCCGGCTCGAAGTCGTAGCCCTTGGCGCCCGCGTCTTGCACCCACTTGGGCGTGGCGTAGCGCATCCACGATTCGCTGCAACTGAACCGGAACGCGACCTGTTTCCCCTTGGCAATCCAGCGCTGCCCGGGCGAGTCGACCACTGCCCAGTTGAACTTGCCCTCCTCCGGCTCGACAACCGACCATGGAATCCGCAAGTACACCACCGTCCGCCCGGGGAAGTCATCCACCGTGTCCGACGGCGCCAGCTTCGAGCCGTAGTTCTGCGGCACATTGTCGTAGAAATGCAGCACCCAGCCCATGCCGGGGTTCTCGAGGACGGCGCCGGTGTCCGTCGGACGGACCGTTGTCAACGGCTCTTCCGCCAGCGCCGGGAAAGGCCGGCGAAGAAGCAGGAAGCAGAGGCTTACGGCGATCACGACCAGGAGCTTCATTTGTGGATCTCCTTGCTGTTCTGTCGAAGGAACCGATACGTTCCCGGCCGGGCGACGAACTCCCCGGCTGTGCCCGCGACGCGCACCCACTGGTCCCGCTCCTTCCGCGCGACGCGTGCCTGCTGCCAGTCGGCCAACCGCAGACGGAAGGGGTGTTCGTTTTCGTGCAGCACCGTCAGCGGGTCCTCCGGAGTCCCGGACAGGCCATACTTGCGTCGTTCCACGTCTGGCAGGAGCCGCAGCTCGGCCGCGCCGTCGTCGATCCGTAGGTCCGCCACACCGGTGCCTTCGTACTCGAAGTACGGACACGTACCGACAGATACCAGGTGCCTCGGCGACTTGGGGAGCGGCAGCGGCTGCCAGTCGGTCGGGCGTGCCTGCATGTAGCAATCGTCGGCACACAGGAGCGCGGCGTTTCGCTGAAAGCTGACGGCGCCAGGCGGGAAGAGCTGGTCATCTTCCGGCGTCGAGAACTCGGCGCCTCGCGGCAGGCGGCGGAACACCTCGCCGCCGATGAGAAAGCTCGCCGCTTTCTCGGGCGTGTGCCAGAGATTGAGGTAGTGGATCGCCCAGTCCGGGTTGAAGTTGGCGATGGCGCGCGCGTCGTACTGGAACTGACAGGCTACCTGCACGCCGAGGTTGCGCCAATGCCGGGCAAGAGCTGGGTACATGCCGACGCGGCGAATGGTCCCCGGCGCGTCGAACTCGTAGACCAGTCGCGCCTTGGCGGCAAACCGCGAGTCATACGGGGCGTTGCCCAACTGGCTGAGCAAGTTCTCGCCGTCGGTGAGGTCGCGGAGCCCGCCGGGGTAGGCACTCATAGTGATCGCGTCGCAGTTACTGTCGGCAACGGCCTGCGCCAGATCCACATCGGCCATGCCGAAACTGCTGTACGCGATGGGTTGGGCCGCGCCGGTGGCGCGCATGGCGTCGATCATCGCATTGACGTAGCGCCGAACGAGGTCGTAGCGGAAGTAGGCGAATACATGCGGCGCCTGCCACGTTTCGTCCGGGACGAACGCGTGCCACTTCTTGCGAACGCCTTCCATCGCGCGAGTGGACAGCTCGTCGTTCAGCCGCGTCTCCCCAGGCGTGCCCGTAGTCACGTCGCCGTACGACCAGTAGGTCGGCTCATTGATGACCTCGAACAGCACCAGGCACGGTTCATCCACCAGGCGCCGCTTCGTGTACGGGTTCTTGTGCGTCAGGAGCTGGCGCAAGTAGTTGCGCTGGGCCTCCCAGCTCTGCTCCCACATCGACATTGCCTGCTTCGGTGTGTTCTGCGAGAAGCTGTCGGGGCGCGCGCTGGGGCTCCACCACCAGGCCATCGGCGTGAGCATCAAGCAGATTCCGCGCTTGTCGCACTGTGCGACCAAGTAGTCCAGCAGGTCGAGGTGCTCGTTACGGATCAGGTTGCCGTCGCCGGCGGAGATCTCGGTGTCGAACACGTGGATGCGGATTATGTCCAGCCCCATCTGCGCGAAGTCTGCGAAGTCCTCGTCGAGGGAGCGTCGGTGGTCAATGCCGAGCTTCTTCAGGCTGCCGTACTGCGTCCAGCTCTGCGGGTAGTAGTTGACGCCCCACAGCGCCACTTCCCCGCCGTCCGCATAGCGAAGCACGCCCTCGCGCACTACCAGCTTGCGGAAGGGCAGGCGTGCTCCGAGCGGAGTCGGCCGCGCCCGCTCACTTTCCTCTTGCATCGCTGCTTCGGGGAAGACCGAGGCTGCCGGCAGCGTGTCGCCAACAGTCAACAGCAGCGGCACGCGGTACACGCCGCCCCCTGCGTTCGGGTTGTCGACGGCGATGCACAGCTCGTTCTCCTCACCCCAGCGAACGGCGTCGGGTGGCACCGGGTAGTCGCGCTGGGCATCCCAGCTCATCGTCCGGCCGATCTCATGGCCGTTCACGAAGGTGACGTCGCCATCGTCCACCGCCCGCAGCCGAACGCGCAGCGTCTCCGCCTTCCCTGCGGCTGGTACGACGAACCGCGTCCGCACCCAGGTGAGCCCTTCCTCTTCCCAGAGCTTGGGCAGCCGAATTGGCTTCCACTCTCGCTCGCCGGTTGGGGTGGCACGGACACTTGGCGAACGCACGTCCTTCCCCTCGAACCAGCTCTCCCACTGCAACGCCGACAGGTCGATGCCCAGCGGCAGCTTGCAGGTCGCGGAACACTCGGGCGCTTCCTTGAGGCTGACCGTGATCGAGGGCGCCCCGCCCTTGCCACGCGCTCGCAGATGCAGGAAGAACGCCGTCACGCGCGCCGGATCCAGAGCCGCCGTCTCCGGCCGAAGGCTCACAACTTCAGCGCCCTGTGTCTGCACGCGCGGCGTGACGGTCGGTAGCGCGGCCCCCTCCGCGCGAACGGCAACCAGCACGCGCCACTCCACCACGTCCGGCTGCGTCAGTGGCATGCCGGGGACAAGACGGACAACTGCGGGATAGCGCGACTCGGCAGCCGTTGCGCCATCCCGCACAGCGGCACACGCACACAACAGCGAGAACAGGCCCAGCGGCGCCGCTCTCAGTACCCGATGGCAATCAGTAGCCAGAAGTGTCATGCCTCAAAGGGTACACGAAACGCGCCGATTGTCAACGCGGTCACCGACCCGGCGGAACCAGCTCCCGGCAGCTATACTCGCGAAGGTTAGGAATACACCGAAGTGGAAGTTCGCAGAACTTCACCCGGGGGCGTGTGGTGAGCACCCAACACACTGCTGTGCACGCAGAGGCGTCGAACTTGTGCAATAGCTTCGGTG
>Ga0210044_10000439_pt1 | contig 62832 bp, 57 predicted proteins | sample CryGey13umfilter_2_FD_183959 | JGI IMG/M metagenome (GOLD analysis project Ga0210044, IMG submission 183959) | Groundwater microbial communities from aquifer in Utah, USA - Crystal Geyser 4/9/14 3 um filter (SPAdes) (version 2) | ecosystem: Environmental > Aquatic > Deep subsurface >...
CTACCACAGTTACTCCCTTTCGGATGAGCCTTAAGCGGTTCACCAAAGGGAGTTTTTCTTCAAATCCCGTATCTGTCAAACTTTACGGGTCCCCCGGCAGAGCCGGGGGGTTTCATATTTGGACTAACGGTTGGACATATATGGGTACGGATACGCTCGTGGCGGATCAAACGTCTCCTTGACCGTCCGCGGGCTCACCCACCGCACCAGGTTCAGATAACTGCCGGCCTTATCGTTGGTGCCGGAAGCCCGGCTGCCGCCGAACGGCTGCTGCCCGACGACCGCGCCGGTCGGTTTGTCGTTGATGTAGAAGTTGCCGGCGGTGCCCTGCAGTTCCTCCTGCATCTTGATCAGCGCCGCCCGGTCCTGGCCGAAGATGGCTCCGGTCAGGGCGTAGGCCGACGAGGTATCGCACACCCGCAGCGTCTTCAGCAGATCCTTGTCCGCGTAGACGAAGATCGTCAGCACCGGGCCGAAGATCTCCTCCACCATGGACTCGTAGTGGGGATCGAGAGCCTGGATCACCGTCGGTTCCACGAAGTAGCCCTTGCTGTCGTCGCAGCCGCCCCCGGCGATGACCCGCGCCTTGCCACGGGCCCCCTTGCCCTTGGCCCGCGTGATGTAGCCCTTGATGGTCTCGAAGGCTCCCTGGTCGATGACCGCACCCATGAAGGTGCGGAAATCCGTCACGTCGCCCATGACGATACTCTCCACCGCGGCCAGCAGCTTCGACTTCACTTCTTTCCACAGGCTCTCGGGGATGTAGGCCCGGCTCGCGGCGCTGCACTTCTGGCCCTGATACTCGAAGGCGCCGCGCACCATCGCGGTGACCAGCGCGTCGACGTCGGAGCTGGGGTGGGCGAACACGAAGTCCTTGCCCCCGGTCTCGCCCACGATCCGGGGGTAGCACCGGTAGTTGTGGATGTTGTTGCCGATGGTCCGCCACATGCCCTGGAAGACCGACGTGCTACCGGTGAAGTGGATACCGGCCAGATCCGGGTGAGCCAGCACGGGATCCCCCACGGCGGCGCCGCGCCCCGGAACCAGGTTGATGACGCCGTCGGGCAGACCGGCTTCCTTGAAGACCTGCATGAGGTAATACGCCGAATACACGGAGCTGGAAGCGGGCTTCCAGACCACCGTATTGCCCATCAAAGCCGGGGCCGTCGGCAGGTTGCCGGCGATGGACGTGAAGTTGAAGGGCGTGACCGCAAAGACGAACCCGTCCAGGGGCCGCTGCTCCAGCATGTTCCACAGGCCCGCAGGACTGTAGGGCTGCTCGGCCAGGATCTTCTGGGCGAAATAGGGATTGAAGCGCCAGAAATCGATGAGTTCGCACGCGCTGTCGATCTCGGCCTGGAAGGGGTTCTTGCTCTGCCCCAGCATGGTGGCCGCATTGAGGGTCATGCGGTGGGGGCCGGCCAGCAGGGCCGCGGCTTTGAGCATGACCGCCGCACGGTGCTGGAAGGGCGTGGCGGCCCAATCCTTGCGGGCCTTGTTCGCGGCCTTGATGGCCAGGGCCACTTCCTTGGCACCGGCCTGGTGGTAGCGGCCCAGCACGTGCTTGTGGTCGTGGGGCATCACGCAATCGGCGAGCTGGCCGGTCCGGATCTCCTGGCCCCCGACGATCACGGGGATCTCGATCTGCTCCGAGGCCATCCGCTTCAAGGCGGCCTTGAGTTCCTTCTTCTCGGGCGAACCCTCGATGTATCCCTTGATGGGCTCATTTTGGGGTGCGGGTACGGAGTAAATCAGGTCGGACATGGCTTCTCCTTCCGAACCGATGGGAAGCGGGCATTTTCCAGGGGCAACATCGCTAAACGCAGGCGAAAAGGCAATCCTTGTGCAGGAGAAAATCGGAGTTAAAATGGGACCGGATTACACGGCACAACGATCCCAGGGAAACCGTCAAGGAGCGCGCATGACCCAGGTACCCCGGAACCTGCAGACCATCGAAGCCCACATGCTGGAGCTCCAGAGCTTGCACCCCGGCGCCAGCGGCGACTTCACCGGGCTGCTCAACGACATCACCTTCGCCGCCAAGATCATCAGCCGGGAGGTCACCAAAGCCGGTCTGGTCGACATCCTCGGCGCCACGGGCGAGGAAAACGTTCAGGGCGAAGCGGTCCAGAAGCTGGACGACTACGCCAACAAGGTCTTCTTGAACTGCCTGGGCAAGCGCGGCCAGGTGTGCATCATGGGCAGCGAGGAAACGGCCGAGCCGGTCTACCTCCCCGTCAGCCAGGGGTCAGGGCGATACATCGTCGTGTTCGACCCCTTGGACGGAAGCTCCAACATCGACGCCAACGTTTCGGTGGGAACCATCTTCGGCATCTGGCGGCGTCGTTCCGACCGCGCCCACGTGTGCGCCGAGGACCTTCTGCAACCGGGCCGCGACCTGGTCGCCTCCGGCTACATCGTGTACGGGTCCAGCACCATGTTCGTCTACACCGCCGGCAAGGGCGTGCACGGGTTCACCCTGGATCCGAGCATCGGGGAGTTCCTGCTCAGCCACGAGAACATCGCCACACCGTTCAGCGGGCATTTGTACTCGGTGAACGAAGCCTACCAGAACGACTGGTCGGCCGAGGTGCGCGAGGTGGTGGGAATCCTCAAGGGCGGTCGGCCGGGACGACCCGGAGGCATGTCCGGTCGCTACATCGGATCCCTGGTGGCGGACTTCCACCGCAACCTGCTGTACGGCGGCACCTACCTCTATCCGCCCACGACCGACAAACCCGCCGGCAAGCTGCGTCTGATGTGCGAAGCGGCGCCGTTGGCCTTCATCGCCGAACACGCCGGGGGCTACGCCAGCGACGGGGCCGGTCCCATCCTGGATATCGTGCCCGACGGCCTCCACATGCGCGTGCCGCTGTACATCGGAAGCCGTGAAGACGTGCTGTGGATCGAGAAGAAACTCTCGGCGGCGGGCGACAAGCTGTAACGGCGACCGATCAGACGACCGGTCGCCGGGTCTGCGGCGCTCTCAAACGCGCGGCGTCATCTGGGTCTGCAGCCCCTTGCGCTCGACGACCAGGGCCAGCGCCATGTTGAGGCAACGGGGCTTGTGGGTCGCGCCGGCCGGGATCAGGATGCTCTCCCCCTGGCGCACCGAGTGGCTTTTCCCTTCCACATCCACGATCAGTTCACCCTCCAGGATGGTGATGAACTCGTCCTTTTTGTGTGAGTGGGCGATGTAATCACCGCTGTAGCGCACGATGAACGCGTGGTAATCCTCGTCGATGGCCGTGACCACCACCGGTCGGAAAACTTCCGTCAGGCCACGCGCCATGCGCAGCACCGAATACTTGGGCATGACCGGATCCTCCTCGTCGGCGGTCGTCTAATGCGACTGCTTGAGTTCTTCCTCCATCAGGGCCGCTTCGTCCGAGCCGGGGTAGTTGTCCCGCAGCGCCCGGGCGCGTGCAGCGGCCTCGTCCGGCCTCTCCAGGGCCAGCAGGCAGCGGCGCGACTTGTACAGCGCGGCCGCGGCGTTGGTGTCCTGGGGAAACCGCTTCAGCAACGCGTCGAACCTCGTCAGGGCCTCGCCGAATTTTCCGGCGTCGAGATCCATGTCGCCCAGCCGGAAGAGCGCCCGCGCGGCGCCTGCGGAGTCCCCGAAGCGCTGCAGGAATTCCTCGTAGCCGGAGCGGGCCAGACTGTCATTGCCCCGGCTGCGATCGAGGTCGGCCGCATCCAGGATCGTGCGGCCTTCCTCCGGCAGAACCGAAGCGGCAGCACCCTTGGTGGGCGGTCGGTATTCCCCCAGCGTCGGAATGCCTGAGCGGTTGACCAGCAGATCCACACGCGCCGAGAGGTTGCGCATGAATTCCGCGTTGTCTTCCTGCATCTGCTGCAGCTGGTCCAGGCGTGCGATGATCTGGGTCAGCCGGGCGACACCCATGGCGCCCGACTGGTCACCCGACGTGTTCTGCATCCGGACCAGCTCGGCCAGGGAGGCGACCTCCTGCTGCGTGCGCTGGTTCTCGGCGGCAATGCGCGCCATCTCATCCCGGTTGGCCTGGATCCCGGTCTCGATGCGGTCGAGCTGGGACGCACACCCGCCCAGCAGGACCACGAGTCCGCCCATGGCCAGGGCCGTCCGGACCCCACTCCCCATGCCGCTTCTGCAGCCCATCAGGGCCTCTCGAAGTGAGCGCGGCGATTCTGGGCCCAGGCCTGGTCGGTGTGACCGACGGAGAAGGGCTTGTTCTCACCGTAGGACGTGATCAGCATGCGGCCCTGCGGCACACCCAGGCTGGCCAGGTAGTCCCGCACGGCGCGCGCGCGTTTTTCCCCGAGGGCCAGGTTGTACTCCACCGTGCCCCGCTCGTCGCAGTGGCCCGAGATCAGGACCAGGGCGCCGACATCCTTGAGAATGCGGGCGTTCCGGGCCAGAACCCCCATGGACACCTCGTCCAGGCCGTACTGGTCGAAGGCGAAGAACACGTCTTCGACGCCGTAATCCTGCGGGTCCATGGTCTTGGGGTCGATGACGTTGCCGTCATCGACGACTTTGGGCTCCTGGACCACGGGGGGGGTGAGGGTCTCCGTCGTGTTCATGTCGTCCGGCATCGTCGGCGCGGTATCGACGGCGGGTTTGTTGCCGCAACCGGAAACCAGGACCAGAAGGCCGGCCATCAGGATCAGGGCCAGAACCGTGACGCGCTTGTGCTGCAATTCCATTTTCCTCAACACTCCTTGGGATCGCTCACGTGGGCGGCCTAGTTCGACCAGGCCGGGGTGATGTCGGGGTCGTCTCCGAAGGTCAACTGACGGAAACTCTCCTCGACCACATCATACACATACAATTTGAAGACGCCGCTCCGGTCCGAAGTGAACACGAGGTGCCGGCCGTCGGGGGCCCAACTGGGGTCTTCGCAGTTGCCCCACCGCGGGCCGGTGACGATCCGCCGATCCTCTCCCGTGGGCTTGATCAGGACCAGGCGCGTCAGATTTTCGATGCGGGTGGCATAGGCCAACTGGTCGCCGCGGGGAGACCAGGTGCCCGAATCGTTGTACTGACCCTCGAAGGTCAAGCGGCGCCGACCGCTGCCGTCCTTGTCGATGATATATAACTGCGGGGTCCCGGTCCTGTCACTAGTAAAAACCAGTTCTCCCCCGCCCGGGGCCCAGGACGGGCTGATTTCGATGGATGGCCAAACGGTCAACCGCTTGATGATGGACCCGTCGGTCCCCACCCGGTAGATCTCCGGGTCGCCCCCCTGCGACAGGGACACCAGGAGCTCCTTTCCGTCCGACCGCCAGTCCGCCCCATAATTCAATCCCCCCAGCGCCAGGATCTTGCGGACCTTGCCCGTTCCAGTATCCAGGCTGTACAGCCCCTGCTGCCCGCCGTGGTAGCTGGTGAAGGTGATCTCGCTGTTGTCCGGCGACCAGGAAGGACAGAGGTTCAGGGTGCGATTGGCGGTGACCCGGAGCAGCCCCTCGCCGTCGTAGTCGACGACGTAGAGATCGCGCCGGTCCCCCGCACCCCGGGAAAACACCACCCGCGTCATGCAGATGCCCTTTCCCCCCGCCACCATGTCCAGCACGAGGTTGGCGAAGTGGTGGGCGGTGACCCGTTGCTGGCCGGCCAGGGGCCGGTAGCGCTTCGAAAGCAGGATTTGCCGGTCCGGATAGGTCATCAACTCCAGGCTGACGGTCAGCGGGGCTTCCTCGCCGCTGGTGGCCTCGTCCAGCAATGGTCCCTCGACCCGGCCCTCGATGAGGTACTCGAACTGGAAACTGTCGGGCGTGTCGGTGGAAATACCGGTCCGGATCAGCCCGCTGAGATCCAGGTCGCCGAGGATGACGGCGCCGATGAGGTCGCCGCCGCGGGCGGCCGTCTGGCCGCCGGAGAGGATGTCCAGGGGCATGACCAGCACATCGGTCTTGAGGTAGGGCCGCTGGGTGATATCGATGACGACGTCACTGCTCTGGGCCGCAGCGGAAACGGCTGACCCGATGACCGCACAGAATGCCAGGAGGATGGTTATCAGCTTGGACATGGAAAGTTGGGACATGGAAAGCTGGGACATCAATAATCCGGCTCCAGGTTGAAGTTGATCGCCACGCCCAGGCGGGACCCGGAGAAACGCGGCGGCAGCGGCGGCAGGCGGCTGGCCTCCACCGCTCTCAGGGCCTCCCGGTCATAGACGCCGATGCCGCTCGAAGCGATCAAGGAAACCCCCGAGATCGCTCCGCCCCGGGACACCTCGAAATGGACCGTGCAGGTGATGGAGCTCTTGCCGAAACCCAGTTGCCTCGGTTTCCAGTTGCGATCCACCATGCTCTTGATCTGCATCAGGTACCAATCAAAGGGAAAGTCGCTGTCGGTCCCCTGGACCTGCAGCCCTCCCGCAGCAGGAGCAGATTTTTCCGCGCTCACGGTGGGGTCCGGTGCGGTTTCCCGGGCCACCACGGTCTCCTGCGGCCGAGGCTTCACCTCGGGTTTCTTTTCGGGCTTCTTGTCCTCCAGCGGCTTGACCGGCACCTCCTTGGGCGTCAGTTCCACCTTCTGTTCCGGAGGCGTTTCGACCGTGGCCTCGGGCTCGCTCTGTTTCTCGGGTTCGATCACCGGCTCGGGGACATCCACCGGATTTTCCCGATCCGCCGCGACCGCATGGACCAGCCGGAACGGGATGGCGTGCATGGGTTCGACGGGCCTGCGGGTCACCCGGTTGCCGTAGACCACGACCAGAACCAGGACCAGGGCATGCACGAGAACGGAATAGGGCATCCCCCGGGTCACGGCTTACTCCCTCGTCCCCGGCGGGTCGGCCACCAGGGAGAGGTTGACGAAGCCCTCCCTTTCGAGGGCGGCCATGACCTTGACCACCATGCCGTAGGGCACCTCTTCCCCGCAGCGCAGATAGACCGGGGTGGTGTCCTTCGTGTCCGCGTACGGGGCCATCAGGCCGGCCAGGTCGGCGATTTCCACCGCCTGTTCCATGAAATAGACCTGCCGGTTGTCCGTCACCGAGATCACGGGGCCTTCCTTGACCACCTGCGAACGGGTCTCCGCCTGGGGCAGATTCACCTCCACGCCGCCCTGGATATAGGGGGCCGTCAGCATGAAGATGATCAACAGGGTCAGGGTGACATCCACCAGCGAGGTGATGTTGATCTCGGTCAAGCTGCCGAAATGCTTGCGGCGTCCGGCCATCAGATCCTGCCCCCGGGGTGGGCGTCCGGGCCCTGCGCCTGATCGCGCTCACCGGGCAGGACGGTCCCGCGACCGCCCCCCGCCGCCTCTTCCAGGATGGTCCGCAGCCGGTCCATCTCGTTGGCGACCAGGTCGATCTTGCGCACCAGCATGTTGTAGAAGATCACCGCGGGAATGGCCACCGAGAGCCCCGCGATGGTGGTGACCAGGGCCTCGGCGATACCCGGGGCCACGACGGTCAGGTTGGCGCTGTGCATGGTGGACATGTCCCAGAAGGCCGACATGATGCCCCATACGGTACCCAGCAGACCCAGGAAGGGCGAGATGGTCACGGCGGTCGACAGCAGGATCAGGTACCGTTCAAGGTTCTCGGTCTCCAGATAGGCCGCGCGCTCGGCGGCGCGACGAATGGCGGGGACTTCATGCAGGGATTCGGTCTCCAGCACCAGACTGGCCAGGGGCAGATCAAAATGCTCCCTGCTCCATGTGGAAATCCCGCCGGACGGTGCACCCTGATCCAGCCAGCCCTCGCACACCTGCCAGAAGGCCATGTGCCCGCTGCGGATCCGTCCCAGGTTGCGCGCCTTGTCGATGAAGACGGCCCAGGAAAGCAACGACATCACCAGGAGAATCAACAGGATGGTCTTGCCGAAGAAGGAACTCCCCGCGATCAGGCCCATCAGTTCGCCCGGTCCGAGGGTGCACGGAGGCGGCAACAGGACCGCCAACGAAAGGAAGGGGGAACCCATGGAAACTCCTTGTAGGCGTCGGGGGGTTGGAAAAGGATTCGGCGCAAATCCTGGGCCGCATGCCGCCGGCCCTCCATGGCCGGCTGGTGACCGCTGAGCGGTCAGGTCAAAAATGCCGCAGAACGCGGCACCAAGCAAGTAAGGACCGGGACGGGGAAAAGTTCCGCGGAAAAAACCGCCTCAGGAACGACCCTGGAACACCTTCAGGGAAAAGGCCTCCTGGAAATCGAACCGGTCCAGAAAATCCGTGAGGTTATCGTGGGGTTGCTTGCGAAGCAGCCCATCCTCCACCAGATGGAAAACCACGCGTCCGAAGTCCAACGTGCAGCGCACGCCCCAGTCGTTGAACACGTCCCCGGCCATGACCCCGTACCGCTCCGCCCCCAGGGCTCTCACCACGTCCAGCAGCTCTTCGCCGGAAATGTGGCCCGGGACATCCCGCTCGATCATGGCCCGCTCCAGGGCTTCCAGGACGAACAGGTAGGCTTCAGTCCGGAAAAGCCCCCGGCGGCGGGCGACCTTCTCGATGCTGCGCACCATTTCCATCGTCTTGTCCATGGGGTCACGACCTCGCAGTCCCGACGTTCGAAGGGGGGCGCTCACGGCTCCAGGGCCCGGATCCAGCCTCTGGGCAGGCGATCCCCTGAGACTTGACTCTATTCTCCCCCGAGAGGCCGCCTGTGTCAACCCGCCTTGTGTTCCAGCACCCGTTCGTACAGGTCCAGGTAGGTGCGCACGACGCACCCGGCGCCGAAATCGCCGGCCGCATCCCGGCGGGCCGTTTCGGCCACCTGCAGGCGCAAGGCCGGGTCTTTGGCCAGGAGTTCGATGGCCTGGACCATCCCCTCAATGTCGTCGGGAGCCCTCAGGTAGCCGTTGTGGCCATCGGTGATGAATTCACTCGCGCCGCCGCGGTCGGTCACGATGGGAACCGTCTCGCAGGCCATGGCCTCGAGGGCCACCAGGCCGAAGGACTCGTGCCAGGAGGGCAACAGCAGGACGTCGGTTGTCGGAAGGACATCCTCCAGCCGATCGATATGCCCGAGGAAATGGACATGGTCCTGGATCCCCTTTTCCCGGACCAGCTTGCGCACCCCCGGCAGCTCCGGCCCCTCGCCCACCATCACCAGGGTCACGGGGACTTTCTCCCGCGCCGCGGCAAACACCTCGACCACCGCAGAGGTGTTCTTGACCTTGCGGAAATTGGAAGCGTGCAGCAGCACGAGGCGATCGTCGGGAGCGAACCGCGCCCTCAGTTCGGTATCCCGCCGGGGCTGGAACTGTCGCGCATCCACGAAGTTGGGGATGACCTCGATATCCCGGCCGCAATCGAACACCCGGATCGTCTCCTGCTTCAGGAAACTCGAGACCGCGGTCACCGCATCGCTTTGCTCGATGACGAAGCGGGTGATGGGAAAGAAGGAAGGCTCCTTGCCCACCAGGGTGATGTCGGTGCCGTGCAAGGTGGTGATGATCGGCAGCCGCCGCGGCAGCAGCATCTGCCGGGCCAGATAGGCGCTGGCGGCATGGGGAATGGCGTAGTGGACATGCAGCAGGTCCAGCTCGCACTGGGCGGCCACCTCGGCCATGGCCGAGGCCAGGCTCAGGGTATAGGGCGAATGTTCGAAGACCGGATAGGTCGGCATCTCCACCTTGTGGTGGAAGATGTTGCGGTCGTAGCCATGCAACCGGAAAGGCAGCTGACTGGATATGAAATGGATCTCGCATCCGCGCCGCGCCAGGTGCAGACCCAGTTCGGTGGCCACCACGCCGCTGCCGCCCTGACTGGGATAACAGGTGATGCCGATCGAAGGCATGGGCATCATCGCCACTCCTGGTCGGGCAGGTCGGTCACCACGCCGGCGGCCGATCCCGCGATCGCCTCGCCGTACTCGACCCCGGCCCGCTGGCCCCAGGTCTTGCCACGACGCTCGATCTTCTCCAGAAAGCCCGGGTCGTTGATGGCCGTCGGCAACCGCCGGTCGTCGCGTTCAAATTGGCTCTTGTAACAGGCCATGGCTTCCAGCTTGCGGTCCCAGGTGGCCGATACGTCGAACACGAAGGTCGGGCGATCGCCGTCGGAACAAACCCCGAACACGGCCTCGGTTTCCCAGCGCTCCGCGGCTGGGGGCAGATCCCCACCCGCGGGCCATATCCGGCCGGGACCGCCCTTCGGACGCCAGTTCGCCATGCGGGCCAGGTGGCAGGCCCGGCCGACGAGCAACGGAGTGGCGATGTGGTCGGGGTGTCGCACCGGATCCGGAGCCGTGATCACCCAGCGCGGCCGCAGTCTGCGCACCACGACGGCGACCTGGGCGGCTTGGCCCGCATCCTGGGGGTTGATGAATCCGTCCGGCAATTCCAGCTGGACGCGACCGCTGAGCCCCAGGATGGCCGAGGCCGCCGCGGCTTCTTCCCAGCGTTCATCCGGAGTCGCGTTGGATCCCAGTTCGCCGCGGGTCAGGTCGAGGGCCCACACACGCCGGTCCTTCCCGGCCAGCATGGCCACGGTGCCTCCCAGCCCGATCTCCAGGTCGTCGGTGTGCGGCGAGATCACCAGGAGATCGCAACCGGACAGGTGGGCCTGATTCATGACTCGTCTCCCTCTGCAGGCAATTCGAACAGTGAGGTCCGCCAGTCGCCGGCCAGCCCATGGTCAAGATGAACCGCCGCGGCGTTTTCCACCGCATCCAGGAAGGGATCCCCCCAGGCCAGCAAGGTGCCCATGGCCGCCAGGCTGCGCTCCTGGGTGCGACCGAGGGGAGCCAGCCAGGGTGGTCCCTGGGAGGCGCGAACCACTCGGGCCTGGGCCGAAACCATGTGGGTGAGTCCCTTGCGCCAACGCCGGATGCGTTCCGCGGCCAGGGTGCGGCTTCGCGTCGCGTCCAGTCCCACGTCTTCGGTCAGCAGTTTGCGCAAACGCTTCTCGGCATCCTCCAGAAAGACGGCGGCGAGGTTGCCTGATTCCCGATCGGCCGCTCCGGGAGACACTTCAACCGGGGAGGTGCCCGGGGAAACGATCGTCCCGGACATGCGCGCAACGACGGGACATCGGGGAACCCCCACGGCTTCGAAGAGGGGCTCCAGTTGCTTCATGTAGGCAAACTCGCCGGGACCCGCAACCACGGCGACGGGCCCCAACAACCAGTCCTGGATGGCGCTGCGCATGAGGACTCCGGGGCGCAGGGTCGACGGGTCCTGGGGATCAGCCGCGGCCAGAGGTTGCCGACGCGTTCCGTCGCTGCCGTACCAGGGCTGACGCAGACTGCGTTCATCCAGCTGGGCGTGCCCGCCATGCTCCCGGAGGTCTTCTCCACGGGACCGCACCAGGGCCGCGAGTTCGGCCGTGCGTGTTCGCAATTCCGCTGACAGATCCCCCGCACTCGCGTGCAGACGGGGGTCATCACCCGACAACACGATCAAGCCGTCGGCCGCAAACAGACGCGTCCAGAAAACCGTCAGCATGCGGGACAGGGGCCAATCGAGATCGATAGCCTGTTCAATCAGCTCAGCCCAGGGAAGGCACCCCGGGCCAATCCCGCGGCCTTCCATCTCCCGGGCGAAAGAATGATGCAGGATGGAACTGGACAGGGTCCCGACCATGCGCCCCCGCAGGTCCCGGCGCTTGAGGTATTCCCGTCCCCCGCTCCGGACCACCCTCCGCAACCCCGGCAACCAGGCCACGGCGGCCAGGGCCTCCGCCAGGTCGGTGTCATCGTCGGCTGACCAGAAAACCGGGACCGTCGGATGGCCGTTGAGCGTGCGACTCCGTGCCAGGGCCACCGCCGTGGCGATCTTGTATAGGGTGTAGAGAGGCCCGCCCAGGAAACCCGGCTGTTGCCCGGTGACGACCACCGCGGCCCGGCCGTCTGCGAGTTTCCCACAGAGATCTTCCAGGTGCTCAATGTGCTCCGGATCGAGTTCATCCAGGAGATCATCCGCCGGCCGCCACCCCGAAGCGAAAAGGCGCGCAGGACCATGCGGAGCGGACGCCAACGCGGACTGCAGACCGGAAGTCGCCCCGAATTCCCCACCGTCCATGAGCCAGGCGGCGAACATCCCGGGGGCGATATCCCCCAAGGGACCGCCATCGAGTCGCCTCATGGGCCCGCCTCTCCCCGACCCTTGCGAAAAACCAGGAGCCAGCGGTCTCCGTCGCCCAGGGCCTTGCCGTCATAACTGCCCGCGCCGGCCACCCGCTGCAGACCCGCTTTCTGCGCCAGGGCGTCAAGCTCAGCGAGCGGGAACAGTGCCACTTCCTCCCGGTAGTGGAGGCCTTCCCCATCCATCTCCAGGGTCGAGGCCTCGGCTTCGCATCCCGCCCGAATCGTGACCGTCACGTCCTTGATCACCGTACCTCGATCTTCGGCCAGACGCCGTTTCTCGCGAAACTCACACGGACCCAGCACTCGGGTCCGGATCAGGCCCTCCGGATGGGGCGCCAGGTCCCGAATCACGCGATCACTATCAAGATAGTCGAGGAACCAGTGTCCGCCAGAGGCCAGAACTCTGGCAACTTCTTTGATCACAACGCTATTCGCCTCAAGTTTACCAAAATACCCGAAGGTGGTGAACAGCGACAGGACCCCGCCGAAGGCCCGATCCCGCGCCGGAATCGCCCGCATATCACCCCGCACGATCCCCCGGATCGGGCCTGCGCCCGGTGCCTGCCGCGTGCGGGCGGCCACGAGCAGGGGCGCCGAAAGATCCAACCCCACCACCGGGACCGATTTTGCGATGAGGGAAAGGTGCCGGCCATCTCCGCACCCCAGATCCAGCACCCCCAATCCGGAGCCCGGCGGGGTCAAAGGGGCCAACTGGGGCAACAGCTCGAGGCACCGGGCCGCCTCGGTCTCGTTCCGGTGGGCGTAAAGCAAGGGATAGTGGGCCCCGAAAGCGACCTCGAACCAGGGTCGGCTCATGATCCGGCGCCTGCACCGGGATCGAAACAGGTCTCCCCCGCGAGGGGCTGACCGGCACGCAGGATCGAATCCTCGGCCGATGCGGACAGCTCGGGATAGTCCAGGGTGTAATGCAGGCCCCGGCTTTCGTGTCGGGATCGCGCGCACAGGACGATCATCTCCCCCACCAGGGCCAGGTTGCGCAGCTCCACAACCTCGGGCGAACGGGGAGCCCGCATGTACAGGGATTCCACCGTGGTGCGGATTCCCCGCAGGCGCGCCAGGGCAATTTCCAAGCGGGCGTTGTCTCGCACGACGCCGACATAATCCCACATGATGCGCCTGACCAGGTCCCAGTCGTGCTCCAGCACCATGGCCTCGAGTTGGGCGGCCGTCGGCCGGCCCGTCTGCAGGGTCTCACCCACCCTGCCGCAGACCTCCGCAGGCAGGGGCGGCTCGCAGGCTGCGGCGGAGGCGGCACGGGAAGCGAAGAAGACGGCCTCCAGCAGGGAATTGCTGGCCAGGCGATTGGCGCCGTGGATCCCCGTGCAGGAGACTTCACCGATGGCATAGAGCCCCGGTAGACTGCTGCGCGAATCCAGGTCAACCGCCACGCCTCCGCACATGTAGTGGGCCGCAGGAACCACCGGCACGGGTTCTCCCGCCATGTCGATTCCGAACCCCCGACAGACCTGGACCAGATTGGGAAACCGCTCCTCGACGTGGGCGCGTTCCAGGTGACGCAGATCCAGGAAAACGCACGGCTCACCGCTGACTTTCATCTCCCGATCGATGCCCCGGGCCACGACGTCCCGCGGGGCCAGGTCCGCCAGGGGGTGGAACCCCTCCATGAAGCGCTTTCCCCGGCGGTTGATCAGGACCGCGCCCTCTCCCCGCACCGCTTCACTGATCAGGAAGCTCTTGGCATCGGGGTGGTACAGGCAAGTCGGGTGGAATTGGACGAACTCCAGGTTGCGCAGCTCGGCGCCGGCGCGGAAGGCCATGGCCAGGCCGTCGCCCGTGGCGATGTCCGGATTGCTGGTATAGCTGTAGACCTTGCCGCTGCCGCCGGTGGCCAGCACCACCGCATCGGCGACGTAGACCCGCCGGGATCCATGGAGGCGGTCCTGGACCACACAACCGATCACCCGCCGCGCCCCCTCCCCCGTCAAGCCCGCCTCCCGGCCCAACAGCAGGTCGATCCCGATGTGGTTCTCCTCGATGGTGATCCGCGGATCTGCCCGGCAGGCGGCCAGCAGGCTGGCCTCGATTTCCCGACCCGTCAGATCCTTGCAGTGCAGGACCCGGCGATGGGAATGTCCGCCCTCCCGGCCCAGGCTGAATCCCGCGCCGCCTCCCGACTCCCGGCTGAAATGCACACCGTAGCTGATGAGGCGTTCCACCAGTTCGGGGCCCGCTTCCACCATCTGCCGCACGACATCCTCGCGGCAGAGGCCCGCCCCCGCCTCCAGGGTGTCCCGGATATGGGAATCGAAATCGTCGAGGGGAGAAACCACGGCGGCGATCCCGCCTTGGGCATAGTTGGTGTTGCTTTCCCGGCTTTCCTTCTTGGTGACGAGCTGAACGGACCCCGCGGCGGCCGCCTGCAGGGCGAATTGGAGTCCCGCAATGCCCGAACCGACCACCAGGAAGCGGCTGGATTCGGGCTGGTAGTTATCCACAGCCGTCATGGGTTCCTACTCCCGGATTTCGCCGCCTCACCCGGGCAAAAGAGACTAAAGCCCGGACGACAACGGCCGATAACACTTCAGGAAACCGAAATTAACCACAGCGGGGCCCGTTTGTCCACAGCGGCGCCCGCCTCAAAGGTCACTTGGAGGGCAGTATCGTGAAATCCCCTAGCTTGTTGATTCTCATGGCGGTCATCACCATGATGGCGGCTGCCTCCGGTTGCAGCACCGACAACAACGAACTCCAGCGTCTGGTCTGCGAAGTTTCGTCGGTCAACGGCGGGGCGCCCCTCGTTTCCGCCTATCTCAACGCCGGCAACGACAAGATGGTCGGCACCGACGACGACTTCCTGCCCATCGACATCGTCAGCGTCCTGTTCCATGCCCGCGCGTTGAACACGCAACTGGTGATTCCGGACAACGGCACCTACAGCAGCTTCCACGTGACCAGCTACGACCTGATCTGGCACCCCGGGCCCAATGCTCCGGCGGAACTGACCAACTTCAACGTCACCGGCGCCCCTTCCGACGCCATGGTGCCCGTTGACGACGATGGCATGGTGAGCATCCTGGTGGCCGATCGCGGCATGAAGGAACAGTCCTGGTTCCGGGCCCTGTACGACGATTGGTTCGACTCGGCTCCGCCCAGCTTCTCGGCCTTCCTGGAAATCAACTTCCACGGGCACGAATCAAGCAGCGAACATGAAGTTGTGATCCCCGCGGGTCTGACCGTCACCTTCTTCGGCGTGGTCACCGAAAGCTAGTCCCGCACACCCTCTGCGTGGCGTCTGACGCGCTTCCGGACCAGTTTCGGGAGCGCGTCCGCTTGCCCAGCCCAGTTGACCGTCTGCACCACCAGGAAGACCTTCCAGGACGCGGGAACCCGGCCCTCGAGCTTGACCCAATCCTTTTCCGTGGTGACGACCGCATGCACGCCCACCTCGTCCAGGTGGCGGGCGATTTCGCGGATTTGCGATTGGCGGTAGGGCTCATGATCGCGGCAGCGGACGGCCGCCACGGGCGGGACTCCGGCGAGGGAGCCGGCATCGCGTTCCAGGGCTTCCGGCCTGGCGATCCCCGCCAGGGAGGCCCAGGGTCGGTCCAGCGACTTCGCCTCTTGTTGGTCCGCGGCCGATACCAGGCGGCAGGTGCGGGAAAAAGTCGTCACATGGTGTCCCGGCGGTGCCGGGAGCTTGGGCGCCGCTGGGGTCTCCAGCAGCCAGATGCCCGCTCGGTCGGCAGCTGAAGCCGGCTCACGCCACGGTCCCAGGGGGACCACCGGGCCGGCCAAGGGCCTGACCCGTCCCTGGGCGTCGGAATCCCAGGCGTCCAGGATCAGGATATCGAGATGCCGACCCACCCCACGGGTCTGAAACCCGTCCTCCACGATGACGCAATCCAGGTCGGAAAACCGGGCGGTCAGGAAATTCAAACCTGCGGAGCGATCGGCAGCCTGGACGACGGGGACACCCACGGCCGCGAGCATCCTCGCCAACAGTCTGGCCTCGTCGCCGCATTCGTCGCAGCCGGCGTCGACCAGGACCGGTCCCTTCCGACGGGACCGGTAGCCGCGGGTCAGCACCCCGATCTTCAATCCGCCTCGGGCCAGATCAAGCGCCAGCTTCCCGGCCACCGGGGTCTTCCCGCTGCCGCCGAGGGAAAGATTACCCACCGAAAGAATGAACGGGGATACCGCGGGAGCCGCACGGCCCGCGAGTCGGCGGGCCACGATCCCACCCCAGAGGCGCGACCAGGCCCCCGGGTGAGCGGTCGGCTCGCCGTGCCAGACACGCTGAGCCCAGCGTTCCACCGGCGGTCGCAGGTCGACGATTTTCATGCGCCCACCTCTTCTTGCGCGAAGAACCGGGCCAGTTCAGCCTTCATGGCCGCCAGCTCCTCCTGGGTCGCCGACCGGTCGCAAGGCAGCGCCGGAGCCATCGCCATCCGCACCTGCGTCCCCGGACGAGGGACCACCGTGCGATCCCAGGTCCTGAGGATCCAGGCCGACGCCGGCTGCACCCGGAGCGGAAGAATGGAAACCCCCGTCAGGCGAGCCAGGTGCAAGACACCGTCCTGAACCTCGCCGAAGGGTCCCTTGGGACCGTCGACCGCAATGCCGATGCTGCGGCCGCCCTCAAGTTCCCTGCGCAGCCCGACCAGGGCGCGTTCTCCCCCGCTGCCGGTGGATCCGCGCACGAAAGAGAAATTGCCGCGCCCCAGGGTCCGCACCAGGATGTCCCCGTCAGGGCTGTTGCTGACCAGAAGGCTGGGCCGGACCGGCTGCACGAAACGAATGGCGGGCAGGATGTCCCGGTGCAGGCAGGCGAAGATCACCGGCGCCGGAATATCAGCGGGGTCAAGTTTCGGCTGCATCCGCCAGGAGCCCGCCAGGATGCGCCATGCCGGGGGGGCCAGGGCAGTCTTGAGCACCTGGAGCACCATCTCAACGGACCGAGCCGTCAGAAGCCCGACGCCCCGGCGAATCCAGGAAATCAAAAATCTCGTCCGCGGTGCGCGCCCAGACTCCGGGCGGGCCACACAGGCTCCGCAACCGGTCACAGGCCCCGTAATAGGCCTCGCGTCTTTCCGGCGACCCCAACCAGCGCAGCAGGCTTCGAGCCAGCGGCAAAGGCAAGGCCTGTTCCTGCACGTGCTCCCGCACGATGGCCTCATCCAGGATCAGATTGGCAAGCCCGATGTAGGGCACCTTGACCAGGCGGCGGGCCAACGCGTAATCCAGTCGGCCGGTGCGGTAGACGATCTCGTGCGGAACCCCGGCCAGGGCGCACTCCAGGCTCGCGGTCCCACTGCAGACCAGCGCAAGATCCAGCTCGGGGAGCAGCTCCGACAGTGGCGCAGGGGATATTTCCACCTGGGAGTCGAGGCCCAAGGCCACCTCGCGGTCATCCATACCGGGCGCGACGCTGGCAATCAGGCGCAGGGGCCTGCCCTGCAGATGGGCCGACAGAACCTGGACCGTCACCTTCAAGATGGGCAGCAGCCGGCGCAATTCCTGCCGACGACTCCCGGGCAGCAACCCCACCGTCAGCACCGCCGACCGGTCCTGAAAAGCGGCCTCGCGTCGTTGGCGTGATCCCCGCAAGGGGAAGTCGGGTCCGTAGACATCGCTCAGGGGATGTCCCATGGGGAAGACGGAGAAACCGCGGCGGGAAAAAAATTCGGTTTCGAACGGCAGGATGGTACCCAGGCGGTCGATCCGCTTGACCAGCTTGCCGGCTCGCCACCCCCCCCAGGCCCAAAGCTGCGGTGCAATCAGCCAGAAGACGGGCAAGCCCAGGGACTTTGCGTGGCCGGCCACCCAGCCGTTGAATCCGGGAAAATCGAGGGGGACGACCAGATCGACCTGCTCCTGCTTCAGGAAGCGGGATACGTCTTGGCGCGCGCTGCGGATGGCCGGCAAGGCCCGCAGGACATCGGTGAATCCCATGACCCCCAAACCCTCGGCGGAATGGATGATCTCCACACCGGCTTCCCGCAGCCCCTTACCACCCAGGGCGGAGATCCGCAGGTCGGGAACCAAAGCACGCAGGGCGGAAACAAGTTCCGCCCCGTAGCGATCCCCGCTGGCTTCGCCGCAGGAAAGAAAGATATGTCCCGTGGTGTTCGCCATGACGGTCTATGTCCGTCCCCGGCCCGGGTGAATCACCGCACGATACCCCTTTCCGAACGGCGGATGAAGGCCATGAGGTCTTCGATGCGTCGATCGAGGGTACAGTCGGTGGCGATCTTCTCCAGGGCCTGGGTCACGTTCAGTCCGGAGCGGTAGAGCAGTCGGTAGGCGCGCCTGAGGTTCAGGAGTTCCACGTCCGTGAATCCGTTCCGCTTCATCCCGATGCTGTTGAGGCCGGCGACCTCGACGGGATTTCCGGCCACCTTGATGAACGGGGGCACGTCCTGGGGCAGGCGGCTACCGCCGCCGACGAAACTGAATGCGCCGATGCGCACGAACTGGTGCACGGGGGTCAGGCCGCCGATGATCGCATGGCTCGCCACCTCCACATGGCCGGCCAGATTCACGGCGTTGGCGATGACGGTGTTGTCGTGGATGTGGCAATTGTGGGCGATGTGGACGTACGCCATCAGCAGGTTTCCACTACCGATCCGCGTGGCGTCACCTTCGCCGGTCGCCAGGTGGACGGTGGAGAACTCCCGGAAATCGTTGTTGTCTCCGATCTCCACGTAGGAGACTTCACCCCGGTACTTCTTGTCCTGCGGCTCGCTGCCCACAGCCGAGCCGTGGAAAAAGCGGTTGCCCCGCCCGATGGTCGTGCGACCGTCGATCAGGACCGAGCTGCCGATTACGCAGTCGGGTCCGATCACGACGTCCGGCCCGATCACCGCATGGGGTCCGATCTTGACGTTGTGGCCCAAACGCGCCCGGGGATCCACCACTGCCGTGGGGTGAATTTCCGCTTCCCGCACGGGCCGGGGACCGATCACCTTCGTCACCTTCATAGGGTCCAAGACTATCCTCCTTGCCGCACCAATCAAGTATCCACGATGGTGGACATGAGATCGGCCTCAGCCACCTTAACGGAATCCACATACGCGGTCCCATGCATCTTGCACATGGGTCCGCGCAACTTCACCATTTCCAATTCGAAACGCAACTGATCGCCCGGCGTTACCGGCCGGCGAAAACGCGCACCGTCGATGCCGCTGAAATAGACCAGCTTGCCCCGAGCGTCGTCCACGCTGCTGAGCAGCAGAACGCCCCCGGTCTGGGCCATGGCCTCAATGATCAGGACCGCGGGCATGACCGGATGTCCGGGGAAATGCCCCTGGAAGAACGACTCGTTGATGGTCACGTTTTTCAGTCCCGTCACGCTCTCGCCGGGAACCAGACTGATGATCCGGTCCACCAGCAGGAACGGGTACCGGTGGGGCATGATCTCCATGATGGAACCGATGTCCCAGCCCTGGGGATCACGCGGCGGATAGATCCGCGGGAGACTTCTTTCGCTCTGAGCCAACTGACGCACGAATTCCACATTGGCGTCATGCCCCGAACAACGGGCATGGACGTGGCCCTGAAGGGGCATCCCCAGCAACGCCAGGTCGCCGAGCAAATCCAGGATCTTGTGTCGGACGCATTCATCCGGGAAGCGCAAAACCTGGTCGCCAGCCAGCTTGCCGTTGTCGAACACCAGGGCGTTGCCCGGGTTCCCGCCTTTGGCCAACCCCATCTCCTGCAGGGCGGCCACGTCCTTCATCAGGGCGAAGGTGCGGGCCGGAGCGATCTCTTCCCTGAAGACATCCGGCTGGATCGAGAAGGTGGCATCCTGGATGCCGATGGCCGGGTCGTCGTAATCGATATGGAACGAAAGCAGGAAGCCGTCGGCCGGTTCCACGCTGATCTGGATGTCGCCCTCCCGCCAGCGTCGCCACCGCTTGACGTGGTAGGACAGGGCGGGAATCCCCTGATCCACGACCCCCGCCTCGTCCACCATTTCCACGTATTTGCGCCCGCTGGCACAATCGGTCACCGGCGGTTCGCCGCCCTCCAGACCGATCCGGCAGTTGGTCACCCCCATGCCGTACAGGGCGGCCAGGATGTGCTCCACGGTGGTGACCCTCGCCCCGTCCTTTTCCAAGGAGGTGGCGCGATTCATCTGGTCCCGCGCCACGGCATATTCGACGCGGGCCGGGATCTCGACCTCGCCGTCGGGCCCGGGCACCACGAAGACCAGGCCCGTATTGACCGGAGCCGGCTCCAGGGTCATAACCGCTTCCACACCGGTGTGCAGACCCGTGCCTTTCATGGTCACGCTCTTGCCGAGTGTCTTCTGCCGCCAGATCACCTGTTACTCCCCATCTTTTTCCCTCTGATCATGGACCAGCTTGCGCCAGCTCTTGAGCAATTCCGGGAGACGGCGCATGGCGCCGGTGATCCGGAAAGCCTCTTTGACGTCCAGAGCCGGGGTGCCGAACATGGTTGCCTTGGGCGGGACATCCCGCCAGATTCCCGACTGGCCGCCCAACTGGGCGCCGGCGCCCACCTTCAGATGATCGCCGATCCCAACCTGCCCTCCGGCCACGACACCGGCCTCCAGAACCGTCGTGCCTGCGATCCCCACCTGGGCGCTCAGGGCGCAATGGGGACCGATTTTCACATTGTGCCCGATCTGCACCAGGTTGTCGATCTTGGTTCCCTTGCCGACAACGGTCCGCCCGATCTTGGCACGATCCACACAACTGCCGGCGCCGATCTCGACATCATCCTCGAGGACGGCGATCCCCACCTGGGGAATCTTGGCCATTCCGTCGGGACCCGGCAGATATCCGAACCCGTCGCTCCCGATGACGGCCCCGGGGTGAATGACCACGCGGTCACCCACAAGGCAACCGTAACGAACGGTGACCCGCCCGTGCAGCGTGCATTCGCGACCGACCAGGACTCCGGGCTCCAGGATCACGTGGGCTCCCAGGCGGGTACCCCGGCCCAGCCTCACGCCGGGCCCGATGACGCAAAAAGGGCCCACGGAGACCGCTTCGGCGACATCCGCATCGGCGGACACCCGGGCCGTCGGGTCGATGCCCGGCGGAAACAGAAGATCCGGGCTCGGCTCCTCTTCCGCCAACAGACCCACGAAAGCCCGATGGGGATCGGCCACGCGCACGGCGGGCCGGTCGGGTTCCAACCCCTCAGGCACCAACACGGCCCCGGCGGAACTGGCCCGCATGGCGGCCAAGGCCTGGGGACCGACCACAAAACTCAGGTCCTGCGGTCCAGCATCCTCAAGGCCGGCCAACCCGGTGATCGGGAAGGAATCGGGTCCCAGCAACTCCCCCACGAGTTCGGCCGCAATCTCGCCCAGGGTCCGTTCCGCCATGGTCCATCTCCCGACCCTGACCGTACTCCCCGGACCGTTTGGGCCGGGGCAAAACGCGTTTCGTCCGGTTTAAGCAACCGCCCCCCATCTGAAGCGACAGGGGGCATATCAAACTTTGTTGCTATATCGCTAAATTTGGGTCTCCAAAGGCCCACTGTCAACCACAAACAGGGGTCTACTCGTCCCCTCTGGCCAAAGCCGCGAGCACGTCGTTGGTCAGATCGAAGTCCGGATCGAGGTAGAGAACCGAAACCGCGGCGGCGTCGATGATCAAGCCGTAGCCCTTTTCCTTGCCGATCCGTTCGACAATGGTCTTGATCTGATCCAGGATCGGCGATATCCGGGTTTTGTACTCCGCTTCGGCCTTCTGGTCGATTCCCTCGTGGAATTGGAAGTATTCGGCCTTTTTCTGCTCGAACTGCTGCATCTTGGTGGCCAGGGCGTCTTCTCCCAGGAGCATCTTCTGGCTCTCGATCTCCTCGGCCATGTCGGTCAGCTCCTTCTCGCGCTGATCGACTTCCTGCTGCAGCCCCTCCAGAAACTTCTGGTACTGCTCCTGGGCATCCTTGGCCGCTTCATATTCCTCGGCGATCCGCTGGGTATCGATGACCGCCAGAGGCTTGTCCACACTGGCTGAAGCACCCACCGGCGCCAATACACCCGCCACCAGGACCAGGGCCACGAGTCCGAAGACCAGTTTGTTGCGACGCATGACAACTCCTTCATGTTGCTTGGGCGACGATCCACGGACCGTCATCAAAAGAAATTCCCGACGGTGAAGTGGGGCTCCCAGCTCGGGCCCCCTACTCGGTCGAATCCGTAACCGTAATCGAATCCGATGGTGCCCATCATCGGCACCTCAACTCGCAGACCGAACCCCGCACCCTTGCGCAGATTCGCGATGTCGGCCTGGGCGAAACTGTTCCAGACGTCACCCATATCCAGGAAGGATAGGAGTTGGATGGAATCGGTCAAGGGGTACAAGACCTCGGTGTTGAAGATGGTGAAGTACCGCCCGCCGATGAAGCTGGGATTGCCCCGGGGCACCACTTCCAGATCCTTGTAACCCCGCAGGGGATAGCGGCGGTTGCCGCCCAGGCGGTACCGCTCCCAGTCCGGCACGTTGTCCGCGCTCCCGATGCCGTGGATCATCCCGAAGAACCCCCGCAGGTGCAGGGCGAACCCTCCGGGGAGTTTCTGGTAGGTCGAATGGGACACCAGATGTTCCTGGAACTCGATCTCCCCGCCCAGGGTGCCTCCAGCCAGTTCGACGCTGTAACTCGACTTGGAACCACGGGTCGGGAAGAAGGGACTGTCGGTGGAATTGCGACTGAATGTCAGACGCAGGCTGCTCTTGGTCTGCGGCCAGTCGATGCGGTCGAGGCGCTGCCAGGGCAGGTCGCTGGTGCCGAGGGACTGTTCGAGGTCGTCCAGGTACTTGATGTAGCTGGCGCTGAAGTCCGACAGCTTGGTCTCGGACAACTCGTAGCGCAGGCCTACGCGGCTGTAGCGGGTCCCCGGTATCCGCCGCCCCACCCGCAGGCTGAAACCGCGCACCCGGCTCTCGTAGAAGTCGTCGTAGTTGAACTGGTAGCGATCGAACAGGTCGGCGCCCACCAGGGTCGGTGTGCCGCGGAACCAGGGTTCGGTAAAGCTCAAATCGACGTAGCGCTGCCGGCTGCCGAACTGCCAGGTCACCCCCAGGTTCTGTCCCTTGCCCCGGAAATTCGTCTCCGCAACCTGGATGAAACCGCTGGCCGAAGTCTGCTCGCTGTAGGCCATGCCGAACATGAACTGCCCGGTCTGCTTCTCCTTGACCTTCATGGTCATGTCCACATCGCCGCCGGCCACCGGCTGGATATCGGGCTGGATGTCCTCGAAGAATCCGGTCTGGAAGATGTCCCGCATGGATGCCTGGATGCGGGTATTGCTGAAACGGTCCCCGGGGAAGATCCGCATTTCGCGGAGGATCACGTTGTCGTAGGTCTTGGTGTTGCCGGTGATCCTGATGTCGTGGATCTGGGCCGGTTGGCCCTCGATGAACTGGAAGACGATGCTGACCACGTGTTCGGTGATGTCCCGCTGGGGCTCCACCGTGATGTAGATATATCCCCGGTCGGCATAAACCTGCTGCAGGTTGTCGAGGGTCTGGAGGTAGTCCTCCTCCTTGAAGACGTCGCCCTTCTCCAGCAGGATCTGAGCGGCGACGGCCATGTCGTCCAGGACGGTGTTGCCTTCCCAGCGGATATCGCCCGTGAAGTACTGCTCACCCTCGTCGATGTGGATGGTGATGTCGAGTTCCTCCCGGTTCTCGACCTCGACCTCCTCCTCGTTCCCGTCCTCGTCCTGGCGTTCCTCGATCCTGGTCCGGAAATCCAGATCCACCTTGGAGATGGCTGCATCCAGGAACCCGGAATTTCGGCAGCGGGTGATGATCCGGTCCTTGTCTTCCTCAAACTGCTGGCGCTTGAAGGACCCCCCGCGCAGGAAGCCGGTGGTGCCTTGCTTCATGGCCCCGCGCAGGGCGCCGGGGCCCACGCGATCGGCGCCGACGAAGTTGATCGACTTGACCTTGACCTTCTTGCCCTCACGGATGCGAACCACGAGGTCTTCCAGGAAGTCGGTCCCGACGACGACGGAATCGGCGTCCATGGCCACGTTGTAGTAGCCCTTCTCGTAATACAGGTCCTTCAGGGGCTGAAGATCCCGGCGGATGGCGGCGGGATTGGCGAATTTGCCCACCCCGACGGGGAAGGCTTCGCGCAGGTCCTTGTCCTTGACGTGGTCGTTTCCCTGGAAGGCGATGCTGCGGATGCGGGGGAATTCATCGAGGTTGATCACCAGCTTGACGCCGTCGGGCTGGTCTTCGCCGTAAACATAGATATGCGCGAACTTCTTGGTATCGAAAAGTTTGCGGATGCCATCGGCCACCAGGTCACGGGACAGCGGCTTACCGATCTCCAGGCCGGACCAGGCAACGACCTGCCTCTGCCCCACGGTGCGGGCGCCGATCACCTCGATGGAGCGGATGACGGGCGTAGCCGCTTCCTGGGCCTGGGCGGAAATGGCCGCCAAGATGAGGGCCAACAGCAGCCAGATACGTTTGGTCTGCATGCCGGGACAAGTCTCCCAGTTGGGGATGAGTCGGTCGGTGGACCGGAGCAAGCTACACTACCGCTTGCGGACGGGCAACGGCCATCCGGCCCAAAAAGAAATCCGGGCCGGAGCCCGGGGACCAGGTCGGTGGATCTCAACCGATACCGCAGGGGAAAGTTCCCGTAGCGATATCCGGATGGCAAAAATAGCCAAAGCACGCCCTTTTGAAAAGCGCGGAATTGCGGAGGGCCGGCGCACAAAAAAGCGGACCGGCCGCAGCCGGTCCGCCGGAACGATCCAAGGCTCGCCCCCATTACCCCGCGGGGGTCTTGATCCCGGTCTGGGGCTCGCACTTGAAAGTCAGCTTGCCCCCTTCGAAGTCGATGACCAGCTGACTGTTGCTGGTGATCTGCCCCCGCAGCAACTTTTCACTCATCGGATCCTCCACGTACTTCTGGATCGCCCGCCGCAGGGGCCGGGCACCGAGCTGCGGGTCAAAACCCACTCCGCACAGGAAGTCCTTGCAGGCGGCGGTGAAGTCGAAGTTGATCTCCAGGTTCTGCAACCGATCGCTCACATCGTTCAGCAGGATGTCGACGATGCGCGTGATGTCAGCCCGGCTGAGGCTGTTGAAGGTGATGATCTCGTCGATGCGGTTGAGGAACTCGGGGCTGAAGGTCTTGCGCAAGTCCGACTCGATGTTGCCCTGGGCCCGCTGCTGCTTGTGGGCGACCTCGTCCGAGCCGAACCCGACTCCCCGGACCTCATGCGTCCGGCGGCTGCCCACGTTGCTGGTCATGATCAGGACCGCATTGCGGAAGTCGACGGTCCGGCCGAAGCTGTCGGTCAGCTGGCCGTCGTCCAGAACCTGCAGCAGGATGTTGTAGACGTCCGGGTGGGCCTTCTCGATCTCGTCCAGGAGGATGACCGAATAGGGTTTGCGCCGGACCTTCTCCGTCAACATGCCACCCTCGTCGTAACCCACGTATCCCGGAGGGGCGCCCACCAGGCGGCTGACCGAGTGCTTCTCCATGTATTCGGACATGTCCACGCGGATCAGCGAAGCCTGGTCACCGAACAGGAATTCCGTCAGGCGCCGTGCCACCTCGGTCTTGCCCACCCCGCTGGGGCCCAGGAAGATGAACGATCCGATGGGACGGCGGGGGTCGCGCAGGCCCGCACGGTTGCGGCGAATGCATTTGGAGACTGCTGACAGCGCCGCATCCTGACCGATGACCCACCGGCCCAGCTCCTCCTCCATGCGCAGCAGCTTGTCCGTTTCCTCCTCCTCGACCTCCGACACGGGAATACCCGTGATGTCCGCGATAACCTCGCAGATCAGCACCGGAGTAACCGATGACTGGGGCTCGGCGATTCCGCCGGTCAGGTCGGATCTGAGATCGTGGAGCTTCTGCTTCAGCTCCTTCTCCTCATCGCGGAACGCAGCGGCCTTTTCGAACTCCTGAGCCTGGATGGCCGCCTCCTTCTCCCCGATGACCTCCTCGATGCGCTGCTCCAGTTCCTGGAGGTCGGGCGGCACCACGGTCATGCTGAGTCGGGCGCGGCTGCCGGCCTCGTCGATGATGTCGATGGCCTTGTCCGGCAGGGCGCGGCCGGAGATATAGCGGTTGGAAAGGTAAACGGCCGCCCGGATCGCCTCGTCGGTGTAGACCACCTTGTGGTGCTGCTCGTATTTGTCCTTGAGCCCGAACAGGATCTCCACGGTCTCCGGTTCGCTGGGCGGGTTGACCATCACGGGCTGGAAACGCCGTTCCAGGGCCCCGTCCTTCTCGATGTACTTGCGGTACTCGTCCATCGTGGTCGCACCGACGCATTGGATCTCACCGCGGCTCAGCGCCGGCTTGAGCATGTTGCTGGCGTCGATGGCGCCCTCGGCGCCCCCGGCGCCGACGATGGTGTGCAATTCGTCGATGAAGAGGATCACGTCGGGATTCTCACGAATCTCGGCCATGATCTGCTTGAGCCGCTCCTCGAACTGTCCGCGGTACTTGGTGCCGGCCACGACGCTGGCCAGGTCGAGGGTGAAGATCTCCTTGCCCCGCAACAACCCGGGCACATCGCCCTCGACGATCCGGGTGGCGAAACCCTCCACGATGGCGGTCTTGCCGACACCCGGTTCACCGATGAGCACCGGATTGTTCTTCTTGCGGCGGCTGAGAATCTGGATGCACCGGTCGATTTCCCGGGCGCGTCCGATGGTGGGGTCGAGCTTTCCGTCCCGGGCCATCTCGGTCATGTTGCGACCGAACTGTTCCAGGATGGAGCCTTCCTTCTTGGCTGCCTTCTTGCGCCCGCCGAGACTCAGCCGGGCTCGGCCGTCGCCCCCGCCCAGGGCCTTCATGACCTCGCGCTTGACGCCCTCGTGATCGACGCCGAGTTCTCCGAGGACCCGCGCGGCGACTCCCTCGCCCTCGCGGATCAGCGCCAACAGCAGATGCTCGGTGCCCACGTAGTTGTGGTTGTGCAGGCGGGCCTCGTCGATGGAAAGTTCCAGGACCTTCTTGGCGCGGGGAGTGAACGGGATCTCCCCGATGCTCACCGGTCCCATGGGCGCGGTGACGGAGTCCTCGACCGCCTTCTGCAGGCGCTCGAAATCCACGTTCATCTTGCGCAGGACGTTGGCGGCAACGCCCTCTCCCTCATGGATGATCCCGAGCAGGAGGTGCTCGGTTCCGATGTAGTCATGCTGCAGACGTCCGGCCTCGTCCCTGGCCAAAAAAAGGACCTTGCGCACACGCTGGGTGAATCGGTCATTCATGAATTTTCGCCTCCGATGGCTGTTGGCGGCCGGGAATCCCTTCCGGCGTCGCAGAAAGCGGGGTGCAATCCCTGCCCTCAGGCAAGAAATATACTGGAACCACCAAATCAGCGCTACCACACTTCGCGGCGGCTGGGAAAGGCGCGATATCCGGCGATTGGCTCCACCCGGTTACTCATCGACCGAATTGCCATAGGCTTGAGGAACGGACCCGGTGAAAAGGGGCCCGCGATCAGGGACCGGGAACCGACAGGATCTCCCGGAACAGCGCGGCTCGGGCCGCCATCAGTTCCTTTCCCTGCAGATTCTCGGGACAGGACAGGGACAAATGCCCACCCTGTTGGAAGACGAGCAGGCGGTTCAGGTCCTCCAAGCGGACATCCGGTAGGATGCCCAAACCGTGGCCAAGACGCAGATTCGACAGAAGGTCGAAGCCCTCCTGGAGGGTCATCAAGCGGGCATGACGGCAAGTGGCCAAAGAGCGATGGGCGAGATCCTCCATGGCCACAGGATCGCCATCGTAGAGTTGATCCCGCGCCGTCCGTTCGTGATGGATGATCTTGCCGACATGCAGGGCATAATCCTCCACAGCCTCATCTTCGCTCCGTCCCAGGGTCACCAGGTTGGAAATCAGGAACAGGCAACCCCGCACCGAACCCGAGCGTCCGGCCAGGCCGCGCACGGCGAACTGGAGTTGGCGCAAGGCGTTCACGATGCGTCCGATCTCCCCGGCCATGACCAGTCCGGGCAGGTGCAGCAGGCTGGTCAGCCGCAAGCCGGTGCCCACCCGCGTGGGGCATGCAGTGAGGTAGCCGATCTCTTCGCTGAACGCGAATTCCAGGCGCCCATCCAGGACGCTCTCCAGTTCCAGGGCCGCGGCAACTGCCCCCGGCGCTGCGAAACCGCCGCGCCAGGCCTTGATCCGCAAATGGTCTTCCTCGTTGACCACCACCGCACGGCCCAGGGCGGGTTCCAGGATCAGCCCCGCACCCAGGGGTTGATGGGCGACAGCCAGGGTGATCAGGCCTTTCTCCTGCAGGCAGCAGCGGAGCGGTAGCGACACCTCTTCCAGCTTCAGCCAGTTGCCGGTGGCCAGTTCGGCGTTTCCCTCGAGCCCGCGGACAACTTCCCCCAGGATCGTGCGCCGCTCCACTTCCGAAGCCCGGTCCGGGAAAGGGAAGGCCCACAAACTGCGGGCCAGGGCGGCTTCGGTGAGCAGGACGACATCAGGGTCGAACGCACCCGGGGCCTGCCAGGGAAGAGCCGTCCTGAGCCACTGCGGTCGATCATCCGCCATGATCGTCCTCCTGATCGGGCCGAACCTGGAGAATCCGCAACTGGTCCCTCAACCGGGCGGCTTCCTCGAATTTTTCGCCTGCGATCGCCTTTTCCAGGGCGACCCGCAGGCGCGACACCTCGACCAGGCGCATGCTGCCGCCGGACCGGGATCCCGGAGCGCGTCCCATGTGCGTGGCATGGCGGTGAAAGGCCGCCAGCAGGGGCTGCAGGCGAAGGCGAAACGCGTTGTAACACCGCGCGCACCCGAGTTTCCCCGTGTCCTGGAAATCCGCCCAGCTTGTCCCGCAATGCGAACAGGAGACCGCAGGATCGGGCCCGGCCGCCTCGGCGGCGGACGACCCCAGGAACCTCAGCATGGAATCGAAGGCGTCCCCGGGTACCTCGTCCGCCGGGGGCACATCATCCTTGGCAAAGGATCCCGAGGCGATCGCATCCAGTCGCCGCCATTGCTCAGCATCGGCGCACTCGGAGCACAGCCAAAGGTCCCGGTTGGCCTTGCCGTCCATTTCCACCAGATGGACGGTGGCTTCCCGGTTGCTGCAGTGCTGGCATTTCATGGATGCTCCTTTGCCTCAGGTACCGAGGATCAGGTTCCCCTTTTCCAACACGTAATGCCGGTCTGCCCGACCGGCCAGTTCGGGATCGTGGGTCACGATCACCAGGCTCGTGCCCTCCCGTTCCTTGAGTTCGAAGAGAAGGTCGCTCAGCTGGTTGCTGATCCGTCCGTCCAGGTTCCCGAACGGTTCATCCGCCAAGACGATCCGCGGCCGGTTCATGAAGGCCCGCGCCACGGCGACCCGCTGTTGCTCGCCGCCGGAGAGTTCGCCGGGCAGATGATCGCTGCGGTGGGCGATGCCCATGCGCTCCAGGAATCCCCGGGCGCGGGCATGGTCATCCGCGGTCACCGCGCGGTGCGCCCGCACGGGGATCAGCAGGTTCTCGAAGGTGGTGAAATCCGGGAGCAGGAAATGGAACTGAAATATGAAGCCCACGACGTCCGCCCGCCACCGGGTCAAGGCCCGGGGGCTGCCGAAATCCAGGTATTCCCCGTCAAAGGCGATCTGGCCGGCGGAGGGATGGTCCAGCCCGCCGAGGATGTTCAACAGGGTGCTCTTGCCGGCCCCGCTGGACCCGGTGATGGCCACGGCCTCGCCTGCGCCCAGATCCAGTCCGCAGCCGCTGAGCACCCTGACGGTACTCCCGTGCCGCGGGAAACTCTTGTGGATGTCCGATGCGCTCAGCAATGCGGTCATGCGGCGGTCCTCCGTGGGCCCGGCACCCGATCAGGTGTAGCGGATGATCTCCATGGGCTCCAGATTCGACGCTTCCCAGCTGGGCCAGACACCGGCGAGCAGGGAGATGGCCAGGCCCACCGCGGCGACGCTGACGAAGTCCCCCCACTGCAGCAGCACCGGAACGGTGTCCACGAAATACACGTCACCCGGCAGTTTGAAGCCGAAGGTGTGCAGGGCCCAGATGCCGGCAAGGCCCAGGCAGGACCCGCCGAACACGCCCAGGGATCCGAGCCAGAACCCGTCCAGCAGGAAGATGCCCATGATCCGCGAGCGCGGGGCGCCCATGGCGAGCAGGATGCCGATCTCCCGGCGCCGTTCACCAACCATCATGGTCAGGATGCCGATGATGTTGAAGCCGGCGATCAGCACGATCATGCCCAACAGCAGGAACATGATGACCTTCTCCTGCTTGATCCAGTGGAACAGGTTCTGATTCAGGGTCATCCAGGCCGTGGCGTGGAAGCGGGACCCGAGAGCTTCCTCCAACCGCTCGGCCACCTGGTCGGCGCGCATGGGTTGGTCGACCCCCACCCCGACAAGCGTGGCGCCACCCCGGGGATATCCGAAGAAGTTGCGGGCGTCCTGGAGATCCAGGTAGACGAAACGGCTGTCGAAATCATACATCCCGGTGCTGAAGAAGCCCGCGACCACGAACTTCCGGTTGACGGCGGCGATGTCGTCCAGATCCAGCTCGCCGTTCACGGAGGTCAGGATGAGGGTGTCGCCGATCTGGGTGAACAGGTTGTTGGCCATTTCACTGCCGATGATCACCCGGGGTGTCTCTCCCCCGCCCAATCCCGCCAGCAGGACCGGGTCGGGCTGGATATGCGCGGACAGCGGCTGGACATCGTCGACCAGCGACGGCTCGACGCCCCAGGCGATTCCGGCCTGCGGGCGCAGCGGCCCGATCCTGCGCGCGGAGGTCACCAGGATCTCCTGGCGGATGTAGGGAGCCACGCCGGTGACGCCGGAGACCTGCCCCATTTTATCCATGACCCCGCCCAGGTCGGTAAATCCCTCGGGCGCGATGTTGATCACGGTGATCATGGGCATGTTCTCGATGAACGAGCGGCGCATCTCGGTGTGAAAACCGTTCATGATGGCCAGGGTGATGTTCAGGACCATCACCCCGATGGCGATGCCGATCACCGCGGTCATGCCGCCACGCCCGAGGAACCGGCTGTGCCGCCGACTGCGCAGATAGCGACCGGCGATGTAGGCGGCGAATTGCATATCAGCCGGGGCTCCCTGGGGCGTCTTCCGGTCGCATGTGGGGAAACAGCAGCACGTCGCGGATATTGTTGGTATCCACCAGCAGCATCACCAGACGGTCGATGCCCAGGCCCAGGCCTCCGGTGGGAGGCATGCCCGATTCCATGGTCTGCAGGAAGTCCTCGTCGATGGGCTGCGCCTCGTCGTCTCCCGCGTCGATCAGCGCCTTTTGGGCCTCGAAGCGCCGGCGCTGCTCGCGCGGATCGTTCAGTTCGCTGAAGCTGTTGACCAGCTCGAATCCGGCGACGAAGAGCTCGAAGCGTTCGACCAGCCCCGCGGTCTCGCGGTGGTCCTTGGCCAAAGGCGACAGCTCCTTGGGGTGGTCCATGACGAACGTGGGCTGGGTGAGTTCGGGTTCGACCAGCAGGCTGAACAGTTCATCGAGAATCTTGTCGCGGCCCATCCCCTTCTTGAGTTCCACGCCGTGCTTTTTCGCCAGGGAGGCGAGATCATCCGAGGAAAGGTCCATCAGGTCGCGGCCGGTCTTTTCCGCCAGGGCGTCCATGAAGCGCACGCGACCGAACGGTTGGTTGAAGTCCAGTTCCACCTCGCCGAAGTTCACCTTGCCCTCCTGGCCGAAGCGTCGCGCCAGGCGGCGGAGCAACCGTTCGGTCAGGTCCATCATGTCGTGGTAATCCCAGTAGGCCGCGTAGCACTCGAGCATGGTGAACTCGGGATTATGGGTCCGGTCCATGCCCTCGTTGCGGAAATCCTTGGCGATCTCGTAAACCCGTTCCAGACCGCCGACGATGAGCCGTTTGAGGTACAGCTCGTCGGCGATGCGCATGTACAGCGTCATGTCCAGCGCGTTGTGGTGGGTCATGAAGGGGCGCGCCGTGGCCCCGCCGTAGAGGGGTTGCAGCACGGGTGTTTCGACCTCCAGGAATTCCTCCTCGTCGAGAAATGCCCGGATGTCGCTGATGATGGCGCTGCGCGTGCGAAACCGCGCGCGGCTTTCCAGATTCATGGCCAGGTCCAGATGCCGGCGGCGGCTCTTGTTCTCCAGGCTCATGTCGTGGTACTTCTCCGGCAGCGGCCGGATGGCCTTGGCCAGGAAGGTGAAATCCCCCACGGCGATGGTCAGCTCATCGGTGCGCGTCCGGAACAGGGTCCCCTCCACTCCGATCCAGTCTCCGATGTCGATGAGCTTCTGGATCCGGCGGAAGCGGTCCTCTCCCAGGTCGTCCTTGCGGAAGTAGGCCTGGATGATGCCGTCCTGGTCGCAGATCGGCACGAACAGGGTCTTGCCCGTGCCGCGCTTGGCCAGAATGCGGCCGGAATATTTCACGACCGCTTCCCGGGCGACCAGGTCCGCCTCGGCGGCGCGAACCTGTGTACTCGTGTGGGTCCGCGCGTAGCCATAGGGATACAGGGGAACCTCGGCGCCCAACTGTTCCATCTTTTCCAGGCGGGCGGCGATCAACGGGTGCAGGGAATCGGCCGCGTCGTCCAGATTCCGGTCTCCGGGATTTTCCGGTGCAGTGGTCAAGATCACTTCTCCAGGTTGAGGTCAGGGTCCGGTTTGCTGTTTGGTCTTGGCTCCCAGCCAGCGCAGATATGCGTCGATGAATCCGTCCAGATCGCCGTCCAGAACCCCGGTGGAGTTTCCGGTTTCGAACTCCGTCCGGTGGTCCTTCACCTTGGTGTAGGGCTGCAGCACGTAGGAACGGATCTGGCTGCCCCAGGCATTCTCCATCTTCTCGGCCTCGATGGCGTCGCGTTCCTTCTGCCGCTGCAGGATGATCAACTGGTAGAGTTTGGCCCGCAGCATGGTCATGGCGCTCTCGCGGTTGCGATGCTGGCTGCGCTCGCTCTGACAGGACACGACCGTCCCGGTGGGCTCGTGGGTGATCCGCACGGCGCTGTCCGTCTTGTTCACGTGCTGTCCGCCCGCCCCCTGGGCCCGGAAGGTGTCGATGCGCAGGTCGGCGGTGTTGATCTCCACTTCCACATCGTCATCCACCAGGGGATAGACGTATACCGAGGCGAAACTCGTGTGCCGTCGGCTTTGGGTGTCGAAGGGCGAGATCCTGACCAGGCGGTGCACACCCGTCTCGCTCTTCAGGTAACCGTAAGCGAAGGAGTGGTCGATTTCCAGCACCGCGGTCTTGATCCCCGCCTCGTCCCCGGGCTGAATTTCGAGGGTCTTGAACTTCATTCCGCTGCGCTCGAAGTAGCGCGTGTACATGCGCATGAGCATCTGCGCCCAGTCGGCGCTCTCGGTGCCGCCGGCGCCGGGATGGATCTCCATCACCGCTCCACGCCCGTCGTCCACGTCGCTGAGCAGAAACTGGAAATCCAGCTTCTCCACAGCCTCTTCCAGGGCGACAAGCCCCTCACGGACCTCGGCCGCGGATTCCTCATCGTCCTCGGCTATCGCCATCTCGGCCAGCAACTCCAGGTCTTCGGCCATGGCCGAGGCGCGGTCCAGGGGATCGATCCACTGCTTGAGGGAACGGACCTGGCGGACCACCCGGTTCGCCTCCTCCTGGTCATTCCAGAACTCGGGATCCGCCTGACTGGCCTCGCAGGCGGCCAGCTTCTTCACCAGGCTGGAATAGTCAAAGACCCTCCTTGAGGGAGGCGATGGTCTGCCGGGCCGCTTCGATCCTATCGCGGGCTTCCTTCACGATCATCCTGCTTTCTGATCCGGGTCAAACCGGGGCGACGGGGGTGGGTCCCCGGTCCCCAGGCGATCCAGTATGGAGAGGACGGCCGCCTCCAACTCGGAAGGACTGCCGTCATTGACTATCACGAGGTCTGCCCGGTTCCAGGCGGAGAACAGGGAGGCCTGGGCGGCCACCCTCGCAGCGGCCGCATCCTCCCCCATGCCGCTCCTGTCCTGCAGGCGCTGCAGGCGGACTTCCCTCTCCGCGGTCACCGTGACCACCAGATCCACCGTGTGGCGGATGGGCAACAGAAAATACACAGCCGCTTCCAGCACGGCAAGGACGCCGGGGTCGGCCTGGGCCAGTTCCTCCAGCCGCGCATCGATGAGCGCGGCAAGCGGCGGATGGGTAAGACGATTCAGGGTAGCAAGAGCGCGGTCATCCGCAAAGACCAGGTCTCCCAGTTTCCCGCGGTCGATGCGGCCGTTCGCGAGGATACCCGCACCGAACTCACCCGCCAACGCCTCTCGCACCGGGGTTTGTTCCAGGACCTCGTGCCCCAGGCGATCGGCGTCCACCAGGGTCCCGCCCCGGGCAACCAGCAAGCCGGCCAAGGTGGATTTGCCCCCGCAGACCGGCCCGGTGACGGCGACGGTTTTCATCCGTGGGCCTCCGCCCAATTGGCTCCCGTGTGCATATCCACCACCAGGGGAACGTCCAGCGCCAGGGCCTCTTCCATACCCGACCGCACGAGCTTCCGCACCGCTTCCAGGTCGTCGCGGGCAACCTCTAGGACCAATTCGTCATGCACCTGCAACAGGAGCATGGCCCGCAGAGCGGACGCGTCCAGTTCCGCGTGGATCCGGATCATGGCTAGCTTGATCAGGTCGGCGGCGGTGCCCTGGATGGGGGTATTAACGGCCACCCGCTCCTGGAAAGCCCGGACCTGGTTGTTCTGCGAGGTGATTTCCGGCAGCAGGCGCTTGCGACCGAGCATGGTGGCGACCCACCCCTGCTGGCGGGCCATCTCCCGCGTTTCCTCGATAAACTCCTTCACACCCGGGTAGGTGGCGAAGTAGCTGGCGATGAATTCGCCGGCTTCGGCAACCTTGACGCCGATCTGCCGGGCGAGGGCGCGCGAGCCCATGCCGTAGATGACCCCGAAGTTGATCGCCTTGGCCCGGCTGCGCATCTCGCCGTCCACCTCGTCCTCCGCCACCCCGGCAATGAGAGCCGCGGTGCGCCGGTGGATGTCGGCGCCGTCCCGGAAGGCCTGGACCAGGTGCGCGTCCCCGGACAGATGAGCCAGCAGGCGCAGTTCCACCTGGGAATAGTCCGCCGACAAAAAGACGTTGTCGGGGCTGCGGGTGACGAAGGCCCGCCGGATGCGCCGGCCGAGCTCGGTACGAATGGGAATGTTCTGCAGGTTGGGGTCCGAACTCGACAGGCGTCCAGTGGCCGCCACGGCCTGGTTGTAGGAGGTGTGGATCAGGCCGGTCTTGGGATTGGCGAGATCCGGCAGGGTGTCCACGTAGGTGTTCTGGAGTTTGGCCACCGTCCGGTACTCGAGGATCAGCCCCGGCAGCGGATGGCTCTCCGAAAGCTTGGTCAGCACCCCCACGTCGGTGCTCCAACCGGTGGCGGTCTTCTTGACGGGTTTGAGGCCCAGGCGATCGAAAAGGATCTCGGCCAGTTGCTTGGGACTCTGGATGTTGAACTCACCGCCGGCCAGTTCGTGGATGCGACCGGTCAGGTCAGCCAGGACCCGCGTGAATTCCTCGTTCAATTCGGCCAGGAATTCCCGGTCGAGCATGATCCCGTGGCGCTCCATGTCCAGCAGCACGTGGGATACCGGCATCTCGAGGGAGGTGAAAAGGTCCTCCATGCCCGACTCGGCCAGCGCCGGTTCGAGGACGCGATACAGCTGCAGGGTGAAGTCCGCATCCTCGGCGGCGTAGAGCGCCAGGCGGTCCGGATCCACCCCCAAGATGTCCTGGCTGCGGTCCCCGGCGGCGAACAACTCCTTGTAGGGCATCATGCGATGGTCGAGATGCTCCCCGACCAGGTCATCCAGGCCGTGGCTGCGCCGCCCGGGATCCAGCACGTAGGAAGCCAGCATGGTGTCGAAGCTGGGGCCGCCCAGTTCCAGGCCGTGCCGTCCCAGGATCCAACGGTCGAACTTGAGGTTCTGCCCCACTTTCAGGCAGGAACCGGCCAACCAGGGCCCCAGCCGAGGGGCAACTTCCGGAAGTTGATTCACTTCCCGGCCCAGGGGGAACAGGGTGTCCGCGGCGGCTTGCTGGGGTGACTGCTCCCGCCACAGGACAGGGACGTAGGCCGGCGGGGCCGCCTCGCCGTCCATGCCGGTGCCGGCCAGGCTGACGCCCACCAGTCGCGCCACATCGCGGCGCAGGCCGTCGGTTTCGGTATCCACAGCCAGGGCCGCCTCGGGATCCAGCGCTTCGAACCAGGCGTCGATTTCCCGGGGCTCCTGGAGGCGCACGTACCGGCTCTCCCGAAGACGCTGCGCCCAGGTGGTCTCCTCGGTCGGGGGATTCTTGCCGGGAAGATCCTCGACCGCCGGATCCTCGGGTTCCTCCGCGGTTGCAGCGGCGGTGGACATCCCTCGCTCGGAGAGCAACCCGTTGGCGGCCGACCGCAGTTGCCGCAACCCGAGTTCCCCCAGCAGGGAGTGGAGCTCCGGCGCCGCGGGCAGCACGACCCTCAGGTCATCCAGATCCACCGGCAGGTCAAGGTCCTGGCGGATCACGAACAGGTCGCGGGAGAGCATGATCTGATCCCGGTTTTCGGACAGCACGCGTTTCAGGCGTGGCGTCAGGTTCGAGTCCTGAAGTTCGGCAAAGAGTCCCGACAGGGAGCCGAACTGTTGGATCAGATTCAGGGCGGTCTTATCCCCCACACCCGGCGCACCGGGGATGTTGTCGGCCTTGTCCCCGGACAGGGCGAAGACATCGATGAGGTCGTCGGGTTCCAGCTTGTATGTCCGGCGCACATCCTCAAGCTGGACGCACGTCACCTCTTCGCCGCGACGGCCGGGTTTCAGCAGTCCCACCTGGGGCGCGACGAGCTGCAGGAAATCCTTGTCCCCGGAATACAACCAAACCTGCAGCCCCTCGGCGGCGGCCCGCTTGGACATGGTCCCCAGTACGTCGTCGGCCTCCACATCCGCGGCCTCCAGAATCGGCAGGCCCCAAGCCTCCAGCAATTCGCGCAGACGGGGCAACTGCTCCCTGATCTCCTCGGGCATGGGTTTGCGGTTGGCCTTGTATTGCGGGTACAACCGGTGCCGAAAGTTCTTTCCCGGCAGGTCGAACACGACGGCGAAATACCGGGGATCGTAATCCGCGATCAGACGGACCAGGGCGTTGAGGAAGCCGAAGGCGATGGAAGTGGATTCGCCGGACGGGCCGGTCAAGGGACGCCTGGCAAAGGCGTAGTGGGACCGATAGACCAGTGCCGAACCGTCGACAAGTATCAGAGACACGGGAAACCTTTCAACAGGGAGCGAATCAACCGACGTAAAGGCCATGGGCGGCGATGTAGGCCGCCACTGCCGCAGGCACCAGATCCGCCACACCCTCATGTCCGGCCAGCATAGCACGAACCCGGCGGGATGACACGGGAGCCCCGAAACCCTCGGCCACCCGGACCGAGCGTGGATGCACCCCCCCGGCGTGGAGCTGCCGCAGCGCGTCCGCTTCGGTCAGGTCGTCCCCGCGCGGGAACACGTACAGGTCGGCCAGGGCCAGCAGACGGTCCACCTTGCGCCAGCGGGGCAGTCCGGACAGGTTGTCCTGGCCCAGCACCAGCAGGAGCTTTTCCTCCGGGTGGTCCGCGGCCATCTCTTCCAGGGTCGTGACGCTATAGGAAGGTCCTGGCCGGGAAAGCTCCCGCGTGTCGATCACCACTTCGGTCCGGGAGGCGAAAGCCAGTTCCAGCATGGCCAGCCGATGCTCGGGGCCCGCCGCATGACCTTCCTTGAAGGGTGAGTGGGCCGCCGGCACGAGAACGACCTCGGCCGCCGCTCCGTCCGCCAGCAGCCGGTCGACCATGGCCACGTGACCCAGGTGGGCCGGATCGAAGGAACCACCGAAGACGGCGCGGGTCATGATTCCGGGGTATCGGTCTCGACCGGATCGGACCGCAATTCAGTCTTGATCTTCCTGGCGTAGGGGCTGTCAGGGTACTTTTCGCGGAGTTGGACAAGGAACCTGTCGCCCTCCCCCTGTTGCCCCAACTTGAACGCAGTCTGAGCACGCTCCCACAAGACCTTGTCAAGCTGGGAGCTTCGTTTTTCTTCGGCCAGCAGGTTGTCGAGGGTCGCGGCAACCGCCTTGTAGCGATGCAATTGCCGGTAGACGTCGATCTCCCTGAGACGCTTGCGCACCACGATGTCGGAAATCTCCACCAGGGATTGTTCGGCCTCGGTCCGGAAGGGCGACTCGGGATAGCGGTCCAGGAAGTCCAGGAATTGCCTGCGTGCGGAGTAGGCCCCGGATATGTCCCTCTGAACCTTGCCGACCTCGAAGAGGTAGGCCTGCCCTTCGCGGAACATCGCCTCGGAAACCAGGTCGCTGGTGGGATAGTCCTTGCGCAGGATCTGGAATTCCACCGCGGCGAGGGGATACTCCTTCATGGCCAGATAGGTCGTGCCTTTGCGGAACTGGGCTTCCGCCGCCAGGCTGTCGGTGGGGTTGCGGCGGACAAAGGACTCGTAGGCCGCCACGGCCTCGAAATTCTTCCCGTGGTCGACGAAGAATTCGGCCCGGTCGAAACTGCCGGGGGGGTAGGGATTACCGGTGCCGCAACCGCCTGCCAGGACCAAGGCCAGGGTGGCCGCAAGGCCCAGGGCAAGCAGAAAGCCGGCGGAGCGGTTCGGGCGCATCGTCATGCCAAGGGCCTCCACGGAAAATCAGTTGGACGTGTTGGCGAAATAGACCGCCACCAGGCCGGCGAGGGTCCCCAGGACCACCACTTCCTCCAGGCGGTCGTGCCAGTTGCCGTTGACGGGTTCAGCCGTCGTGAACTCGTACAGGGGCGAGTCCACATGCGAATAGTCGTCGGCCGGAAAACGATCGGCCATCTGAAGCCGGAGCTGATCGTCCATCAGGATCCTGCCGCCGGAAGATTCGGTAATGGTGCACAACACCGTCACTCCGATCTCCCGCGCGATCCAGCTGCGCCAGATGCCGAGGGTGCGGCCCACTTGCGGGTAGGCCAACTCGACGCCGACGACCCGGAAATACCATTGGACATCGACGGCGGGGTCCCCGGTGGAATCGGCCCCGGCCAGAAACACGTCATGGTCCCGGTCGCGCAGGACTCCATGCGCGGCGGCCTCGAAAAGTTCCGTCCCCGCTTCCGCATCGCCGGGTACCAGCAGAATCCTGTGGTGCTGGGGACCGAGGGTCTGGGCGCATTGTTCGGCCAGGTCCTCCATCATGCTGCGGGTGAGCCAAAGGTTGGACGGTACCGAATCGCCCTGGGCAGCGGCAGCTTCAACCGCCACCGGCGCAACGAGGGCCAGGACCAGCAATGCATTGCCGAGGATTCTTCCGGACGTGTGAACGGACATCATGGTTTCCTTCGACCTTTCTCGGCGGTCCCGCCGGGGCTGTTCCGTTGATTCGTGGTCGGGACCGGCAGGCCCCAGACATCGGTTGCGGTAACGGCCGCAAATTCCACATCCACGAAAGCCCCGGGTTCCAGACCGGCCCCGGGCAACAAAACGACTCCATCCACATCGTAGCCGAAATGGTAACTCCGGCCCACGGCAAGGGCGGAGGCATCCCCGGCAAAATCGACCTCGGGCCCCGGCAGAACATCACCGTCGCCGGCAAGTTCCGCCAGCACGGTGTCGAGGCCTTCGTCCAGGATCATGTCCGCCGGAATGATCCGATCGATCAGGACCTCGTGGCGTTGGCCCAGTCGTCGCTGCATCCTCCGCAGGGCGATCTCCTCCTGCAGATCCTGGATCAGGGCTTCGCGATCGAGGATCACTTCATCCGGGACCCGATCCGGCAAGGCGAACGAAGCGGTGCCCGGCTCGGGAGAATAACGGTAGGTGCCCAGGTGGTCAAACTCCACCTCGGCCAGGAAGTCCGCCAACAGGCTGACGTCCTCATCCTCCTCGCCCGGGAAACCGAGCAGGGCCGTGGAGCGCAGAACAAGCTCGGGCCGCTCCCGGCGCAGGCGGGCGAAGAAATCCGGAGACGAACGCTCCGCACCGGGCCGGCGCATGGCTTTCAGAAGCCGCGGGGACGCGTGCTGGACCGGGAGGTCCAGGTAGGGGACGACCTTCGGCACATCCAGCAGGCGCAGCAGATCGTCCGCTGCCACCACGCCTGAGTAGAGATAGAACAGACGGATCCGCCGCAACCCGTCGACGCCGTCGAGGGCACGGACCAGGTCTCCCAGGGCCTCGCCGGAATCGCGACCGTAGTCGCTGGTGTTCTGCGAGACCAGTTGGACCTCCGCCACTCCCCGCTCGACCAGGGAGGCCACTTCGGCCCGGATTTCGCTCACCGGCCGGCTGCGCTGGCGGCCGCGGATCAGGGGAATGCGGCAGAAGGAGCAGGAAAAATTGCATCCCTCCCCGATCTTCACGAAGGCTACATGCGCGGGAGTCAGCAGAGGTCGCTCGACGATCCCGGTATAAGGGGCGGTCATGGGGTCCCCCACCAGGGGTCCGGCCAGCGGGAATGCGGATGTGTCGCCGGGAGAGGCGGCCTCGGCCCCTGCGTCCAGACACGCGGCCACCACCTCGTCGAAACGCCCGACCCCCGCCACCACGTCCACACCCGGAAACATCTCGCGGATCGTGTCCCCATGTTCCTGTGACCAGCATCCGCAAACGACCAGGGTCCGCCCGCCCTTGGTCGCCACCAGTTCCTCCACCGCCTCCAGGCTGTCCCGGCGCGCCGCCTCGATGAATCCGCAGGTGTTGAGGATCCAGATGTCCGCGTCCTGAGGGTCGCTTACAGACTCAACTCCACGACCGACGAAACGCCCCAGCAAGGCTTCGGAGTCGACCAGGTTCTTGTCGCAACCGAGGGTGGCGCACCATACGCGAGGCATCAGGCTCGCCCTTCTTCCTCGATGTCCAGGTCCTCGGGTTTGATCAGCACGTCCCGCGCCTTGCTGCCGGTGAAGGGCCCCACCACCCCTGCTTCTTCGAGCATATCCATCAGGCGCCCGGCACGGGTGTAGCCGATGCGCAGCCTGCGTTGCAGCAAGGAGGTGGAACCGCTCTGATGCAGGACCACGATCTTTTTCGCGTCCTCGAACAGGTCATCCTGGCCGGTCACCATGCCACCGCCCGCCGGATTTTCCTGCAGGCTGATTTCTTCGGTAAGGTTGTCGTAGTTGCGCCAGTGGGCTGCGATGGCCTCGCATTCGTCCACGTCGATGAAGGAGCCGTGAACGCGCACGGGCAGGGCGCGGCCCGGCTGCAGGTAGAGCATGTCTCCGTGCCCCAGCAGCTGTTCGGCTCCGTTCATGTCCAGGATGGTGCGCGAATCGTTCTTCTGGATCACGCGGAAGGCGATGCGGCAGGGGATGTTGGCCTTGATCACACCGGTCAGCACGTCGACGCTCGGGCGCTGGGTTGCCAGGATGAGATGGATCCCCACGGCTCGTGCCTTCTGCGCCAGACGCGTGATGGGGCCCTCCATCTCCCCACCCATCTGCAACATGAGATCGGCCAACTCGTCCACGATGGCCAGGTAGTAGGGCATGACCTCGGTGACGGGTTCCCCGTCCTTGTCGGTGATCTCCCCGGCCTCGACCTTGGTGTTGTACTGGATGATGTTCCGCACCGACCATTTCGCCAGGTTGCGGTAGCGGTATTCCATCTGCGCCACCAGCCACTGCAGGGCCTTGAGGGATTCGCGCGGATCGGTCACCACCGGCAACAGCAGGTGGGGGATCCCGTTGTAGACGTTCATCTCCAGCATCTTGGGATCGATCAGCAACATGCGCAGTCTTGACGGATCATTGCGCAACAGCAGGTTGCAGATCAAGGAATTGAGGCAGACCGACTTGCCGCTGCCGGTCGAGCCGGCCACCAGCAGGTGGGGCAGTGAGGCCAGATCCACGCTCACCGGCCTGCCCACCACGTTTTTCCCCAGGACGACGGACAGGGGCGGAGCTGCGCTCTGGTCGGTCTTTTCCAGCACCTCGCGCAGGCGCACCATACGGGGCTTGGCGTTGGGGATTTCGATGCCGACGGCCGCCTTGCCCGGGATGGGCGCCTCCATGCGGATCGAGCGGGCGCGCATGGCCAGGGCAAGGTCGTCGGCCCGCTGGACGATCTGGTTGACCCGGATTCCGGAACCCGGCTGGTACTCGAAGGTCGTCACCACCGGTCCGGGGCGTACGTCCTTGACTTCGCCTTCGACGCCGAAGGAATGGAGGGTGGATTCCAAAAGGTCCGCAGCTGCGTCCAGCTCCAGGCGAGAGGGGGGTTGCATGTCCGGCCCCGCGGGCGTGAGCAGTTCCACTCCAGGCAGCCTGACCTTGCCCCGGGGACGCTTCAGCGGTGGCTGGACCACCCGGGCGTCACGGGCGGGTTCGGCCGCAAAGTAGTCGTCCGTCTCGGCGCTGCCGGCGGCTCCGGCAAGGACCTCCGCCGGGGCGGCGTCGACCTGGGGTTTGGGGACCGGTTTCGGCTCGCGTTGCGCATTTGCCGGCACCGGTTCCAGATGGACCTGGCGCAGGGCCTGCGCTTCCTCGACGGCCTGGATTTCCGCATCCCGTCGAGCGGGGCGCTTCTCGGCCATGGAACGGGCGGCGCGGCCGGGAGCCCGGATCACCGTCGACAGAACCGAGCCCAAGGCCCGAAAAGGCCAGAGGACCACGGCTGCCACGGCACCCATGGCCTCCAGCCAGCGGTCCCAGAGCGAGGCGAGAAAAGCGGGCACCCAGCCCAGGCGGCTGCGCATCAGGACACCCACGACGACCAGCAGGATGACGGTCAGGAAAATCCTGGCTCCCCAGAGCCCGAACAGGGCGTGGAAACCGCGGCTGAGGTAATACCCCGCCAGTCCGCCGAAGCGGGCGCCGGCGGAGCCGGAGAACATGCCCTCGGGCTGGGCAATCCAGGCGGCCGAGGCCAGCCACAGGGGCAAAAGGCGCAACAAAAGGGGTTTCAGGAATTCTGGGCGACGGACCAGCAAGCCGATGCCGGCCGCCAGCACCAGAGCGGGCAGAACCCAGACCCAGAGCCCCCCGAATACGGCCGATAGAGTCACCGTCAACAAGGACCCCACCGGGCCACCCGGGTTGCCGGGGTCCATCAGAGTGAGCCGGTCTCCCCCACCCGTCAGCGCCGTCCACCACGGGGCGCCGCCGCCGCTGATGGACAAGCCCAGGTAGAGCCCCACGGCCACCAGCAGGATGCCGCTGAGCCAGGGAGATTCGAACCAGCGTCCCCGGGAAGTTGAACTAGCCTTCTTCGATTTTCGCCCTGACACGCAAACCCTCCTGCAATTGGGTCAATTCCTCGTCCAGGAAGCGTGTCGTCGCCTTGCCGGCCAGGAAGACCGGATTGTCCAGCACCTCAATATGAAAGGGGGTACTGGTGGGCAGACCTTCAAAAACGCATTCGGCCAGCGCTCTTCGCATCCGTGCGATTGCTTCCTCGCGATCCTCGCCATAGGTGATGATCTTGGCCAACAGTGAATCGTAATGGGGCGGTACCAGGTAATCGGAATACACGTGGGTATCCACGCGGACACCAGGCCCCCCCGGCGCGTGGTAATAGAAGACCCGGCCCGGACAGGGCATGAAGTCGCGTTCGGGGTTCTCGGCGTTGATCCGGCACTCGATGGCGTGGCCCCTGACGACCACGTCCTTCTGGGCGAAGGTAAAGGTCTCCCCTGCGGCGACCCGGATCATCCACTTCATCAGGTCGTAGCCGGTGACCAGTTCGGAAACGGGATGTTCGACCTGGATCCGCGTATTCATCTCCATGAAGTAGAAGGAGCCGTCCTCGTCGAGGAGAAACTCGACGGTGCCGGCGCTGGTGTAGCCCACGCGTTGCGCCAACCTCACCGCGGCCTCGCCCATGCGCTGGCGCAGGTCCTCATTCACCGCGGGTGAAGGAGCCTCCTCGATGAGTTTCTGGTGGCGCCGTTGGATGGAGCAATCGCGCTCACCGAAGTGGCGGACGGCGCCGGAAGCATCGCCCATCAACTGCACTTCCACGTGCCGCGGGTTGACCAGGAACTTTTCCAGGTACACGCTGTCGTGGCCGAAGGCCGCCCCCGCCTCGGTGCGCGCCGCAACGTAGTTCCTGCGCAGCTCCTCCTCGTCCCAGGCCACGCGCATGCCCTTGCCCCCGCCGCCGGCGGTGGCCTTGATGATCACCGGATAGCCGAATTCCCTCGCCGCCAGGACGGCGTCCTCAACCGAGGCCACCAGACCCGTGCCCGGCACGACGGGAACCCCGGCCGCCACGGCCATGGTCCTGGCGGTGGCCTTGTCCCCCATCTGGCGGATGACCTCGGCCGCGGGCCCGATCCAGGTAAATCCGCTTTCGGTGACGATCTCTGCGAATTCGGGATTCTCAGCCAGGAAACCGTAGCCCGGATGGATGGCGTCGGCGCCGGTGATCTCGGCGGCGGCGATGATGTTGGGAATCCGCAGATAACTCTCGGCACTGGTGGTCTTGCCCACGCAAACGGACTCGTCGGCATACTTGACGTGCTGGCAACTCACATCGGCCGCAGAGTGGATGGCCACGCTCTGCACGCCCAACTCACGACACGCGCGCATGATGCGCAGGGCGATCTCGCCCCGGTTGGCGATGAGAATCTTTTTGAACATGAACTGACTTTCCGGTGTCGGACACCTGGTTTGCGGTTCCCGAAGGGGCATGCATCCGTGCGCCCTGGGGTCGGGAACCGGTCCAACGGCATATTGTCATCCCGTGGGGGTGTGATGGCAAGAGAAAATGGCCCCGGGCGGGGCCATTTCAGGGGAATCGGGCTGAATCAGGGATTTCAGATCCGCTGGATTTCCACCTTCTCCTCCGCTTCCTCTTCCGGCTTATCTTCAAACCGGTTCCAGGTGTTGTCCGACGACCCCTGAATGCCCTTGATGCGGAGCAGGAATTCGTGGGGATTGCTGCTCGCCTTTGTCGCCACGTCCAGGGTGACCTTGCCCTCCTTGTAAAGCTGCATCAGGGACTGGTCGAAGGTCTGCATCTGGTAGGATACGAACCCTTCCTGGATGGCCTGGCGTACCATGACGGTCTTTTCGGCATCCCGGATATATTCCCGAATGGTACTGGTGGTCACCAGGATCTCGCAGGCCGGGTGACGCTGCAGTCCGCTGGAGTCGGCCACCAGGCGCTGGGAAATCACGGACTGCAGGGTGCTGGCCAGCAGGTAGCGGATCTCCTGGTGCTGGTGCGGAGGGAAGAAGGAAATGATCCGGCTGACGGTCTGGGTGGCATCGATGGTGTGCATGGTGCTCAACACCAGATGCCCCGTGTCGGCAGCGGTCAGCGCGATCTTCATGGACTCCTCGTCCCGGATCTCACCGATGAGGATGACGTCCGGATCCTGCCTGAGAACATGCTTCAACGCGTCGGAATAACTGGTTGTATCGCAACCGATTTCACGCTGACTGACAATGGATTTATTGTCCCGATGGAGGAACTCGATGGGGTCCTCGATGGTGATCACGTGCCGAGCCGTTTCCTGGTTGATGATATTCACCATGGATGCCAGGGTGGTCGACTTTCCACTACCGACGGTGCCGGTGACCAGGATCAGCCCCCGCTGGCGCAAGGCCAGCTCCTTGATGACCGGGGGCAGCCCCAGGTCGTCCGGACCCTTGATCTCGACCGGCACATGCCGAAACACCATGGCGATGGTGCCGCGCTGCACGTAGAAATTGGCCCGAAATCGGGCCACGCCGGGCACGCCGAAGGCGAAATCGATTTCCCGCGTCTGCTCGAAGGCTTCCCGCTGGCCGGCGGTCAGGACCTGTTGCGAGACCGCTACCATATCCTGCACCGTCGGTGCGGGGTGTTCGGCCTGGACCAGACTTCCGTTGATGCGCAGGACCGGAGGTGTGGCGACCTTGAGGTGCAGATCGCTGGCACCGCGCTCGATCATCTCGGTCAGAATGCGTTTGATATCCATGGACGGCCTTCTCCTCTGCGCCAGGACAGACGGTTGACGGGATACTCCTGCCCCGTTTTCGGCAGCAGACCGCCAAGCTTGAATGGGAATCGCAACCGATGAGTGGAATGGATCAAAAAGGGGACGGACCTTGCGGCCCGCCCCCGGGAATGCTCAGCGGAACAGGGAAGGATCAGTCGGGGTCGACGAGGAAGAGAATTCCCTCGGCCTCGACGGGCTGACCGTTCTCGACCAGGATCTCCTGGATCACGCCCCCGAATTCGGCCTCGATCTCGTTCATGACCTTCATGGCCTCCACGATGCAGAGGGTCTGACCGGGCCGCACCTTGTCCCCGATCTTGACGAAGGCGTCGGCATCGGGGGCCGGAGACTTGTAGTAGGTGCCCACGATGGGCGAGCGGATCTCCCGCCACTTGGCCCGAGCAGGGTCAGCGTGAACCGGCTCGGGCGCGGCAGCTGCCTGCGGACCGACTGCAGGCGCCGGCGCCGGCGCCGTGGCCACGGGCCCGAGAGGGGCATGACCGGATTTCTGGATCCGTATGGTGGTGTCCTTATGGGAAACTTCGAGTTCCTCGATACCGCTGTCCTCGACCAGCTTCACCAGCTCCCGGACCTGCCCGATATCCATGCGTTCCCGGCCTTCTGCGCCATTCGCCATGTCAAACCCTCCCCAGGTACTTTCCGGTGCGCGAATCGATCTTCAGGACTTCGCCTTCCTCGATGAACAGGGGAACCTGAACAACCAGGCCGGTCTCCATGGTCGCCGGCTTCGAGCCGCCCTGGGCCGTGTCGCCACGCACCCCGGGATCGCTCTGCTTGACGGCCAGTTCCACGGTCAGGGGCGGTTCCACCGAAAGCGGCTTTCCTTCCAGCATCAGAATGCTGCACAGGTCGCTTTCCTTGATATACAGGGGAATATCCCCCAGGCTGTCCTTGTGCAGTTGAATCTGCTCGTAGGTCTCCATGTTCATGAAGACGTAGAATTCCCCGTCGGGATAGAGGTACTGGTAGGGTCGCTTTTCGAGACGGACCTCATCGACCTTCTCACCGGCCCGGAAGGTGTGCTCGACAACCTTGCCGTTCTCGATGTTCTTCAACTTGGTGCGGACGAACGCCCCGCCCTTGCCGGGCTTGACGTGTTGGAACTCCGCGATGGCCCAGATCCCGTCCTTGTGCCGGATCGTAAATCCAGTCCTGAAATTGCTTGTATCGGCCACGGAACAACTCCTTGAATGTCATCTTTGCCGGCCCTGAGCCGCTTCCGATCGCGGCCAAACCGGCCCATTGATAACATGCCGACCGCCGCCTGGCAATGAATCAGTTGTCGGCCAACAATTCGGCCATGCCCGCCAGAGCCAGGCGATATCCCGGGATGCCCAGCCCGAACACCCCGGCGGTCACGACATCCCGGATCATATTCCTCCGCCGAAACGGTTCGCGAGCATCGGGATTGGTCAGGTGCAATTCGATCACGGGAATCGAAAGTGCCGACAGAGCATCCCGGACCGCCACGGAGGTGTGGGTATAGGCGGCGGCGTTGATGATCAATCCGGAACTGTCGACACCGGCCCGGCCGATCAAACCCACCAGATCTCCCTCGCCGTCGGTCTGGGCAAACACAAGATCCAGTCCCAGCCCGCTTGCCCAGTCGTTGCAAAGGGTTTCCAGTTCGGACCAGGTCACCGTTCCGTAGACGTCCGGCTCCCGCGATCCCAGTAGCCCGAGATTGGGCCCGCCGAGCATTGTCACCCGTTTGGCCTTCATCCCTGATCCCGGCCGCGACGCAGGTTGTTGACCCAGGACTGGAACATCTGTTTCTCCTCGGCACGGCGCTCGGCGGCTTCCCGGCGCACCCGCTCCAGTTGCGAAGTCAGGGCCCCGGCACCGAGGGGAGGTTTCCCCGGCTCGGCATCGGGTCCTTCGGTAGCGAGCGGAGCCCCCTGCAGGGGAGCGGACAATCCCTGCTCGATCTCCCGAATCCGGTCCCGGACCTCCAGCCGGTCCGGATCGGCAGCCGACATCTCCTGCAGCACGGCCAGGGCCTTGTCGCGATACCCCTGGGCCAGATAGATCTCCACCAGGGTCAAGGTGGGCAAGGGACGGTAGCCGGCGCCGGAGTGCAAACCACCTCCCCCGGGCCGATTCGCGGCCTCGGTGCGGGCGTTGCGCAACCTCTCCTCCCAGTGGCTGTTCTGGGGGTCGAGTTCGGACAACCGCTGGAAATACCGGCTCGCCTCATCCCAACGCAGGGCGGCCGCAGCGCGCTCCGCCAGCTCGATCAGCGCCAGCTTGTTGCCCGGGTCATCGCCCAGCAGCCTCAACAGGTGGCTGCGCGCCTCGAGGTCGCGGCCGCGCTGGAACAGGAGGCGTCCCAATTGCAGCAGGGCGCCATGGTAGGCATTTCCCCCTGCCACCTTGTCCTCGAGGACCTTCAGCGCCTCTTCGCTGCGGTCGGCGGCCAGCAGCAGGTCGGCCAGGCGGAGAAACGCGGCGCCGGACTCTTTCGCCCGCATTCGCGTCTCCCAGCGTTCGACGGCTGCTTGACTCTCCGGCACTCCGGCTCCTCCTAATCCCGTTGCTTGAGGTGTTCGCCGACCTCGGCCATGTGCAGCCACAGACCTGTATATACGGCCGGCGGCAACAGCTCAGCCACCACACCCAGCATCGCTTCGGCAGAGTCGGCGTTCTCTTCGGCGTCCTGCAGCGACAGGACGCACCGGTGGGCCGCGTAGGATGTCGCAGCAGCGCAGCGTATTGCGAAGACCCGGCTCATGGCGCCTTCAGTGCCGGCGGACGCATCCCCCTCGGCAGCGAGGCTGCCCGCACGGCTCGCGAATTCGTAGGCGACTTCACACCGGGACATCATGTCGGCGAAGGTGAACATGACCATCTGATGGCGGGTCCGCCGCGCCTGGTGCATACCGGTGATGACGGTGTTGAGGGCCCGCAGGGAACGCGCGATCAGGTCCGCGCCGACCTCGGGATAATCCCCGTGCAAGGCGTCCATCCGGGCGGCCATCTCCTCATAGTAGGCCCCCTTGGAACGCACGGTCTCCTTCCACCGGTACATGGCGATGATGCTGCGCTGGATCTCGCTGGTGCCCTCGTAGATGGTGGTGATGCGCACGTCCCGGCGTATCTTTTCCACCATGTATTCCCGCGTGTACCCGTAGCCCCCGTGAGCCTGGATCGCCGCGTCGGCGGCCCGGTTGCCGGCCTCGGTGCACCAGTACTTGGAGATGGCGCCCTCGGTACCCATGTCCGCGTTGCCTTCGTCGATGCGCAGGGCGATCGCATCCATGTGGGCGCGCCCCGCCGCCAGATCGATCCAGGGCTCAACCAGCAAGTTGAGGAGGTAGCCCTCCTTCTCCACCAGGGGGCCGCCGAACTGGATGCGTGACTTGCCGTACGCGAGAGCACGGTCAATGGCGGCCTGTCCCGCACCGAGGCCGAAGGCCCCGACCATCAGGCGCGTATAGCCGAACACGGCGTTGGCCTGTTTCAACCCCTGCCCCTCGACCAACCCGAGCAGGTTCTCCTGCGGCACTTCCACGTCCTCGAGCAGAACCCCGGTGGTGTTGGAGGAGCGGATACCGTGCTTGTCTTCGTGGCGCCCGACCGCCAGGCCCGGCGTACCGCGCTCGACCACGAAGAAGCCCGGGCCGTCCGGCGTCTTGGCGAGGATGGTGTAGATGTCGGCGATTCCGCCGTTGGTGATGAACTGCTTGGCGCCGTTGATCCGGTAGCCGGTGACGTTCCCCTCCGCGTCCGAGATGCGGACGGCCGTGGTCTGGATGGACGCGACATTGCTGCCCGCCTCCGGCTCGGTCACGCCGTAGGCGACGATGGCTTCGCCGGTGGCGATGCGCGACAACCATTTCTGCTTCTGGTCGGGGGTCCCGCCAACCAGAATGGGATCGGTGCCCAGCAGGATGGCCAGGAAGGTGGTCGCCAGTCCGAGGTCGACGCCCGCCATGACCTCGCTGACCCGGCAGATATCCCTGGCTCCGCCGCCCAGACCGCCGTATTCCTCCGGCAGAAAAATCAGATGCAGCCCCACATCGGGGGAAAGAAGGTGCCGGACCAGGTCCTCGGGACACTCGTCGTTCTGGTCGAGATCCAGGATCCTCGAGTCGGGCAGCTCACGCCCCACGACCTGCTGCAGGGTCTGGATCACCATATCGCACATTTCCCGGGACAGTCCGGCCGGAGCACTCATAAGGCAGCCTCGCTTTCAACCGCGACGGCGGTCGCGGGGATGAAATCAGGACACGTGGATGGTTCCGGATCCGACCAGAACACACTGTCCACCGACCTTGATGGAAACGGCCCGGCCACCACGGACCGCGGCCTCGACGATGATGCGGCTGGGGCGGCCCATTTCCATGCCTTGTTCACTGACGATGCGCACCGGATCCTGGACTTTCACCAACCGATGCTTGATCAGATAGGCAGCCAGGGCGCCCGTTGCGGCGCCGCTGGCGGGATCCTCGGGAATCCCGAAGTGAGGGGCGAACATGCGGCAATGCACGTCCACGTCGGCACCCTCGGTCTCGCAAGTGAAGACGAACAGGTCGCCGAAACCGAGATCCCGGGCAATGGCATCGGCATACTTGCGCCGCAGGGAGATGCGGGCCATGGCGTCCAAGGAGGCCACGGGAACCACGTGGATGGGCAACCCCGTCGAGACGACCTCGCAGGGAAGTCCCGTGATGGCGATGTCGTCCTCATCCAGCCCCAAGGTCTGGGCGACCTTGTCGCGATGGAAGTACTGCCCCATGAATTCCGGGTGGTCCTGGATCACGCCGTAGGTATAAGCCCCGTCCTCAAAGGCGGTGTCGACCTGGTACCGGCCGGCTTCGAGTTCCCAGACGAAGGAGGACCGGACCGATTCTCCGGGCCGACGCCCCAGATGATCGAGAGCGAAGGTCGCCCCGAGCACGGAATGACCGCCGAAGGGAATTTCCACCGACGGTGTGAAGACACGCAACCTGGCCCGCTGGGGTTGGGTCGCCCTCATGATGAAGGCTGTCTCACCCGCGCCCAGTTCCTGAGCCACCTTTTGCATCAGACCGTCGGGAAGGTCGTCCCCATCGGGAAACAGATAAAGGCGACTACCGCCGAAGGGACGGGACGTGAAGACGTCGATCAGCAGGTAGGACAGATCCATATGACGACGCGGCTCCCAGGATAGGCCGCGGGCAAAAAAGCCCAAAGGCCCGTGGCTAGGGGAAATCAGGGGGTTAATTTATCACACGGGATGGGCCCGACCAAGTCCTTTAGCAAGCCGGACGCCCGGCGTCCCGGCTTGCAAGTCAGGGTCAATAAGCCCCCTTGCGTTCAATGACCGCCGGAAGAGTGCGCAACAGGATCAGGATATCGGTCCGCACACTCCGACTGCGCACGTAGGTCCGGTCCAGGTCCATCCACTCGGAAAAATCCAGATGGCTGCGACCCGAAACCTGCCACAGGCACGTCAATCCCGGTTTGACCAACAGCCGCAGGGCATCCTGCGGTGCGTACTCCCTCACTTCAATGGGAATCTGGGGACGTGGCCCGATGAAAGCCATATCTCCGCGCAAGACGTTGAATAGCTGGGGAAATTCGTCAAGACTGCTGCGCCGAAGGAACCGGCCGACTCCGGTCACCCGGGGATCGTCCTTGATCTTGAAGGCAGCCCCTTTGGCCTCGTTGAGGTGCTCCAGTTCATTCTTCCGGGATTCGGCGTCCACGGCCATGCTGCGGAACTTGAAGCAATCGAAGAGCCGCCCGCGCAGGCCGACCCTTCTTTGGCGGAAGAAGATCGGGCCCGGGGTTTCCAGCTTGATCAGGGCGACAATGAAGGGAAACAACGGGAGGAGGAGCAACAGCCCGGCCAAGGAGGCGCAAATGTCGACGAGACGCTTGAGCAGACGGTAACCCAGCTTGTCCCGAAAAGCATAGTCCCCTGCAACATCGGCAATGAACGCCGTGTATTCCTGCTCACTACCGTAAAAATTACTTTGCTTCATGGGAACCTGCACCGCGCCGTTGCCAATGGAAGACCTGAACACCGGCGGCGGAGAACTCCCGCACGAGATTCCCCTGCAGGGACAATTGCTCGGGCAGGTAGCCGTGCGGATCGAAATCCCAGTGGCGTGACCATACGAGCCAGGCTCCGTCCGCCCCGGTCAGGTTCGCGGACATATACTGGCGGGCCGCTTCAGGCCCGTCAAGCAGGTCACAACCGTAGGACCCGATGACCGGAATTCCATCCTCGAAATAATACTCCAATACCGACGTGACCACCGGAGCCACGACAGGCTGCGCGCCCAGTCCCCGGCTTTGCAGATAACCGGCTGCGGCCCTGATGTCTTCGCGAGCAAAGCGGGGATTCCAGAAGTATCCACCCAGGGACCACAGGGAGATGCCCACCAGAAGAACCCCCCATACGGGACGGACCCGGCGGGGCAGGCGCAGAAGCCCCGCTCCCAGCATGACCAGAAACCACGGCAGAACCGCCGCCAGGTAACGGGGATTCCAGGGCTTGATGTTTTTCCCCGCAAGCACCGCCAGCAAGAGAACCGGCAGAGCACTCCAGACCAGAAGCATCCACCGCTTCGGCAGGACCCAGGTGAGTGAGCGCAACAGGGGAACACCGACCGCCAAGCCCACCAGGCCCAGGACGGGAAACCAGGAGGCAAGCACCGCGGATCCCGACATCAGGTGCAGGTCGGTCAGGGAAGGGCCGCAACTGAACCCGCACGCGAAGCTGAAGACGGTGTAGGGGATCGCCAACCAGGTGAAGGTCGAGGCGCCGCGCAGAGCCTGGCCCGTTTCGGTGCCCGGGAGGAGGCGATCAACGGCCCAGACACCCGAAGCCCTCAACAACCACGGAAGAATCAACAGCAGTCCCAGCACCATGGCGAACAGCCAAGGCCCATGGGGCCGACCCCCTCGCGAGAGCGGCAGCGAGACCCAGGTCACACCCAATGCCAGCCAGAAAAACAAGGCCGACAGGTTGGCCGCCATGGCCAGGCCGCCGCACAGCGCCAGGACCAGGGCGTGGCCCCATCCCCCCTTGCCGGCCCCCAGATCCTGGACCAGCCAACCCGCCAGGACGACGAACAGCATCAACAAGGCATAGCCCCGGATCTCTTGGCTGTACCAGACATGGAAGGGATTGACGGCAAGCAGGAGGGCGGCCAGCAACCCCAGGCGGCGCCCGCCCATGCGGGATGCGCAGAGGCCCAGGGCCGGTACCGTCAGGATGCCCGCCACGGCAGAGGGAAGTCTCATCCAGAAAGCGCCCGGGTGCAGGCGCACAATCGGCCACAGTATGGCCTGGTCCAAGGGTCCCTGGATGGCGTCACGGATCTGGGGCCAGAACTCCAAGCCGACGCCCGGCCTGACCTGGCGCCAGGTCATGATCTCGTCCACCCACAGGGACTGGCCGTCGAGACGATACAAGCGGATCGCCGCCCCCAGTATGGAAACCCCCAGGAGCAACCAGGCGAATCCCGGCAAGGACTCTCCAGCCTCATCGGACAACCAGTCGCCGGCCGGCACCAGGGAGCGGGGCCTTGCTTCAGGGTTTGTCACCGGTCACCTCGAGTTCCAACGCCCGCAGCGGCGTACCGATGCGGTAGGACTTCAGTTCGACGTCGATGGTGCCGACCGGCACCTTCGTCTTGATCATCACCGGAAGGCGGTTTGCGTCATCGGAAATATAGATCGTCAATTTGCCCTCGTGTTTGAACAATCCTTCGCCCTCGATGGCCGGCTCGACGACGAGGCAGCCGAACTCTCCTGCTTCGGTCTTGACCGTTTCCCGCCCGTGGACGTAGACCTTCAGATCGTAGGACTTTCCCGACGAATGGGCAGGCACGGAATAGACGGCGCCGGGGACGAGGTCGAGGTTGCGCACGTGGTAAAACGCCGACAGGACGTCCTGCACGGAGGAATCCACCTCGACCTGCTTGCCGTCGGCGTAATGGGCCAGGCCCGCATCATGATCGAACACCACTTCCACGGTGCGACGAAAATCCCCTTCCCGCAACCGCTTGGAGAAATAGATCGAGTACAGGCTGTCCACGGCGATGTACGACATCACCCGGTCGCGCACCTTGTAGAACGAGGAGAAGAAGCGGTTGCTGTTGGTGCGGCTCTCGATGTGGTAGCAACTGCGACCGTTGAAATCGATGACATCGCTGATTTCCAGCGTGGCTTCACCGGCGCTGATGGGCCCGTAGGTGATGTCGAAAACCAGCAACTCACCCGGGCCGTAAACCGTGGGAGCCGGTTCCACCTCAAGGGCGGTTGCGGACGGCTCTGCGGCTGCGATCCCGGCGCTGCAGAACAGCCCCACCAGCAGGAAGGCCCCAAGGTGGCGCATCATAATCCGGTTTGTGTTCACGTGACATCCCTCCTGCGCAAATCCGCATGCGATACCCGTTCCGCATGAACACCCAATACCGCGTGGCGTTCCGGGCCGACGGGCCCGGTAGCCAACCCGGCCAGGACCGCCGTCACCTCCGACACGCGCAAGCCCGGCAGACAGCTGAAAGCCCCGCACTCGTGGAGGTGACAAGGATGACAGGGCGGCTGATGGGCCAGAACGGCGAAGCGGGGATCACGGTCATAGGGAAACCAGATCTCCGGTTCGGTCGGACCGAAAAGTCCGACGGTGGGCACATTCAACCCGACCGCCGCATGCATGATACCTCCGTCGACGCTGACCACGGCGCGCGCGCCGGCGATGACGTCCAGAACCGCTTTCAGCGGCAGAACGGGCAGCACCCCTCCCCGACCGGGTGGAATGGCGACCGCCGGACCGATTGGGCCCGACTTTCCCGACGGTGCGGTCAGCAAGACCATTTTCCCCCCGTCCCGAGCGGCCAGCTCCTCCGCCAGCCCCGACCATCGCCGGGAGGGCCACGCCTTGCTGGACCAGGTTGCACCGGGGGCCAAGACAAGATAGGGACTATCAGGATCGACACCCACTCCCGCAAGAGCCTGTCGCGCCATCTCTCCGGTAGTCCTCGGTCCCAGCTGCGGCAACACACCGGTCGCGGCGAATTGGCGGGTCAACCAGGGCCCGAACTCCAGTCCGGTTTCCTCATGGCGCAACGGACCGAGCCGGCACAGATGGTCCCCCAACCCGCCGGGGGCCGTTTGTTCCCACGCTTCGGCTAGCAGGACATCCTCCCGCGACTTTACCGTATGGGTGTAGAGGGCGCGACGCCAACTGCGGGCACCCCCGATCCGGGCCGGAATACCTGCTGCCCGCAACAGCACGGCACTGCGGGGATTGAAGAACAGGTCCACCGCCAGGTCGTACCCGGTCGAACGCAACTCGCGCACGGTGGCCATAGCTCCGATTCCTGCGCTGGAGTCAGCCCCATGGGACGACCTCGCTGGGGCATCCCGCCCCCGCCGACCGGCAGCCAGGACGTGCAATCGATCCAGCAGGGGATGGTCGGCCAACACCGGCGCCGCCGCACTTTCGCACAGGAATCCCAACTCGACCGCAGGGTCCCCCTGCTTGAGGGCAGTCAGGACGACCGTGGACATGACCACGTCACCCAGATAGCGCAGGCGCGTGACCAGAATTCGCCGCACGGTTTTGCCGTCGAGGACCCATGTCACGACTTGAGCTCCTCATGTCCCAGGACAAACTCCACGGCGGATGCAAGATCGTCCACAACCGGGATGGACAACCGGGGCCAACGCGCCCGGCACACCGGTTCCGAGTCCCGCCCGTAGCCGGTGCGAACCAGGATCGGCGAGATCCCCAGGTTCAAACCGAGCTCGACATCGCTGGTCTTGTCGCCCACGACAAAGGAGCGGGCATCCAGCCCCTCGACCAGTCCGATTTCCGCCAACAACCCCACGGCCGGCTTGCGGCAGGCGCATCCTGCGTCCGGAGCATGAGGGCAGAACATGAACGCATCAAACTCCACACCCTCAGCCGCCAGCAGATGGTCCATCCGTTCCATGACCGACTCGAGGGCACCGGGGCCGAAGAGTCCCCTCCCCAGACCGGACTGGTTGGATACCCCGCACAAGAACCATCCCGCAGCACGGGCCTGTGCCATGGCAGCGGCCGCACCGGGAACCAGTTCCACATCCTCGGGACGGTCAATGTACCCACGGTCCAGGATCACGACGCCGTCCCGATCCACCAGCAGGACCTTCCAGGGAGGGTGCGGCCCCTTCCCTACGGGGGCTTTCCAGACGGTCACGTCGCACGCTCCTTCCCGGGCGGCTGCGTTCGGCTTTCCAGAAGGTCCTCCACCGCGGCAAGGACCCCGTCCGCGGCCAGGGCGTCCAGACAGAACTGCGCCTGGTTGCACTCGGGGCGGAAACAGGGACTGCAGGCAAAACCATCGGGCTTGAGAACACGGGTCCGGTCGCCCAGCGGCGCGGTCCAGTTCGGATCCGAGGACCCGAACAACCCCACCGTGGGCGTACCCATCGCGGCCGCCAGATGCATCAGCCCGCTGTCGTTCCCCACGAATACCCGGGACCGACCCAGCAGATCACAGACCTGGGGCAAGCTGGTCCGCCCCACAAGGTCGACGACCCCCGCGTCCCCGGCCAACTCCCTGCGGACCATAAGCCCGCCCGAAGATTCGCCCAGGTAGGCCGGCCCCTCACCCAGGAGCACGAGCCGCACGCGGTGCCGCTTCACGGTCGTGGCGATAAACTCCAGCACTTTTGCCCGGGGCCACGCCTTGGCTCCACCATAGGTCGCGCCCACCCCCAAGGCCCACACGGGCGGACCCTCATCCCAACCCGGCACGACTTGCCGAGCGCAGCCGGGCAACAGCGGCCCGGTATCCGGTCCCGAGAAATCCGGAACCCGTCCGCGCAGTCGAACCAACAGCGCCCGCCCCAGAGCCACCAACTGATCACTGTAGTGGCCGTGACCGCGGCCGGGGAAATCGAGACCCGCATTCAGGAACAAGCCCCGCCCGTCGGTGCGGTAGCCGAAGCGTTGGGGGATTCCGGCCAACCGGGACACCAGACCCGCCCGCAAGGAGGGCGGGCCAATGACGATTGCGTCAGCCTTCAGTTCGCGGAGTTCACGAGCCAGCCGCCAGACTCCCGCCAATCCTCCATGCCTCCCCGACCGTTCCACCGGAAACACCGCAGCCAGGCGAGGGTCGGCATCGAACAGGGGTGACCAGGCAGGCCGGACGGCCAGGAAAATGCCCGCCCGGACATCCCGGGCGCCGAACCGGGCTCGCGAAAGCAGGGATAGCAGGGGTGTGGTCATGACCACGTCGCCGAGCCAGTTGGGGGCCAGCAGCAGAATTCGCGGTGCCCCGTGTTGCTCGGTGGGTATCATCATGAAGAGCCAGGCAGACCCACCCCATCGCCGCCCACCGGTTGGGAGGGGTTGCTCGTGCGACCTCTGGTCACCTCACTGACCGCCTCCATCAGGGTGGCGATGTCGACCTTTTCCCCCTTGGTCAAGGTCAGGACGCGGGCATTCGACCTTCCCCGGGGTCGCCAGCGAGGTCCGTCGTGAGGGCTAAACAGCCCCACCGCCGGAACACCCAGGGCCACGGCCATGTGAAAGAAGTCCGTATTGCCCGAGATAAAGAGGTTGCACTGGGACAGCAGCAGAACCCGTTCCAGCAAATCGTCGCAGGGTAGTCCCACGGGCACCCGTCCCAGGCGATCGCTGAAGGCCTTGAGACGGGCCTCGTCGTCGGGCACGCCCAGGGGCAGAATGCGGCACACCAACTGGGTGCCAAGCTGCCGCGCGAGAAATTCCAGGTTGTCGAGGGCAAATGCAAAACCGGTCTTACCGGGCCCGGGGTCCACTCCGATGAGCATCTGATCGGGATTGGGCTTGTGGAAATGGATTTGCTGGGCGATGTGGCGCACCCGGTCCAGCGGCAGGGGCCAGCGGAAATCCAGCGGATGAGGATCGAGGCAGAGAAAAGGAGCCAGCCGCAATAATCTGTCCCCGAGGTAACCCTCGGAGTCGGGCTCGTCACCGGGCCGCAGCTCACAATTGATGGCCGGGTAATTCTTGCCGTGCGAGGGCCCCAGGCGTAGCCCAGCCCCCGAAGCCAGCGCGGCGAGTTCGAGCCGCGGATGGGACTCGAAGGACGCGACCACGGCCATGTCGTAACCGCCCTGCCCCAACTTCTTCAACAGGGAGGCGAAGGCGGGACGCCAGGGGCTGAGCTGCCTTTCGTGATACAGGGTACACTGGCGGGCAAGGCCGCTGGGCACCACCAGCGGAGCATGTTCCTCCGGCAGCAGAAAATCGATTTCCAGCTCCGGATGCCGTCGGCGCAGGGCATTCAACAGGGGCGCATGGAAGAGCAGCTCGCTCAAGTCACCCGTATCGATGCACAGCAGTCGCGAGCGGGGTCCCAACGCGTCGGGAACCTGAAAAGTCGTCTCGCTCCCCTTGCGATAGAAGGGGCGCATGAGCGAGGTCAGGATTCCGTGATCACCCAAGTCGGTCCGCCCTTTGTCTTAATCCAGAACGCCGGGGAAGACGGTCTCCCACACCCGGTTCACATTTTTTACGGGCACGAATTCGATGGCGCTGCGGACTTCCTCGGGAACGTCCTCCAGGTCCACGGTATTGGATTCGGGGATGATGATCCTGCGGATGCCCGCGCGATGGGCGGCCAGGACCTTTTCCAGCAGCCCCCCGATGGGCAGCACCGCACCCGTCAGGGTGATTTCACCCGTCATCGCCGTGCGTCGGTCGATGGGCTTTTTGAGCAACAGCGAAAGCAGGACCGAAGCCATGGCGATGCCGGCGCTGGGACCGTCCTTGGGGATGGCCCCGGCAGGCAGATGGATGTGAACGTCCCGCTTGCTGAAGAAATCCTGATACTCCGGCTTGGCCCCGAACCGATGGCGAAGGTAGCTGTAGGCCGCGCTGGCCGATTCCTGCATGACGCTGCCCACCTGGCCGGTGAGGTTCAGGGCCCCGCGCCCACCGGGCAAGGACACTCCTTCGATATAGAGGATCTTGCCGCCGACCTGGGTCCAGGCCAGGCCGGTGACCACCCCGACCACCAATCGCGTGCGGAGGGTGTCCTCACGATAGCTGGGCGGCCCCAGGTATTCTTCCAGGCTGCGCGCGGTGACGCTCTGTTTCTTGCGCCGTCCCTTGGCGACATCGGTGGCGACCTTGCGGCAAACCGAACCGATCTCCCGCTCCAGGTTCCGCACCCCGGCCTCACGGGTATGGTTCTCGATGATGGACATCAGACCCGCGTCGGTGAATCGGATGTACGTGCCCGACAGCCCGTTGGCGTCAACCTGGCGCGGGACCAGGTAGCGCTTGGCGATCTGCAGTTTTTCCAGATTGGTGTATCCCGCCAGCTGGATGATCTCCATGCGATCCAGCAGGGGTCGCGGGATGGTGTCGAGCATGTTGGCGGTGGTGATGAACATTACCGACGAGAGATCGAAGGGCAGAGTGAGGTAATGGTCGGTGAAGGACGAGTTCTGTTCGGGATCCAGAACCTCCAGCAGCGCGCTGGCCGGATCACCGCGGAAGTCCTGCCCCAGCTTGTCGATCTCGTCCAACATGAAGACGGGATTGTTGGTCCCGCAATCCTTCATGCCGGCAATGATGCGGCCGGGCATGGCGCCCACATAGGTTCGCCGATGGCCGCGGATTTCCGCCTCGTCCCGCATCCCGCCCAGGGAGAAACGGAAAAACTTCCGTCCCACGGCGTCGGCGATGCTGCGCCCCAGACTGGTCTTGCCCACGCCGGGCGGCCCCACCAGGCAGAGGATCGGCCCCCGGTGGTCCCTCTTCAGCTTGCGCACGGCCAGGTACTCGATGATCCGTTCCTTGACGTCTTCCAGGCCGTAGTGGTCCCGGTTCAGGACCTCCTCGGCCCGCTTGAGATTCAGCTTGTCGTCACTGGAGACGGACCACGGCAGGTCCAGAATCCAGTCCAGGAAGGTTTTGCTGACGGTGTACTCGCTGGCACCGGGAGACATGCGGGACAGGCGGTCGAATTCCCTCTCCGCAGCCGCCTGAACATTTTTCGGCAGGTCGGCCTCGGCAATGCGGGCCTGGAGTTCATCCAGTTCCACCGAGCCCTCGTCGGCTTCTCCCAATTCCCGCTGGATGGCCTTGAGCTGCTGGCGCAGATAGTATTCCCGCTGATCCTTGTCGATGGACTTGCGGACCCGGGTCTGGAGCTTCTGCCCCAATTCCAGCACATCCAGCTCCCGCAGGACGATCTTGGACAGCATCTGCAGTCGCTTGCGGGGAGCCGGTTCCTCGAGGATCTGCTGCTTTTCCGCCACCTCGATGTCCAGGTTGGTGGCCACCAGATCGGCGAGACGACCGGGGTCGTCGATATTCATCACCACGACCTTGAGTTCCTCGGACAAGGACTCGTTGGCATCGATGATCTTCATGAAGTTGTTGGCCACGCCGCGCATGTACGCAAGGGTCCGCGAATCGTCCTGCACGTCCTCGCCGATCAACTCGACGCGGGCTTTCATGTAGGGTTCGCTGGTCACGAATTCCGTGATCCGGCACCGGGCCACCCCCTGCCCCAGCAACCGCATGCTCCCGTCGGGGAAACGCAGCATCTTCTGGATCCGCACCGCAGTGCCCACCCGGTAGATCAGATCCTGATCCCGGATGTCCTCGTCCTCGGTGTCGTCATCCGGCAGGTCCTGTTGCGTAAACGCACCCAGGATCTTGTCCCCGGCAAGGCAGTCGTCGGCCAGGCGCACCAGGTTGGCGTCGCTAAGCACCAGCGGCACCATCATGGACGGGAAAATGACCGCCTCGCTGATGGGCAGGATGGGCATTTCAGCCGGCAGGGTGATCTCCCCCGCAGATGAGGCATCCAGGGTCTCGCTGGAGATGTCGGACATGAAATGCAGCTCCTTCCACGTGGTGTCCGGCTCGGCGGGGACGTCGTGCGCCCCGCCCTGCCCGGGTCAAGGGTCGACGTCGATCTGCCGGGATCCCGACGGAGTCGTGTCGCCCTTGACGAAAGTAATATACAGGAAGCCGTTTCGATACCGGGCAACGGCGGATGTGGGATCAACGCCCGGTATCAGGGGAACCCTGCGGGCGAAAGGGCCCACGCTGATTTCCATTTCATGGAAGTGCTTCTTCCCCGGAGGGGAGATGTCCTGCCGGATTCCCTTGACGACCAGATTGTTGGCATCGGCCTGCACTTCGATCCGGGCGGGATCGAGACCGGCCAATTCGATCTGCACCACGAAGGCGTCCTCGGTTTCGTAGGCGTCGGCCGGCGGTCGCCAGCACATTTCCGACTCCCCCGGCAAGATTCCGCCGCGCCGGGAGTAGGAAGTCACCAGGATTTCGAAAATTTCCTCGAGGTCACCCATGCGGTCGGGCTTGCTCATATCCCATCCACCTGTCCGGGGAACACGTCGGTTCAGGAATCATTGACGGACATTATGCTAACGGCGCCCGGCGGGGCCGTCAACAAGTCCCATGGATCAGGTCCCATGAATCCTTCCGCAGACCCGGGCAGGTCAGAAGCGGCGCAAAACGCCGACCACGACGCCCTGGACCCTCACCCGGTCCTCGGGGAACTCCATGACCTGGAAATCGGGATTGGCCGGTTGCAGACGAATAACCGCTCCGTCCCGGTAGTACTGCTTGACGGTCACCGAATCTCCGTCGACCAGGGCGATCACGGTCTCACCGTTGCGTGCGACCTCGCGGGCTTCCACCACGACGGTGTCTCCGTCTCGGATCTGTTCTTCGATCATGGAATCCCCGCGCACCCGCAGGGCGTAGGTCCGACCCTTGCCGAGCCATTCCTCCGGCAAGGCAATTTCCTCGCGGTCCTCAAGGGCCTCGATGGGATAGCCCGCGGCCACGGTGCCGAGGATCGGCACCATGACGACCGCAACCGGTTTCGCATCGAGGTCAATGATTTCCAGGTCACGACTGGCGTTCGGGCGGTCGCGCCGCAGGTAGCCCTTGGAGACGAGTTGCCCCACATGTTTGTGAACGGTCGCCACGGACGACAGGTCGAATCGGGCACCGATTTCCTGAAGGGTCGGCGCATAGCCCTGCTCCCGGGAATAATCCTTGATGTAGTCCAGGATTTCCGCCTGACGGGGAGTCAACCCCATATCGCTCTCCACTCGCCTGACCGCATCACGCAACGCAGTCGCCTGCAAGTTCAACCGAAGCCGATCTTCGGCCTTTCCTTGCCCATAATCTCCCCGGCTCAAGCGAAAGTCCAGCGAAAAAAACGCGAAGGAAAAGGAAAAACATCCGGCTGGCCGAAGCCGGGCTCCCCTGTCCCTCCTCAACAATGTGGTAGAATGCAGCCATCATGCTGCGGCCCCGCTCCCTGTCCCCTCAGCCTTCGGGGCCGCCCATCGCCGAGCCGTGAGAGGACCAATACCGTGACGCCTTGCCTCTTCTGCGAAATCTGTGCAGGTAACATTCCCTCAGCCGAGGTATTCAGCGACGACCAGGTCCTGGCTTTCCGGGACATCGACCCGCAGGCCCCCACCCACATCCTGGTCATCCCCCGTCGGCACATCGCCAGCTTGGCGGAACTGGCTCCTGCGGACACCGAACTCCTGGGCCACCTTCTGATGACGGCCACCGGGATCGCCGAGGGCGAGGGGCTGGCCGGCGCCGGGTACCGGGTGGTCGTCAATTGCGGCCGGCATGGCGGCCAGGCGGTCGACCACCTCCATGTGCATGTCCTCGGCGGACGCCAGATGGCCTGGCCTCCGGGTTGAGCACCCAGCTTCCTCCCAAAGAATAAAGTTGTGCCTCGTAAATTGTGTCTACGAGTTACGCCTCACCTTTTCGCCGCGTTTTCAGCTAGGAGCCTGCGCCGTAGAACTCCAGGAAGAGTTGTTGTAAAGTACGGGGATGAGCACTTCATTCCGTCCGTACCAGCCCGACCAGCCGTTCCTTCTGCCGCCTGATCCTCGTGATTGGTTGGCCG
>Ga0210044_10000440_pt1 | contig 62811 bp, 55 predicted proteins | sample CryGey13umfilter_2_FD_183959 | JGI IMG/M metagenome (GOLD analysis project Ga0210044, IMG submission 183959) | Groundwater microbial communities from aquifer in Utah, USA - Crystal Geyser 4/9/14 3 um filter (SPAdes) (version 2) | ecosystem: Environmental > Aquatic > Deep subsurface >...
TAAGAATAGTAGAATATTTTAATCCTTTGACTTGCTGACCTCTCATATCAATATCGCCATTTACTGTTAAGCCACCTAAGGTTAAAGAACCTTCTTTTAATTGGGCAGTTGGACCAGTATTTAAAACTTCAAAGGTGTCAGTGGGAGGATTTTCTGAAGGTGAAAACCATTGGGCATAACTAACAGAAATTAAAATGCCAAGAAAAAAAGCAGCAAAAATCAAAGTGATGTTCAAAATCTTAAATTTTAGTTCTTCTTTCTTCATATTATTTTGAACTCGTGGCAGTGGTTGTATTCTTTGGGGTCATTGATTCTAAAATTTGTTCAATTTGCTCCGGCGACATATGAGAAAAACCAGGTTTTGGCTGTTCGATTTTTTTAGTCTCAACTTTTGATTTAAACTTCTCTAATTGATGTGATAAATAAAAATAAACTCCTAAAACAAGAGCACAAATAAAAAGAGTTAAAAAACAAAGAGCAACTAAAAATTTTTTATTTTTTAAAAACTTCATTTTGTTTTTTTAATCACTTGGTCAATCAATCCGTATTCTTTTGCCTCTTCGGCAGAAAGATAAAAATCCCTGTCAGTATCTTTCTCTACTTTTTCCAGCGGCTGACCGGTATGAAAAACTAAAATTTTATTGAGTTTTTCTTTTATTTTAGTAATTTGTTTAGACATAATTTCAATCTCAACTGCTTGACCAGTGACGCCGCCGGCTACTTGATGAAGTAAAATTTCTGAATTAGGCAAAGCGAAACGTTTTCCTTTAGTGCCAGCGGCTAAAAGAGTTGCCCCCATTGAAGCAGCCATTCCAACACAAATTGTGGAAATGTCCGGTTTCACATATTGCATTGTGTCATAAATTGCCAAACCAGCTGTTACTGACCCGCCGGGAGAATTAATATAAAGTTTAATATCGCGATTGGGGTCCTTAGCGGCTAAAAATAAAATTTGAGCAATAACTAAATTAGCTAAATCGTCGCTAATTGGTCCGCTTAAAAATACAATCCTTTCTTCCAAAAGCCGGGAGAAAATATCATAAACTCTTTCTCCTTTGTAAGATTTTTCAATTATACTTGGAATAAGAGGCATGGTAAATTAGGTAAAGAATGATTCTAAAAGTTGGAAAACTTTTTCGTTATAAATTACACTTCTATAATATTCTTTAAAACGCTCTAAATCAAGTTCTTTTATTTTTTCTTTCGGTAAACTCTTTATCGTTTTATTTATTTCGTTTTTTATTTCTTCTTCATTAACCTTAATGTTTTCTTTCTTGCCAATTTCTCGCAATATTAAAAAATTTTTAACCATTTTCTTAGCGAGCTCCGAAAAGGAATTTTTTAAGTCCTCTTCTGTTTTCTGAATTTGAGATAAATACTTATCATAAGGAATTTTAATTTCCGAAGAAATTTTTTGTTTTAAATCTTCAAGTAATTCATTTTTTTGTGATTCAACCAGAATTCCGGGAATTTCAAAATTGGTCTCTTTAGCTATCTTTTCTAAGATTTCATTTCTTTTCCGTTGAGTTTCGGCTATATTCTTTTCCATTTTTATCCCTTTTTTTATACTTTCTTTAAGAGTGGCTAAATTGTTGAAATTTCCTATACTCTTAGCAAATTCATCATTCAGTTCAGGCAATTCCATTTTAAAATTTGATTTTAATTTTACCTTGAAATTAAATTTTTCAATTGGAAATTCTTTCTCTTCGCCAGCTTTCATTCCTTCAAGGTTTTTTTCAAATCCAGGAAGAAAATGCCCTTCGCCTAAAATAAAACCATCTTGATAAATTTTTCCATTTTCAATCTGAGAACTATTGTATTCAATTTCGATAAAATCGTTGAATTTCGCTGGTTCATTAATGGCGATAAATTTTGCTCGTGATTTTAATAACCAACTGAGGGTTTCTTCTACTTCTTTATCCTCTATTTTACCCTCTATTATTTTAGTTTCCTGTTTTTTTACCTGTTGAGCAATATTTTTATAATCTGGCAAAATAATTTTTGGCAAAATATCAACTTGTATTTTAAAAGAAAAGGGGTTATCTTTTGCTAATTTTAAAATTTCCACGTTTGGTTTTCCAATCGCTTCAATATTTTTTTCTAAAATAATCTGAGGATATTTTTCTCTAACAGCTAAATTTGCCGCTTCTTTTAAATCAAAATTTGCTTTTCGATAAAAATTATCGAATTCTTCAGCGAGGAGTTCAATAAGTAATTCGATTTTAGAATTAGGAAGATTCTTTATTTGACTTCGCATTTTTTACAATATTTTGCCTGAGGATAAATTTTAAGTCGGATTTGGGGAATTGGTTCTTTGCATTTTTCACAAATGCCATACTTTTCTTGTTTTATTTTTTTTAAAGCTAAATTAATTTTTTCTAATTCCAACTCTAAAGTATTTTCTATTGGCAAAAGATTACTAAATTCTTCAACTTCATCCGTTTCTTCCTCTAATCTCCCTGAATCCATTTTTGGCATTCGGGTATCCCAATCACCCTTTAATTTTTTATCTTTCTCGGCAAAACTTGCCAGTGTCTTTTCTAATCTTTCTTTTTCTTTTTCTAATTTTCCTTTTATTTTTTTTAATAAATTTTTATCCATAAAATTAGGTTTTTGCTTTTTGGTTTTTGGTCTTTGGTTTTTTAGAGGTATTTATGGAAAAACAACCAAATGGTAATAATAATCGCAGTGACAGCTGCTATAATTAGAATTCGAATTAAAATTTTCTCTCCTTTTGCCGGCGCTTTCATTATTGGGCGAAAAACCACTCCTTTTTCTGACTTTTCTAAGGTGAAAAGCGGTTTTTCTATTTTTTCTTTTTCGGAAATCCGACCTAAAAATTTCTGTCTTTCTTCCTCTTCTCTTTTTACCCCCATTTCTATTTCTTTTAAAACTTTTTCTCTAAGAGGAATTTCTTTTTTTTCTTCTAATTTTTCTATTGAAGGTTTTTTAACTGGAGATATTTCTTCTTTTGCTGGAAGTGTGATTTTTTCTACTCTCTTATATTCTTCTTTCGCTTTTGGTGGCATGGATCCAGCTAAGGGAGTAATTTTTGTTTTAAGCGGTTCCGCAGCAGGCGGGATTTCAGCTAATTTCTTTTTCCCTTCTTCAATCCCAAACTCTAAAAATATATCTATTTCCCCTAATTGTTTTTTTAATCTTTCTTCCCATAACCTGGTTTGCTGTTCTTTTGATTCAATCTCTTTTAGTTTTGTTTCAATTTGCCCTTGTTTTTCTTCTAAATTCCATCTTTCTTCTTCTATCTTCTTTCTTTTATCCTCTAATTCCCATCTTTTAATTCGCAATTTTCTTTGTTCGGTCATACCGATCATCTCTTTTTCTTCCTTTTCTATTAATTTTATCTCTCCTTCAATTCTCTTTTCTCCTTCTTTAATTTCTATAAGACTATCTTCTATTTTTTTTATTGATTCTGATAAACGTTCCTTTTTTGTCTCTAATTCTTTCTGAACTTTTAGAGGTTGTTGAATTTCTCCCTTTAATTTTTCTTTTTCTCTTTGTAAATTTATTCTTTCTAATTCATTTTCTATCTCTTTTTTCTTTGCTTTTAAATTCATTTCCTCTTTCAAAATTTTTTGGACCTGACGATTTACCTCTTTTACCGCAACTTCCATTTGAGCAATTTTTTCTTCTTGCTCCCATTTTTCCGTTTCAACCTCTCTTATTTTTGTTTCTAATTCCCATCTTTGTTCTTCAATTTCATGTTTTTCAACAGGGTTAGTTATTTTTTCTTCTTGTTCGCTTAATAAATTAAGTTTTTTTTCAATTGTTTCTTCTTTTTCTAAAATTGGTTCAAGCTCTTTATTCAATTGAGTTTGTTGGTTAAGTAATTCTTCTTTTCTAAGAATAAATGGCTGTTTTTTCTTATCAAAGTTAGCAATCTCTTTTTCTATTTCTTCTTTTTCTTTTAATAAATTTTGTTCTCTCTCTTCGGCTTTTTCTTTTTCTTCTTCTATTCTTTGAGCTTCTTTAATTGCTCTCTCTCTAATTGCCTCCAATTCTTTTTCTTCTTTTAATTTCTTTTCTCTGGCTATTCTTCGAGCTTCTTCAATTGCTCTCTCTCTAATTTCTTTTATTTCTTTTTCTTCTTCTAATTTCGTCTTTCTTGCCATTCCTTCTTCAATTGCTCTTTTCCTTATCTTGGCGATTATTTCTGTTTCTTCCTCAACTTTCTTTTCCTCAACTTCTGGTTTAATCTCTAGTTCTTCAATTTCTTTTTCAATCTCTGGTTTAATTTCCTCAATTTTTTCTTTACCCTTTCTTTTTATTATCTCTTTTAGTATTTCTTCTTCAGAAATTTCTCTTTTTTCTTTTATCAATACTTCTTTCCCCTTAAAACGAAAAATGTCATCTTCCATTGTTAAAATTACCCCCTGTTTCAAAATTTCTTCAACATTTATTCTTTTTTTGGTTTCTTCTACCATTATCTTTTTAGTTTAAAACCAGCTTCTTTGGCTGAAAGATTAACTCTGCCTAATTCGTCAATATCTGTTACTTTAACTTTAATAATATCCCCAATTTTTACCACATCGCTTACTTTATTTATTCGCTCCGGCGTAAATTGCGATATATGAACTAATCCTTCTTGACCCGGCAAAAACTCCACAAAAGCGCCGAAATCCAATATCCTTTTTACTTTACCATTATAAATTTCTCCGATTTTAGCTTCAGCCACAAGGCTCTTTATCCTTTCAACTGCCTTTTTAACTGATTCCTGGTTTTCCCCGGTAACAAAAACTTTTCCTGTTTCTTCGATATCTATCATTACCTCGAAGGTCTGAACCATTCCATTAATCACTCTTCCGCCGGAACCGATTACTAAACCAATTTTTTCTGGATTAATTTGAATCATTTCCACTTTTGGCGCCCAAACCGACAAGTTTTCTCGAGGTTTATTCAAAACACCTTTTATTTTTTTTAAAATTTCTAATCTTGCTTTTTTTGCTTGTTCTAATGCTTCTTTTAAGATTTTAACAGAAATCCCATCAATCTTCACATCCATCTGAAGGACAGTAATTCCAACTTCCGTGCCAGCAACTTTTAAATCCATTTCACCATAACTATCTTCAGGTCCTTGAATATCGGTTAAAAGTTTATAGGAAGAGCTATCCCCCCCAATTAATCCAATAGCAATTCCGCTGGCAATTCTTTTGAGCGGAACTCCACCATCCATTAAAGCTAAACAAGAAGAACAAACTGAAGCCATTGAAGTGGAACCGTTTGAGGAAAGAATCTCTGAAACAATTCGAATAGTATAAGGAAATTCGTCAAAAGAAGGGATAAGGGGTAAAAGAGCTTTCTCCGCTAATATTCCATGACCAATTTCTCTTCTTCCCGGACCTCTTAAGGGCCGAACCTCGCCAACTGAATAGGATGGGAAATTATAATGATGTAAAAATCTTTTTTTACCAACAACTTCCATACCTTCAAGTAATTGTTGGTCGTGGGGCCCGCCTAAAGTTAAAATTGAGATTACTTTAGTTAAGTCGCGAGAAAAAAAACCAGAACCATGAGTTCTTGGCAAAATATTGGCTTTAACTTCGATTTGACGAAGTTCATTTAATTTTCTTCCATCAGGTCTTCTCTCTCGTTCTATAATATTCTTTTTTAGAGTATCTTCTAATATTTTTTCAAATAATCCAATAATTTGCTTTTCTTTCCCCTCTGGATATTTTTCTAATATTTCTAAAACAAGTTCCTTTTTTAATAATTTTAAATCTTTCTGTCTTTTTTGAGCATCTTTTTGATAGAGGGCTTTATCTAATTTCTTATCTTTCTCTAAAAATTCTTTAACTTCCTTTTCTAATTTCGGTTCATAAAAAGCAGATGGAAGAGAAATTTTTTCTTTGCCGATTTTTTGGGCAATTTCTTTCTGAAATTCAATTAATTTTTTTAGATATGGTTTGGCGAATTCGAAAGCAGAACAAATTAAATCTTCGCTAATTTCTTCAGCTTTACACTCTATCATATTAATTAAAAGAGCATCTTGTTTTTCAACAGCCGAAAAAACTAAATCTAATTTCCCTTCCTCTCGCTGCTGGTAAGTTGGATTGATAATAAATTGGTCATTTATCTTTCCAATTCTTATCGCTGCTATTGGCCCCTCAAAAGGAACCTCGGAAATTAAAAGCGAAAGAGAACTGGCTAATAAACCCAAAACAGCCGGGTCATTTTCTTCATCCCAAGAAAAACAAGTTGTAATTATCTGAAGTTCTCTTTTAAGCTCGTTTGGGAAACGAGGTCTCAGAGCTCTATCAATCATTCGAGAGCTTAAAATCGCTTCATCAGTTGGTCGGCCTTCTCTTTTAATAAAACGCGGACCTTTTATTTTCCCAGCCGCATAATATCTCTCTTGATATTCACAAGTTAGGGGAAGAAAACCCATTTCTTCTTTTTCTTCTCCTAACTGGCAAACGCTTAAAACCGATGTATCGCCATAACGAGCCAATACACAACCAGAAGCTCTTTCCGCTAATCCACCTATTTCTACTTCTAAATTTCTGTTAGCTATTTCAATTTGAAACTTATTCATTCTTTTTTTTTATTTTTTACTTTTTAGATGATGAACGTCTAACGGGGCGAGCTAAATATAAATATCTCTCGGGGTTTCCTTCAATATCTATAAATTCATCAGCTGTTTCTTTTAATTTAGTTGAAGTAGTTTTTGAGAATGCCATTACTTCTACTCTTTTGCCTTGATTTTTTAAATATTCAACTAAAGGAATAAAATCACCATCACCAGAACATAAAACAACCACATCAACGCCGGGTGAAGTCCGAATAGCATCTATTACTATTCCAACATCCCAATCAGCTTTTTTTGCTCCACCATAAAATTCCTGCAACTCCCTCACTCTTGTTTCAATACCTAATTTTGTTAGTGCCTCAAAAAATGGCTTCTCTTCACCGGTTTTTGTGCGAACAACATAAGCAAAAGCTCGAATAAATTTTCGGCCGGCAATTGCCTGCTTTAAAATTTCATTAAAATTTACTCGACAATTATATAAATTCCTAGCCGAATGATAAAGATTCTGAACATCAATTAAAACCTCTACTCTTTGTTCTTTTGGTTTAATCATAATTTTACTTTTTTCAAAATACTTTTATATCTTTTTTCATTTTTTCTCTGCAAGTAATTCAAAAGTTTCTTTCTTTTAGAAACCATTTTTAAAAGACCGCGTCGGGAATGAACATCTTTTTTATGTTTTTTTAAATGAGAAAGTAAATGATTAATTGCTTCGGTTAAAAGAATAATTTGAACTTCGGCTGACCCGGTATCTTTTTCGTGAAGACGCGCTTCTTTTATTAATTTTTCCTTTTCTTGAAGTTTTAACGCCATAATTTTAGATTTTTATGCCCCCACTGGGATTTGAACCCGGAACCTTATCCTTAAGAGGGATCTGCTCTGCCAATTGAGCTATGGGGGCGTTCCGCAGAACGCGGCAAATTCGTGAACGAAGTGAACTGAATTTGCCAGGGGACCGATTTAATAAGGCAACTTTATATTAAAATGAATTGTAAATGCGCCTTGGCTCGCCCAATTTTTAAAAGGTTCCCATCCTCCTGCTCCCGTAATATTAAGAACGACTCCAACTAAAAAATAAGCGCCGTAAATTATAAAAAGACCTATCATTACATTAAATAATGTTGCTCTAGCTTTTGCTACCAAACCTGGATTTGCCCCTCCTCCATAAATCATTATCCCGCAAATTATTATCATTAAAACAGCTATTGGTGGAACTAAATCAATTAAAACAAAATCTATTATTCCTTTAAACATTATAAAAATATGCCCAAATTGACAAGACATTGTTACATATTTTGATTCTCCTTCTACCGGCTTAGATTTACCACAAGGAACAAAACCTTTGTAATTAACCGTTGTTCCATCTGCCGTATAACTGCCGCCTGCCGTATAACTGCCGCCGGCGAAACTAATCAAAGGAAAAAATAAAACTGCTAACAATAAAAGTAAAATTAAAATTTTTATTCCTTTTTTCATTGTTTTTATATTTTATATTAAAATCATAAATTTGAAAACACCTTGGAATTTTTATCTATGCCCCCGGAAGGATTCGAACCCTCATCACTGGGTCCGAAGCCCAGTACTTTATCCATTAAGCTACGGGGGCAATGGTGAAAACATTCTATTAAACTAATTCTATCAAACTAATTGAAAAAAAACAAATTTTAAGCCATAATAATAAGGAAATCCAAATGTCAAAATCCAAATTTTAAATCAAGCTCAAAATCAAAAATCCAAAACACTATTTTGAGCTTTGAGCTTTGGATTTCAGATTTATATCATGAATTATTATGAAAGCCATAGAAATTCCCAAAGAAATACAATTTGTTGTTGAACAATTTAAAAAAGCAAGTTTTGAGGCCTATATTGTTGGAGGTTGCGTCCGAGACATTTTAAGAGAGATTGAACCCCAGGATTGGGATGTTGCTACCAATGCTAAACCAGAAGAAATTGGTAAAATTTTTTTACATAGCTTTTCCGATAATAAATTTGGAACGGTTGTTGTTTTAACCTGCTCGGAAAATGAAAAATTAAAAAAAATAGAAATTACCCCCTTTCGGATTGATGAAAAATATAGTGATAAAAGACACCCTGATAAAATTAGATGGGCGAAGACAATAGAAGAGGATTTAGCCAGAAGAGATTTTACGATAAATGCAATAGCAATAGATATTTATGATAAAAAATTTAAAATTATTGACCCTTTTGAAGGACAAAAAGATTTAAAAAATAAAATTATTAGAGCGGTGGGAGAGCCGGAAAAAAGATTTTCTGAAGATGCCTTAAGGTTGATGAGAGCAATTAGATTCGCTGTTACTCTTACTAAAAAAATTTGGCAGATTGAAGAAAAAACTAGCCAGGCAATTAAAAAAAATGTTAAACTTTTGAACTTTATTTCCAAAGAAAGAATTCGCGATGAATTCCTAAAAATTATCAATTCTCTAAACGGCGCTAAAGGAATAGAAATTTTAAGAAGATTTGGACTTTTTAAACATATTATTCCGGAATTAGAAGAAGGATTTTCTATTTGGCAAAACAAACACCATATTTATCAGGTTTATCAACATTTACTTTTAAGTTTAAATTATGCCTGTCAAAATAATTTTCCCATCGAGGTTAGATTAGCTTCTCTTTTTCACGACATTGGCAAACCAAGAACAAAACAAGGAGAAGGGCCTGATTCAACTTTTTATAATCATGAAATTGTAAGCGCTAAAATGACAGAAAAAATTTTAAATCGATTGAAATTCCCAAAAAAAGATGTAGAAAAAATCACAAAGCTCGTGAGATATCATCTCTTTTATTATAATGTTGGGGAAGTAGGCGATTCTTCGGTGAGACGATTGCTTCGCAAGGTTAGCCAAGAAGATTTTGAAAAACTTTTGGAGGTAAGAATGGCGGATAGAATTGGTTCAGGAGTGCCAAAAGCTGAACCTTATAAACTCAGACATTTAAAATATGTTGCTGAAAAAGTGTCACAAGATCCAATTTCGGTAAAGATGTTAAAAATTAATGGAAATGATGTTATAAAAATTTTAAATATTTCACCCTCTCCTAAGGTGGGACAGGTCTTAATTTATCTTTTATCTTCTGTTTTATCTGAACCTTCTAAAAATAAAAGGGAAATCTTAGAAAAAGAAATTAAAAAATTAGATAAATTATCGGATGAAAAATTAAAAGAATTAGTTCAAAAGGCTAAAGAAGAAATTGAAAAAATAGAAACAAAAAGAGACGAGATGACCAAGAAAAAATATTGGATAACCTAAGAAAATTAAAACAGGGTGTGGTCTAGCAGCTAAGACGCCGGTTTCGGGAATCGGAAATCGAGGGTGCAAATCCCTCCACCCTGACAATTATAGAAAAAAATTTCAAAGAAATTTTTAATTCAAAATTCTTCTACGGGGTTGACTTCTTTAAAAGAAAAGTTATAATAGAATTAGACAAAAGTCGGATATCTTAAATTAAGTCTTCATTTAATTTTGTAAAATATTCAGCTTTGCTGAAGATTTCTTCGCCAAAAGGCGAGTAAATTAACGAAGGCCTAAATAAGTAAGCGATGAAAGTCATAAAGGTCGCTTTTAATTTTAAAATATAGCGCAGCGTTTATTTTAAAATATAGCGCAGCGTTTATTTTAACTCATTTAATTTCAATTATGGCCTTCAAGCAATTTGGTTCTAAAAGAGATTTTGCTCCAAGAGAAATGGTCAAAGGAGATTGGAAATGTTCTGAATGTGGAACACCAATAACTGAACTACCATTTCAACCAGCACCAGATCGCCCTATCTATTGTAGGGAATGCTGGCAGAAGAAAAGAAGAGAAAGATTTTCTCGATAACCATTCAAAAAGCCGCCATCGGGCGGCTTTTTGAATTTCAATTTATTATTCCTCCGCCCAAAACTTCTTGACCTTTACCTGCCTGCGCAGGCAGGTAAAAAACTACTGATTGGCCGGGAGTAATGGCTCGCTGAGGTTTTGTAAAAGTCAGTTTATAAGTTGATAAGTTTTTAAGTTTATAAGTCATTATTGCTGGTGCTAATTCTGATTGATAACGAATTTTGGCTTTTATTTTTAGAGGAAATTCGGGGACTTTTCCGGAAACCCAATTAACATTTTTGCAAATTAATTCTTTTTTTAATAAATCTTTTTCATTTTTTGTCACAATCAAAAGATTTCTTTTCAAATCTTTATCTAAAACATAATAGGGGCCGCTGGGAAGCCTTATTCCTTTTCTTTGACCGATGGTATAAAACCATAACCCCTGATGCTGCCCGATAATCTTTTTTACCCCGTCGTGAACTTGCCTGCCCCGTAGGGAACTTGTTCTCCTTTGGGGTTCTACTACGGGGCCTGGCTTTTGTTTAAGATATCTCTTTAGAAAATCATTAATACTATTTTTAATAAAACAAATCTCTACTGATTTTTTCGCTTTTAAAACTGGTAATTTAAATTTTTTTGCCAAATTTTCAACCTCTTTTCGTGTATAATCTCCGATTGGAAATAAAATTTTTTCCAATTGTTTCTGGTTCAGCATCCACAAAAAATAAGATTGGTCTTTATTTTTATCCTTTGCCTTTAATAGTTTATAATTTTTGATTTTTGATTTTTCCCGCCTGCGCAGGCAGGGATATTTGATTTCGCGCTTTAGCGCGTAGTGACCTGTGGCTATAAAGTCGGCGTCAAGCGCTAAGGCTTTTTCCAGTAATAGTCCAAATTTTATTTCTTTATTGCACAAAACACAGGGATTTGGAGTAATTCCTTTTTTATAACTTTCTAAAAAATAATCAACAATTCTTTTTTTAAATTCTTTTTCAAAATTAAATACATAAAATGGAATTTTTAAAATTTTGGCAACTTTTCTCGCTCTTGTCTCTGCTTCTAATGAACAACACCTATTCCACCCCCCACCACTTTTTTGAGAAAAGTGGTGGGGGGCTGACCAAAACTTCATAAAGACTCCAATAACATCAAAATCAGCCCTTTTTAAAAGGGCTGCCGCCACGCTCGAATCTACGCCACCAGACATGGCTACTACAACTTTTGCCATTTTACCTCGTTTAGAAATTTTATCTGGGTATCTAATGGACATAATTTTAAGGTTGAACTACTATTATAATCATTGCGAAAAATAAATTGTTCCAAAAATTTCTAACGGGGTTTATTTTAAAATCTCTTTTTCAGAAGCTTGAAATCCCTTATATTTTTTTTCCAACTCCTCCTTTGTTTTTGTAATTCTTTGGTGTTCCTTTTCTAATTCCTCTGAAATTTCTAATTTATTTTTCAAATAATAATTATAAATTGCCTCTTTCAAAGCATCAATGGCCAAAACTGAACAATGAATTTTAGATGGAGGCAAGGACTGACCCAATCTTTTTATCAAATCATCTTTTTTAATCTTTAAGACATCTTCCAATTTCTTTCCCTTTACTATTGTGGTGAGTAAGCTTGTGTTGGCGATGGCAACAACGCAATTATGAACTGCAAATCCTTTTACTAGGTATGAATTGGGTTTCCCTTTTACTTGAAGATTACAAACATATCCTTGGTAATTTCTCTTTTCTATTTTTCTAATCGGAACTAAAAAATATTTTCCATTGAAGTGAATAAATTTGTGGTTTCTTTTAATCTTAAATGAGATCTCATAGAAAGGTTTCACATTAACTTTTCTTCCCTCAATATAATTTCTACTTTTAAGATTTGTGTATTTTTTTATCGAGGCAAAAATATTTCCTCTCAATAAAATTTCTTGAGTTTGAATTGCTAATTGCTTGGAGGTTGTACTAATTCTATATATGGGAAAATCGGTGGGCCGTCTTTTAGATTGGCTTCCGTCACCTTTTATATAGGTCTTTATCATTTCCCATTGTTTTTCAAACGGTAAAAGAAGAATTTCATCAAATAATTTTTTTTTCGGGGCTAATTTTCCTGCTATCGAAACAAAAAAATTTACCCATTTTCTTGAACAAATATAAATTTCTTTTACCGTTCTCCTAATTCTCTCTTTTGGTTTTTTATTAGTAATTTTAAAAAGCAGTGATTTAAGTTCAGAAATATTTCTTTTTTCTTGTTTGTTTTTAGAATTTTTGTCGAAAGCAAAGGCAAGTACGCCATTTGACATTCCGTATCCTTCAGATAAATAATAGCCCAGAAGTCCCATCATTTCTTTTGTAAACACTGGAGAATCTTTTACTTTTTTATTAGGCACGGAAACAAGATAATCGCTTTTATTAAGATATTGAGCTTCAATATATTTTGGTCTTTTACTCAGAAGCTCTTCTTCTTTTACTCTCAACCATTCGCATATTTTACTACTATTTCTTGCTGATTTTAACCACCGCCTTTTTATGGAAAGGATGGGATGTTCGGGAGTAACCGTGAATTTATTAAATGGAGAAACAAATGGAATTATAGTTAAAATGGCTCCTCTATATCTCCTTATAAAAGTTTCTGCAACTTGAGTTTTTTCCCCACTTCCATTTAATACATACATTCCCTTTTCAATCGAAGAGATTTCCTTCCAATCTCCCTCGTTTATTAATATTTCTTCTTCGGGCGGTAAGCAGCCCAAAGTTTCAAACTTCACGTCTTTAATGATTTTTTCCTTTTTTTTATTCTCACCAACTTTCAAATAAATTGTCATAATGTCTCCACATAAAATGTTCCCGGCTTGGCCCCGTCCGGAAGGTTTTTTAATTTTTCCTATGTTTTTGGGATTTTTAAAGTGTTTTATTACTTCTTTTGAATAATATTGTTTCATTTTAATTTAGGCGCCAGAAATTTCTCTTAATCTTTGAATTATTTTTGGCAGAACTTTTAATAAATAATCAATATCTTTCTCTTTTGTCCATCTCCCTAAAGAAAGCCGCAAAGAGCCGTGAGCTTCTTGCGGCTTTAATCCAATTGCTAACAACACATGGCTTGGCTCCAGAACAGCTGAAGAACAGGCGGAACCGGTAGAAGCCGCAATACCCAAAAGGTCAAGTTGAATAACAATTGATTCTCCTTCAACTCCTTCAAACCAAAAATTACAAATATTTGGCAATCTTTTTATTAGAGGACCATTAAAATGAGAACCAGGAATTATTTTCAGAATTCTTTTTATTAATTTATTGCTTAAACGAGTTATTTTTTTGGCATCAAGTGTCATTTCTTTTTTAGCAATCTCAATTGCTTTGGCAAAACCAACAATTACCGGGATATTAATTGTTGAAGAACGCAAACCAAATTCATGACCACCTCCATGAAGCAACGGCGTTATTTTTGTTCCTTGTCTTACAAATAACATTCCTGCCCCTTTCGGTCCATATATTTTATGAGAGGAAACAGTCAATAAATCAACATTTAGTTTATTAACATCAATGGGAATTTTACCGAAACTCTGGCTAGCGTCAGTATGAAAGTAAACTCCTTTTTCTCTACAGATTTTCCCAATTTCAGAAATTGGTTCAATTGTCCCAATTTCATTGTTAGCGTGAATTATTGAAACTAATATCGTATCTTTTCTAATTGCTTTTTTAATATCGTCAGGATTAACTAAACCATATTTATCAATCTTTATCCTTGTTATCTTAAACCCCTGTGTTTCAAGCCATTTAGTGCTTTCCATAATACAGGGATGTTCAATAGAAGAAATAATAATATGGTTTCCCTTGGCTTTATTGGCAAATCCAATTCCTTTTAAAACTAAATTATTACTTTCTGTAGCTGAAGAAGTAAAAATTATTTCTTGGGGTTCGGCTTTAATGAATTTAGCAATTATTTCCCGGCTCTTTTCTAAAACTTCCTTTGCTTCTTGGCCCAAAAAGTGTAAAGACATTGTGTTGCCAAATTTATCCGAAAAATAAGGCAGCATTGTTTTAACAACTCTTGGGTCAACCGGGGTGGTAGCTGCATAATCTAAATATATCCTTTTCATATGAATCGAGCACATAACGGATTATGTGCTCCGATGAATTTAGTTTAGCAAAATAAAATAAAAAAATCGAGAATTGATTGAAAATTTAAAATTAAAAGATTATAATTCAAAAATAAAGGGCCTATGGTTTAGTGGGTTGAAAGCAAAAGTATTTGCTTTCAACGGGCGACTACAATAATGAATTAAAAATAGTAATCGCCCTGGAAGAACACGGCAATTTCACCCCGTTAGAAATAATGGGCTCATAGTAAAATGGCATTACGCGGCATTCGCATTGCCGAATTCCGGGTTCGACTCCCGGTGAGTCCACTGATAAATTTCTAACGGGGCAAGTTGCCGAGACGCCAGTTCGATTCTGGCTAGGTCCAATTAAATTCATGAATTCAAAAGAAATTGGTATTTTAGGGGAGAAAATTGCTGAAAAATATTTAAAGGAAAAAGGATATAAAATTTTGGAAAAAAATTTTAAAAGAAAATGGGGAGAAATTGATATTGTCGCCAAAAAGAAAAACAAACTTATCTTTTTTGAAGTAAAAACTCTTCAACAAACTCTAGACGAAATATTTTTACCAGAAGATGAAGTTGATTTTAAAAAGAAAAAACAGTTAAGAAAAATAACTCAAATTTATCTTTCGGAAAAGAAAATTCCTTTAGAAAGCGATTATCAAATTGACATTTTAGCAATTCGTCTCCCGCCTCGGGCGGGATTATCTAAAATGAAAATTGAGCATTTTGAAAATGCGATTGAGGATACCTTTTGAAGGTAAAAGTTACGGGGTTGATTTTTCTTTATTTTTTTGCTATTAAAAAATAGATGGACTTAAAAGTTTTTACTTCAGCAATAATGGAAATTGCCGAAAACAAAGGAATGTCTCAAGAAAAAGTCATTGAGATTATTTCCGAGGCAATTGCTGCTGCTTACAAAAAAGATTACGGAAAGAAAAAACAAAAAATTGTAGCCGAACTTAATCCAAAAACTGGCGAAGTTTCTTTTTGGCAACTGAAATTAGTGGTTGATAAAACCATGATTTTTTCAGAGGAAGAATTAAAAAAACTGAAAGAGAAAGAGGTTGCCTTAGAAACATTGGAAGAAAAAGAAGGGGGAAAAGGGAAAATTCGCTTTAATCCTGAACGTCATATAATGTTTGAAGAGGCAAAGAAAATTAACAAAAGCATAAAACCGGAAGAAGAATTAAAAATCCCTTTAAAAACAGAAAAAGAATACGGAAGAATTGCCGCCCAGACAGCTAAACAAGTAATTTTACAAAAAATTAAGGAAGCAGAAAGAGAAGAAATTTTAAAAGAATATAAATCAAAAGAGGGAGAAATTGTTTCTGGAATTGTTCAGCGGATAGAACCAACTGCTATATTTTTAGATATTGGCAAAACCTCGGGAATTTTACTAAAAGCAGAACAAGTGCCCAATGAATTTTATCGTCCGGGTCAACGATTAAAACTTTATTTATTAAAAGTAGAAGAAACCCCAAAAGGACCGATGGTTTTTTTATCCCGCGCTTATCCAAAATTAATTTCGAAACTTTTTGAATTAGAAGTGCCAGAAATCTCTGCTGGCCAAGTGGTAATTAAATCAATCGCCCGGGAAGCCGGTTCCCGCTCAAAAATAGCAGTAACTGCAACTGAGGAAGGAATTGACCCAATTGGTTCAATGGTTGGTCAACGGGGAACAAGAATTTTAGCAGTAATCAATGAATTGGGTGGTGAAAAAATTGATGTTATTGAGTGGGATGAAGAATCAACCAAATATCTCGCTAATGCTCTATCGCCGGCAAAAGTTTTAGAGGTAAAAGTTTTAGAAAAAAACAAAGCGGAAGCTTTAGTGCCGCCTGACCAAATTTCTTTAGCTATTGGTAAAAATGGCCAAAATGTAAGATTGGCAGCAAAACTTACTGGTTGGCGAATTGATGTAAAACCAGCAGAACAAACTACTCAACAAACAGAAGCAGAAAAATAAAAGCATGCTCTCAAAAATTTATTCTGCCACTATTTTAGGTTTATCTCCGCAGTTAATTGAAATAGAAACGGCAGTTAACAAAGGATTGCGTTCTTTCAATATCGTAGGTCTGGCTGATAAATCAATAGAGGAATCAAAAGAAAGAATTGGAATGGCGATTAAAAGTATTAATCTTTCGCCGCCTCACCGTCAATCTCAAAAAGTAGTGGTTAATCTTGTCCCGGCGGATTTAAAAAAAGAGGGGACTTTTTTTGATTTAGCTATCGCTTTAGGTTATCTTTTATCTTCAGGCCAAACTAAATTCAATCCGGAAGGGAAAATTATTATTGGCGAATTAACTTTAGACGGAACTCTAAAACCAATAAAGGGCGCTCTCTCCTTTGCTTTTTTAGCCAAGGAACTTGGTTTTAAAGAAATAATTTTACCAAAAGAAAACGCGGCGGAGGCAGCCCTGGTCAATTCGGAAAATAGAGAAGATTTATTACCTCAAGAAGTAAAAGTTATTGGAGTTTCTAATTTAAAAGAAGCTATCGCTTATCTAGAAGGGAGGAGGGAAATGGAAAGTTTTAAGCTAAATTTAGAAAATTTATTAAATGAAAAACAAAATTTTGAAATAGATTTTAGTTGGATAAAAGGCCAAAATTATGCCAAAAGAGCGCTAGAAATTTCAGCGGCTGGAGGGCACAATCTTTTAATGCAGGGTCCGCCAGGGACAGGTAAAACATTATTGGCAAAATCAATGATTTCTATTTTGCCGAAATTAAGTTTTGAAGAATCATTAGAACTTACAAAAATCTATTCCGGTGTTGGCTTGTTCCAAAATAAATTGTTAATAACCAGACCCTTTCGTAATCCCCATCATAGCTCTTCAGAAACAGCCATTTTAGGAGGAGGGAATCCATTAAAAATTGGTGAAATTACTTTAGCTCATCGCGGTGTATTATTTTTAGACGAATTCCCGGAATTCCATCGTGACGTTTTGGAATCTCTTCGCCAACCAATGGAAGAAGGTAAAATTACTATCTCTCGTTCAAAATATTCTTTTACTTTTCCTTCTCAATTTAGTTTAATTGCCTCGGCCAATCCCTGTCCCTGCGGTTTTTTGAATGACCCGGAAAGAGAATGTGTTTGTACAAATTCTCAAATTGGTAGCTATCGCCGGAAACTTTCCGGTCCAATTATCGATAGAATAGATATTTTTATTGATGTCCCTTCTTTAAAATATAAAGAATTAATTTCTCCTGATAATGAAAATCAAACTGATGAAATTAGAAAAAGAGTAGAAAAGGCAAGAAAAATTCAAAGGGAGAGATTTAAAAATGAGGGAATTTTAACAAATTCTGAAATGAAAGTTCCTCAAATAAAAAAATACTGTTCAATTCCGCCAGCCGCCAAAGGTATTTTGGAAAAATATGTTAATTCTTCAAAATTATCAGCTCGAGGATACCATCGGGTTTTAAAAGTAGCGACAACTATTGCTGATTTAGAAGGAAAACAAAATATTTCTTTAGAGAATATCAGCGAAGCATTAATATATCGATTGAGAGAAAAAGATTAATAACCCTACCTAATTCCCAATTAAGGAGCGAGGATATCCTTGCTGAAGGGAGCATTGCGCAGTCCCGCTTAAGATAAACTATATATTATCTTTTAAATCTGTAAGGCGGGACGAGCAATAGCAGCGGCTGGAAATAATCTTTGTCTTTTCCCTTTAGCCGACTGCGTGCTCCCTGAAGCAAGGTATATCCGAGTAACTACTTAGCGCCCCATTTTAAAAGAGTTCCGACGGGATATTTGCTTAGAAAATTTTGAGCATTCCTAACTTCAAAATGTAAATGACAACCAGTTGTCCTACCAGTATTTCCCATAAAACCAATAATCTCGCCGGAATTAACTTTTTGTCCTGGTTCAACTCTTATTATAGATAAGTGATAATAGACTGTAATTACTCCATTAAGATGTAAAATTGTTAGATAATTCCCCGCCCCCATATTCCAACCAGATTTAACCTTTAAAACCGTGCCACCGGCCGGCGCTATTACCAAACTTCCGCATTCATTGGCAATATCAATAGCATTAAACAAATGAAGTCCCTGGCTAATTATTCCTTCACAAGGATAGGTAAAATAAGAATCAGCTATTGGAATCAAAGGAGTTTGAGAAGAAACTGGAGGCATTTTTCCTCCCGGGATAATTAAAATGTCTCCTTGAAAAATATCGTCTTGATTCTCTAATTCGTTAAAAGCCACAATCTCATTCAATTTTGCTTTATAATTTTTAGCAATTTCACTTAAAGTATCTCCTTTCTTTACGGTATAAAGCACTCCGGAAACTGGAAGAATAATCAATTCTTGTCCGGCTGTTATTTTAGAATTTTTACTTAAATCATTTGCCCACAACAATGTTTCAACACTAATGTTAAATTTCTTGGCAATAGATTGAATGGTATCTCCTTTTTCAACAATATATTCTATTATTTCTTTGCTAATTTCTGCTGGTTCATTAAAATCTCCTAAAGTTCCTAAAACTTTAGGAGAAACAATCCAGAGAGGGGAATTAGCTATTAAACTATTTTCATTAATTATATTTAATTCCGGCGTCTCGAAATTTAAGTCTGAATTACTTTTTAAATAATGGGTTTCTGCTAAAACGCTTTCTTTTAAAAAAGAAAAGTGAAGCGCTTCTTTTTGAAGTAAAAAAATTGTTAAAAAGAGCGCTAAACCAAAAAAAACTAACCCAAAAAAGAAAAAGGGGGATTTTATAAATCTCCTCAATTTTTTTCTAATTTCTTCAATTTTAAAATTTTTAGGAATAGATTTAATTTGAAATAACCTATCTCTTTCATTATAAGATACTAAATCCTCCTGTCAAGTAAATAGCTGTTTAAACTAATTATTATTGTTATAATAAATTAAAAATGGAATTAACCTCTAAAAAATTTATCAGGTCTCTTCTTAAAAAAAATGAAATAGGGGCCCGCGAAAACGGGAGGGTGGTGGGTGGGTGGCGTCCTTCAAAAGGACTGGGGCAAAATTTTTTGGTCTCAAAAGAAATATTGAAAAAAATTATAAAAGCAGCTGAACTTAAATCTTCTGACATTGTTTTAGAAATCGGGCCAGGAATTGGAACTTTAACTTATGAATTAGCCAAAAGAGTAAAAAAAGTTATCGCAATTGAAAAAGACCCAAATTTGGTAAGAATCTTGAATAATGAATTAAGAATAATGGAAATAAAAAACGTTAAGATTATTCAAGACGATATCCTAAAAATTCATAATTCAAAATTCATGATTCATAATTCATATAAGGTGGTGGCTAATCTACCTTATTATATTACTTCTCCAGTAATCCGAAAATTTTTGGAAACAGAAAATAAACCAAAACTAATGGTTTTAATGGTCCAAAAAGAAGTTAGCCAAAGAATTTGCCCGCCTGCGCGGGCAGGCGCCAAACGTAAAATGAATTTATTGGCAGTTTCAGTCCAATTTTATTCAAAACCAGAAATTATTTCTTTTGTCTCAAAAAAATCTTTCTGGCCTTCTCCTAAAGTTGATAGCGCGATTCTCCAAATCGCGCCGCTGATTAATGCTGATAAAAAGCTGATTAATGCTGATTTATTTTTCAAAGTTGTAAAGGCGGGTTTTTCGCAACCGAGAAAACAACTGCTCAATAATTTTTCCAAAGGGAAATTTAAAAATTTTACACGAGAGAAAATTAAAAATTGGCTTTTAGTCAATGGAATAAAGCCGGAACAAAGGGCAGAAAATTTAAGTTTAAAAGATTGGCTTAATTTAACTCGTTCCTTGCCTCTTGACGTTTAAAATTATATAATAAATTAATAAAAAATTTTTATGACATCCTTGTTTGCTAAAATAATAGAAATCCCAATGGGAGTTATATTGCAGCCAATACTTTTCTTGGGCGAAGGATTTTTAGGATTAGCAAATGCTCTTTTAACTTGGGTGGTAAATATTTCTCTTTCTGGCGATTGGGCTTTAACTAGTCCGGCTAAAAATGAGTTAATTAACGTCGGTTGGACCCTAACCCGAGATTTAGCCAATATTGGGATTGTTTTAGGTTTAGTTTTTATTGGTTTAGGGACTGCTCTCCGTTTAACAGAATTTAAAACTCAAAAGGCTTTTGTCTGGCTTTTAATAATCGCTCTTTTTATTAATTTTACTCCTTTAATTTGCGGGTTAATTGTTGATGCTTCCAATATCTTAATGAAATTCTTTTTGCCAACAGGGGTATCAAGCGAAATAGGTGAAACATTTCTTGAAAAAGTTTTCCGAGCTCATATGGGGGGATTACTGGAAATGTTTGCTGGCAAAGTTGCTTTTGCCAGTATATTTAAATTTTTGGTTTTAATTGCCATTGGGTTTATTGGCGGTTTCGCTTTAATTCTCTTTGCTGCCTTATTTTTATTAAGAATGGTAGCTATCCCTATCTTGGTAATTCTTTCTCCAATTGCCTTTTTCTGTTATATCTTTGACCAAACTAAAAAATATTTTGAAATGTGGTGGAATCAACTTTTACAATGGTCTCTTATCGGAGCAGTAGGCGGATTTTTCCTTTACTTAACCCATCATTGTTTAAGAGTTATTGAAAAAACTCCTTTAATTTGGCAGCGAGCTGTCCCAACCGGCGCCATTGGTTCCGAAGCTGCTGTTTTTTTGGGAACAGTATCAAGCTATTTTGTGGTTTTAGCTTTTTTGGTTATTGGTTTATTGGCTACTTTTCAATTCAGTCCCATGGGCGCAAAGGAGCTTACAGCTTGGGCTAAAACCAAGGGTAAATCCGCTCTTTGGGCAGGAAGCAAAGGAATAGGTAATATTTTAAGAGGTGCTACCATTGGAATGTATAAAGGAACAGTAAAAGAGGTAAGCGAAAGAAAAGGGGGGTGGGGAAAAACCCTTGGGGGATTAAAAGGATTTGGCATGGGCGCGCTTCGAGGTGGATGGACAACTGAAGGCCAGGAGGAAGGAAAAACTTCTACAGTAGAAATGGCTACCAAAGGAAGGGAAATGCTTGAAAAGATGCACCTTATACCAATAGGTAGTACTGAGAGTTACCAACAAAAAGCTGTCGCAGCGGAGGCGGCCAAATCCAAAGCTCTATCAACTGACACACTTATCAAAGGCGCCGAGACCTACGCTAATACCATTAAAGGAAAAGGAATGCTTTCTAACTTAATACAGAGAGGTGAACTACCCTCATCGCTTATTTCTCAGACAACTAAAGCAATAAATCAAGAATGGTTACCGAAAAAACCTTTCCTAGAGAAATATCCCCATGCGGCTGATCAACTACAGACAACCATTGCTGATGTTACTAAAAACTGGTCAGCGAATCAATTCGCTAAAACCACCAAGGAAAATTGGAACAATGCGCCTTATGTTTTAGAGGCTGTCAAACGAATGGGGAAAAATTTGGGCGCTCTTGTCCGCCGTTTAGATACTGATAAAAGGGGAAATGCGTTAAACGTTTATAATCAATTAAACCAAAACCCAGAACAATTAAATTCATTCCTTGATACTAACTTTCAACAAGATCGAAAGCAAAGGGCTGAATTCATCGGTAATTTCCAGAAATTAGCAGCCAATATAAAGCTTGATTTGGCTTATCAAGAACCTCCACCAACACCAACAGTAATAGTAGAAACAGGAGAAAAAGAAAAATAAGAGTATAAATATGACTAATAATTTTGAAAAACAATCAATTGATTATCCTGACGAAACAATTGAAATCGCTTCTGAGATACTTAAAAACTTTGAATTAGAAGAGTCGCCAGAAGAACTGGAAAAAAAATTTCAATTGGGCAAAGAGTCAAATATTGTCATCATTGCCGAAATTCTGAGAAAATATAAAGAAAAAAATCTTTCTTTTCCAGAATTTACCGCTTCACTCCAAAAGCAACTTAATATTTCTCAAAAAAAAGCAGAGGAATTGGCAACTGATTTAAAAAATGAGGTTTTAAGTTTAGCGAGAAAATCAGAAGAAATTACTGCGGAAGAAACAGAAAAACCTGAAGAACCAAAATCTCAAGATGTTTATCGCGAACCGATAGAATAATTAGTTTATTAATTTATTTATCTATTACGAGTTAGCGAGTTAGGGGTTAAACTCGTAATAAATAACTCGTAATAAATTAATAATATAATAATACAGGATATGCAATTTAAAGTGTCAAAATTTTTAGAAAGAGAGGCAAAAATTGTTGGGCCTTTTAGTTATCATCAGGTTCTTTATTTGGCTTTAGCTGGCGTTGTTTTAGTTTTTCTTTATTTTTTTGTTCCTGTCTGGCTTTTTTTAATTGCTGTTCTTTTGATGGTGGGCTTAGTTTTAGCTTTTGTTTTTATAAAAATTGATGGTGTCCCCTTGCCTGAAGTAATTAAACATTCTTTTGGTTTTTTTTCTTCAGCCAAGATTTATATTTGGCAGAAAAAAGAAAAAATAATATCTAAGATATTAAAAAAAGAAGAGGAGAAAGAAGGGGAAGAGGAACCTCCCTTAAAAGTTTCTCCGGAAAGTAAATTGGGTAAACTCGGTTCAAAAATTGAAATCGGCCGTTTTTAATAATTATGTATCCAGCAACTCAACAATTTTTAGAATTTTCAGAAATTAAAGAAGGGGTAGTTATTTTAAAAGATAAAAGTATGAGAGGAATCCTAATGGTTTCCTCAATAAATTTTGCTTTGAAATCAGAAGAAGAACAAAATGCTCTTATTTATCAGTTTCAAAATTTTCTAAATTCTTTAGATTTCCCCTGCCAAATTATTGTTCGTTCCCGACGTTTAAATATTACCGGCTATTTTGAAAAGTTAAAAGAATTGGAACAAAAACAAAAAAATGAACTCTTAAAAATTCAAACAGCCGAATATAGAAAATTTATTGAAAGTTTAGTAGAGGCCGGTTCCATTATGAGAAAAGAATTTTATGTTGTTGTTCCCTTTTTCCTTTCAGAAATAGCTGGCGCGGGCTTTTCTATTTTAAAAGGAAAAACTTTCCAAATAAGCGAAGATAATTTTAGAAGATGTAAAGAACAACTTTGGCAAAGAATGGAATTTACAGCCATGGGACTCCACCGCTGCGGCTTAAATGCTATTCCTCTGACCACTCTTGAATTAATTGAGCTTTTCTGGAGTTGGCATCATCCGCAGGAAGCCGAACAGGGTTATTATCCTCAAATTATTCCAGAACTCATAAAATAATTATGAAAAAGATTGAAGAACAAACAGAAATAAGGGAAGAGATTGGAATCGGAGATATTGTTGCTCCATCTTATATTAAAATAGACCAAAATCATCTTGTTTTAGGAGAGCGGCTGGTTAAAAGTTTTTTTATCTTCTCTTACCCAAGATATCTTTCCATTGGTTGGCTTTCGCCGGTTATCAATTTAAATTATCCTTTTGACATTTCTATTCATTTCAATCCTATTGATTCGGGAAGAATTTTAAAAGAATTGAGAAGAAAAGTAACCGGCATTCAAGCGGAATTAATTGAGCGGGCAGAAAAAGGTTTGGTGAGGGACCCGGTCTTGGAAACCGCTTACCAGGATATTGAAATATTAAGAGACCAACTTCAGACAGCGTCGGAACGAATGTTTAAATTTGGTTTATATCTCACCATTTATGGCGACACCGAACAAGAATTAGGGCAAATTTCCACTCGGTTGCGTTCAATTTTTGAGTCGCGCTTAATTTATATTAAACCCTGCCTGATGAGGCAAAAAGAAGGATTTATTTCCAGTTCTCCCTATGGCTTGGATAAAATATTGGTTCATAATTTTATGAATACCGCTCCTTTATCAAGTATTTTCCCTTTTATTTCGCCCGATTTAAGCGCTAATGAAGGAATTTTATATGGCGTAAATCTCCATAATAATTCTTTAGTTTTATTTGACCGTTTTACTTTAGAGAATGCGAACTTGGTGGTATTCGCCAAGAGTGGTTCGGGTAAAAGCTACTTTTGTAAGTTAGAAATTTTAAGATATCTAATGCAGGGAATAGACGCTATTATTATTGACCCTGAAAATGAATATGAATTTTTATCAGATGCAGTTGATGGTTCTTATTTTAAATTTTCTTTAACTTCTCCTCATCACTTAAATCCTTTTGATTTGCCAATACCCTTAGAAGACGAAAAACCAGAAGATATTATTCGGACTAATACAATAAATCTGGTGGGGCTGTTTCGAATTATGCTGGGTGGGCTGACCCCAACCGAAGACGCTCTCATTGACCAGGCAGTAACCGAGACCTACGCTGCTCGCGACATCACGCCAACCTCTGACCCAAAAAGCTGGCCTGAAAAAATTCCCTTAATGTCTGATTTTGAAGAAGTTCTTTCTTCAATGACCGGCACTGAATCGTTGGTAGAAAGAGTAAGAAAATATAGCCGCGGCAGTTATGCCGGATTCTTTAACCAATCTTCAAATGTCTCAATGGATAAAAATTTAGTTGTCTTTGGGGTGCGGGATATGGAAGAGGAACTCAGACCAATGGCAATGTTTGTAATTTTAAGATACATTTGGAATAAAATTCGTTCGGTCTTAAAGAAAAGACTTCTTTTGGTTGATGAGGCCTGGCGATTAATGCAATCACCCGATGGCGCTTCGTTTCTCTACGGCCTTTGCAAACGGGCAAGAAAATATTGGCTGGGAGTAACAACGATTACTCAGGATGTTTCTGACTTTATGAATTCTGATTATGGCCGGCCGATCATCACTAATTCTTCGCTTCTCTTTTTAATGAAGCAAAGTCCGGCAACAATTGATGTTGTTAAACAAATCTTTTATTTGACGGAAGAAGAAAAGTATCACCTGCTTGAATCAGCGGTGGGCGAAGGGGTGTTTATTGCCGGTCAAAAAAGAGTTGCCCTTAAAGTCGTTGCTTCTTACGCTGAAGACCAAATGGTTACTACCTCGCCGGAACAAATTTTAAAAATAAGGGAGGCAAAAAAAAGATTAAAATTAGCTAAATAATGGCAGAAGAACTTTCTAAAAAAACTGAAGAAGGTCAAGCTGCAGAAGATAAAACTACCAATGCCTTTCTCAGCCCGGAAGGAATAATAATGCTGGGATTGGCCATAGCGGTTGATGGTCTTGAGTTTGTTCTTGATATTATCCCCTCAGGTGTTACCCAAATTCTCTCAATTATCCTTGATGTCTGCGCCTTTGCTATTATTGGCAGTTGGATGCTTTGGCGTTCTCAATCAATAACTGCTCCCACAAAAGCTGTAAGTCGATTAAGTAAAGCAGCGAAGTGGTTAAAACCTCTTTGTATGATAACGGAACTTATTCCCGTTTTGAGCAGCTTTGTCCCTCTTTGGGTAGTAGCAGTTTGGTTTGAATTAAAGTCCTAATTATGAAGAAAAAGGGGATTAAAATTTTTTTTATTGTTTTTCTTTTAGTAATTTTTCTTTTTGAAGCCTATTCTGCTTTTGCTTTGGAAATAATTTATCCGCCAGTGCCGGGCGCCAAAACTCCAAACGAAATCCAAAAAGAAATAGAAGCTAAAAAACTTTCCGAAACAGATGCTCTCCCCTATTATTTCCAATATTATTTTAATCTCTTTATTCTCATTGGCGTTTTAATCTGTCTGGGCGCTTTGATTTACGGAGGATTTCTTCATTTAGTTTCCCGGGAAAAACCCGAGACCTTGCTTACTGCTCGAAGTTGGGTCTCCTCAGCTCTTTTTGGTTTAACAATTATAACCATCTCAACTTTAATTATTTACACTGTTAATCCGGACTTGGCGCTTTTTAGATTAAAAAGACCGGTCTTTGCTCCGGCAGAAATTCCCACTCTGCCTTCAGAAAAACCAGAAGCAACTGTCTATCAAGAAGTTCCGATGGGAAGATTAATTGACCAAACCTTGTCCCAATTAAAAAAACCTGATCCGACCAAGACGGAGCAATCGCTCATTGATGTTTTAAATAGCGCAAAAGCTAAGTCAGAAGCGTTAAAAACAAAACTTAAAGAATTAGCAACCATTACCGAGGCCTGCACCTGCGGCACTACTAATTGCAAAGGGGAAGGAGTTTTATTCGGCTGCAAATGTATTCCTGAATTTGGCTCAAATGCTTGCGAAAATAAGTGCGATGAAAAAAAATTAAAAGAGATAGCTAATAAACAAGCCGAAGTGGAAAAGGCAATGAATGAATTGGAAATAGAAAGAATAAAAATTGCTAATTTAGAAGTTGTTTATTTGACCAACCATCTTAATAATTTGCGGAAAGCTCAGCTCTATCTTACTGAAACGGATAATATAATCGATTATTCAACTTTCAGCTATCTTCAATATTTGGCCGGGAAAGCAAAACAAAAAATTGAAATTGAAACCGAATATGGCTGGCCAAGTTCTTTATGGGCAGAAGAAAATGTTATTGATTCGGCTACTTTTTATTTCCCAAAAGCTAATTTCCAAAATCAACAGGTTACAAAAGAAACTGTCCGCTTAAATAGTTTTTTGGTCTTGGGGAATATTTCGCCTGAAGAATATAATTTCGTTATCCAACAAATAATTAATGAAAAACTCAAAGGTGATTTTCTAAAAACTATTTCCGAAGAAGAATGGCAAGAGATTATTAAAGAAGCACTGGAAGAAGGGGGATTAGATTATCTTAAAAAAACTCTTGAAGAATTGGCAGCGAAATTAGCCGAGAAATTAACAAAACTTTTCCAAGAAAAAATAAATGATAAAGTAGAAACGGCAAAAAAAGAAGATAAATGCGCCAAATTTATTGCTGCTTTTGAAGAATTTATGGAAATAACCCCGGAAAAAATTCTTCTTTCAGCAACGACAACCCGGGAATTTCTCACCAATAGTGTTTTAGACCAATGGGCGAAATGGCATGAAAGCGGAAAAATTACCAAAGACGTCTTAAATAAAGACCTTTTAGGAATTATTTCCAAAGCCGGACAGGAATATCTTACCACTACTACTCTTAACGCAATTTTAGAAACAGTTTCTCTAATTTCTCCAAAATATTCTCAAGCAATATCAAAAACTCTTTCCAAAAGAGTATTTGAAACCTTTACTGAGGGAAGCACCACCTTGGCTTTCGCCCAAAAATATCTTAAAGAGCAAGCTGCGGGCGCGCTTTCGGCAAGAAATTTGGGTAAGAAGCTCGGCGAAACCGCAGCGAACTGGGAAAGAAAACTTATAGAAAACAATCTAATACCACTTATTCCTGAAACAACGAGAGTAATACCAATTATTGAAGAGGCCTTATCGGTTGGTATTGACATATTACAAGATATAACCGTTGCCTATTTTGAAACATATTTTGACTGGTATCTTGGTTATTATGCTGCTGAACTTGAATCTTGGCTTACGCCCGCAATGGAATTTATTAGAAATTTGCTCAACAAAACTGTCAAAGATGTATTTTATGAAGTTTGCCAGATATCGGTGGGGAAGGAATCCACCTTTAATTGTCGGGATTTCTTTGAAAATAATTTGATTCAGCATTTTAGAACACTATGTCAAAATTATCTGGCGAGCCCAGAAGGTCAAAAATTTTTAAAGGACATAGACAAAGAAATAGAAAACGCCCAAGATGAAAAAACTAAACAAAGATTATATGCCTATAAAGCACGTCTTGAGAACAATATTTGTTCGCCTTTTACCACTAAATTTATTACATGGATGCCAGAAGAAGCAGAACACTTTCTTACTGCCCGGATTTTAGATTTAATAAAAGAATATGGCGGAGAAGAGGCCAGAAAAATGCTTGAAAGCAGTCCGCTTGACGCCTTTCCTTGGCTTAAATATTTGAAATACACCCTTTATGACTTAATGCTTGACCCTGACCTATATCAAGATGAAGAAACAAAAAAAAGCGTCAGAAATACTAAAGAAATTTTAGAAACATCTCTTTTAACTTATTTAGAAAGAACTGGATATATAAATAAATCTCTTCTTGAGCTTATGCCCTATTCTCAAACTACGATTAAAGACCTTTTATGCCAAGAAGAACAAAGAACCCAAGAAACAGAAGAACAAAGAAAAACCCGACTTGATTACTGCCATACGCTTTTTACTTCTGTTCGTACTTTAGTTTCAGAACATCCTATTAAAATTGACGAAACTCATTCTATTTCAATTACTAACGATTCAATTTTATCTATAATAAACACTCTTCGCGATCTTCAACAGTTAAATAAACTTGAAAAAGTTCTTGATTTATTCCCCTTTAACCCAATTGGTCATTTGGTTAATTTAATAAACCAATATTTAAAAGATGAAGATATCCCTTGCTTTACCAAAATAATTATCAGACAAATATTTCCCCAAAGTATTCCTAACTTTATTGGAAATGAAACTTTTTCAGAAAAATGCTATCAACTAGACAATCCTTTTTACCCCTATCTAGGAGAGGAAAAGGCTTTAAATGGTCTAAGTTTGCCCTTGGGTTTAAGTCAACCAGAACTCGCTTATGCAATCAGCAATCCAATGTGGGATGTATTTCTCCCAGAGTGGCTTAAGAATACTTTGAATAAATCTCTCACAGAAATTTTCCCATTTTTAGGAGAACCATTAACCAATTCGCTTTCCGATGTAATTAAAAAATGCGCTAATGCTCCTGATCCGGCTCCGGGAACAACTATTACTTCTTTTACTGTTATAAAAGAAACTCCTAACCCAATACCTGATAAACCGCCAATTGTTGGCCCAGTAAAAATTGAAATTTCTAAAGACACACGCGACAAATGTAAAATTTTAAATACTTCCTTGGTTAATTTATGTATTGAATATGGCGAATATGAAAAAGACGGAAAGCATTTTTCCTGTAAAGAAGCTTTAGGTCAATCTATTAAATCTTGGCTGGAAAAAAAGTTTAATTGGTTATTCAGCAAAAAACTAATGGAATACATTTTCCCGGATTGCTGGAAAAGAACTTATGGCGATATTTTTGGTTTAAACAAAGAGGAAAGAGAGAAAATAGCAGATGAGGTTGCTGACCAGTTATTAAAAGAAATAGATATTGCCAATGAAATTGATAAGGCTCTTCAAGAAAAAAGCGATTCGATTGCCGGCTCAATCGTTGATAAATTAGTAGCTAAAATTGCGGAAAAAACTGGTCAAAATCTCTCGCAGACAAAAATAAAAGAAATAACCGAGGAAATCAGTAAATTCATTCAAGGTTTGAGTGAAACCGCTTTGAAAGATACAATTGAAAAAGGTATGCTTCTTAATTCTCTAAAGAACTTATAGCAACTATGAATAATTTATTTCAGAAAAAATATATTAAAACTCCGATTGTCTTTCTGGTAATTTTCTCTTTACTCTTTCAATCAATTCCTTTAATTAGAACCAAAGCGGCTCGCCAAGAACCGATAAAAGTAAAATATCCTGATTTCTGCGAGGTCCAGGTTTCTTCACCGGAAAAACTTTTGCCCACCGAAGCATTCCAACAAGCCTGCTATGTTCTCAAACAAATTTATGATACGGCGGCTAATGAAGTTTATCTGGCTGAAAGAATTACTGCCTCAACCAGAATTTGGCCAGAAGATGCATCAAAGACCAATGAAATACAAGGCGAGAGTTGTTTCCCAATGTTTAATTGTAAAACAACTTGCCTTTTAAGTTTTCCTCAACTAAATTATAAGATTGATATTATCGATATAATAATATCAATCTTTGGGACTGGCGGTATAGCAGTAATTAACAATATTATAAAGGTCATGGGGCTGGTGACGGGAAGCGGCTGGTTTAAAACCATAATGGACATAATAAACATTGTAAACCAAGTTAAAACTTGTTTAGAAGGTATAGGAAATATAGCTGACAGTCTTAATGATACAATATCTGGCGTTAATCTTTTAATCACAACTATTGGAGATATAAATGACCGGATTGCTGATCTCCAAACAAAAGAAAATTTTTGGGATAAGTTGGCAAACTTTGAAAACTCTCTTACTTCTTCAACCGAAAAAGTGGCTGAGATTGCTGCTGAAATTGATACTATAAATGATAAAAAAGTGGAAAAGATGGTTGAGGAAATGGCTGATTCTCTTGGTTGGGACAGAGAAAAATTAAAATTAATTTTGCAAAAAGCTGATGAAATTGGCTTATTTTTCATTCTCTATCTTTTTCACGAAGGTATTGAACCTTGCGATAGCCATTGTCAATATCGACTCTTGCGTTCTTATGATAATGTTAATTCTTATTATCTTGCTCACAATGATATAGGAGTACGGAAGTTAATATATATACTTTTAAATACGCCTCCGTGGTCCGATCAGTCAGCGCATCTAATGAAGGCAATTAATATCAAGAAAGAAGCCAACAAAGCAAAAGACGATGTCCAGAAAGAAATAGCAAAAAGAGACGAAGAAAGAAAACAAAGAGCAATAATTGCTGAGAATTTTATTTATGGCTTAAATGAAGAAAATGATAATGGCTACTTTCTAATTTGTTTGTCAAAAATGACACATACTACACCTAACCAAAGAGATTGTGGGTATAAGTGGTGCGAAATCGCTCACGATGCTTTAAAACAAAAAATTGATAATCTCGCTTCAAAACTTTACGAGATAGAAAATATTTTAAAGAATTTTTACGATAAAAATCCGGGAAAATTTCCTAATACAACCGAAATTATGTGCAGTTTGAAAGACAAAATTCGCGAAGCCATTTCAAAAATTGACGAATTAAATAATGAAGCGTCTTATATTGATTCTATCCCGAAATGTCCTGACAACAACAGGGATTGTGGGTCTCTTTTCGATGTTGGCTGCGGACTTAATGCTAAGGTCTACGACTGGTGGCCTCGAGGAATTGATGGACAGGCGAGAGCTAACCTTGCTGCCACGGCTAATGCTTTAAAAGACCAACTGAACGATATTTTAAAAAAAATCGGAGATCCTGAAGGAGATCCTGAATATAATTATTTAAAAAGCAAACAATTTACAGAAAAAATTAATGATATGCTCAACATAGACAAACTCTTGGAAGAGAAAGATTTTGACCCTATTAAATTTAGAGATGAAGAATTAGACAAGGGATTTGTAGGAGGGGTTAATGATTATTATCGTGATTATATAGACACAAACAAAACGAAAAATAAAAATATCTATAACAAATTACATGAAGTGATAGCTTTGCTTACTAATTTGCGCATATTTCAAGAATATATGATATGTGTACAAGTGATAGGTGAAGACGGAAAACCAATTCCCTGTCCGCAACCACCTCCGGACACTAAAGAACAAGTAATAGAGAAATTAAAAAAATTAATTCCGGAAAAAGAAAAATTAAGTAAATTAAAAGAAGATTATGAAAAATTATTAGAAGATTTATGGAATAGAGACCTGGAAAATATTTTAGAAGTAAGCGGAATAAAAAATAGCTTAAATTCAATTGTCAATAAATTAAGCGAATTAAATGAAACAATAAATATTGATGTAAACTTTGACTATGTTGGTGAGAGAGTTGCTTCAACAATCGAACAAATTAATGGCATAAAATCAGGGCTTAATTCAAAAAAAGATACTTTTATCAATAAATACAACATTCAAGAAGACGAATTGAACGAAATGATTAAGGAATTAGATGAGCTCATACCTAAAATTAAAGAATTTAAACAATATCTCACCGATGCCTTGGCAGTTTTAAGGGGCTTGGGATTACTAAAGGATATTAATGACTTATACAATGCAATTGCCAAAGTGATTAAAGGAACAAAAGGTTTTATTAAGGGTATTAAAGACACTATAAATTGTTTCAAAGGGATATTCACATCAACAGAACAAGTAAACATAGGAGGTCAAACGTTTGGAGTTGATTGGACAAAAACCTATCACTGCTATCCGGCTAAAGGAGTTTACAATGATTGGCAGGGCGATTTCCAGGGTGAAATTGATTGCCCCGCTATCAATGATATATTTAAAAGAGTTGGTCTTGACCTAAATATTTGCGAAGGTGAAACAACCAAAACAACCGCTACTACAACTGCTGCTACTACTGCGGCTTGGCATATGGGAGGAAAAGTTTGTCCTGATATTAGTTCCTTGGTCAGCGAATTAGTGTCCAATTATTTTGCTATGACCTATGGCGCAACTCTCAGTGGCGGCGGCAGAACAAAAGGAATGCTCCATCAAATTATAAATTTAAAAAAGCAAGACCCGGAAATTGAAAAAATAGAGGCAAAAGCCAATGAAATTATCGGCTCAACCGCCTCTCTTCAAATTTGGTCAAGGATTTTGGCTGGTAGAGCAGCCAAATGTTTCTGCGGAGAAAGTTATTGTAAAATTGCCAGTAATATTGCTAAGTGTTTTGAAAACGACAAGTTTTCAGATAACACCAGTGTTAAAGATTTTCTTGAAAAATATGAAATCATTGCTCTTTTAGCCGGTCTTAATGAATCGGTGTGCGGTAGCTTGATTGAAATTATCAAAGGTATCGGGAAATGGTTTGATCCTAATTTTAATATTTCAGATAGTTACTGGCAAAATTACTGTCTCTGGCCTAACTTTTTATATTTTGTAAACGGCTGGAACCGCTATTTTGACCCTCTTATTCTTGACCCATTTTCCAGTACCAACTGTCTTACTACTTGGTTTCTTTTCAGTCCGACTGTTGAAGGTTTAGCTAAAAAATTAGAAGAAGAAATTACCAAATAACTTATGAAAAAAAACAAAACAATTATTATCTTTCTTGTCTTCTCTCTTGTTTTAGATATAGTCCTTCCTTCTTTGGTTTCAGCTCAAACTTGTGATACCAAAATTCCCATTGGCGAAGCAATAGAAAAAACAATTGAAACCCAAGACCGGGTTTTCAAAGAAATTCAAACCATCCATCAGGAATTAAACTTCCAAATTAACGCCGCTATGGCTGCTCTTGGTTCTGTTTCCAATTGCAATCCAAAAATCTGCGATGAATTTAATCAGGGAGTTTGTCCGCCAGCTATCTTTACTTTTGGGATAACACTTTATATAAATTGGGAGAGATTGTATCTTGATTGGTTATTAGGAAAATATTGGGACATTGTTACCATTCCTCTCTGTTTTTCTCTCTGTAATTATGGCTTGCCTTGTAAAGGAACGCCCTGTCCTTCAATCAAGCCCAATATTGATGTAGTTGATAGTTCCATAAAAAGGATCTCCGATTCAATTTCAAAAATCAACGATGTCTTCTCCTCCTCCACAGAACTTGTTGACGATGATATAATAGCTAAAGGAGAAAGCAGTTCTACTAAAATATCAATTTTTGAATTTACAAAAAGAAAATTGAAAAAAGCGCAGGAAGAGTTTGATAATTGCGCGATGAGTTATAAAGAATGGGAATTAGCCAGTCAGGGGAAATATGCCGGCCGTAATACAATAAGATGTTTTGATATTTTTAGAACCGGTTTAATTTTTCAACCTCAAAAATGGCCTCAAGGCAGTTGTGAAAATGCCTCTGAGCTTTGCCGAGGAGGATTATCATATGAATGTTTCAACTGTGTCTGCCCCGGTTTGAATTATAATACTGAAGGATTAAAACAATGCGAAATCAGATTATGCCAAAGCGCCTATAATTGGACTTGCTGCCGCTGAACATGACAATTTAACAAATTAACAAATTAACAATTTAACAACTTTATGCAGAAGTTAAAAATAGTGTCAATTTTATTTTTCGTTATTGTTTCTTTTGTTGTTTTTAATTTGATTATAAGTTTTTTTTATCTACCCGTTAACAATTCTGTTTTTGCCCAAGAAATGGAAGTGGAATATCCGGAACTTAACAAAATTAAAATAACTGAAACTACTTCTTTCCCGCTTTATGTGAAATATATTTTTAATTGGGCAATTATTATCGGAGCAATCATTGCTTTTGGTTCTCTCATTTATGGCGGAGTGCGTTATCTGACCTCCACCGGCAATCCCGAGGCCTTGAAAGATGCGAAAAACCAAATCTTTTCGGCTTTTATGGGTTTAATTATTTTATTGGCTTCTGGTTTAATTTTTAACACCATTAATCCACAATTAACTACTATCCAACTTATCCCCTTAGAATTAAAACAAGGAGTTAAATTGTCTGATGCGAGGGGGCAATCAAGAATAGTTGGCATAAGTCATTCCAATCTTGAAACAAGTTTTAAAAATTTTAAACCAATTAAAGCAGAAATAATTGGGTCAGATATTGAGGCGAGGGTCTATAATGACGCACATTATACTGGTTCTTTTACTCCCTGGTTTAACAAAACAGTTAATATTTCAGATTTGTTTAAAAAGGATAACATAATAAGGTCAGTTAAAATAAGATATATTAGTCCGGGAGTTTATATCTATGATATAAAAGATGAAGTTGTAACAAAAAATGGGAAAAACGAAATGAGGAGAGAAATTAATTCATCCTACAGCATTTCTGACCTTACAAAAGGTTATGGGTGGCGGCCAGAATGGTCAAAATATATTCAAATCAAAAATCTTGAAAAGAAAACCGAAAAAACTGTAGTTGTTCAACAACCTACTGATTATTTAGCTGTTCTCCATCAAGGCAAAGATTTTCAAGGATTTTGTCGGGTATTTTTTGAAAAAACGGGGAATTATGGCAATATTAATAAAAATGAAATTAAAGAAGTTCCAACGATGGATAATTATGGGAGATTAATTATGAGTGGCATACCGGACCCCCGTTTAATAGTTTCATCAGCAGAAATTTTCCAAATTGAAAGAGAACAAGTCAATTCTTGTAAAATCATCTTTTATAAAGAACCAAATTATCAAGGTAAAAACTGTACAATATACGGGGACGGGGAATCTTATCTCCAACCACGCCAACCTGAAGATATTGAGAAGTCTAAGATGTGCAACCCAGCAGATGTAATTAAAAATGCTAAATCAATGCAAATTAATGGCAATTGTGCTGTAGTTATTTGGCGATCTACTTTTTGGGGAAGTCTTGGTGAAAGATTTCCTCTTCCGGAAGAGTGTCAAACTTTTACTAGTGATGTTCCTGATTTTGGAAGAACCTATCTTGGTATTGGAGGCACAACAAATATCAACTCCTTAGCTATCTATCCTTTAAAATGAAAAGACGAAAAACTCTTTTAATTATTTTTTTTCTTCTTGTTTTTGGTTTAGTTGTTTTTGCTCAAGAATTAGAATATCCAGGAATTCCGGTTAGTAAAAGCGAAACTATCACTGTAACTGAAACCACTACTTTTCCTGAATATGTAAGATATATTTTTTATTGGGGAATTATTATCGGAGCCATTGCTGCTTTGGGCTCTTTAATTTTAGGCGGCTTTCGTTATTTGGTTTCCTCCGGCAATCCGGAAGCGACCAGAGACGCCCAAAATCAAATTTCCTCTGCTATCTTGGGTTTAATTATTTTATTGGCTTCTGGTTTAATTTTTAATACCATTAATCCAAAAATAAAAATACTTAATCTTACTCCTTTAAAATTAAGTTCTTATGTAAAATTAATCGGAGAAAATCAGGAACAAAAAATTGCCATAAGCGTTGCTGACCTGCCAACGGCTTTTAAAAATTTTAAACCAACTCAAGCCGAAATAATCGGAGCAAACATTGAAGCAAGATTCCATACCGGCATTAATTACTTGGATAGTTTTACTCCTTGGGTAAGAACTACCGAAGAAGCTAAAAAAGAAACAGAAAAATATTTGAAAGGGCAAGTTATAAAATCAGTTGAAATAAGATATACCGGTCCAGGAGTTTATATCTATGATAGAGAAAAAGACGAACCGGAGAATAACCGATATCGCAAAGAAATTTCTTTATTTTATAATCTTTCTAATATCCAAGCTGGTTATGGTTGGGAGCCAAAAGACGCCCAATACATTCAAATTAAAAATTTAAAAGAATTAACTAATGTGCCGGAAAGCGGCATAGATTATTTAACTGTTTTATTTTCTAAAGAAGATTTTCAAGGAAATTGTCGGGTCTTTTTTGAAGAAAAAGATAATATAGGCAATGTCCCGGCAGGAAAAATTGTAAAAATCCAACCAGACAATAAAGATGGTTATGGAATAATTTCAGACCCGGTAGCAGGAATTAATTCAGCTAAAATTTTCCAATTAGAAAGAAAAGGAGAATGCCGAGTTGTGCTTTTTAAAAATCCAAATTATGGATATCAAGCTGTAAATGATGTCTGCGTAATTAATTGGGCTATATTAAAACCTGACCGGATTGAAGATTCTTGCCCCGGTTGGAAAGAAACAATGCCTAAATCAATCCAAATTCAAGGAAATTGCGCTGTAGTTGTTTGGGGAGAAAATTCTGCTTTAGAGGGTAATTTTAGCGGCAACTGTAAGGTTTTTACTGATAATATTCCTGATTTGAAAGAAGCTGGCTTTTGGTGTTTCCGTTGGCCTAATCCTTTTAATTCAACTTGTCTCCGAGGTTTAGCTATCTATCCTATTAAATAATTTATTTATTACGAGTTATTTATTGCGAGTTAGATTCAACCCGTCAACCCGCTAACTCGTAATAATCTAATAATTGAATAATTGGTTAAATAATTGGTTTTATTACTATTCTTCTTTCTGGTTCTTCGCCAATACTTTCAGTTTTGACATCTTCTCTTTTTGAAATTTCCAAATGAATTATTCGTCTTTCATAGGAAGGCATCGGAGAAAGTACTTTTTCCTTTTTCGTCAAAGCTACTTCATCGGCTAATTCTTTTGCTAAATCTTTCAAATAATCAAACTTTTTTTTCTTATAATCATTAATATCCAAATTAATAAAAAACATTTCCTTAATTTGTTTTCTTAAAATCCTTAGTAAAAGATGCTGGATTTCTGATAATGTTTGCCCTTCTTTTCCAATTAAAATCTGCGGCTCATCGGTTTCTAAATTTAAAGAAACAGTATTTTCAGAAATTAATTCTACTTTTATTTTCCCAATAAAACCCAATTTTGAAAAAAAATCTTCGGTGATTTTTTTTATTTTTGATAAATTAACCATAAACTTTATTAATTTTATATTGTTCCCAAATTGAAAACAAGGAGGAAACAATCCAGTAAAGTCCGATAACCGAACCAAATTTATAAACAATAAAAACAGCTAAAACAGGAAAAAAATAAAGCATTTGATTTTGAAAAGCTTTGGTAAAACCATCTGTTTGTTTAGCTGTCTCTTTAGGTAGAGCCATTGAAATCTTCGTTTGAAAAAACTGTAAAAAACCTGTGGCTAAAGCTAAAAATATGTTTGGTTTTGAAAGATTGATAATCCCTAAAGAAATAAGGTTAAAAATTTTTGGGTCTAATCCTTTTAAAAAAACTTGGTAAAGGGCAATTAAAATTGGCAATTGTAAAAGTAATGGCAGACAACCGGAAAAAGGATTAATTTTTTCTTTTTGGTAAAGTTCCATCGTTGCTTTGGTTTGTTCTTCTTTATTGTCTTTATATTTTTTTTGGATCTCTAAAATCTTTGGTTGGAGTTTTGTTAAAATTTTTTGATTTTTTAAAGAATAATTTGATAAAGGATGAAGAATAAACCGAATAATTAAAGTTAAAACGACTATGGTTATGCCTAAATCATGTCCTGGTAAATATTTATAAAGAAAAAGTAAAAGATTATATATTGGTTGATAAAAAATTAAATTAAAAAGAGAGTTCATAGAAAATTATTTAACTGGATCAATTCCTCCTTTAAACAAATAATTGCATTTTAATATCCTTTTAAAACAAAAAAATAAGCCCTTGAAAATTCCATATTTTTCAATTGAATTAATGCAATAATCCGAACAAGAAGGATAAAATCGACAATTTTTGGTTAAATAAGGAGAAATAAATTTCTGATAAAATTTTATTGTTAAAATTAAATTTTTTTTAATCATTGATTTTGATAATCTTAGCTTTTTTGAACGCTCACTTACGTTCGCTATAAATCTTTGCGGATTTTAAGAGAGCTTCGACACTCTCTTTAATTTCAGAAAAACTTCTTGTCTTAATTCCTTTTTTCACAAAAAAAACTAAATCATAACCTGAATTTATTTCGTTAATTTTAATTCTTAATATTTCTGAGAGTTGTCTTTTAATTCTATTTCTTTCTACTGCTTTTTTTGAAACTTTCCGACTAATTACCAGCCCAACCCGAACTATCCTTAAATTATTTTTTATAACTTTTAAAAATAAAAAAATATCCCAAAATCTTTCCCCTTTTTTTATTATTTTTTCAAAATCTTTTTCCCCTCTTAATCTATTTTGTTTTTTTAACATACTAAACTGTAAGTCGTTCTCTTCTTTTCTTTCTTCTTCTGGTTATAACTCTTCTTCCGTTTTTCGTCCTCATTCTTTTCAAAAATCCATGACATCTTTTTCTTTTTTTCTTTTTTGGTTTGTAAGTAATAGACATAAATTTTTATCCGCCAGCTGGCAGATTATTTTTATAAGATAACAAAAAAAGTTATTCAAGTCAATAGAAAAATTCACAACTTTTCCCCAAGATATTAACAGGGAGAGATTTTCTATTGATTTTATCTACTATTTATTATATAAAACAAATAGGATAAAATATTTATATCAGCTTACAACTTAATTATGACCAATGAGGAACTCTGGCAAGCCGTTCTTGCCCAAATTCAATTTAATGTTTCCAAGGCAAACTTTGCTACTTGGTTTAAAAACACTAAAATTGTTTCTAAAAACAATGGGGAAACTTTAATTTCTACTCCAAATTCTTTTTCAAAAGAATGGCTTTCTAATAAATATAATAATCTCATTTTAAAAATCCTTCATTCTTTAGATGAAACTGTAAAAACAATAAATTATATTATTCAAACACCTCTGCCGGAAGAAGGGATAAAAATAAAAAATAAAAAAGAAAAAAAAGAAATTAATCCTAATCAAATGGGGTTCGAAGAATTCGAAATTAATCAAAAAACTAATCTTAATCCTCGTTATACTTTCGATAATTTTATTGTCGGTTCTTTTAATGAATTAGCTCATGCTGCCAGTTGGGCTGTTTCTCAAAATCCTGGCTCTACTTATAATCCCTTGTTTATCTATGGCGGGGTAGGATTAGGGAAAACCCATCTTTTACAAGCAGTCGGTAACCTGATTGTGGAAAATTTTTCAGAAAAAAAAATAAAATATTCTCCAACTGCTCATTTTGTTTCTGATATAATTCGTTCAATCCAAAATCATGAAATTGAAAATTTAAAAATGGAATTACAACAAATAGATATTTTAATTATGGATGATGTCCAATTTTTAGCTGGTAAAGAAAAAACTCAAGAAGAATTTTTTCACCTTTTTAATACCTTATATGAAATGAATAAGCAAATAATTCTTTCTTCAGATAGACCCCCAAAAGCTATCCCAGCTCTGGAAGAAAGATTAAGGTCGAGATTTGAAGGCGGGATGATTGCTGATATTGGTTTTCCTGATTTTGAAACCCGTTTGGCAATTTTAAAAGCTAAGTGTGAAGTAAAACAAATAGATCTTTCTTCTGAAATTTTAGAATATATTGCCCTAAATTTAGAGCAAAATATTAGAGAAATGGAAGGGGCTCTAAATCGCTTATTAATTTTCAAAAAAATCAATAATAAAACACCTGATTTGGAAATTACAAAGAAGCTATTATATAATTTAATTAGTTCCCCATCTTTATCAACTAATTTTAAAAAAATTCTTCAAACGGTTGCCCAATTTTTTAATTTAAAAGAAAAGGAGCTTTTTACCTCAACTAGAAAAAAGGAAATTGTTAGACCAAGACAGATTGCCATGTATCTTCTTCGAACAGAATTAAAAGAGTCCTATCCATCAATTGGCAGGAAATTTAACGGGAAAGACCATACAACTGCCATGTATTCCTGCGAAAAAATAGAAAAAGGTTTAGAAAAAGATAATAATTTACAAAGAGAAATAAATTTAATTCGCCAACGTCTTTATTCTGGTTTTTCTTTGGAGTAATAAAAGTGTTATAATGTTGGGGAAAAAGTTGTTAAAAGAATTAAGGAAAATTATTTAAAATTCTTTATTAAATATTTATTAACAATTTAATTCACATATTTATCCTTAATATAAAATAAAAAAAATTAAATTATTACTTTATTAAAAAACTTTATTCACTTAAATATAATCCCAACAATAAATTTAAAATACTAATTTATTATTTATATTTATTATTATTATGGAAGTTGAATTATTAAAAGATAATTTAAAAGAAGGATTGAATATTATAGAAAAAATTGCTAAAAAAAATATTAATTTACCTATTTTAAATAATATTTTATTATCTACCGAGGGAAATTTTTTACGTTTAGACGCGACTAATTTAGAGATAAGTATTTCTTATTGGTTTCTTTGTAAAATTAAAGAAAAAGGAAAGGTTACTATTTTAGCTGATTTATTAACTAATTTAATTAATTTTTTAGAAGAAAAAAAATTAAAATTAAAAACAATTAATTCTGATTTAGTAATAGAAACAGAAAATCAAAAAAATAAAATAAAAGGAATAAATCCAGAGGAATTTCCAATAATACCAAAAATCGAAAAAGAAAAAATTTGCAAAGTTGATAATAAAATATTATTAAAAGCATTTTCTCAAATAATAGAAATACCCTCTTTATCTTCGTTTCGACCAGAAATTTCCGGTGTTTATTTTGTTTTTTTAAAAAATCAAATAAAAATTGTTGGAACTGATAGTTTTAGATTAGCAGAAAAAAATATTAATTTAGAAGAAAAAATAAAAAAAGAGATTTCTTTTATTCTTCCGGTAAATACTGTAAAAGAATTAATTTCTATATTAAGTCAAAAAGAGGGTTTTGTTGAGATTTATTTTTCCCCTAATCAGGTTTTATTTGAATTCCCCCAAGAAGAAATTTCCTCTTCTCAAATTCAGGTTTTATCACGATTAATAGAGGGCGAATATCCAAAATATCAAGAAATTATTCCTAAAAAATATAAAACAAGAATAATTTTAAAAAAAGAAAATTTCCAAAATTTAATAAAACAAGCAGGTCTTTTTAGCGGTAAGAGTTTTGAAGTAAAATTGGCAACCCAACCAAAAGAAAACAGATTAAAAATTTATTCTTCCAGTTATGATTTAGGAGAAAATGAATCTTATCTTTTAACAAAAATAGAAGGAGAGGAGACAATTATTTCTTTTAATTATCGATTTTTACTTTCAGGACTTTCCAATATCAACAGCTCGGAAGTAATATTTGAACTTAATGGCGAAGAAGGTCCTGGGGTCTTAAAACCAGTGGGGGATGAAAGTTATATTTATCTTTTAATGCCAATTAAAGGTTCCTAATTATAATCCTTTTATATAGTTTTGAACTCCATATTCCCAGTTTGGGAATTGAGAATCGTCTTGGGAGTTTTCTTCACTAAGAGGATTATTTTTATTTAAATAATATAAAATAGAATGAGGTTCTTTTATTTGGCCGTCTAAAATTGATTTTCCGGTTAGAACCTCAAATGATTTTTTGAAATTTTCTTTAGGAAATATTTTCAATGTTTCTTCCATAAATTTATGAAAAATTGGTCCGGCCAAAACAGTACCTGGTTCTTTAGCCATTTGAGAATTGTCGTTATTACCTACCAAAACCCCGGTTATTAAATTTGGGCTATAGCCAACCACCCAGCCATTGTTATGAAACTGGGTTGTTCCTGTTTTTGCCGCAACTTCATAATCAGGAAAATATAGAGAAGAATTGCTGCCAAACATTGGGGCGCGTAATTCATTATCGGATAATATCTCATTTATTTGTCTGGCGATTTGATTTTCTAATATTCTGATAGGGGTTTTTTTGTTTTCTTCAATAATTTTTCCTTTTGAATCTTTAATTTTAACAATAAAATTAAAAGGAACCAATTCTCCATCATTAGCAAAAACAGAGTAAGCAGAAGTCAATTCCCATAAAGTTACTTCTCCATTTCCTAAAATTAAACCAAGGCCGTATCTTTCTCTTTCTTTTAAAGTAGTAATGCCAAATTTTTCCAAAAAATCCAAGGCGTTATTAATGCCAACTAAATATAAAACCTTAACTGAAGGAATATTTAATGATTGGGCTAAAGCATTTTTAAAAGTTATGGCTCCCCTATATTTTCCATCATAATCTTTAGGATGATAACAATCGTTTCCATATTTATCCTTTTCCTGTTCTGCTGATGGGTTACAGTTCGGGTTAAATTCGGTTTTTACATCCCAAATTACACAATCTGGCGTAAATCCTTTTTGGAAAGCCAAAGCATAAATAAATGGTTTTAGGGCCGAGCCAGGTTGGCGAAGAGACAATATTAAATTTACTTTCGGGTCAAATTTACAAGATTTTTCTGTTCCTGTTTTACATCCTTCGGGCAATGATGAAGTAGCAGACCAATCAGCTGACCCAACCATTGCCAATATCCCTCCAGTTTTTGGATTTACTGAAATAAGAGAGGCGTTATAAGCATTATAAACCTTATTGGTCTTTACTCCTTCCCCTATTATCTCTTCAGCCCTCGTTTGCAAGCCAAAATCTAAAGTTGTATAAACTTTTAGCCCCTTTTTTGTTAAAAATTCAGAACCATATTTTTTTTCAAGATAATCTTTCACATAGATTACAAAATGGGGCGCTTTAATAGGATTTAGGATTTCATTAAAGTTTATTTCTTCTTTTTGGGCGATTTCTTTTTGTTCTTTTGAAATAAATCCTTCTTTTTCCATTCTTTCTAAAACATAATCTTTCCGTCCCAATAATTCATTTTTGTTTTTGCCATAAGGAGAAAGAGTTGAAGGGGCTTTAATTACAGCCGCTAAAATAGCGGCTTCTTCCAAAGAAATATCAGAAATATGTTTTCCAAAAAAACTTTGGCTCGCTGCTTCAATCCCATAAATATTTCCTCCAAAAGGGATGAGATTTAAGTACCATTCCATAATTTGGTCTTTAGAATATCGTCTTTCTAATTCTATCGCTAAAATAACTTCTTTTGTTTTTCTTTCAATGGTTTTTTTTCTGGTTAAAAAATAACTCCGAACCAACTGTTGGCTGATAGTTGACCCTCCCATTAAAGGACTTTTTATTCTTAAATCAGTTAAAATAGCCCTTCCGATGCCTTTAAAATCTAAACCCCGATGTTCATAAAAATTTTTGTCTTCAGCCGCTAAAACAGCTTTAATTAAAAAAGAAGGAACTTCATTTAAAGAGACAATTGTTCTCTTTTCCTCCCCGGCAATCTCATATAAAAGAACGTTTCCAGAATTATCATAAATTTTTGTTGATTGAGGAATTTCTCCTTCGCTAAATTTTTCTGGCCTGGGAAGTTCTGAAAGATACCAAATAAATAATGTCAGTCCTAAAATAAAAAATCCCAAAAAAACAATCCCTAAAATTTTTAAAAAAGAAAACACTCTTTGTTTATTGGAAAAAACAAAAAGATTATGTTTGCGAGAAACCATATTCCTCATCATATCGTGAATAATATCACTAATCAATATAATAAAACCCCGCCCTCTAAAAAAAGAGCGGGGTAAACTCAATAAACTTTTTTATTCTTCTGGTTCTTCTTTTGTTTCTTCTTCTGGTTCTTCTTTTGTTTCTTCTTCTGGTAATTCTTCTTCATCTTGGAAAAGTGAAGTTAGAATTTTCTTTTTAAGTTCCATTGATTTCAAAATATTTAGCATTTAAATTTTAGAGCGACCTTTCCCTTTACGGATTTAGCCCCTCAAAAGGGCTAAGCATGGTAACTATTATAAAAAACAAAAAAAGCTTGTCAAGCCCTCCTAACGTTTAGAAAAGGTATAACAAATTGCCAAAGCTAAAGCATCAGCGGCATCATCTGGTTTAGGGATTTTTTTTAAATTTAAAATCTCTTTTACCATTCTTTGAACTTGGTATTTAGTTGCCCGGCCATAACCGGAAATTCCCATTTTTACTTCCAAAGGAGTAAAATAAAAAATTTTAATTTTCTTTTTCGCCGCTAATAAAAGAATTACTCCTTGAGCCTGGCTTACCGGGATAGCTGTTTTTAAATTTTTAAAAAAATAAAGCCTTTCAATAATTAAAGTTTTGGGTTTATATTTCTTAATTAATTTAGAAAGTTCAAAATATATTTTTTTAAGCCGTTCTTCAATTAATGAAGAAGAACTAGTTTTTATCACCCCATATTCTAAACATTTTAATTTATCCTTAGCTTTTGATTTCTGGTTTTTAACTTTTATTACTCCATAACCAGTAATCGCTGTCCCGGGGTCAATACCAATGATAATCATAAGTTTTTTAAATTTGAATAGATGTTTTGAACTGCATCATTTTCATCTAATTCTTCAAAAAGTTTTTGGCATGATTCTTTTTCTTTCTCTCCCACTTCAATCATTTCTTTTGGTTTCCAATCCAAACTTGCCGAATCAATTTTTACCCCTTTTTCTTCTAAATTTTTTTTCACTTTTTCTAAATCTTTAATTCCAGCATAGATATCCAAATTGTTATCATACCAATAAAAATCTTCAGCCTCGGCCCCAATCGCCAATAACTCTAAATCCTCTTTATTTTTTATATTTGATTTTTGATTTTTGATATTTACTGTGATGCAACCCTTTTTTTCGAACATCCATTTAATTGCGCCTTCTTGCACCAATTTTCCACCATGTTGGTTTAAAATCTGTTTTACTTCGCTTAAAGACCTATTTTTGTTATCAGTAATTCCTTCGATAATAATTGCGATGCCTCCCGGCCCATAAGCTTCACAAAGAACCTCTTCAAGATTAGCTTCTTCTCCGTTGCCGGTTGCTTGTTTAATAGCTCGTTCAATGTTTTCTTTTGGTAGGTTAAATTGTTTTGCCTGCTCTATCGCTACCCTTAATTTATTATTAGTTTCTGGGGTTGGTCCTCCTTCTTTTACCGCAATCGAAATTACCCTAGCCATCTTAGAGAAAATTTGTCCTCTTTTTTGGTCGGTAATAGTTTTCTGTCCTCTAATTTTTTTCGCATGACTGTGCCCGCTCATATTTTTATATTCTCACTTAAATAAATTTAGCCTTAAATAAATTTAACCTTTAAATTTTAAAAAATCAAATGATTTAGCAAATCATCTGATTAAGAAATCAAATAATTTATCTAAATTCCAGATTTAAGAAATCAAATAATTTTTGAGAATTAGTTTTTAAATGTTGAAAAGCAAGCTTAGTAGCAATTCTCCCTTTTGGGTTTCTTTCAATAAAACCAAGCCGCATTAAATAGGGTTCGTAAATATCCAAAATTGAATTTTCATTTTCCATAGTTGCGGCAGCTAATGCTTGAAGTCCTACCGGTCCACCATTAAATTTTTTAATAATTATTTCTAAAATTTTTCTATCTTGCGAAGTTAAACCCAATTCGTCAATTTCTAATGCCAATAAGGCCTCTTTTGTTATGTTAGGGGTAATCGTTCCTTTACCTTTAACCTGAGCAAAATCTCTTACCCTTTTTAAAAGATTATTGGCAACCCTAGGTGTAAAACGAGAGGCCTTAGCTATAATTTTTAAGGATTCTCCCTCTGTTTCAACATTTAAAATTTTCGTTGACCTCTCTAAAATTTTTTCAATCTCAAAAATTTGATAAAAATCCAATCCGAAACTGGCTCCAAATCGAGCACGTAAAGGAGAAGAGAGAAGAGCAGGTTGAGTAGTCGCTCCGATTAAAGTAAAAAAAGGAAGATTCATTTCCATTATTTTAGCCATTGGTCCCCTTCCTAAGATTAAATTTAATTTAAAACTTTCCATGGCGGGATAAAGATATTCTTCGGTAATTCGGTTGAGGCGATGTATTTCATCAATAAATAAAATGCTTCCCGGTTCCAAATTAGTTAAAATAGCTGCCAAATCACCTGGTTTTTCAATTGCCGGACCAGAAGTAGTTTTTGTTTCTTTTTTGATTTCTTTGGCTACCAAATGAGCTAGAGTGGTTTTACCCAATCCTGAACCTCCATAAAACAAGAGATGTTCTATTGATTCTTTTCTTTGCTTGGCTGCCTCAATAATAATTTTAAGATTATTTTTAATTTTTTCCTGGCCTACATAATTCTCCCAACTTTTCGGTCGTAAGGTTAAATCTAAAACCCTTTCCTCAGTAAAATAATTTTCTCTTGACATATTTTTAAAAATATATTACAATATATTAGTCCGAAGCTGAATAGGAATCTCTTTTTTTGAATGGATAATCTGGTTTCGACTGGATTATTCCCGAAAGAAATTCTAAAATTTTTACTAAGTAAAGATACAGTATTCAGCTTCGGACTATTTTTTTTATTCGCTTGTTACCCTATTAACCTCTTCTATTGTTGTTGTCCCTAGAAGAGTTTTTATTAAACCGTCACAGCGCATTGAAACCATTCCTTTTTTTTCAGCTATTTTTTTTAAATCAGAAATAGACGGAGATTTCAAAATAAAATTTTCTATTTCGTCATCAACTAAGAAAAACTCATAAATTCCTATCCTGCCTTTATAACCGGTAAAATTGCAGAATTGGCAACCTGTTGGTTTAGGAATTTTTAAATCCTTATCTAAAGAAGGAATTTTTATTTCTTTTGGTAATAAGCTGAGCTCTTTTTCCAGCGTTTCTAATTCTTCATTAGTTGGGGAAAGAAACTTTACGCATTTTTTACAAATTTTTCTCACTAATCTTTGGGCAATAGCAATATTAATAGCCGGGGCAATATTTATGGGTATTTCTCCCAAGGCCTGGAGGCGAGCAACAGTATGGGCCGCGTCATTAGTATGAAGAGTTGTCAAAACTAAATGGCCGGTGAGAGCTGCTTGAATTGCTGTTTTAGCAGTATCTAAGTCCCTTATTTCTCCAACTAAAATTACATCCGGGTCTTGGCGAACTATTGCTCTCAGCCCATTGGCAAAATCATATCCCTTTTCCGGCGCTACTTGAGTTTGGGTAATTCCTTCAAGATGATATTCAATTGGGTCTTCAATAGTAATGATTTTAATTTCTGGATTTTCAAGCCGTTTTAGAATGGCATAGAGAGTTGTAGTTTTTCCAGAGCCGGTTGGTCCGGTCACAATAATCATTCCATTTGGTTTTTTTATTTCTTTTTTAAAAATCTCTAACATATCTTCTCTTATCCCTAAATCTTCTATTTCAATTAAACTTTTAGGATTTAAAATTCTTATTACGATTGATTCTCCATATTGAGACGGCAAAACCGAAACCCTTGTTTCAATCTCTTCAGTTTTATTATTAGTTCCGCTTTCAGCGGGACTAACTAGAATACTGAATCTGCCATCTTGGGCTTTATCAATAATATTTAATTTAAGTCCGCTTAATAGTTTAATTCTTGATAGCAGAATTTGATAAATTCTTTGGTCTAAAATCACAACTTCATGGAGTATTCCGTCAATTCTCACTCTAATTTTTATTCCTTCTTCTTCGGGCTCAATATGAATATCAGAAGCATCAAGAATAATTGAACCGCCTAAAATAATCTCAATTGTTTTTGTTATTTCTTGATTAAATGATTTAATAATTTCTTCTTTAAAAGCTAAAATATTTTTAATAATAGCCCTTTTTATTTTTACTTGCCCAGTAATTTTTTCTGCCATAATTAACGCTTCGCTATATTAAACAAAATTTATTATTTCATTTTTTATTTTTTCTAAATTATTTTCCTTAATTTCAAAAAGAATCCCTTTTCCTTTCCGAGCTTGAACTCCTTTTAAATTTTCTAATATTTTTAAGAGTTTATTCTCGTCTTCAGAATAAAAAACTCCTTTTGTTGACGGGGTAGAGTGATGATTTGGATAAAGAATCAAAAAATTTCCCAAAGCTAAATTAGTTTTTAATTGTTTTAAAGAATAAGGTAAATCTGCAGGTTTTGAGTTGGTCTCAAAAAAATCCTCTTCTTTTAAAATAACTGAAACGATATTTTTTTCTTTATTAAAATTAATTTTATCTAAAACTTTGTTAAACAATTGAAAAGCAGTCAAGGAAGTAAAAATTTTTTCTAAAAGTGTTTCCAAAAGTTCAAAAACTATTTCCGGAAGCGAGCAATTTTTAATTAAATTAATTTCACCAAAATTTTCATTGTTGATTTGATTGTCAATATTAATAACAGGTGTTATTTGAGGGATGTCTTTGTTTTGTTTTACTCCTAAGGTAATTAAAAGTTCTGATGGAGAATTATCAGCAATTTGTTTAAAAGAAATATTGTCTTTTTTCAAAACGCCATTTTTAGTTTTAAAATAGAGGTTTAATCTATTATCTGTTTTTTCATAAAAAACCTGCGAAATTTTCGTTTCTTCTTTAATTGATATTAGAGAATCAAAAGAGATTGACGAGGATTCTTTTTCTATTAAAAATTGAAATTTTTCTGGGATTTTTTCAATGATTAAATTTACTTTTTCCTTTAATTCTTTTAAACTATAAAAAAGAGCTAAAGAAGCGCAAAAAGAATCTATTTTTAAGTCCTGGCAAGGGAAAATAGCAATATTTTTAGCTTCTTTGATGAGTTTTTTTGCTTTTTGGTAATTTTTCATAATGACGCTGCGCTATGTTAAAGTATCATTCCTAAATTAACTTAAATTTGGGCTAAAGTCAACCAATAAAATGAATTATATTACTTTTAATTCTATCCAAACAAAAAAAATGGGGCGAAAAATTGCCCAAGAAATTTTAAAAAGACCTTTAGACAAGAAGGCGATTGTTATTGGATTAATAGGGGATTTAGGAGGAGGGAAAACTACTTTCCTCCAAGGTTTTGCCAAAGGATTAAGAATCAAAAACAAAATTTTAAGCCCTACCTTTGTTTTAATGAAAAAATTTAAAATTCGCGAAAATTCGCACTCAAATTCGTATAAATTTGCGACTTTCTATCACCTTGATTGTTATAGAATCAAAAAGCCAAAAGAGATTTTAGGAATAGGGTTTGAGGAAATTATCAAAAATCCCCATAATATTGTGGTTATTGAATGGGCAGATAGAATTAAAAAAATACTTCCTAAAGAAAGTCTAATTATAAGATTTAAATTTATAAACCAAAATACTCGTAAAATACTGTTCAACCCCTAAGAACATCTGTCCTAATCTTTGGAGATCGGATCTCGAAAATTTGCCTCTCCACTTGATTTTTTAAGAAAAAAGTGGTATAATTCTTTTTAGATATTTAAAAACTTAATAGGGGAGGAAAATAAAATGAGAAAAATTTTGATTTTTCTTTTTTTGGTTTTAATTGGAGCTGAATCAGCCAGTGGATGCTGGAAAAATTGGGAGATTAAGAGAGATAAAATTGTTTCTTCTGCTCTAAAGGGTAATAAATTAAATGACCCGGAAACCCGAGATTTAGTGATTTTTCTACCGCCTGGATATAAGAACCTGCCTCGGCAGAACCTTGATTCCTCGCTAACGCTCGGAAATAAGACAAGTAAAAAATATTATCCAACTATTTATTTTTTACATGGTTTTGAGGAAAACCAGGAAACCTATCTGAAAATATTAGGAGAAAAGAATGTAATTAATTTTTTAGGTTGGTTGAGTTTTTTAGGAGATTTGAAAGAGACAATAATTGTTATTCCGGATGCCTCTAATAAATACAAAGGAAGTTGGTATACAAATTCAGACGTAGGAGATTATGAGGATTATCTTAAAGAGGTGATAGAATTTATTGACAAGAATTATCGGACTATCCCTCGAGAAGAATGCCGAAGTATTTTCGGTTTTTCCATGGGAGGATACGGGGCGCTAATGCTTTCTATGAAAACAGAGCTTTTCTCAAAAGTAGCAGCTCTTTCTGCTCCCTTGGATTTCCAAGTGATAAGAGAAACTATCGCATTAAGGGTGATTGGAGAAAATCCTGGAAAGATTAAAGAACCACAGGGCGCAGATACGTTTACCCGAATTATCTATGCGATGAGTACTGTTTTTTCTTCTAACGAGACGCCTCCTTATTTCTGCGATTTTTATTTTGAATATCCAACTGGCGAAATAAAAAAAGATGTCTGGGATAAATGGGAAGAGAAAAATCCGGCTAACCTAATTGAAAAATATAAATCAAGATTAAATAAGTTAAAGATTTATATTGATAACGCGGTTAATGATGAACTTGGATTATTCCCAGCAGTTGAAAGTTTTCACCAAAAACTTTTAGAACTTGGGATAGTCCATCAATACAAGGTTTTTAAAAGTCCCCATGGGAGAGAGGGAGAAAATATTAGCCAGCAAGTACTTAAAAGATTTGTTGAGGCGATAAAGTTCCTTTCAAAGGAATGAAAATAAAATAGCCCTGAACTAAGCAAGTTAGGATAAAATACTTGGTTCAGGGCTTTTTTAATTCTTTAAGACAAGATATTATATAGTAATGGAAGAGCAGAAAAAATTGATTATTATTGATAGTAATTCTCTAATTCATCGGGCCTTTCACGCTTTACCTCCTTTAACCACCAGAAAAGGAGAATTAATAAATGCTGTTTACGGATTTTGTTTAGTTTTTCTAAAAATTTTAAGAGAGCTTCAACCAGATTATGTAGTAGCAACTTTTGATTTTCCCGGTCCAACTATTCGCCATAAAGAATTTAAAGAATATAAAGCGAAAAGGCCAAAAGCGCCAGCCGAGCTTTATTCACAGATTCCAAAAGTAAAAGAGATTTTAAAAGCATTTAATGTTAATTTTCTTGAAAAACAAGGTTTTGAAGCAGATGATTTAATTGCTACTATCTGCCAAAAAACTCAAAAACAACAAATTTTCCCAGAAATTCAAATTTATATTTTGACCGGCGATAGTGATGCTTGCCAACTTATTAATAAAAATATCAAAATTTATACTTTAGGCAGAAGAATAAAAGAAGAGATAATTTATGATGAGAACAAAATAAAAGAAAAATTCGGGCTTTTACCCAGCCAAATGAATGATTTTAAAGCCCTCGCCGGCGACCCCTCGGATAATATTCCCGGCGCTACCGGTATAGGTAAGAAAACTGCTATTGAGTTATTAAAAAATTTTGAAAGTTTAGAAAATCTTTATAAAAAAATAGAAAAAGGAGAAACCGAAAAATTGAGACCCAGAATTTTAGACATATTAATAAAAAATAAGGAACAAGTTTTTCTTTCCAGACAGTTAGTTCAAGCAAGATTTGATGTGCCGATTGATTTCGAAATTGATAATTATAAATTTGCCAATTTTGATTCTCAAACAGTAAAAAAAATTTTTGAAGATTTTGGTTTCCGAAGTTTAATAGCTCGAATACCGAATGAAAAAAAGAATTAGAGAAAAAACTTAAAGAGAGTTATAATTTATATAATATATAAATAGAAATTATGAATAACAATCTTTCAAATTTAGTTTTAGAAATTATAAAAGGAGAAACAACGCCGGAAGGGAAAATAAAGAAAATAAGCCAGTTTCTGCGAAATAAAATAAAATATAAAATTACTATTATTGGCGACCCTCAAAAAACCTTGGAGCTTGGTTTTGGTTCCTGTTTAGACAAGGCAATTTTATTTGATGAACTTGCTAAAACAGCAGGGCTTAAATCTCGTTATAGAATAACTTTAATTGATATGAAGAAAGCATTAATTGATCTTTCTTCAGTTAATTCAAAATTTTTCCCTGAATTTTTGAGTTTTTTCCCCCATTTTTTAAACGAAGTTTTTTTAAACGGTGTTTGGCAGAAATTTGACTGTTCCGGCGATAGCGATACTGATAGAATTTTTTATAAAAACGGTTTAACAATTGGTGAACCGGGAAATTATGAATTTAAAAAAGAATATATAAAAAAAGAACTCGGCGCCTTTAATGAAATTTCTGATGTCTTAAAAAATCCAGACATTTATTATTTTTTTACTCAACTTAAGAGCGATAAAAGAAAATTTTATAAAATAGCAAAATTTATCAACCTCTCATTTTTCAAAGAGAGAAATGAAAAAATAAAAGGATTAGAAAAAATGAGGCCCTTAAATGAAATAATTAATGATTTAGATAATTTAGTTTATAAATATGGCGGTTTTCCGCAGGACATAGAAATAACAAAGGACGAAGTCAGAGGAGTATACGGTATTGTTGGAGCCAGATATCCTATTTTTATTTATTTAACAATATTTTTTGTTCTTTCCAGAATCATTACTTCAGTTCCTTTTTCTAATTTCGTTTATTTTTATCTCGGCTACGGTTTTTTGGCAAATGCTTTAATTCATTTTTTAGTCAAAAAAAACGAACATTCACCGGGGATTAAAGTGGCGATAAATGCAAGCGTTCTTTTATTTTTATTGGAGATGTTTATTTTTGCTTTAATGATTTATTTCACAATGCCATTTTTTATTACTATTTTCGGTTCTGTTCTTTGGTTTGCAGTTTTAGGGTATCTTACCTATTCTTCAGGCGGCGCTAGAGGTTGGGCGGCGGGGGGAGTAGCCGTTGCTTCAATTTACACTTTTTTATTTTCCTTTGTTTTTATCAGTCTAGTTTTATTTTGGGAGTATACAGGAATTGGCGCATCTCATTTGAATATTTACGGCTTTTTTTATCAGAAACCATATTACGCAATATCGTTTCTTGCTTTATCCTTTCTTTATTTTCTCATCCATGACGCTAATAATCTTTTTATTTGGCGAGAATTAAAGTATAAATCCAAAACATTAGAGGAAAGAACTAAAGAATTAGAAATTTTAAAAGAGCAATTAGACGAAAAAGTAAAAGAAAGAACAATTGAATTGGAAAAAGCAAAAAGTGAGTTGGAAGAATCAAAAACAGTTTTGGAGATTAAAGTAAAGGCCAGAACAAGAGAATTAGAAGAATTAACTGAAACATTAGACGAAAAAGTTAAAGAAAGAACAGCCGAACTTCAAAAAAGAATAAATGAACTAGAGCGTTTTCATAAAGTCACTGTTGGCAGAGAATTAAAAATGATAGAATTAAAAAAGGAATTAAAAAAAATTAAAGAAGAAGAAAAAATAAAAGGTCGGTCAATATAAGACAGAGCTAATTTATGGAAGAAATTTATCAAAAATTAAAAAAAGAAGCTGAAAAATTAGCAAAAATTCCGGGCAATTCCCGAGGAGAAATATTAAAAACCCATTTTAATTACATTAAAATTAAAAAAGGTGAAGAAGGGGTAAGGCAGGTTGGGGGAATGATGGAAAGATTGGGTTGCCCGATAAAATTAAAGGAAATCAATTCTTTAAACTGGTATCCGGAATATTTAAGCGTCCTTGTAATTTTAGTTGCTAAAGAATTATTTAAATGGAGCGATTCTGATATTTACAACTGGGGATATGAAACCCCAAAATTTTCTTTTATTGTCAGGTTGATGATGAAACATTTTTTAAGTTTAAAGATAACCTACCAAAAAGCCCCGGTTTATTGGCAAGGACACTATGATTTTGGAGAATTAGAAGTGCCGGATTTTAGCGAAAAAGAAAAATATTTTATCATTCGTGTTAAAGATTATAAATTCCACCCGATTACCTGTGAATTTCATAAGGGCTATTATGTTAAAATTGCCGAATTTGGGACAAGAAACAAAAAATTTTTTATTGAAGAAACAAAATGTATGTTTAAAGGAGATCCTTATCATGAATTTAAAACAACCTGGCAAGAAATTTAATATAATATGGTAAGAAAAAAAAACAAACTGAAAAACGAAGTTTATAGCGAAGCGAAGCGGAGCGTTAAAAACGAAGTTTATAGCGAAGCGAAGCGGAGCGTTAAAAACGAAGTTTATAGCGAAGCGAAGCGGAGCGTTAAAAATGAGAATGTTCAAAAAAGACAATTACAAAGCTGTCAACAAGACCTCGGAGAATTAGAGAAATATATAAAAGAATTCTCTGCCTTCTTGCCTTTAGCCGTTTGTACAGTAAATCCGGTTGGGACAATTTTAGACGTTAATAAAGCATTTGAGAAATTGGTTAAATTTGATTCCCTTGAAATTGTTGGGAAAGAAATTGAAAATTTTTTTCTGGAAAAAGAAAAATTAAATAAACTACAAAAGGAAATAATAGAAAAGAAAGAAATTTTAAATCAAGAAATAACATTAATCACAAAAGAAAAGAAAGAAATTTCGGTTAACGCATCTTTTTCTTCGAGAGAAGATGCCGAAGGAAATTATACTGGTTATTTTTTAGGCATTTCAGATATTTCCGAACTTAAAAAATTTCAAATTGGTCTGGAAGAGCGCATCAGAGAAAGAACAGAAGAATTAATAAAATCAAGAGAAGCGCTTTTAAATATTTTATCAGATGCCGAAGAAGCAAGAGAAATAGCGGAGATTGAAAGAGACAAAACCTTAACAATGTTTGAGAATTTTCCAGAAGGATTAATGTTTTTTAATAATGAAAATAAAACTGCTCTCATCAACCCCCAAATTAATTCTTTTTTTAATGTAAACAAAGAAAAATTGATTGGTAAAGGAATCAAAGATTTAGAAAAAATTTCTTCCCTTTCGTCTTTAGTAGCTATTTTAGGAGAAAAACTATCTCCAGTTTATAAAAAAGAATTAGAAATAACTGAAAATTTAATTTTGGAAATTTCTGTTCTCCCGATTATTTCGTTAGCTGGTGAAAAAATCGGAACCCTGGTTTTACTTCGTAATATTACTCGAGAAAAAATAGTTGAAAAACTGAAAACAGAATTTGTGACAATTTCTGCTCACCAACTTCGAACTCCTCTCTCGGCAATTAAATGGACAGTAAGGATGCTTCTTGATGGAGATGTTGGGGAATTAACTGATGAACAAACTGAATTTTTAAAGAAAGCTTATCAAAGTAATGAAAGGATGGTAAATTTGGTAAATGATTTGTTAAATGTGACAAGAATTGAGGAAGGCAGGTATCTTTACAATCCTGAAGAATTAGATATGATTGAATTAATTGAAAAAACAATAATTCCATTAAAGGAGATTGCTGAAAGAAAAAATCTTAAATTTGAATTTTTAAAGCCCAAAGAAAAAGAAATAAAGGTGAGAGTTGATAAAGAAAAAATTTCCTTAGCGATTTCCAACTTAGTTGATAATGCAATTAATTACACAAAAGAAGGAAAAATAAGCATTCAGTTTGAATATGACAGTAAAGACAAACAAGTGAAATTTTCAGTTAAAGATACTGGGATTGGAATTTCTGAAGAACAACAAAAAAGATTATTTTCTAAATTTTTTCGAGGAATTAATGCTATAAAAGCAGAAACCGAAGGGACAGGATTAGGTCTTTTTATTGCGAAAAACATAATTGAAGCTCATGGTGGTAGAATTTGGTTTGAATCAGAAGAGGGAAAAGGAACAACTTTTTATTTCACTTTGCCTTTAAAAAAATAGTATGTTATAATTATTATCTCCGTAAACTTGACTCGTTTTTTTAAAAAGAATACAATTAAATCAAGATTATGGGTAAAAAAATTTTAATAGCTGAAGATGAAGCAATTCTTTCTACTCTGCTTGAAAAAAAGTTGATAGAAGAAGGCTATCAAATTTTTGTTGCTGAAGATGGTGAAAAAACAATGGAAATTTTAAATAAAGAAGAGGTAGATTTGCTTTTACTTGACATTATTATGCCAAAAAAATCAGGGTTTGAGGTAATGGAGGAAATGAAAAAAGATTCTAAATTGAGTAAAATCCCTATTATTATTATTTCCAATTCTGGTCAGCCAGTAGAATTAAGCAAGATAAAGGAGTTGGGGGCAAAAGATTGGTTAATTAAAACAGAATTCGCACCCCAAGAAGTAGTTGAAAAGGTTAAAAAACAAATTGGTTAATCTATGGCTCAAAAAATATTAATTGTTGAAGATGATAAATTTCTACGGGAATTAATAGCCCGGAAATTAATCCAGGAAAATTTTGAAGTTATAGAAGCAATTGATGGAGAAGAAGGATTAGAAAAAGCAAAAGAAACAAAGCCAAACTTGATTTTACTTGATTTAATTCTGCCCGGGGTTGATGGATTTGAGGTATTAACTAAATTAAAAGAAGACCCTGTTTTAACCGTGATTCCAGTTATTATTCTTTCAAATCTTGGCCAAAGAGAAGATATAGAAAGAGGCCTGCGGTTAGGAGCAGTAGATTATTTAGTAAAAGCCCATTTTACTCCCAATGAGATTATTGAGAAAGTAAGAATAAACCTTAAATAAATGCCTGAATTGCCCGAAGTTGAAACAACTATTAGAAATTTAAAAACAAAGGTCCTTAATAGGACCTTTGTTGATATCTGGACTGATTTCCCCAAAATGATCCGCCTTCGCCAGGGCTTCGGCGGACAGGTAAAACTGCCTAAGAAGTTTGAACAATTTAAAAAAGAAATCAAAGGAAAAAAAATTCAAAGAATTCGGCGAGTTGGTAAAAATATTATTTTTGACCTTTCCGGGAATCTTTCTCTTTTAATTCATCAAAAGTTAACCGGCCATCTCCTCTATGGAATTTGGGAACGTGAGGAGGGCAGTTGGAAATCGAAAATTATTGGTCCCTTAGAAGAGCCGGTTAATCGGTATATTCATTTAATATTTTATTTGGATAATGATAAAATGTTAGCCCTATCTGATTTAAGGAAATTTGCTAAAGTTGAACTTTGGAATAAAAATGAGTTAGAGAACTCTAAAGAATTTAAAAATTTAGGGCCAGATGCTTTAGAGATTAGCTTAAAAGAATTTAAAGAAAGATTAAAAAAGAAAAAAGGTAAAATAAAACAAATTTTAATGGACCAAAATGTTATTGCTGGAATTGGAAATATTTATTCGGATGAAATTTTATTTGAGGCAAAAATTCATCCTTTTAAAAAAACAGCAAAATTAAAAGATAAAGAATTAGAAGGAATTTACCAAGCGAGCCAAAAAATCCTTAAAAAGGCAATTGAATTACAGGGTAGTTCCATTTCCGATTATCGTCTTCCCAGCGGTGAAAAAGGAGAATTTGGAAGAGTCCTTAAAGTTTATCGAAAAGAAGAGGAATCTTGTAGCCGGTGCGGCACAAAAATTAAACGATTAAAATTAGGAGGGCGAAGCGCTCATTTTTGTCCAAACTGTCAAACATTATGATTATATTTTTATATGGTTCAGATACTTTTAGGTCTCGGCAGAAATTAAATGAAATCGTTGACCACTACAAAAAAATCCACAAGAGTGGACTGAATTTAGAATTTTCCGAGGGTAAAGATTTAAATTTTGAAGAATTTTGGGAAAAGTTTTCTCAATGTTCTCTATTCAATAAAAAGAAATTGTTTATTTTAAATAATATTTCCTCTAACCAAGCCTTTCTTGAATTTTTTTTAAAAAAACTCAAAAAAATTGCTGATTCTGCTGACGGAGTAATAATTTATGAAAATTATGAAAATAAAGAAAGGGAACCAAAAGATAAACTTTTTTTATTAAAAAAATATTCAAAATTTCAAGAATTTAGGCCTCTGACGGGGATTCAATTAATAAATTGGATAAAAAAAGAATTTGAGAAAGAAAAGATTGCAATTTCGGATGAAGGAATAAAATTATTAATTGATTTTGTTGGTAATGACTTATGGCGGATGAAAAATGAAATCAAAAAATTAAGCGATTATAAGAGAAAAGAAAAAGAAATAGCTCCATCGGATATTAAAAAATTAGTTCAACCAAAGATTGAGACGGCTATTTTTAAAACTATGGATGCTATTTCTTTAGGCAATAAAAAAGAGGCATTAAAGTTAATTGAAAGACATTTAAAAAAAGGAGATAATCCTCTTTATCTTTTGTCAATGATAACCCGTCAATTCAGAAACCTTTTGCTTTTAAAGTCTGATTCTAATTTTGCTTCAGAACTCCATCCCTATGAAGCAAAAAAAAATTTTTATCAGACGCAGAGATTTAGATTAGAAGATCTTAAAAAAATCTATCAAAAAATTTTTGAACTTGATTTTGAAATTAAAACTGGCAAGATTACTCCTGAAAAAGGCTTGGAGAATTTAATTCTCGAACTTCCTGTTTAATAATTTACTGATTCTTGATTTTTTTCTATCAGCAGTATTTTTCTTAATTATTCCAAGTTTCGCTGCTTTATCCAATGTCTTATAGATTATTGGTAAAAGCTTTTTTGCTTCCTCAATTTTCTTAGCAGAAATTATTTTTTTCACCTTTTTAACGAGGTTTTTTATTTTATTCTCGGTTGCTAAATTTCTTTTCTTCCTTCTTAAATTTTGTCGTAAAGCTTTCTTAGCTGATTTAGTAATTGGCATAGATAAGGACATCCGCACTTGCCCTTCGGGTTCGTGCTTCTTATTTGTATCGGAATTTCTAAATTCCGATACAATAATATCATAATTAATTACTAAAGACAACTTGAACGCTCCGCTTCGCTTCTCTATAAACTCCGTTTTTATGATATAATTAAATTAATATGATTTCTTATCTTGAAGGAAAAATTATTTTTAAAAAAGAAAAATTTTCAATTGTCAATGTTAATGGCATTGGTTACGAAATTTTTTTATCAAAGAACAATTTTTTAAAACTGCCAGATATTGGCGAAAACATTAAACTTTTTTGTTATTTAGATATCGGAGAAAGAAGTTTAAGATTATTTGGATTTTTTAGTTTTGAAGAACTTGAGTTTTTTAAATTTATTAGAGATATTCCGGGCGTTGGACCAAAAAGTGCTTTAGAAATCTCTGGTTTAGGTCCGATTGAAGAAATAAAAAAAGAAATAGAAAAAGGGAACGAAAAAATATTGGATAAAATTCCCGGCATTGGCAAGAAAAAAGCCCAAAAAGTCATTTTAGAACTTTCTGGCAAAATAAAAAATTTAGAAACTTTTAAAAAAGATAAAAACGATTTAAAAGAAGAAGAAACCTTCTTAGCTTTAATAAATCTCGGTTTTTCTAAAGAGAAAATAAAAAAAGTTCTTTCTCAACTACCTAAAGAAATTAAAACTCCCCAAGAAAAAATTAAAAAAGCATTAGAAATTTTTAATGAAGGAAACTATTAAAAAATTTATCCCTGCCTTTTTAATTGGTTGGTATCACTTTTTTTTGGCTTTTTTAGGTGTTTTAATTTATCGTTTTCCTTCCTGCCTGCGCAGGCAGGCTAAAAAAATAAAAGTAATTGGCATTACCGGCACTAAAGGAAAATCAACAGTAGTTGAATTGGCAAGCCGAATTTTAGAAAATGCCGGATATAAGGTTGCTTCTTTATCATCAATTAAATTTAAGATTGGTGAAAAAGAATGGCCGAATAAATTAAAAATGACAATGCCGGGGAGGATGAAAGTTCAAAGATTTTTAAGAGAAGCGGTAAATAGCAATTGCCAATACGCAATTTTAGAGGTTACTTCTGAAGGAATTTTGCAACATCGTCATCAATTTATTGATTTTAATGTTGTTGTTTTTACCAATTTATCTCCTGAACATATTGAAAGACACGGCTCGTTTGAGAATTATCGAAAAGCCAAAGGGAAATTATTTAAAGCTTGTAAGAAAGTTCATATTTTGAATTTAGATGATGAAAATGTAAATTATTTTTTGCAGTTTAAAGCAGAAAAAAAATTCGGATTTACCTCGACCTCTATTAAAGAACTGCCGACAGGGCTAAATTTTGAAATTGAGGACATAAAATTTGAGCTAAATCTCTTGGGACAATTTAATGTCTATAATGCCTTAGCAGCAATTTGTATTGGTTTATCTCAGGGGATTGATTTAGAGACCTGTAAATCATCTTTAGAGAGAATTAAGGGAATTCCGGGAAGAATGGAAGAAGTAATTTCCCAACCATTCAAAGTAATTGTTGATTATGCTCATACCCCTGATAGTCTTGAAAGCGTTTATAAAACGCTTTCAGATTCGAAATTAATATGTGTATTGGGCGCCGCCGGTGGAGGGAGGGATAAATGGAAAAGACCAAAAATGGGTGAGATAGCTTCAAAATATTGTCAAAAAATAATTTTAACAAATGAAGACCCTTACGATGAAAGTCCGCTTAAAATTTTAGAAGATATAGAAAAAGGATTTCCTCAAACTTTAGAATATGAAAAAATCTTAGATAGAAGAGAGGCAATAAAAAAAGCATTAAGTTTAGCAAAAAAAGACGATACAATAATTATTACTGGCAAAGGATGTGAACCCTGGATGTGTGTAGCTGGCGGCAAAAAGATACCATGGGATGACAGGCAGGTAGTTAAGGAAGAGTTTGAGAAATTGTAAAAGAAGAACTTAAAAAGCTACATTTTTTCTAATTCCTCAATTCCCAAGAGATTTAATCCCTTTTTTAGCGCAATTGCTGTTGCTTTTACTAAAGCCAATCGTGCTTTTGCTAATTCTTTATTTTCAGCAGAAATTACTGGATGGAGGTGATAAAACTGATTAAACACCTTTGCCGTTTCATAAATATGCTGAACAATTCGACTGGGGTTAAACTCATCTGTCGCAGAGATTATTTCATCCGGAAACTGGATTAATTTTTGAGCAAGTAATAACTCTTCTTGAGTTTTAAGGAGTGAAAAATCAATCTTTTCGATATCCAAGAAGGCATTCCGAAGCATGTCCGCCAGAGCGACATCCGCCACAGCGGCATTTTTAAGAATTCCAGCTGTTCGCGCATAGGCATATTGGCAGTAAGGGCCGGTAAACCCATCGAAAGAAATCGATTCTTCTGGATTAAAATAAATATCTTGACTGGGATGAACCCTAAGGAGATAAAATTTAATTGCTCCCATTCCAATTTTTGCCGCTCGAGAATTCAATTCTTCTTTTGAGAGATTTTTTTCCCTTTTTTCTATTTCCTTTCTTGCTAATTTCCCCATCTCTTCAATTAAATCGTCAGCGTCAACCACTTTACCTTCTCGAGATTTCATTTTTCCTTCGGGTAAATAAACCATTCCATAGGAAAGGTGCTCGCATCCTTTTGCCCAAGAATAGCCTAGAGATTCAAGGATTTTGAACAAAGATTTGAAATGATGGTTTTGTTCTGAGCCCACCACATAAATGGATTGGTCAAGATTGTACTCATTGAATTTAAGCAGAGCTGTTCCTAAATCTTGAGTCATATAAACAGAGGTGCCGTCAGCTCGTAACAGGGTAACCTTTTTGATTTCGCCTTTTTCATCTCGGCCAAATTCTTCTGGCAACTCAAAGATGACTGCGCCTTTTTCATCTCGGTAAAAAACTCCTTTTTTAAGACCCTCCTCAACAATATCCTTGCCAAGCTGATAGGTGTTTGATTCATAGTAAAAAGCATCAAACTTTAATCCTAACCTCTGATAAGTTTTCCCAAATCCATCATAGACCCAGCTATTCATCGTTTTCCATAATTCAAGAGTTTCCGGGTCTCCTTTCTCCCATTTTTTAAGCATTTCTTGGACTTCATTTTCTAAATTTTCATTTTTTTCCGCCTCCTTGCTATAACGCACATACCAATCGCCAACAAAATGGTCTCCCTTCTTTCCTTCTGATTCAGGAGTTTTTCCTTCTCCCCATTTTTGCCAAGCAAGCATACTTTTGCAAATATGCACCCCCCTGTCATTGATAAGATTTGCCTTAATTACAGCGTGGCCTGTGGCTTCAAACAGATTTGAAATAGCCATTCCTAAAGCGCCGTTGCGGATATGCCCTAAATGCAGAGGTTTGTTCGTATTTGGTGACAAATATTCAACCATTACTCGTTTTCCTTTACCAATTTCTGAATTACCAAAGATTTCGTCTTTAGTAATAATTTCAGAACAGACGCTTTTAAATAAGACATCATTTTTTACTTTGAAATTCAAATATGGTCCAACTGCTTCCGCCTTTTCAATTAGGTCATTCGGCGAAATTTCTTTAGCAACTAATTGAGCAATTTTTTGAGGATTTTCACCTATTTTTTTTGCTGCTTGAAAACAATTCAAAGTAAAATCTCCAAAATTTACATTGGGAGGAAACTCAAGATACAACTTCAGTTCTTCAATCTTCTCTTTAAAAACCTTTTCTATTCCATCCTCAACTTTTTTAAGAATTTCATTTTTTATATCTTCTATATTCATATATCCTCCTTTAATTATTACTTTCTTTTATTTTATTGTCAAAGAAGAATATAATATATGTAATATATCAAAAACTATGGAGATTAAAACTTTTGGTGATAAAAAAATAAAGATAAGAAAACTTTCAAAAAGTGATTAAAGCCCAAACCAAAGATTATAGGATTAAGCGTTTTCCCTAACAACAAACCGGCAATCGGCCTCTATAAAAAATTTGGCTTTAAAAAAGTAGCCAAAATTCCAAAACAGCTTCAATATAAAGGAAAATTAGCCGATGAAATCATAATGCTTTTAGATTTATGAAAAGACCATTCTGGGTCAGCCAGATATAAAATCCTTGGAGGTCCGACCTCGAAGGATTAGACCTCAAAAGGATTAAAAAACGCTATTATGGACATAGAACAATTAAGCAAATTTTTAGTAAAAGCTAAAATTAACACTTATGCTTCAAGTGGAGAAGGCGGAGAAAAAATTCTTTTTGATGAAAGTAAAGAATTTGAATTTGAGGAAAAGGAATTCAAATACCGAGATAGATATTTTGGGTTTGATCCTTTTATTGGTCAAGAAATTGTTT
>Ga0210044_10000443_pt1 | contig 62570 bp, 57 predicted proteins | sample CryGey13umfilter_2_FD_183959 | JGI IMG/M metagenome (GOLD analysis project Ga0210044, IMG submission 183959) | Groundwater microbial communities from aquifer in Utah, USA - Crystal Geyser 4/9/14 3 um filter (SPAdes) (version 2) | ecosystem: Environmental > Aquatic > Deep subsurface >...
CCGGAGATGCATGAGTGCATGACTAAGACCAAAGCGTACAAATAGGCGCCGCGAGCAGACGCTCGCCGAGGGAGAACGAACGCGGACCTGTATGCAAAACGACCCCGGCGATGAATCGGTCTCCGAGCGAGTCCCGCAGCCAGCGCAGGTGCTTGGTGGAATCCGGCCCCGGAGCGGCATCGGCCTTGACCTCGATCCCGACCACCCGTCCTCCGCTCAACTCGGCGATGAGGTCGACCTCGTGACGCCCTTCCTCTTGGCGCAAATGAAACAGGCGGGGGCACGACTCGGCGACCGTCGACTCGGCGCGCAATTGAGCGGCGACGAAGGTATCCAAAACCCGCCCGAGCAGATCGCCGTCGCGCAGCACCGCCGCGGCGTCCGCCCTCAGGCTGCCGGCCAATAGCGCCGGGTCGATCAGATAGCGTTTGGGCGCCCGAATCAGGCGCTTGAGACGGTTGGACGCCCAGGCGGGAACGCGGTCGATAACCGCCAGATTGAGCAGAAGCCGTTCATAGGCGGCCGCCGTCCTGAAATTGATCCCCGCCGCGTCGTAGAGTGTTTTGTCCTGGGCGACCCCTGCCGAGTTGAGCGCGAACGCTTCGAAATACCGGCGCAGCCGCTCGGGGTCGCGAAGACCTGCGACCGAGGCCGCATCCCGGGTCAAGAGCTGCTCGATATAACTTTCAAGCCACCGGGCCCTCGTGCCGTCGGAAAGTTCCAGCGCCGCTTCGGGGAAGCCGCCGCGAAGAGCCAAATCAATGTAACCGCGCAGATCCGGCGCGTCGGAAGGGACTTTCAGCGCGTCGCCGCGTGCCAACCGGTCGAGCAGAGGCCGCGTTCGCCGACCGAATTGCTCGGCGACCGTGAGTCCGAATAAGGGCACCCGTACAAGCCGGCCGGTTCCCGGCCATGTGGGCGCGTCGAGGTCGGCTCGTACGGATCCCGTCAGCAGATACCGGCCGGGACGATTGTCCTTGTCGACGGCGCGCTTGACGGCGCCGAGTACTTCCGGCACGACCTGCCACTCATCGAGAAGCACCGGTTCGTCGAGCCCGCGCAAAGCCGAATCGGGGTCGGCCCGAAACGCCGCCGCTTCTGCGGGCCGGTCCAGCCGCACGATCGAAGAGACGTGGCGCATTGCCGTCGTCGTCTTGCCGGCGGCGCGGGGACCTACGATGAGGAGGGCCGGCAGTTCGCTCAAGAGGCTCGCCAAGAGGCGATCCACGGCTCGGGTTTTATAGTCGCTCACAGACCAATAATACTATCGAAACGCACTTCTTGCAACTATTTAACCGCATATACAAGTACTAATATTTCGCACATCCTGCTCGACATCCTATACGGTACCGGAGATGCATGAGTGCATGAGTTGACGGAACTAGGCTATCGGGGCTTCAAGGCTGCCCAGACAGCAGCGCGTCCGCGGTAACAAGTCGAACCCCCGCGGGCGTCCGGGCCCCGGGACCCGCGGCGGGCACGAACAAAACGCGCACAATCGCGGCCGCGCGCAGTGCGGGCGGGAGGGAAGGCGCGGCACGCAGCGCAAGTTCGTCGGCCAAACGCGCGATACGGCCCGGCGCCAAGGGACGCTCCGAGAAGTGAGCCGAACCGAGCACCACTGTTTTGCCGTCTTGCGCGGCGCTGACCAAATCCCATTCCGGGGCACTGCCCCGCCACCAGCGCGACGCGGGGCCGAAAGGGCCTGAGCGGAGGACGCGGTCGGCGACGCGGGGCCACTCGGCGCGGCAGAGCTCCTCGAAGGCTTCTCCCCGGAGTCCGTCCCAGACGCGCCGCAGCGCCGCGATCCGGGCCGCGGCGCCCGACGAGGCGAGAAGGGCCCGGTTCGGAGCGACCGCGCGAAACCACAGCCGCAGGCAGGCATCGGCGATTCGGTAGAGGCTGACCTTGGTTTTCTTTTCCGACTCGCCGAAGGGAACCTCGCGGCGGACGATTCCCATATCGATCAGGCGGTGGATCGGGCGCGAAAGCGAGGTAGCCGGGATTCCCGCGCGGCCGGCGATCTCCGAGAGTCGGTGCGCCCCCGCGCCGATGGCATCCAGGAGCGGGCGCGCCTCGGCGGCGGAGGGGAGTTCCTCCAGCAGCAGACGATCCGGCTCCCGATGGAGCGGACCCAGCGGATCGAGCAGGAGGCGGTCGACGCGCTGCACGACGGCGCCGCGCTCCGCCGATGCCAGTTCCCAATAGCGGGGCACTCCGCCCCACGCAGTGTAGTGCTCAACGAGGCGGATCGCGTCCGCGTCCGGAAAGGCCGTCCGCAAATACGCGGGCGGCAGGGGGCCGAGCGCCAGTTCCTGAGCAGCGCGCCCGTAGAGCGGCGCCGACGCGGCGAGAGCGATTCCGTGCATCATGCGCTGGCTTGATCCCGCGACCGCCGTTGTGAGCCCAGCCTCCCGGGCATCGTGATCGATCCAGCGCTGCAGTACGCCGGCGAATTCGGGAGAGGACTCCGCGAGGTAAGGCAGTTCGTCAAATATTATGGGGCCGCGCCAGCCCGCCGCCGCGGCTTCGCGCGAGAGCCGCGAGAGCAGCGCGGCCCAGTCGGGATAGGCGACCTCGGCGAAAGCCGGAAACCGCGCGGCGATCGCTTCAGCCACATAGCGCCTCTGAATTTCAGGAGAAGAACGGTCGGCGGTGATGTAAAGACCGCCTGAGCGCCGGATCCACTCGAGCAATAGACGCGTCTTGCCTACCCTCCGGCGGCCGTAGAGTACGGCGAGCCCGCCGCGAGGGGAGTTCGACAACGCCTGCAACCGCGACAATTCCTCGCGGCGGTTGAGAAAGGGGAGCGCATGGAGTTCCATATATATGCAATTAAGAATAATGCATAAATGAATAATTGTCAATCCCGCCGCAAAATTCACCTCCCAAAAAGGCGGCCCGCTCACCGTCACCGACGCCAATGTCACGCGATTCTTCATGACGGTCCCCGAGGCGGTGCAGTTAATACTCCAAGCCTCCTCGATGGCGAAGGGGGGAGAGATCTTCGTGCTGCGCATGGGCACCCCGGTCAAGAAATCCGGCGAGAAGATGGACGAAGAACTCGTAGAAGACCACGCCGACCTAAAGGACTCCGCGCATCCCTCCATCATGGTCCTACGCGAAGCCGAAGTCCGCGACCTCGAAAAAGACATCATGAACCTCGAAATCCTCACCCGCACCGCCCCTTCTAAGACCCTCGTCGAACTCCTGAACAAACTCGTCCCCTCCTTCACCCCCGCTATCGTACACGGTACCGGAGATGCATGAGTGCATGAGTTGATGGACAGCGAGAGCAGCCGCCGCCTCTTTAAACCGCGCCTGCTGAACCTCTACTTATTTTCCTAACTGGAAAAATAAGTATTGACTTATTTTTCCAAGCGGCTAAAATAGTCAATATGCCCATCGCCCGCTACCTCACCGCTCAGATCCGGCGGGATCTCGAGAAAAAGATGGTATTCGTCGGCGGCCCCCGCCAGGTCGGAAAAACCGTCATCGCCAAGACGCTGACCCAGGCGGGTTATCTCAATTGGGACACGGCCGAACACCGCGAGCGCATCCTGCGCCGCGAACTGCCGCGCACGCCGCTCTGGGTGTTCGACGAACTGCACAAATACCGCGGCTGGCGCAATTACTTAAAGGGACTCTACGACGGGGGGCGCAAGCACATCCTCGTCACGGGAAGCGCGCGCCTGGACTACTACCGCTTCGGAGGCGATTCCCTGCAGGGGCGCTACCACTACCTGCGGCTGCACCCGCTTTCGGCGGCGGAATTAAATCTGCGCTACGCGGCGGACTGGCGGCAGCTTTTGGCGCTGGGAGGCTTTCCCGAGCCTTTCCTCTCGGGATCGGCGACCGAGGCGAAGCGCTGGTCGCGCGAGTACCGCTCCCGGCTGGTCCGTGAGGATCTAGCCGACCTCGAGCGCGTCACGGATTTGGGCGGGCTCGAACTGCTGCTGCTGCGGCTTCCGGAACTCGTCGGCGCCCCGCTTTCGGTCAACGCCCTGCGCGAGGACCTGAGACTGGGCTATAAAACCGCGGCCAAGTGGCTCGACGGCCTCGAACGGATGTACGCGATATTTCGTCTCGCCCCGTTTGGACCGCCGCGCATCCGCGCGGTCAAGAAGGAACGCAAGCACTACCACTTCGATTGGTCGGTGGTCCCCGAACCCGGCGCCCGCTTTGAAAATCTCGTCGCGTCGCACCTATTGAAGTGGGTGCATTTCGAGGTCGACGCGAAGGGGCGGGAGTTGGAACTGCGCTATTTCCGGGATGTCGCCGGGCGGGAAGTGGATTTCGTCGTCGTAGAGGACGGCCGCCGTCCGGTTCTTCTCGTCGAATGCAAGCACGGCGACGCGCCCGTCGGAAAGGGTCTCAAGGCGATGAAGGCGCGCTATCCGGACTGCCCGGCCTGGCAGTTGTCTGCTCTCGGGAAGAAGGACTACGAGACCCCGCAAGGCATCCGCGTCGCACCGGCCTTGGTCCTGCTGCGCGATCTGCTCTAAAGCGTCCTCCTCGGTACTCCTCGGTACCGGAGATGCATGAGTGCATGAGTTGACGGCTGCGGCGCACTCTCGAGGCGCGTCTTGCAATTTTTATACTAGTAGTATAAACTTTTATAATGCTCACGGTCTCTCGCAGCGTTTATCCGTCTTTGTTGGCCGAACTAGACCGCCCCGAAGTCTCCATCCTCCTTGGGCCCCGGCAGGTGGGAAAAACCCACCTCCTCGGCGCCTTGCGCCTGGCCGCCTCGGAACGCGGCTTGCGCACCCACGCGTACAATCTAGAAATCCCGCACGATCTTATCGCCTTCAACAAGCCCCCCGAAGCCGTTTTCGATCTGCTTACCCGCGATGTCGACGCGGTCTTCATCGATGAGTTCCACTACCTCGCCAATGCCTCCCGAATTTTCAAGGCCGTCTACGACAGCGGTCGGCGCGTCAAGATCTACGCGTCGGGCTCCTCGGCGCTGGAGATGCACAAGCACCTGAAGGAAAGCCTGGCCGGCAGGAGGCTCGTGACCCGGATCGCTCCTCTGAACTGCGATGAGGCCCGGGCCGGCGGGATCGGCCTCGATGCGCTGCTGCGGTGGGGGGGCCTGCCGGGGCTTCTGCGCGAGACGGACTCCGCGGCCAAGGAGCGCCTCTTGGCCGACATCGTCGAGACCTATATCCAGAAGGATGTCAAATCCTTGGTCCGGGAGGAGAATATCCGGGCCTTCAACCATCTGCTGCTGCTCTTGGCCGAGAGCCAAGGATCGCTCATCTCGGAGAACGGCTTGGCCAAGGAGGTGGGGCTGACCGCGCGCACGATCAACCAACATCTCTCCATCCTCGAGAAAACCTATGTCTGCCGCATCCTGCCGTCTTACGCCCGCGGCCTCGCGGGTGAGCTCAAGAAATCGAAGAAGGCGTATCTCTTCGATCTCGGCGTGCGCAACGCGATGCTCAGGGACTTCTCGGCCCCGGACGCGCGGGCGGACCGCGGGGCGCTGCGCGAAACCTTCGCGTTCCTGGAGATCGACCGCAGGCTGCGGCCGAATATGGAGCTGCGCTTCTGGCGCGATGTGACCGGCCGAGAGGTCGACTTCGTGGTCCTCAAGGACCGACGGCCGTTGCCCGTGGAAGTCAAGAGTTCACTGGTGCGCCCCGAGACGCCGCCCGCTGTTCGGACCTTCCTCAAGGCCTATCGCGACGCGCCCGAGGCCATCGTCCTGTGCGACGGCTTTGAAGGCGACGGCGAGGCCGAGGGGCGTCCGGTGCGATTTCGCCCTCTGACGGCCTTGGGGTCGGAACTCGATCGCCTAGGCTATTAGACCGCTCACGCGCCGGAGCGTTACCGGAGATGCATGAGTGCAGGAGTGCGTGAGACCCCCGACCGAAAATGTAAACTCTCCCGCGTGATCCCTCCCGTCGAATCCGTCCTCCTCATCGGCTCCGGCCCGATCGTCATCGGCCAGGCCTGCGAATTCGACTACTCGGGCGTCCAAGCCCTGAAGGCACTGCGCAAAAACGGTCTGCGCACCCTCCTCCTCAACCCCAACCCCGCGACGATCATGACCGACCCGGGCCTCGCGGACCGGACCTATCTGGAACCCCTCACGCTCGAAGCCCTGGAGAAAATCCTCACGGCCGAAAAGCCCGACGCCGTGCTGCCCACGATGGGCGGGCAGACCGGGCTTAACCTCGCGATGGCCGCGCATCGCGCCGGCTTGTTTAAAAAGCACGAGGTCCGGATGATCGGCGCGACGCCCGAGGCGATCCGCTGCGCGGAGGACCGCTGGGTGTTTCGCGAGACGATGGAGAAGGCCGGGCTTTCCCTCGCGCACGGATTTACCGCGAAGACACAGGAAGAACTGCTCGAGCGCGTCGACATGCTCGGCTATCCGCTGCTGCTGCGCACCTCGTTTACCCTCGGCGGTCTGGGCTCGGGCATCATCCGCAACGAAGAGGAACTGCTCGATTCCTTCCGCACCGCGCAGACGCTCGCGCCGGGACACGAGGTGCTGGTCGAGGAATTCCTGGAAGGCTGGTACGAGTTCGAGCTCGAGGTGATGCGCGACCGGCGCGACAACTGCGTCGTCGTCTGCTCGATCGAAAACGTCGACCCGATGGGCGTGCATACCGGAGACTCGGTCACCGTCGCCCCGGCGCAGACCTTGACCGACCGCGAGTATCAGGAAATGCGGCAGATGGCCTTTGCCTGCATACGCGCGGTCGGCGTGGACACGGGAGGGGCGAACGTGCAGTTCGCGCGGCATCCCGGCTCGGGGAAACTCCTGCTCATCGAGATGAACCCGCGCGTGTCGCGCTCCAGCGCGTTGGCCTCGAAGGCGACCGGCGTGCCGATCGCCTCGATCGCGGCGGAGTTGGCGCTCGGCAAGACTCTCGATCAGATCCCGAACGCCGTCACCGGCAAGACCACCGCTGCCTTTGAGCCGTCCCTCGACTACGTCGTCGTGAAGATCCCGCAGTTTCAATTTTCGAAATTTGAAGTGCGCGACCCGTGGCTGGGCACCTCGATGAAATCCATCGGTGAGGCGATGGCGATCGGCCGCACCTTCCCCGAGGCTTTGCAAAAGGGCGTGCGCTCGATGGAGGAGGGTTTTGCCGGGCTCGCGCACAAGCACCGCCGCCCGACGGCGCGCAAGGAGATGTTCGAACGGCTCGAACGCGGCAACCCGTACCGGTTGTTCTACGTAAAAGAGGCGCTTGATCACGGGATGAAGCCGGACGCGGTCTGCCAGCAAACCGGCATCCACCCTTGGTTCGTGGATCAGATTCAGCGTTTGGTCGTCTGGGAAGCGCGGCGCGCGGTGTTGAATGCGGGTTGGGTCTTGGAAGGAAAGGGCTTGGGCTATTCGGACGCGCATTTGGCCAAATTGCTCAAGAAGAAGCCGTCGCAAATCGAGGCGCTGCGCCGCAAGGCGAAGATCGAACCGGCGTTTCTGGAAGTGGACACCTGCGCCGGGGAGTTCGAGGCGCGGACCCCGTACTACTATTCCTCCTACGCGAGAAGTCCCGGCAAGCGCAGGCCGGTTCAATCCAAGAAGAAGCGCTTCGTCGTGATGGGCTCGGGCCCCAACCGCATCGGCGAAGGGCTGGAATTCGACTACAGCTGCGTGAAGGCCTCGGAGGCGATTCAAGAGGCGGGCCACGACGCGGTGCTCATCAACTCAAACCCGGAGACGGTGTCCACCGATTACGACGTCTCGTCGCGGCTCTACTTCGACCCGGTGGACCTCGAAGAGGTCGACGCGGTGCTGCGCCGCGAGGACCCCGACGGAGTGATCGTGCAATTCGGCGGCCAGCAGCCCTTGATCCTCGCCGGTCGGCTCGCTAAGCGCGGCTGGCCGATCGTGGGCACGCCGGTCGCGGAGATTCACCGCACCGAGGACCGAATCTCGTTCGCCGAGTCCTTGCGCGCGCTCGACATCCCGTACCCGAAATTCCGCGAGGCCCCGCGGCTCTCGGCGGTGATGCATGTCGCCGAGGAGGTCGGCTACCCGGTGCTCGTTCGGCCCTCCTACGTGATGGGCGGAGACCGCATCCGCATCTTCAAGCACGCGGAGGCGCTGGAGCGCTACCTGGCGAAATGGCCCGACGACAACGTTTCGTTTCTCGTCGACCGCTTCCTGAGTCAGGCGGTGGAAGTCGACGTCGATGCCGTGTCCGACGGCAAGGACATCGAGATTTGCGGGATGCTCGAGCACATCGAACCGGCCGGCATCCACTCCGGCGACTCGTCGATGATTTTCCCGCCGTTTAATTTCAACGACGCGATGGTCGAGCGCATCGCGGGGTATGTCCGCCGCATCGCCGCCGAGTTCAAGGTGAAGGGGATCTGCAATCTGCAGTTGGCGATCTACAAGGGGACGCCGTATGTCATCGAGCTCAACGCCCGCGCCTCGCGCACGGTGCCGTTTTTGTCGAAGGCGACCGGCGTGCCGTGGGCGAAGGTCGCGACGCGCATTTTGCTCGGCGAATCGCTCAAGACGGCGATCGGGCATTACAAGCGGCGCAAGGACAAGAAGAAGCTCTACTACGCGAAGGCCTCCGCCTTCTGCTTCTACCGCTTCGAAGGCCCGCCGCCGCCCTTGGGCCCGGAGATGCGCTCCACCGGCGAGACGATGGGCATCGCCGCGACCCCCGAGGAAGCCCTGTCCAAGGCCCGCCTCGCCGCCGGACAAGAACCCCTCGGCCGCTTCGGCCGCGTCTACTGCCTCCAAGACCTGTAGGGACCTGGTCCATACTTATTTTCTTATTGAAGGGAACCAAATCAGGGTCTCGATCGTATGCTCTTGCGGGGGCAGTCCCCAGGAGGGCGTTTTATGGCGAACTTAAACAAGGTGATGCTGATCGGCCGTTTGACGCGGGATCCGGAGATCAAGGAATTCGACAACGGCGGCAAAGTGGCGAACATCGGCTTCGCGGTCAACAACCGCCGCAAGAATCCCGACAGCGGCGAGTGGGAGGATGTCCCCGTCTGGGTGGACTTGAAGGCCTTCGACCGTGAGAACGGGCGCAAGCTCGCTGATGTCGCGCAGCGCTACCTGCGCAAGGGGCAGCAGGTGTATGTGGAAGGGCATCTGGTGCTCGAGGAGTGGAACGACAAGGAGAACGGCACGCGGCGCACGAAAACCGTTGTCTACGCCGATCAACTCCAGTTCTTGGAGAAAAAGAAGGACGCGGAGGACGAACCGGGCGCCCCCCGGAAATCGGCGAAGGGAAAGAAACCCATGGAAATTGCATTCTAATCCCCGCGGGGGCCGCGATTTAATAGAATGGCGGCCGACGATGAAAAGCTTGGTGATCGGCGCGGGCGGGATGCTGGGCTCCGCGCTTATGAGAGTGTTCGAGGGGATCGGGGCGGACCGCGCCGAGCGCGAGGGGATGCGGGCTCTCGACGCGTGCGACGCGGGCGCGGTCGCCTCCCTCATCGAGGAGTCGGCGGCGGAGGCGGTTCTCTTTCCGGCCGCGCAGCCGCATGTGGACCTCTGCGAGCGGGAGCCGGAGGCGACGGCCGCGATCAATGTGGAGGCGCCGGTCGCGGCCGCCCGGCTTTGCGCCGAGCGCAGGCTGCGCTTCGTGTTCTACTCGTCGGATTATGTCTTCGACGGGCAGAAGGGACGCTACACCGAGACGGATTTTCTCAAGCCGTTGAGCGTCTACGGACTCCAGAAGCTCGAGGCTGAGCGGCGCATCTTGCAAGTGTGTCCGTCCGCGTTGGTCCTGCGCACCAGCGGCATGTACGGCAATGAGACGGTGGCGAAGAACTACGCGCTCCGGCTGATCGCCGCGCTGCGCGAGGGAAAAGAAGTCAAGGCGGTCACCGACCAGGCCTACTCGCCGACCTGGTCCGACGACTTGGCGAAGATGACGAAGGAAGCCCTGGAAAAGGGCGCGCGGGGAGTTTATCACGCGACCGGTTCCAAGCGCCTGACCCGCTTCGAGTGGGCGCAGTTGATCGCGACCTCCTTCGCCCTGGACGCGTCTCTGGTGAAGCCCGCCCTGACCGCGGAGTTCGACTCGGCGGGCCTGGCCCCGCGCCCGGCGGACAGCAGCCTGGACAGCTCGAAACTCGCCGCCTTGATCGGCCGAGCCCCGCTGAGCCCCGAAGAAGGGCTCGCGGGCCTGCGCGCGCAACTCGCCTAAACGCTGGAGCGGCCCGCAGCCCCTAGTCACACGACTAGGACTCGCATAGGACTCCCATCGCAGGGAGTGAGGGCAATCCCGTCCTGCGGTGTACGCCAAACGGAACTAATCGATCGGGTTGTTCGTATACAAGGGTGTGGCGAATTCACCCTCAGGAGGATTTAAAATCATCGCCGATGAGAATGCGATCGGCGCGATGATTTTCATTGTGAGAGGCCAGAAGGTAATACTGGACGCCGACCTCGCCCGTCTCTACGGCGTCGAAGTAAAACACCTCAAACGCCAGGTCCGCCGCAACGCGTCGAGGTTTCCGGCCGACTTCATGTTCTCCCTCTCCGCGGCCGAACACGCATTTTTAAGGTGCCAAATTGGCACCTTAAAGAAACGCGGGGGCCACTCGAAATCGCCCCTTTCGTCTTCACGGAACACGGCGTGGCAATGCTGTCGAGCGTCCTAAACAGCCGCCGAGCTATCCAAGTCAACATCGCCATCATCAGAGTCTTTGTGAAACTGAGAAGGATTATCGGCGGTAATGCGAAACTGGCGAATCAATTGGCCGACATAGAAAATCGCCTGGCCGGACACGACGCCGAATTGGGCATTCAGGCGGAAGCTATTCGGGCGGTCCTGGAATCGATACGGAGACTTATGGAAACGCCGGAGAAGACGAAAAGGCGAATCGGATTCGGTTCATAGAGCGAGCGGCCGGCGGATTATGTCCGACGGCTACTTGGCCCGCGCGAGCGCGCGGGCGATGCGGGCGGCGGCCTTGCCGTCGCCGTAGGGGTTTTTCGCCTTCGCCATCTTCGCGTAGGCGTCGGGGCGGTCGAGCAGGCGCGCGGCTTCCTTGACGATTGCGGCGGTTTGGGTCCCCGCCAAGCGCGCGGCGCCGGCCGCCAAGGCCTCCGGCCGCTCGGTTTTCTCGCGCAGCACCAAGACCGGTTTGCCCAGAGACGGGGCCTCTTCCTGAATCCCGCCGGAATCGGTCAGGATCAGAGCGCAGCGGTCCATCAGATAGATGAAATGAGCGTAATCGGGAGGAGGGATCAAGAAGACATTTGAAACGCCTTTCAACGCCTTCGCGGCGGGCTTGCGGACATGCGGGTTCGGGTGCACCGGGTAGACGATCTGACAGTCGCCGCGCTTTGCCAAGGTCTTGAGCGCCCGGCAGATGTTCGCGATCCCGCCGTCGTGACTCTCGCGGCGATGCGCGGTGACGAGGATCAAAGATTTCGCCGCATCGAGATACCCGTATTCGCGGTCCAATGCCGCGCGCAGCACGCGGTCGGAACCCAATTTCTTCTTCACGAGAAGCAAGGCGTCGATCACGGTGTTTCCGGTCACCGGAATCCGCGCCGCAGGGACTCCCTCGCGCAGCAGGTTCTTCCGCGTCGTCGCGGTCGGCGCGAAATGCAAATCCGCGAGCAGGCCGGCGACGCGGCGGTTGGCCTCTTCGGGCCACGGGGCGCTCAAGTCCCCGGTGCGCAGGCCGGCCTCGACATGGCCGATCTTGATCTTGCGGTGAAACGCCGCGATCGAGGCGGCCATCACCGTCGTCGTATCGCCCTGCACCAGAATCCAATCCGGCCTCGTTTTCTCGATCACGCGGTCGATGCCCCGAAGGATGTCCGCCGCCAGCGGGGACAGAGACTGCCCCGGCTTCATCAAATTCAAATCGAAGTCGGGCTTGATTTTGAAAAGCCGCAGAACCTGATCGAGCATGCCCCGGTGCTGCGCGGTGACGCAGACGATGGGCCGCAGCCCCGGAGTTTTCCGAAGCGCCAGCACCACCGGCGCCATCTTGATGGCCTCCGGCCGTGTTCCGAAAACGCAAAGGACCTTCTTCATCCTCGGGGATTATAGCTTAGGAATATGGGACCTGGGTCCTGGCGGGGACCCGGTCGGATAGCGCGGCGGGGATTCCCGAGAAGTCCCTGCTTGTTCGGCGCGCGAATTGAGAGGATGGTTCATGCGGCTCACGCGCGTACGGCTCCCGAAATCGGCGGACGAGCAAGCCGCGGCGCTGCGCGCGGCGTCGGCGTTTCGCCGACGGATGCTGGGGGGGCTGATCTGCCTCGTGGGGGCGTGGCTGCTGCTGCGGCTGGAACCGGCGGCGCGGCGGATGGCGGCGATGACGGGGTGGGGGGCGTTCCCCTCGGGCGTGTACGCCGGCTGGCGGGCCCGCTCCGCCGGCGCCGACGGCACCCGGCTCGTGCACGGGGAACTCCCGGGCTTTCGGAAATCGCCGAAGCGTCGAGACGGCAAGAAGACGCGGCGCCCGAAGCCCGCGAAGCGTCCCCTCCTGGAGACTCCGCAACACATGCGCGACGCGCTGAGCGACTCCGGCGGCGGCGCGCTCACTTTGCCGCGCCGCTTCGACGGGCTCGAACGCGCCCGAAGGAAGGCGCAGAAACCGCGCGCAACCCGCAAGCCGCGCGCGCCCCACGGGGCAAAATCGGCGAAGGCCGGGCTCGCCCGCGCCGCCCGCTCGGCTCCAAGCGTCCGGACCCGAACCCCGGCGCAGGGGAAACCCGCGACGGGCTCGACCGCCTCCCGGCGCCCTCCTCAAGTCGGAGAACGCAAGAGCGCCCCACGCGCGCGGCCCGCCCCTTCCGAACGCAGCGTCCGCGTGGATTTCGACGGCCGGACCCGGCGCGAACGGTCCGGCGCGAGGCTCGCCTACCATTTACCGTCGTCGTCGATCAGCGCGTCGCCGCCGTTTTACCGGGCGGCCAAGGCGGCTCCGAAGCCTCCGAAAGAGAAAAAGGCGCCGACGCCCAAGGCCCCGACGCTCGCCGATTGGCTGGGGACCGGATCCCTGAGCCCGCCGAAATCGGAATGGATGAAGAAGGCGCCGAGCTTTAATCCGCTCAAAGGCGCCTTCCCGCCGTCGCTTCCGGACGGCAAGGCATACGACCGCCGCACTCCCGCGCCGGCGTTTGTCGAAACCGTCGCGCCGCCCGAAGAGCACGAACGCTACGAGCGCTGGCTCGAAATCGACGACGACAAGAACCGCGCGAAGGACGACGCCCACTGGCACGGCGACGGGAAGGAGATTCTCTTCATGCACTTCGACAAGGTCTGGGCCAGCCCGAAGGACGGGCGCTGGGTCTGGCTGCTGCGGGAAGGCACGCGCTGGTGGACGGTCGCCGACGGGACGCAGCGGATGGTCCGGGACAAGGAGCGTTGGTGGCGGCATACGGAGTTCGGCTGGTTCCCGCTCGTCGATGGGCAGGCCCGCGCCGCCGCCTTCGCGGAGGATTGGAAGCGCGCGGGGCTGCTGAAGACGGGCGCGTCGATTCGCTTCAGCGCCGATTTCCTGCGGGTCGCGGTCGAAACGCCGGGCCTGGGAAGCACCGTGTTCGACGCGCAGACGGGGCAATACCTCGACCGTCTGCCGCAAAAGCGCTAAACTGCCGCCTGTGAGACGACTGCAAATTCCGTTCGCGTTCGCGTTCGCCGCGGCCTGCGCCGCGCCCGCGCCGCGCTACGCTGCGCACGACCCGCTCTCGGGCGCGCCGTCGCCCTCCGCGCACGAAGCCGACGGCGTCCACCTCTACACCGCCGTAATCCCCCAAGGCTACACCCGCAGCGACGGGCGCTTCTCCGCGCCGCTCGTGGAATTTCTGCATCGGCCGGTCTACGGGGGGGAAGCCTCGATCATGCTGGAGCGCTACCGCGAAGCCGACGGGGCGCCGGACCGGGAGTCCTTCGCGCGAAACCTGCACCCGTCCCGCCCGGTGCCGACCCTTCGGGAATTCGCGCAGAAGAAGCTCGCGGTCTATCACGACCTGCGCTTTGAATCCTACACGCGCCGCATTTCCACGAGCGATCCCTACGCCGACGTGCTCGGCGAGGACATCGCCCCGCCCCGTCTCGATCCCCTCGGCAAGCGCCGCTTTCCCAAAGGCGGCGACGCCTTCCGCCTTCACCGCTGCAAAAAGAAAGGCGCCTGGGCAATCCTGACCGATCAGACTCGCGCGCGCGTCGGGCTTGAGAAGGGCTCCCCCGAGCCCAAGCCCATCTCGCCTCGGGACCGCAGCCTGCTCGCGACCTGCTTCGGCCGAGGCGTTCTCGAGCATCTCGAAAAAGGGGAACCCTACGGCAGCATCCCCAAGCCCAGCCTCTCCCGCCTGCGGCTGATGGCGACCGACGAATGGGAGCATGGGGCCGCCCGCCGCATCGAGCGCGAGTGCGTCCATCTGCGTCCCACGCAGGACGGCTATGCGGTGATCCGCTTTCGCGCGCCGGATCACGCCTTCGACGACCAGCACGCGGCGTTCGAGTTGTTTCTCGGGAGTTTGACGGTGCCCGGGGAAACGACGGGACGATAAACGGAAACGAACGGAACGTTTACGCGCTTCGGGCGCGTGGCTCGAAGAATTGCTTCGCAATTCTCCGAGCTCCAACGGAAACGGCTCGGCCCTCCCGGGCGAACGCGCCTCCAGCAACGGAAATTCGTGCAATTGAAAATCAACGGCGTTCGTTAAAGGAGCGTTCGCCCGGGAGGGCCATGCCGTTACAGGGCCGTTGCCTTTCGAGCTCGCGCGTTTTTTGCGAAGCAAAAAACCGCGAGCCACGCGCCCGAAGCGCGTAAACGATCCGTTTCCGTTTATCAGGGCGCCGAAAAATACAGCGTGCGCGTCGCGGGATCGATGCGCAGGATGAGGGTGGGACCGTCCTTCACCTTGTATTTCTTCGCCTGTCCCGCGGAGAGTTCCGAGAACGGGACGATGAGCCGCTTCAGATCCGGCGAGCCGCTTCCCTGTTTGCGGTCGTAGGCGATCACGATGCCGAAGCGGTCGTTCACGATGCGGCCGTTGGGCTGTCGGTCGAGGTCGTTGGAGAAGTAGACTCGAAACTCCCGGCCGCCGGCCTTCACCTGCGCCCCCTGGGCATAGGCCTTGTTGACGAGGTCCTGAATCTCGATGTCGTAGACGGAACCGGCGCGGTCGGCTTGAATGCGGATGTGGTTGCAGATCTTGCAGAAGATATTCGTGATGCGGACGTCGGCGCGGTAGTTGAGCGCGCCGGTGCGCCAGCGGCCGTCCATGCTACGTTCCAAGCGCGAGAAGTTGGGAACGACCTCGCCCGGGGGGAGAACGCCGAGGTAGGATTCGCCGACGAGGTCGAAGGTGACGCTGACCTCAAAGGTCTTTCCGTCGTGCGTGAAGCGGTCCACGCCGGTCCAATGCTTGTTGAAGATCCCATCGAGCAGTACCGCCGAGCTTTCCCGGCTGAGGACTCGGACGACGGGTTCGCCCTCGACGAGCTCGCCGCCCGGCACCAAAGACCCGTCGTCGAGTTCCACGGGGCGGGGGGCTTCCACCGGGGGGACGGCGGCCGCAAACGGCGCTCGCGCGCCGGGGACGCCCGTGAAAACGCCCTGGGCGCCGGCCGGGGAGGCCGAGAGCAGAACCGAGAGAACGACGCGTCGGATCAACACCGGACTCAGTATCGCCTGTAGGCCTATGAAATTAAAGGGTCCTTCCGGGTGGATTTAGAGACCCCGATAGGCCTAGATTGTTTCGGCGCCGGCCTTGCCGAAAGACGACCCGCCGTCTAAAATCTGTAACACCGAATAGGCAAAATTGATCTAGTGAAGCTTCTCTCTCTCCTTGCGTTCGCGCTGGCCCTCGGCCGCCCTCTCGCGGCGGAAACCAGCGTGATTTCCGTCGAACCGGGCGATCCGGCCTATCAAAAGCAGGTCGAAGCCGCGCGGGAAATCCACGAGAAGAACTTCGGCAAGAAGAAGAAGCGGGGTTGGTTCGGCCGCGATAAGACGGAGGCCCCGGCCAAAAAACCGCCCGCCGGTCCCGGAGGGGGGGACATTCAGGTCGGAGTCGACGTCGACCCGGGTCCGGCGACGAGGCGCACCAAGTCGGGCAAGGTGCTGCGGGAAATGACGGGAAGCCGGGTGCCCGGAATCTTCCCCGTGTACGAAACCGCGAAGCGCTGGATGCTGGTCGAGCGACTGCCGAAGGGTTCCACACGCAAACGCCTCGTCTCGAAAGGGACCCGGCTCTTGGTGATCGGCTCCGAGGGCATCGCCGAATTTTACGCCCAGGCCTCGACGAGAACCTTCTTGGCCGATTGCGAGAACCTCAAAGCCAAGCCGATGCTCGCCTACTACCTTTCGGCGAAATCCGCGAAGGCCTTTCGGAAGGTGGGCAAGCCGGTGATCGCCATCAAGCTTCCGAAGGGACGCAAGGTCAACACGAGCCGCGCCACGTTTTCCAAACTCCCCAACGCCGTGGGGGAAAACGACTACAAGGAACTCGAAGCGACGATCCGCGAAGCCGTGATCGGCGACGTGAAGTCCGGCGCCTTCCAGACCGAACTCGACGATCCGGGGTTCCTGCGTTTTGAGAACAGCCCGGACCCGAAGGGCTTTCAAATGAAGATCGACTATGCCTCCGCGCTCGGCTTCCGAGGACTGAGCCGTCCCAAAATCGCCGTCGAAGGCGTGCAGATTTCGAAAGCCTACCGCCGATGCCTGCGGCTCTTCGATGAGACTCGTCCCGTCGGCGCCTGCGTCGAGATGCCGCACGAGTTGATGAGCGAAACCGGCGGTCTCGAGTTCGTCACCTACGACCCGACCGGCGGCGGAAGACCCTTTCTCCTGGCCTACACGAACGGGAAGCCGCTGTGGGGGCACGAACGCTGGGGCTTTCAGCTCTCCACAAAAGGACCGACGCTGTTTCTCCAAGACGCGCTCGACACCCGATGTCGGGAAGCGTTTTAGTTCGTAAATTGTTGGTAAATAGGTCTTTAGGCCCTTCCAAGTATAGGACTATAGGCCTATGTTATCCACAGACTTATGCCCACTGTCCACGAGTTCCGCCGCCATCCCCGCATTGAAAGCCGGCAACTGCCCCTTGGGATTTTCGAGGAGGGCCGCCGTCTCTCCGGCGTCGAGATCAACGATATCAGCCTCGGCGGAATGGGCGTTCTTTCCAGCGAGCGCCTGAGCGAAGGACAGGAAATCGATTTCAGCGTCGTCCTTCCCGGCGGCGAAATGAAGGGCCGCGGGGTCGTCCGCTGGGCTCAGCCCTTCGACCTCGGCTACCGCGGCGGGGTGGAATTCAAAAAGCTCGGGTTCTGGCAGCGGCGAAGACTCGGTTCCTTTGTCGGCGGAACCCTTGAATGGGGCCTGAAGACCCGGGCGGCGCACTTTTTCGACTGGGCGTTGATCACGGGAACCGTCGCCGTGACGGGGCTGATCGTGTTGGATCGATTCGGAGTCTCGCTGCGGGATCTCTCCGACCTCGCGCGCTTCTTCGCCTGGCTTTGAAGCCGGGAAGCTAAACGCCCTGTTTGGCGAAGTAGGCCATGATCGCGGCGGCGGCGAGGTATGTCAGCCACGGCAGCGCGAACAGCGCCATTTCGGTGCGCATGGGATCGGCGGCGATCCAGTCGTGGGCGACGTAAATCCCCATCATCGTGGACGCGGCCTGAAGGGCCAAGGTCGCCCACTCCTCGACGCCCATGTGCTTGGGGTTTAGGAAGCGCTTCAGGCGGTTGCGGTCGTAGTAGCCGAGCCCCTCGAGTTCGAGACCGTAGGTGTTGGAGAAGCCGTAGGGGCGGGCCCACCGGACCCGCGCCGTTGCGCGCATCGTCCGTCCTTCCTCCACGGTCATCCTGAAGCCGAGGCGGTCTCCGACCTGGAATGCCTGCTGGGATTCGATCCCCAGCCCGACCGTGCTCATGTCCGTTAACCGTACGGCTTCTCCCGCGAGCCGGTTGCCTTGATCCAGCAGGTTCGCATCAAGTTCCTGAGGGTGTCTTTGGCAACGGCGCTTCTCAGAGAGAAGAGGGGAGTCGGGAGAAGCCGAAATCTGCATACGCTTAGGGTAGCCGCGAGCCCGTTTTTTTGGAGGAGCCGAAGGCCTAGGCCTTTCGGCGATTTGGGCCTATTTTATTTTAGGCCTTAAGTCCTAGTCCGGCCGACGGAGCCACGGAAGGGGATTGATGTTTTCCTCTTCCTTCGGCGTCGCGAGCGTGAGCGACTCGAGCATCCTCTCCTGAACCCGGTAGAAGCGGAAAAATTGATCCTTCGGCGCTTCGTAGCGAATCAGGTAAATCCCGGCGGGGTCGGGCACGAGAATCAACTCGGTGTAGAGCACCTTGACGACCTCCCCGAGCAGGAACTCCGGGGAATAATCGAAGGTCGTAAAGCGCGCGACGCTCGCCGTTCTCGACGAGATCTCCATCTCGGTGAGCACATGGGAATCGGCGACGGTTCCCTGCTCGCGCATGTGCTGACGGTAATCGTTGATTTCCCGGTAGCCCTCCATGCTCGGCATCAAAAACAGAATCGACACCCACGCGCGGCCCTTGGGCTCGCTGAAGCGCACGCCGCCGTCGACGGATTGGGGGCCCTTCCAGTTGGACTTGATGTAAAACGAAAACTGCGGGTGGTCGAGGAACGGCTTGGACCAAGGCCGGTAGAGCAGGCGCAGCACCGGGGTCCGCTTGACGAAGCGGGGGGGATTCGCGCAACCGCCGCCGGCTGACGCCGCCGCGGAAAACGAAAGCGCTAAGAGAATCCGCTTTCCATTCACGGCGACATTATCCCATAAAAATTATTGTGATTTCTCCTTAAAATTCCTTAAATACGCGGCAATGAGGATCGCACTCGCCCAACTCAACTCCACCGTCGGCGATATCGCCGGGAATACCGCCAAGATCAAGGCCGCCTACGACCGCGCCGTCGAGATGAAGGTCGACCTGCTCGTCACGCCCGAGTTGTCGCTTTGCGGCTATCCTCCCCGCGACCTGCTCGAACAGCCGGACTTTATCGACGCGATGGAAGCCGCCATGGCGGACCTGGCCCAGTACACGGGCGCGGTGGGACTGCTCGTCGGCTGCGCCGAAAGGCGCAAGGCGAAATTCGGACGAAAACTGCACAACGCCGCCGTGCTGCTGGACAATAAGAAGGTCGTCGCGCGCCGCCGCAAAACCTTGCTGCCGACCTACGATGTTTTCGACGAGGACCGATATTTCGAACCCGAGACGGAGAACAAGCCGGTTCGCTTTAAAGGGAAGCGGCTCGGAATCACGATTTGCGAGGATGCCTGGAACGACGGGCATTTCTGGCCGGCGCCGCGCTACAATGTCGACCCGGTCCGCTCCTTGGTCCAGCAAGGCGCCGAAATCCTGATCAATATGTCCGCGTCCCCTTACGAAGCGGGGAAAATCGGGCTCCGACAGAAAATGCTCCAAGCGCACGCCCAGAAACTGAAGCGGCCCCTTCTGTACTGCGCGGCCGTGGGGGGCAACGACGAACTGATCTTCGACGGCAACAGTTTCGCGATCGATGCGAAGGGAGGGCTCGTCCTGCGCGCGAAGGGCTTCGAGGAGGATTTCGTCGTCGTCGATCCCAACGCCGAAGTGCCCAGCGCGAAGTGGGAGGACCGGGACCCTTCGGAGGAACTCTATCACGCGCTCGTGCTCGGCATTCGGGACTATGCCGGAAAGTGCGGCTTCAAGGACGCGTTGATCGGCCTTTCGGGCGGGATCGACTCGGCCGTGACCTGCGTGCTCGCCGCGGAGGCGCTCGGCGCCGAACATGTCACCGGAGTCGCGATGCCCTCCATGTATTCCTCCCCGGGCAGCGTCGCCGACGCGACCGCGCTGGCGGCGAATCTCGGCGTACGCCTGTATCAGATTTCGATCACCGGCGCCTACACGGCGCTGCTCCGCTCCCTCGACGAAGTCTTTCGCGACACCGAACCCGGCGTGGCCGAACAGAATCTGCAGGCCCGCATCCGGGGAACCCTGCTGATGGCGATCTCCAACAAAACGGGAGGGCTGCTGCTTTCCACCGGGAATAAAAGCGAAATGGCGGTCGGGTATTGTACGCTCTACGGGGATATGAACGGCGGCCTCGCGGTCATCGGAGACGTGCTTAAAACGAAGGTGTACGAGCTCGCCCGCTGGATCAATCGAGAAACGGAACGCATCCCCGCCGCCTCGATCACGAAAGCGCCTTCGGCCGAACTCCGTCCCGATCAAACCGACCAAGACGATTTGCCGTCCTACGAGCAACTCGACGCGATCCTGCGCGCTTACGTCGAAGAGGGGCAGGACGCCGCCTCCATCGCGAAGAGCGTCAAGGACAAGGAGTGGGTGTTCGGGCTTTTGGACCGGGTCGACCGCAACGAATACAAGCGCCGGCAGGCGCCGCCGATTTTACGCGTCTCCCCGAAGGCGTTCGGGACCGGGCGCCGTATTCCGATGGCCCGAGGCTCGCACCGGAAATCCGCGTGATCTTCCTCGCCTGTGTTCTCTTCGCGTTCTGGATCATGCTCTCCGGCAAGATCGACGCCTTCCATCTGACGCTCGGCGCGCTCAGCGCCGCGGCGGTCGCCTGCGCGGGACGCCGTCTGAGCGAACTCGAACCGTCGATCACGGGTCTGCACGCGCGCACCTGGCGCCGATGGCCCGGCTATCTGGTCTGGCTGATCAAGGAGATCGTCCTCTCCGCGTGGGACGTCGCGAAGATCGTGCTGACGCCGGGCCTGCCGATCTCGCCGCGCTTGGTGCGCTTTCGCTGCGGCCTCGACCACACCGTCGCCCATCTGACCTTGGCCAACTCGATCACGCTGACCCCCGGCACGGTCACCCTCGACTGCGACGCCGCCGGGGACTATGTGATCCACGCGATCTCGAAGGAAGCCGGCGACGCGCTGACTCCCGCGAAAGGGGAAGGCCAGATGCAGCGCCGCGTACGGGCGCTGTTCGATACCGGATCCGGGGGACCCTCGTGAGCGTCTTGATGCTCTTCGCGGTCGCGCTCGGCGCGGCGATGCTGTTTTCCATGTACCGCTTGATCGCGGGACCGACCCACTTCGACCGGCTCATCGGCCTCGGGCTGATCGGAACGAAGACCACCGTGCTGCTGGTGCTGATCGGGGCGATCAACTCAACCACGAGCCTCGCCGTCGATTTGGCGCTCACCTACGCTTTGGTCAGCTTCATCGGCACGCTCGCGCTGGCGAAGTTCTTCGAGAAGGAGCGTCCCGCGTGAGCCTGCATCACCTGCTCGATGTTTTCGTCTGGCTGATGATGGCCGGAGGGTTCTTCTTCATCGTCGCCGGGATCGCCGGCGTGCTGCGTCTGCCCGACTTCTACACCCGCCTTCACGCGCAGGGCAAGTGCGACACCCTCGGCGTGTCCTTGATGCTCGGCGGCCTCGCGATCCGCGAAGTCGCCCACGGACTTGAGCACGGCCACGACATGCTCGGACCGGTGCTGACCGCCTTGAAGATCCTCGGGATCCTGTTCTTCATTTTGCTGGCCAACCCCACCGCCACGCACGCGCTGGGCCGCGCGGCGCTCTACTCCGGACTCAAGCCCTGGACCGCCGAGGACGGCGCTGCGGAGGATTCCACGCCATGATGCAGCCGCTCGATACGATGTTCTTAGCGCTGCTGATCGTCATCGCCGTCGCGGCGCTGGAGGCCGGCGATCTCCTGGCGGCGGTGATCTTGTTCGGCGCCTTCAGCTTTTTCTCCGCGACCTTTTACGCCTTGGTCGGGGCGCTCGACGTCGCCTTCACGGAAGCCGCGCTCGGCGCGGTGATCGCGACGGTGTTCTTCGTGTCGGCGATCCGCCGTTCCTCGAAAGCGGCGCGCAAGAGGGCCCGGTGAGGTCCCTCTCGTGGATCGCCGTGCTGTTTACCGGGGTGGTGCTGTTTTACACCGCGCCCAGCCTGCCGCCGATCGGCGATCCCGAGAGCCCGGCCTCCTCCCACGTTTCCCCGTACTACATCGAGAACAGCGTCTCGGACATGGCGACGCCGAACCTGGTGACCACCGTCGTCACCGACTACCGAGGATATGACACCCTCGGCGAGACGACCGTGATCATGACCGCGGGGCTTGCCTGCCTGCTCATCCTCGGCTTCTGGACGCCGATGCGGCGGCACCCGACCGAAACGGATCGACTCTCGTTCGGCAGCCCGGTGCTCGACGCCGCGGCGCGTCTGCTCGTTCCTTACATTCTCCTGTTCGCGCTGTACGTGCTGTTTCACGGCCATCACAGTCCGGGCGGCGGCTTCCAAGGCGGAACCTTGCTCGCCGCGGGCGTCATCCTGGTGCGCCTCGTACGCGGACGCGATTGCGGATGGGGCGTCGACCGCGAGCAGGCCGTGCGTCTCGCCTGCTCGGGCGCGTTCCTTTACTACGCGGTCGGCCTGATCACGATGCTGATGGGCCATCTCTTCCTCGACTACTCGAAGCTGCCGCTGCCGCTGACGGCGGCGATGCGGCGCAACATGGGCATCCTCGGCGTGGAAATCGGAGTCACCGTCGCGGTCGCCGGAACGATGATCCTGATCTTCGACTGCCTGCACGCCACTCCCCACGAGGATCGCGAAGCCGAAGTCTCCGCCGAACGCGCGGGGGCGGAGGGACATACGTGAGCGCGTTTTACGAGATCGCCAACTACTGGGGCGTCGCGATCCTCTTGCTGGTGGGCCTGCACGGAATGCTCGCGCGCCCCAATCTCATGCGCAAACTGATGGCCATGAACATTTTCCAGGTGGCCGTGATCCTGTTCTATCTCTCCTTCGCGGAGAAAACCGGCGCGTCCACGCCGGTGGCGCCTCACGGGCTGCTGCATCCTCTCGCGGCCGACTTCATCAACCCGCTTCCGCACGCACTGATGCTGACCGCCATCGTCGTCGGCGTCGGAACGACCGGCGTCGGGCTGGCGCTGCTCGTCTCCATTTACCGCCGCTACGAGACGCTCGAAGAGCCGGAGCTTCTCGAAAAGATGCGCCGGGAAAACGCCTGATGCTCTTGGACGCGGTTCCCTTCCAAGACACGATCGGCCTCGCCGCCCAACTGATCCGCCGCGCGATGCCCGCGATGGTCCTGATCCCGCTCGGGGCGGCGATGCTTTCGCCGATCCTCGCCGCCCGCTCTCCCCGCGCCGCGCGCTTTTTCGGAGGGGGGGCGCTGCTGCTCAATTTCTTCCTCTCGCTCTTGGTCTCCAACCTGGTCTGGTGGCAGGGGCCGATCCACTACCACTTCGGCGGCTGGGCCCCGCCGATCGGCATCGAGTACTCGGTCGACGCGGTCGGCGCGATGATGGCGCCCCTGGTCGCGTTCTTCGCGCTGCTCTCGTTTGCGAGCGCGTCGCGGCTCGAAAAAGAATGGACCCCGTCGCATGGCGGGGCCTTCCAAGCGCTCTACCTGCTGCTTTCGGCCGGACTCATGGGCATCGTCGTCACCGGGGACCTCTTCAACCTTTACGTCTTCCTGGAGATCTCGTCGCTTTCGACCTACGCCCTCGTCGCCGCGGGCGAGGACCGGGCGAAGGTCGCGGCGTTTCGCTATTTGATCATCGGCAGCGTGGCGGCGACGTTCTGGGTGTTCGGTCTCGGGTATCTGTACGCGCTGACGGGAACGCTCAACATGGCGGACATGGCCGAGCGCCTGCCGGCGGTGATCGGCTCCCGCGCCGCCGTCGCCGGACTCGCGTTCATCGTCGCCGGACTGGCGATCAAGATGGCGCTGTTCCCGCTGCACGGCTGGCAGCCCGACGCGTACACCTACGCCCCGCCCGGTGCGATGCCGTTTATCTCGGCGATCATGGCGAAGGTCAGCGCCTACGCGCTGTTTCGCGTGCTCTACGATGTTTTTCTGAAAGCGGGCCCCGCAGGCGAGGCCCTCGAACTCCTCGGCTGGGTCGCGGCCCTTTCGATCCTCGCGGGTTCGGTGCTGGCGCTCGGCCAACGGGACATCCGCCGCATGCTCGCCTATTCCAGCGTCGCCCAGATCGGCTACGTCCTGCTCGGATTCTCGATCGGCAACGCGTTCGCGGTGACCGGAGCGCTGCTGCATATGGTCAACCACGCGGTCATGAAGAGCTGCTGCTTCGCCGCCCTCGGCGCTTTCCGCGCGAAGACCGGACGCGCCGACGTCGACGGCGTGGCCGGGCTCGCCAAGGAGATGCCCTGGACCGCCGCGGCGTTCACGATCGCGGCCTTGGGGATCATCGGCATCCCGCCTCTGTGCGGCTTCTTCAGCAAGTATTACTTGATCCGCGGAGCGGTGCAGGCTTCGGCGTGGCCGTTCGTCGCGGTGTTCGGCGTCAGCAGCGTGCTCGGCACGGTCTATTTCTTCCGGATCATCGAATCGCTGTACCTGCGCTCCGCCGATCAGGGAGCGAAGCGGGAAATCGCCCCGCTTTCCGTGATCGCGCCGGCGCTGCTTTTGGCGGGGCTGGTGCTCGCGCTGGGCGTCTTCAGCCAGGACGTCGTCGGGAACTTCGTCCCGATCATCGTCGGCGCCGGAGGACCGTCGTGAACGACACCCGCCCGCTTTGGGCCGTGCTTGTTTCGCTGGCGGCCGTCGGACCGATTTTGCTTTCGGACAAGCGCCCCAACCTGCGCGAGGCGTGGTCGTTTATCGCCGCCGCGCTCAAGTTCGGCTTCGTCGTCTCGCTGCTGCCGGCTGTGCTCGCCGGCGGGACGCCGGAATGCAAACTCCTGGACCTCGCTCCGGGCATCGCTTTGCATCTTCGTGCGGATCCCGCCGGCATGGTGTTCGCGCTGCTCGCATCCACGCTCTGGATCGTCACGACGCTCTACTCCATCGGCTATATGCGCGGAGGGAAGTCCCCGCATCAAACCGCCTACTTCGCGAGTTTCGCGGTCTGCGTCTCGTCGGCGATCGGCATCGCCTTCGCGGCGAACCCGCTGACCTTCTTGCTGTTTTTCGAGCTGCTGACGGTCGCCACCTACCCGCTCGTCGTGCACAACCGCAGCGAGGAGGCCGTCCGCGGAGGCCGCAAATACCTGGCCTACACCTTCATCGCGGCGCAATGCCTGCTGGTCGCGGTGGTGTGGTCGACCTTTTTGGTCCCGGGCGCGACCTTCCAGGCAGGAGGCTTTCTCGCAGCCTCGGGCGCGACCCCCGCGCAGCTGCGCATCCTGCTGCTCCTCTTCATGATCGGCATCGGCGTGAAGGCCGCAATCATGCCCCTGCACGGCTGGCTGCCCGCCGCGATGGTCGCGCCGACCCCGGTCAGCGCCCTCCTGCACGCCGTCGCCGTCGTCAAGGCCGGCGCGTTCGGCTGCGTGCGCGTGCTCGTCTTCATCTTCGGCCCGTCGCTTTTGCGTGAAATCGGGATGGACTGGCTGATCGCCTCGGTCGCCGCGGCGACGATCGTCGGCGGCTCGCTGCGCGCTCTCGGCGAGGACAACCTCAAACGCCGGTTGGCCTACTCCACCGTCAGCCAGCTTTCCTATATCGTGCTCGGCGCCGCGCTCGGCTCTCCCGCCGCGATCGCCGGTGCGATTTTCCACATCGCGGCGCACGGGTTCATGAAGATCACTTTGTTCTTCTGCGCCGGCTCCATCTACACCCGAACGCACTACACCGAGATCGCCCAACTCGCCGGTCTCGGGAAGCGCATGCCGATCACGATGGGCGCGTTCACGCTCGCCGCCCTCGGCCTCGCGGGCACTCCCCTGTTGGCGGGGTTCGTGAGCAAATGGAACCTCGCGCTGGGTGCGATTCACAGCGGCAACGAGGTGTTCGTCGCGATCCTCGTGCTCAGCGCGTTCTTGAACTTCGCCTACTTCTTCCCGATCGTCTACACCGCCTTCTTCGAAGGAGACAAGGGCGAGACGGTTCGCTTCGACGAGACGCACGTCGCCGTGTGGCTGCCCCCGGCGTTGACGGCGGTCGCGGCGCTCGCGCTCGGAATGTTCCCGGATTTCTTCTGGTCCTTCTACACCCTCGCGTGGACGGCCGCGAAAGCGGCGACGGGGCTCGGATGAGCGCCGCTCCAGACGCGATCGGCCGGCGGCAGGGCCTGAAGATGACGCTCGGCGGGATGATCGGCCTGACGCTGTGCATGGACGCCTCGCTTTACCTGCGCGCCCGCCAGACCGCGCAGCACGCGGCGGAACACGCCGCGCCGCACGCCCCGTTTTGGATGTCCTTCCCCGGATTCGAACTGGTGTTCGGCGTCCTGGCCGCCTTCGCGCTCGGACTCGTCGCGAAACTGATTCTCTTTCCGCTGCTCAAACGCGATGAAAACTACTACGACGACGCGCCCGCGGAGGAGACATGATCGGCGCGCACCCTTCCATTGCGCTGTTCGCCGCCGCGCTCGCGCTGCCGTTTTTGAAGGGGTCGGCGCGCCGCTGGGCGATGATCCTGGGGCCCTCGCTGGGGTTGGCGCTGCTCTCGGGGCTCGGGGACGGGTCCACCTTGTTTCACGCACTCCCCGGCTTCACCTTGGAATTGCTGCGCGTCGACGCGCTGAGCCGGCTGTTCGGGACGGTGTTCTGCCTCGTCGGGGTCTTCGGCATGCTCTACGCCTCCCACCTGGAAGAATCGGGGGAGGCCGCCTCCTCGCTGGCGCTGATCGGGGGATCGCTCGGCGTCGTCTTCGCGGGAGACTGGCTCACGATGTTCGTCTTCTGGGAACTGATGAGCGTTTTTTCGGTGTTCGTGATCTGGTACGCCGGCACGCCCGAAAGCCGCCGCGCGGGAGTGCGCTACCTGCTGCTCCATGTGCTCGGCGGCGGAACCTTGTTCGCGGGGATTCTCCTGCACCGGGCGGGGGGAGGAGCGGAGGCGTTTGCGTCTTTGACCGGAGAGGCGATGACCCCGGGCGCATGGCTGATTTTGGCCGGGATCGCGGTCAACGCGGCGATCCCGCCGCTGCACACCTGGCTGACCGACGCCTACCCCGCGTGTTCGGTCACCGGCAGCGTCGTGCAGAGCGCGTTCACGACGAAGACCGCGGTCTACGCGTTGATCCGCGCCTTCCCGGGACAACCCGTTTTGATTTGGTTCGGCGCGGGGATGGCCGTTTACGGCGTGTTTTACGCGATCTTCTCCAACGACATCCGCCGCCTGCTCGCCTATCACATCGTCAGCCAGGTCGGCTTCATGGTCGCCGGCATCGGCCTCGGCACCGCCCTCTCGCTCAACGGCGCCGCGGCGCACGCGTTCTGCCACATCCTCTACAAGGGCCTGCTGTTTATGAGCGCCGGCGCGGTCGTCGCCGCGGCCGGCACCGGGAAGTTGACCGAACTGGGCGGACTCGCGCGGAAGATGCCGGAGGTCTGCGTGTTTTTCTTCGTCGGCGCGCTCTCGATTTCGGGATTGCCCCCGTTCAACGGCTTCGTCAGCAAAACGATGACGATTCACGCCTTCGGCGCGGCGCACCGGATCGGGCCCGAACTGATGCTGGAACTCGCCTCGGTCGGAACCTTCCTCTCCATCGGACTCAAGCTCGGCTGGTTCGCGTTTTTCGCCGAAGCGAAAACCGAGAGGAAGCTCCGACCCGTGCCCAAGAACATGGTCGCCGCGATGGGCGGCCTGGCCGGTCTGTGCCTGCTCTTCGGCGTCTGGCCGGATTTGCTTTACCGCGCCCTTCCGTTCGCCTCCGAGTACCGTCCGTACACCGCCGACCGAGTGCTCGGCTCGATCGAACTGCATCTGGGGACCGCGCTCGGTTTCTGGATTCTGCTCAGCCTGCTCGCGGTCAAGCCCAAGATCGCGCTCGACGTCGATTGGCTTTACCGCAAACCCGGCGCGGCCGTCCTCTCCTTCGCCGTCGCGCTCCTCAAAGGAGTCGGCGCTCTCGCGCAAACCCGGGGCGTGGACGCGGTCTACGCGGCCGTTCCCGGCGAGTACGACGCGGACGGCAAGCGCGTCCCGGTCGGCCTCACGTTGTTTTGGATCTCGCTCTTCGTCGCCCTGCTGGCCTTCTACTCCTGGACCTGACGACGCCCGCGTCTTCGGCTACTTTTTTCCGACGACATAGGCGATCCAGGACTCGCACTCTTCGCCGGTCTCCACGCGCGTGAACTCGGAATTGCCTTGTCCGGTCGCTTCGTCGGTCCCTTCCCAATAGACGAAGCTCTCAGAGAATCCGACCTCTTCCATCAGATCGCGCAGTTCGGGGATCGTCCACATCCGCCAGTCGTAGGTGAAGACGCGTTTGATCTTCTTGCGTCCCTCGGGCTTGAAGTGGATGTGAAAGCGGGCGTGGTGCGTGACGGGATCGAAATCGACCTGATCCCAATAGTAGGTGAAGCCGCTGTGCTTCGTGGCGTCCTCGATCGCGCTCTGGCACTCGCTTCCGCCGAAACAGTCGAGAATCAGAAGTCCGTCCGGATTGAGGGAGTCGAGGCAGCACGTGAGATACCTCTTCATCTCCAAACGCTTCTTGAAGATGAAGTAGGAGAAGTTGAGCGCGTTGATCAGGTCCGCTTTCGGGGCCCGCGGATCCATCACGTTGAGGTTGTGGATGTTCACGCGCTTCTGTTGTTCGCGGGTGAGCTTCGCGAGGTATTTTTCGCGGCCGTACTCGATCGGCTCCTCGTCGAGGTCCAGGCCGTGCGCGACATATTTCTCGCCGAGCTTCGCCCACGCGCAGCACAACGCGAAGGTGCCGCAAAAGTCCTCGCGCAGCGTGTGGGGGGTGCGGCCCGCCAGTTCGCGATAGGTGTCCCGGAAAAACTTTACGTCTTCGTCGGGCTGCTGCACCGCGCGGATGTAGTAGTCGTACTTATCGAACATCCGGTGCGACAGCGCTTCTTCCAAGGATTTCGAGCTCATGTCCGATTATAGGAAATCGTTCGCATGGGGCCCCGCTATCTAGCACCCCTCAGCGCGAGAATCTCCGTACGCCGACGCTCGAAGCCGACGGCGGCGGCCTCGTCTTGGGCCATGCGCGCGAGGGCCGCGCTGTCGGCCAGGACCGTCGTGGAATAGGGATCGAGTTCGCGGGCGCGCGCGATCGCCGACAACGCCGCGCTGAGACAATCCTCGCCGGCGAGAGTCCCGCCGACGGCGCAGGCCAGCCCGCTCAGATGCGGCCCGCGGACATCGCCCGGGTGGCGGCGCTTCACGATGCCCGAAAGCGTAAAGAGCTCTTTCGCCAGCGGGGCGCGCACGATCTCGGGAGCTCTTTGCACCAGCATCGCGAGCACGGTTGCGTAGGAGGATCCGTATTCGGCATAAAACGGATTTTTGCGGATCGCGCTCCGGTAGGCGGTGATCGTCGTGTCCATGTCGCCCTTCGCGCGCGCGGTTTCGGCGACTTGGCGCAGACGATCCGTATAGAAGAGATCCGCGGAAAGCGCCAGCCCCGCGACGGCGACGGCGGCGAAGGCCGCGCCGACGGCGCGCGCATCGAGCGAGAACTTCGAAGGCTCAACGCGGGAGACGATCCAACCGGAAAAAACGCTCAAGGATACCAGCGCGGAGAAGGAAACGGGGTTCACCTTGGCTTGAAGGAAAACGCCCAACAGCGCGCCCCCGAGCGCGGCGAACAACGCGCGCTCCGGCCCGTCCCGGGACAACGCTCCCGCGAGTCCCGCGCAGAGCGTCCACAGCAGGAACCCGTAGGCGAGCAGGCCCAGCCCTCCCGTCGTCGCGGCGACGTGAAGGAAATCGTTGTGCGCGTCCGCCTGTCCCGCGACGGGTCCGAGCATCCTCACATGGGCCTCGGTGCGGTGCTTGCGGAATCCGATTTCAAACGCGTCCGGTCCGACCCCAAAAACGGGATGCTCGGCGGCGATGCGGACGGCGGTCTTCCAGACCTCGACCCGCGACCGGTCCGCCTGGGTTCTCGCCGTCCCGATCAGAGACGCCAGCACCGCGACGGCGGTCAACGCGGCCGCGCCCGCCGCGATGTTTTTCCCGGAGAGGAACACGCGCGAGAGGGCGCGCTGAGAGGCGATCCAGGCGAAGAGACTGCCCACCGTCGCCCCGATCATCGCACCGCGGGATCCGCTGAAAAGAAGTCCCGCCCAGACCGCGCCCGTCGCGACGATTCCCAACACCCGGTCCGCGCGGTTTTGGCGAAGCGAAAAATACAAAGCCGTCGGCGCGAAGGGGATCAAGGCGGATCCCAAATAAACCGGACCGCCCAAGGTGGAGATCACCCGCCCTGAGATCGTCCCGTGGCCCGCGGCGGGAAGCACCGGTTCCACGCCCAAGGCCTGAAGCCCCGCGTAGACGCCGCAGAGAACAGCCGCCGCAAGCCCGAGTCTCAGCACGCGCAGGATCGTCTCGTGTGAATCGAAGCGGCCCGCGGCGAAATAGAGGGAAAGGTAGAGGGAGACCGGCAGCACCCCGCCGAGAAAGTAGACATAGCCGCCGGAGAGACTGCGCAGCGGATCCTCCGAGAACGCGGCGCACACGAGCGTCGCCGCCCCGCAGGCGAGGGCGGCCCCATCGGCGCGCCGAAAATTCAAGCGCCGACTTTGGATCCCGAGCAGCACGCCCGCCCAGGCGGTCAAAACCCCGAGTCCGGTCGCGATCAGTTTCGGGATGCCGTAGGCATCGGGGACCTTGATCGTGAAAACCAGCAAGGCCCCGGCGATCGCCAAGACAAGCCCCGCCCGACCGATCGTCTCCGCTGAGCCGCGCTCCGCCGTGTTCACCCTAAAATCCTATCACTTCCCAACGGAGCGCGGTCTCAGCGCCGCCGTCAGCCGCCGGGTTTCGCCCGGCGTGAGATCGCGCCAGAGACCCGGCGCGAGCCCCTTCAGCGTGAGATCCCCGATGCGCACGCGCAAAAGGCGCAAGGTCGGATGACCGACATGCGCCGTCATCCGCCGGATCTGACGGTTGCGCCCTTCGGTCAGACGGATTTCAAGCCACGCCGTCGGCACGGTTTTCCGGAAGCGGATCGGAGGATCCCGGGGCGGCAGTTGGGGCTCGAGCGCAAGCGCCTTCACCTTGCAGGGCCGGGAGTGCCCGCCCTGGATCACAACCCCGGAGGCGAGCCGGGCGATCGCGGAGGGCGGGGGGACGCGCTCCACCTGCGCCCAATAGGTCTTCTCGTGCTTGAACTTCGGATCGGTCAGCCGGTGCTGCAATCCGCCGTCGTCGGTCAAGAGCAGCAGCCCTTCGCTGTCATGATCCAGCCGCCCCGCCGGGTAGACGCCTTTCGGAAGGCGGAAATAGGCGAGCGTCTTCTTCTCGCCGTCCGGCGAGAATCGGCAGACGACGCCGTAAGGCTTCCAAAAGAGGACGATGCGCGGCATGTTCTATAATGAACAATCTTTTTTAACGGCGAGCAACCTCGGAGGCCGACGATGGGATCCAAAAACTACCTGAAGCAGGACGCCCCTTTCCGGGTGCCGACCGACGACGGGAAACTGATCGAAGAACACTTCGGCGGCGCGAGCCTCAACGGCGCCGCCTTCAGCGTCGCACATATGGTCGCCCCGCCGGGGTGGGGGGAGCCCGCCCAGAAACCCGATTTCGACGAGATCACGATGGTCGTCCGCGGCCGCAAACGCATCGAAGTCGACGGGGAGGCCGTGGAGCTCGGTCCCAACGAATCCATCCTCGTCCGCCGCGGGGCGCGCGTGCGGTACTGCAATCCGTTCGCGGAAGAACTGGAATACTGGTCGGTCTGCATCCCGGCCTTCTCTCCCGAGACCGTCCACCGCGAAGACCCGGCGGCTTAGGCGATCTTCTCCCGCCGCACCCGTTTCATCGGCGGTAGACGCTCAACTGTCCCCGGGGACAGTCGTCGTTTCCCGCGCGTCACGCTGCTCCCATCGGGGTGGTTTTGGAATTTTGAAATTTACCGGCGTTCGTTAAGGGCGCGTTCGCGCGGGAGCGCCGAGCCGTTTCCGTTCGAGTTCGCGTGTTTTCGCGCCAGCGAAAACCGCGAACCTGGCGCACGAGGCGCCACGCAGTCGCGCACGAAGCGCGAAAGAAAATCCGTTCAATAGACGCGAAACCGCTACGCGATCTTCTCCCGCCGCACCGAGCGGCTGAACCGACGCGAGAGGGCCTCGATCGCGCGTTCGTCGGGGACCCAAAACAGATCCCAGGAATAGTCCGCCCGGCGAAACAGCGGACGGTCCGAGACGAGAATCGAGCCGGTCCGCTCGCGGTTGACCCACAGGTCGAACAAAGACACAGGCGCGCCGGTTCTCATGTCGGAGAGGACGGGAATTTCCCAGAGCGCCCGCTTGAAGCGGTCCGGGCGATCCCGCTCCGGTTGGGTCAAGACCTCCGCGCAGCGCTCCAGCGTCCAGTAGGTCCATTCCCCGAAACCCACCATCCACTCCTGATCCGGCGCGAGCGCGGCCTGGCGCCGGAGCGTCGCGGCGCGCAGACCCGCCGCTTTGAGGAGCAGGCGGCGGGCCTCCCCGCGCAGGAAGGAACGCGCGGCCTCGAACTTCGCGTCCTGCACGAACCCCGCCAAGGACGCCGTCAAGCGCAGATCATCATCGTCGAGAAATCCCCAAACGCCGACCATCGGCCCGGCGAACGGCAGCCTCTGGACCAAGACGCCGTAATGGCACCACTCGATCTCCCCGTGTTCGCCGCCGACGAGTTCCAAAAATCCATGCCGGGATCCGTGATCGAAGCGAAGCGAGATTCCTTTGCCGCTCGGCTGAGCGCGCCGCTGCAACTCCCCGTAAAACCGGAGCTGTGCGCGGCCGTACCCGCTCGCGGCGGTCGCGCGCGCCAGCCCCTCGCGAATCGCGTCCGGCGCCTCGCCCCGCGGCCACAACACGCGCAGCGCCGTTTCGCCGCCGTCGGCTCCGCCCTCCAAGGCTTCCAAGCGGTCCTGGTCCAAACCGGTGATGCAAAGACGCAGGCGCTGCTCCAGCGGGCCCGATACCGTCCGGATCTCGGTCGCGCCGAGCCGCAGCGCGCCGAGAATGCCGAAGCCGAAATGCTTCAAGCGCGGATCGGCGCGTTCTTCTTCCGGCGAAAATCCCGCCGTAGGGATCCCGAAGCTCCGGGCGGGTAAAGGGCCTGCCGTCGAAACGAAAACTCAGTTCCTTTCCGTCGAAGTCGAACGCGATGCGCCGGGCGCCAGAGGCCTCGGCCGTGCGAATCCAGCAGTTGACGAATTGCCCGGGTTCGGCCAGTTGGAACGCGCTCAGCTTTTCAAGCGCCTTCGCGCGGTCGACTCGAAACGATCCCGACTCGACCAGTTCGCCGCGTTCCTCCGCGTCCATTCCGCTAGCATAGCTCCCGGCGGAGGATTTCGCCATGCGACGGAGTTCCTCCATGTTCCCGTAGTTTCAAGGACGGAATGCCCCCAACGGCGCGGACGCCCCCGCGGGGGGCGTCCAGCCTCGGCGCGCAAGCGCGCCGAGGGGAAATACGAGAGTTGCCCTCGGCATAATGGATTTTACGCCGGCGGGCTCCAGGCGACGCGCTCCCGCGCATCACGCGCGTGCATGCCGCAACGGAAATTTCAATCGAGAGCAACTGTCCCCGGGGACAGTTCATCGAAAACACGAATCTTCGAGCATCGCGCACGAAGCGCGAAACAAGACACCGTTGATCAGGCAAAACTACGGGAACATGGCGGGAGTTCCTCTGGCGGGCGAACTGCGCGCGAGCTATCCTAAGCGCATGGAGGTCACTTTGGAGTGCGGGGGAACGGTCGATCCGCTGGCGGTCCCGGCGGGGAATCGCTCGTTTCGCTGCAGCCGCGGCTGCGAACACCCCGTCCTTGACGATCACCGCGCCTTGATCGCCGAAGCCGAATCGCACCGCGCGTCCAACGCCGAAATCACCGCCGTGCGCAAGTCCCGTTCCCGTCGGAAAACCGCGCTCGCGTGGGGAGGGGGCCTCGCGGGGCTCGCGGTCGTCGATTTCACCTTCAGGCACGCCGCGGCGCAAGGCGCCGCCTTCCTCCCCGAGTTGGGCGTCGTCTTTGTCGTCGTGTGTTTTGCGACGGGCCTCGTGTTCGCGATCCGGACCCGTTCCCGCGAAGGGTAGCCCCCGCAATCTGCTAGGATTGCGATATGCGCGCCGTCCTGGCGGAAAACGAAGCGGGGGAATTGATCCGCGAAGCGTTTCCGGATTTCGACGTCCGTTCCGTGCGGCTGGAAGGCGCCGGCTGGGACAACCGCGCGTTCACCGTCAACGACGAACTCGTCTTCCGCTTCCCCCAGTTCGAACAAGTCCTTCCCTACCTCGAACGGGAAATTCAAATTCTCCCTCAATTGGCCGCTCTCTCGCCGGTCCCGCTTCCCCGGATTGAATTTATCGGAAAGCGAGGACGCAACCAGCCGTTCCTTCGCCGCTTCGTCGGCTACCGCCGCCTCGCGGGCGCCGCGCTGGACGCCCGTACCTGGAACCGGCTCTCCGGCGCCTGCCGGGAACGCGCGGTCGAACAGCTCGCCGGATTCCTCGAAGTTCTGCGCGACTTTCCGGTGGACCGCGCCTCGACGCTCGGCGTCGGCCGCGAACATCACCGCAAGCGCGTCCTCGATCTGCTGGAGACGGGCCGTTCCTCCGTCTTCGCGCTTCTGAGCGCTTGCGAGCGGGAGTCGATCGAAGGCGCGGTTGGGGCCTATCTCGACGACGAAGCCTGCTTCGACTACCGCCCCGCGCTGCTGCACGCGGACCTCGCCGGAGAACACATTCTTTGGGACGCGGTCACCGAGCGCGTCAGCGGGATTCTCGATTTCGGAGACGTGGTGATCGGCGACCCGGACTTCGATCTCACCGGACCGTACGCGGAATACGGACCCGAATTCATCCGACTCCTGCTCCGGCATCGGCCGCGCAAGGACGCGCGGCTGCTTTTCAAAAAGCTCAACGCCTTCGCCGTCTGCGGCGCGATCAACGCCTTCGCCCATCGCCCGAACCAAGCGGACCCGGCGGCCCGCGACGCCGCGCTCGCCCGCCTGCGGGCCCTTGCCGTTTAGTTTTGGATGCAGGAGATGTCGGCGACGGTCTTAAAGAGACGGACCATGCGCGCCAGCAGGCGCAGACGGTTTTCCTTCATGGCCGGGTCCTCGGCCATCACCATGACATCGTCGAAGAACTTGTCTACCTGCGGCTTGAGCGTCACCAAGGACCGTAGTCCTTCCTCGTAAAGCCCCTCGGCGACCTTCACGCGCACCTCGGATTCGACCCGGCAGACGGCGGAAAAGAGGTCCTTTTCCGCTGCGTCAAAGAGGAGATCCGGATCGATTTCGGGCGAGTCCCCGTTGGAACCGACCTCGATCCCGGCCTGCTTGAGGATGTTCGAGGCTCGCTTAAACGCCGCGGCGAGCGGGACGAAATCGGGTTCGGGACGAAGCGCGTGGACGGCCGCCAAGCGCTGGAAGGTGCGCACGAGAGAGGCCAGCCCGTCCTCTTCGACCGCGCGAAGTTCGTCTATCTTGAACCCCTTCTCGAGGAACATCGTCTCGACGCGCTGCCAAAGGAAATCGAGGACCTCCTTTTTCGCGGCGGCCGCGTCGAACGGGGCCTCCGCTCCCTCGGCCGCGGCGAATCCGAGAGCCGCATCGACCAGTTCCGGAATAGAGAGCCGCAGCTGCTTTTCCAGGACGATGCGGATGACCCCGTTGCCCAGGCGGCGAAGCCCGAACGGGTCCTCCGAACCGGAAGGCTTGAAACCGGCCGCGAGAAACGCGGAAATCGTGTCGAGTTTGTCGGCTAAGGAGACGATGCAGCCTTCGATCGTCGTCGGGAGAGGGGCCTTGGCGGCGATCGGGAAGTGGAACTCCTCGATCCCCATCGCGATCTTCTCGCTCAGCCCTTCCGCCCGGGCGTACACGCCGCCCATCGTTCCCTGCAGCTCCGGAAACTCGCCGACCACGTCGGTTTGAAGATCCGCGAAGGCGAGAGCTGAGACGGTTTCGACGGCGGTCTTGTCGAGTTCGTGATCCTGAAGCAGGGCCAAAAAGATCGTCCGGGAAAGCTCTCCGATCCGGCGCGTTTTCTGCGCCATCGTCCCCAAGCCCTTTTGAAAGCTCACCCGCGCGAGTTTTTCCGTCTTCTTGGCGAGCGAGGTCTCGAGGTCCCGCTTGGAAAAGAACCGGGCGTCGGAAAAGCGCGCGTCGATGACCTTCTCGAAGCCGCCGCGCACCTCGTGCTGGCCGTCGGAGATCCCGTCGCGGACCCCGACGAACTCGTTGATCAAAGTCGTTCCATCGTGCGAGAGCACGGGAAAGAACATCAGCTGCTTCTTGAGCACCGTCGTCAACAGCGCAGCCGGGAGTTCCAGGTATTCTTCTTTAAAGGAACCCCGCAGCGCGACCGGATGCTCGGTCAGGCAGACGGTGTGTTCGAGGAGGTCCATGTCGCCGTCGAGCAACCCCTGAGAACCCTCCATCGCGCCGGCCAAAGTCTTCCCGAGGGATTCGCGCCGGCTCTGCAAATCGGCGACGACGCAGTCGTCGCGCAATTGATCCACATAGCGGGAGGGGGATTCGATCTTGATCGGCCTGGACCCGGTCGCGGCGAGCCCGCGCGTCTTGTTCGAAGACTTCACCCCGGCCAACTCGAACGGGACCGTCTTTTTCCCGTAGAGCGCGCACAGCGTGCGGATCGGCCGGCCGAAGCGGAAACGGGAGGATTCCCAGACCAGTCCCTTCGGAAATTCGAGGGAGGCGATCAGGGCCGGGAACAGACGTTTGAGAATTTCCTGTGTGGATTGGGCGGGGATTTCCTTCTTCGCCTGGAGGAAGGGACCCTTCTTCGGGACCTCGACGACGGTGAGCGTCTCGGGCGCGACCCCGTTCTTCTTCGCGAAGCCGGCGGCCTGTTTCGTGAAATTCCCGTCGGCATCCTTGAGCAGCTTCGCGGGCGGGCCGACGACGAGAGAAAGGAGCGCTTCGGAACGCTCGGCGAGGCCGCGGATCAACAGCGCCTGACGCATCGGGGTTCCGACGGTTTCGAGACTCTCAAAGGACACGCGGCTCTCGGTGAGCAGGCGCGCGCCGTGGGCGCGCATCTGTTCAAGCGCGGATTTCAAAAACCGCGCGGGAAGGCTCTCGGTCCCGATCTCCAACAGGGCGTCGTTCACGAGGGAACCATCCGCCCGAATTTGATTTGCGAGCGGTCTTCTTCGAGCTTCACGAAGCGGTGAATCACCTTCTTCGCCAAAGCGCGCACGCGCCCGATGTACTGCGCGCGTTCGGTCACCGAGATCGCGCCGCGGGCCTCGAGCATGTTGAACAGGTGCGAGCACTTGAGCACCATGTCGTACGCCGCGAGAGGCAGATCCGCCTCGACGAGCTTGCGTCCCTCCCCTTCGTACTCGTCAAAATGACGGGCGAGCATGCCCGCGTCGGAAAGTTCGAAGTGGTAGGTGGAGAACTGGCGTTCGGAATCCTTGAACAAATCCCCGTAGGTAACCTCGGCGTTGTAGAGGATGTCGTAGACGCTGTCCTTTTTCTGCGCGTACATGGCCAAACGCTCGAGACCGTAGGTGATCTCGACCGGGATCGGGTCGAGTTGAATTCCGCCCACCTGCTGGAAATAGGTGAACTGCGTGACTTCCATCCCGTCGAGCCAGACCTCCCATCCGACGCCGGAGGCGCCCAAGGTGGGGGATTCCCAGTCATCTTCGATCCAGCGGATGTCGTGCTTTCGGGGTTCGAGCCCGATCGCCTTGAGCGACTTGAGATACAGCTGCTGCACGTTCGCCGGGGAAGGCTTCAAGATCACCTGATACTGAAAGTACTTGCCGAGGCGGTTCGGGTTGTCGCCGTAGCGCCCATCGGCCGGACGCCGCGAGGGTTCGATGTACGCCGCGCGGGTTTCGCTCTTAGTTAAGGCGCCGAAGAAGGTGGCCGGATTGAAGGTTCCAGCGCCCTTCTCCAAATCGTAGGGTTGCACGATGAGGCAGCCCTCGCGGGCCCAGAACGCTTCGAGACTCATCATGATTTCCTGCAAGGTCATCGTGTTCCGGTCGCCTGGCGGGGCGGCAGCCCCGCCGTGCCGGCGGTCTTAGGGTCAACAGCATCGCCGGCCTCTCTTCGTTTGCCGCTCGCGCTTTCGCGGGCGATGCGGTCCAGCAATTCGGCGCTGCGCAGCGGCCGGTCCGCGATCCGCTCCACCGAGTGGCGCACCAGGTAGTCCAGTCGCCCCTGCCGATCGCGATCCTCGGGGAGTCTGCCGATCTCCTCGAGGGGTCCCTCGTGCAGCAGTTCCCACAGCGCGCGGTTCTCCTCGCTCACGCGCTTTTCCCGCAGCCCGAATCCCGCGCTCTTAAACAGACGCAGCGCGTACGCCGAAGAAAGCCACGCGACGCCGGGCGATCCGGCCGCGCCGTCCATGGCGGTGAGACACTCGACGCTCAGCCGGAGCTTCCGCGGATTCGGCTTCCACATCGGCGTCAGACGGTCGAGCAGTTCGCAGACCTCGAGACCCCGCAAGGTGGAGGAAAAATCGGAACGAATCCGCGGGAACGACGAGAGCAAAGATCCGCCGGTCGCGGTGGTAAATTCAGCGCCGTGGCGCGCGTATAGCCGCAGTTCGGTCCAGACCATCGGTTCGGAGACCGCCTTGAGTTTCCCCGCGGGGCGATTGACGCCGCCGAAGCGGACGGGGACCTTCCCGAAGGCGTCGGTGTAGGCGATCGCGACGCGGTCCGTTTCGCGGTGTTCCCGACGGCCGATCACGACGGCCTCGACCACGGTCTGCCGGCCCCGCATCAGCGCAGCGTCTCCGCCATGCGGTCCCGGAAGGATTCGGGGAGCGCGACGAATAGGGCACGTTCGCTATCGGGCAGCGGCTCCAAGACCGGCGCGATGCTCCCGAGGTCGAAGCCGGTGAACAGCGCGTAGCGGTCCGCCTCGCCGAGGTTTTCGAAAAACGCCCACGCCCGCTCCGGAGAGAGAAGCTTGAACGCCGTCAGCCTATCGAAGAGCGGGAGCCGCGGCCAACATTCGGCCAGCGGCTCCAAAGCGCCCTCGTTGAGAAGGGCTTTCACGGCTCGGTAGTCGCGAGACTCAAGGCGCCCGGCGAGTTCGCCAGCACAGTCCACGACCGCGCCGCCCGTCGTCAGAACGACCGGGATTCTTCGGCGGAGATCAGTCCGCTCTCGATTCCCTTCACGACCGCTTCCGTGCGGTTCGACACCCCGAGCTTCTGGAAAATGCTGTTGAGGTGATTCTTAACCGTTTTCACGCTGCAGCCGAGTTCGGCGGCGATTTCCTTGTTGGAGTTGCCGCGTCCGAGATAGGACAACACCTTGATCTCGGTCTTGGTGAGCGCCGTCAAAGAAGCCTCGGCGCCGCCCGCCCCCTTCGTGCGCAGACCTGAAAGAAGTTTGCCCATCACCGATTGCGGGATCATCATCCCCTCGGTCGCGAAGGTTTTCAACGCCCGGACGAGCTCCGCGGCCGGAAGCATCTTGGACAGATACCCGTTCGCGCCGGCCTGAATCGCCTCGAGCACATGAGCCTCGTCTTCGAACGAGGAAAGGATCAGGATGTTGGTCTCGGGAAGTTCCTGACGGAGCTGGCGCGTGGCCGAAATGCCGTCGAGGTGGGGGAGCTTGATGTCCATCAGAATGACGTCCGGCTTGAGCTTCTTCGCCATCCGGACGACGTCCTGACCGTCGACGGCTTCACCGACGACGACGATCCCTTTCTCGCCCTCCAAAAGATCCTTGATGCCCTCGCGGAAAAGCGTCTGGTCGTCCGCAATCAGAACGTGGACGTTTTTCTTCGCAGGGGCCGTTTTCTTCGAGGCCATTCACTATCCTCCTGATGAGGCGGAGACCGTATGGGGCGCATCCCGTCGCGCCGCCTCTCGGCGTCCTTCGTCGCAATTGTAGCAAAAAACGGAAAAAATCAACGGCTTCTTTGCAATCCGGGCAAGGACTTCAGCCCGATCCTGCCGGGCGGGCGCGGGGGCGGCTTGCGCGTCCCCGCTTGGGACCGGGCGCCCAATTCGATCGACGGCAGCGCCTGCGTCAGTTCGCCGTAGCGCAGCGGGATCACGCCGGGCGCGTTCGCCAACGCGAGGGTTTCGTTTCCCAGCACAAGCGGATCGGCGCGCAGCGCCAGGTAGTAGCGCCCCGTCGGCAAATGGTCGAACGCGAACTCCCCGTCTTCGCCGGGAAGCGTCGAGCCGACAAGCCCCTCGTACGCCCCGATCACCGTCATCGTCGACGGCAGCGTAAACAATCCGACCCGGATGCCCGAAGCCGGCTTCCCGTTGTAGAGCAGACGCCCGCCGATCCAGCCGTCGAAATTCTCCTCGATCGGCTCGATGTGGATGTCGTCCTCGAAGAGGGGCCATAAGCCGCGAATCCGGTCGAGCCATTGATTGGAACGCTCCAAATCCCCGAAGCGCGCGTACGCGGCGGAAAATCCCTCGAACATCCGCTGCGCGGTCTTGACCTGCCCGAAGCCCTCCTCCTTCGCGTCCTCCGCGACCCGATCGAGCCTCAACAGGTTTCCCTCCGAGACGGGCGCGGAGCGGATGGCGGCGAGAAAGGTTTTGTAGTCGGGGGGGAAGCGGCCTCCCACGCGCAGCGCCGCCGCGTCCAAATGGCGGTCCGCGTCCCACTGCAGCAGCCAGCCGCGGCGCAGAGCCGCGAGCGCCTCGGGCAGAAACATCGTCCGGTACGCGCGCTTCTCCAGGAAAATTTCCAGAAGCCGCAGACTCTCCCGGGAAACGGAAATCCCCTGCGACGCGAGGAGGGTCTCTCCGTATTGGCGTCCGGGGTTTCCCTCCGCGTCCGACAAAATCAAGGTTCCCGCCTTCGGCGCCTCGGACGCCGAGGGAATGCCCGCCGCTTCCGCCAAAGAAACCGGACCGTAGTTCCATTCGACCCGCAGGTAGGCCTCGCCGAGTTCCACCGGCACCACCCACGCCGTTGCGAGTCCGGCGCCGAGCGCGACGATCTGCCAACGGTCGGTCATCCAATCGGCCGCAATGGGAACCACGATCAAGACCGCGCACGCAAGAAACAAAGGGAGAATCGCCCACAACAGCGCCGGCCCGAGTTCCCCGTAGCCGATGCGCGTCATCGCCTCGGCGAGAAACAGCGCCCGACAGGCGTACACGCTGAACGCTCCCACGCAAGCTCCGATCCCCGCTCCCTGAAGCAGCGCGCGCTTAAACCCCGGTCCCAGCACGGGCCGCCAACCCCAAAAACCGCCCGCCAGTCCGACTCCTGAGGCGACGGCGAACAACGCGGTTCCCGACGCGGCGCACACGAGCGCGCGCAGCCAGAGGTCGCCTTGTCCGAACCGGACCGGCCAGAAGCGCATGCCGAAAACCCGGCCGGGCAAAAACGGATGGAACGCGGTCCACAGGAACACGCCCGCCGCCAGAAGCGAGACCCCCGCCCAGAAACGCTCGTGCGGTTTTCCGAACAGGCGCTCCGTGCCGAAATCCTCGTTGAGCGCGCGCACCAGGCCGAAGGACAGCGCGGCGAACGCCGCCGCGGCGAACACCCAGAGGATGCCGGGGATCGGATGCGATTTTCCGAAAATCAGGAGACTCATAGAAACTTCACTCGCTCACGTCGAGCAGTCGCCCCGTTTCCGCGTCCATGCGAAAGCGCCGGCGGCCCATGGAAATTTCCCATAGCAACCGGATTTTCCACAACCCGGCCGCCGTAAACGGAGACGTGCGGTAGCGCCGCAGCAGCAAGGTGCCCGTGCGCGAAAAGTTCCGTCCCAGCCCCTCGTTGAAGATGTCGCCTTGAGCGACGAGAAGCGAATCGATCGCCCGGTCCGAATCGATGTAATCGCCGCGCAAAGGCTCATGCAGATTCAGGTCCACCGGAATATAGCGCGTCGGTCCCGGCCCCACGTAGCCGTTGCACGCGTAGACGGCCTCATAATTGCGGAGTCTCGGAACATAGAAATAAAACGCCCAGCCGTCGCCCGGGCCGGTGCAGGGGGAACCGCCCCAGGCGTCGACGAATCCCTCGACGGCCATCAAACTGCCTTGGGGAAAGTGCGCCTTCCGGTACTCCATCACTTTCGTGAGATCGGTGAACGCCGAATAAACGCCGGCCCGCTTCGGCCGCGTATTGAGCGCCTCGGCGATCAACGGCTCGGTCGCGCTCATCACCGCGTAGGTGGTCTCTCCGTAGCGCGACGGATCGAACCGTTCGTTCTTCACCGCGTCGATGAGCAGATTCTGTTGTCCGATCTTGATGCGCCACACCACCGGCGGATCCTTGAATCGCGGAGCTTCCAACCGATAGAGTTGCAGCGTGTAGGGGCGTTTGCCGACTCCGCCGTGCTCCTTCGGGTCCAGATCGAACCCCGCCCGCGCCAGCGTCGTCAGCGCGCGGTCGGAATCGATGAAGCTCCCCGAAATAGGGTAGCGCCAACTCTCCGATTTGGAGCGCATCTGCACCAGCGGCCCCGCGATCGCCCCCCGGCACTCGGCCAGCATCACGAATTTTTCTTCTTTCGGCGAGTAGAAGGTGTAGCGCCAACCTTGCTGGAACGGGGACTCCTTGCGGCAGCGGACCACGCCCTGCGGGCCGGTCTTTCCCGAAACGGAAATAAAAACCGCGTCGCGGTATTTTCTCAGGGCTTGAGACCAAACCGCCTTCAACGAGGAGCCGGCGGTGTCTTTTACAGCGGCGGCCTCCGCCGCGAACCCGGGAGATGCCGAGGCGAGAAGGGAGGCGAGGAGGATCGGCGAGAAAAGTCTCACGACGCGATATTGTAATGGATTTATCGGAATAAACAAGGGGAACGGAACATTTACGCGCTTCGGGCGCGTGGCTCGAAGAATTGCTTCGCAATTCTCCGAGCTCCAACGGGAACGGCTCGGCCCTCCCGGGCATACGCGCCTCCACGCAAAAATCTAAAATCCCAAAGGGATTCAAGGGCATCGTTGGAGGCGCGTGATGCGCGGGAGCGGCCGTTCAAGCGCCGTTGCCGTCGCCGTTCGAGCTCGCGCGTTTTTTGCGAAGCAAAAAACCGCGAGCCACGCGCCCGAAGCGCGTAAACGTTCCGTTTATTTCTTTTACTCGTCCGCCTGCAGCTTCGCGATCGCCGAAAAATCTTCGAGCGTCGTCGTATCGCCGCTGACTTCTTCCCCGGCCGCCACGTTTCGCAGCAGGCGCCGCATGATTTTTCCCGAACGCGTCTTCGGAAGCGCGTCGGTGAAGCGGATTCGGTCGGGACGGGCGATCGCGCCGATCGCCTTTTCGACGGCGGCGACGAGCTCGCGCGTCGTCCCGTTGCCCGGCTGCAGGCCGCCCTTGAGCGTCACGAACGCGGTAATGCCCTGGCCCTTCACCGCGTGGGGCATTCCCACGACGGCGGCCTCGGCCACCTTTGGATGCCCGACGAGCGCGGATTCAACCTCCATCGTCGACAAGCGGTGTCCCGAGACGTTGATCACGTCGTCGACGCGGCCGAGCACCCAAAAATAGCCGTCCTTGTCGCGCCGCGCCCCGTCGCCGGTGAAGTAGACCTTCGGACCGAACTCGGAAAAATACTGCTTCTTGTAGCGCGCGGGATCCCCGTAGACGGTGCGCAGCATGCTCGGCCACGGCTTTCGAACGACAAGGAATCCTCCGGTTCCATGCGGGACCTCCTTCCCATCCTTGTCGACGACGGCCGCGTCGATGCCGGGCATCGCGAGCGTCGCGGATCCCGGCTTGGTCGGCGTCGCCCCGGGAAGCGGGGAGATCATAATCGCGCCGGTTTCGGTCTGCCAATAGGTGTCCACGATCGGACAACGCCCGCCTCCGATCACGCGGTGATACCACGCCCAGGCCTCGGGGTTGATCGGCTCCCCGACGGTGCCGAGCAAACGCAGACTCGAAAGGTCGTGCTTGTTCGGATGCGCGTCTCCGAGGCGGATGAACGCGCGAATCGCGGTCGGCGCGGTGTAGAACACGGACACGCCGTACTTCTCGACGATCGCCCAAAAGCGGTCCGGGCCGGGGCAGGTCGGAGCCCCTTCATACATCAACGTGGTCGCCCCGGCCGCGAGCGGACCGTAGACGACGTACGAATGACCGGTAATCCAGCCCACATCGGCGGTGCACCAGTACACATCGGGTTCCTTTAGATCGAACACCGATTCGACGGTGCTCGCCGCGACGGTGAGGTATCCGCCCGTCGTGTGCAGCACGCCCTTCGGTTTTCCCGTCGAACCGGAGGTATAGAGAATGAAGAGCGGATGCTCCGCGTCGAGGGGTACCGGATCGCAGACCGCGCTCTGCCCGTCGACGGCCTCGTGCCACCAGACGTCGCGCTCGCTGTGCCAGGCGATCGGCTGATCGGTGCGCTTGAGCACCACGACCTTGCGCACGCTCGGGCAATCCTTGACCGCGTCGTCGACCTGCTGTTTGAGACCGAATTTCTGTCCCTTGCGAAATCCTCCGTCCGCCGTGACGACGAGCTTCGCCTTCGCGTCCTGAATGCGGTCCCGCAGGGAATCCGCGGAAAATCCGCCGAACACGACCGAATGCACGGCGCCGATGCGCGCGCAGGCGAGCATCGCGACGGCCGCTTCGGGCACCAAGGGCATGTACACCGCGACGCGGTCGCCCTTCTTCACGCCGAGGGATTTGAGCGCGTTCGCGAAACGGCAGGTCTCGCGGTGAAGCTGCTGATAGGTCAGCGTCCGGCTGTCGCCGGGCTCGCCTTCCCAAATCAGCGCGGCCTTGTTTCGTCGGGGACCGCCGAGGTGGCGGTCGAGGCAGTTTTCGCTCACGTTCAACGCGCCGCCGACGAACCACTTCGCGAACGGCGGCTTCCATTCCAAGGTTTTCTTCCAGGGTTTGCGCCAAAGGAGCTTCTTGGCTTCCGAGGCCCAGTAGCGTTCGGGGTCGCGCGCGGCCGCCCGGGTGATTTTCTCGCGTTGGGCGGCGCTGCCGACCCGAGCCTGCTTCGAAAACAGGGCGGATGGCTTGAAAACGCGCTTCTCAACAAGACGGCTCTCGATCGTGTCCTTGGACATCCTTCCTCCTCAAATCGCCCCTTTTATACTAAAGTTGGGACCTGGTCCCGAAGAAAGCTTAAATTTACTGGGAATTCAACGGTTCCGGCGTTGACAATTAGGCATTCATAAGGATATAATCGTTCGCTATGCAACCTACATTCAAGCCCAATCGGCGCAAACGCGCTAAAAAAATCGGTTTTCGAGCCCGGATGAGCACCCCCGGAGGACGCCGCACTTTGAGTCGGCGACGTTCCAAGGGACGCGCCAAACTGACCACCGCGTAGGTGGGTCGGTTCTCCCGGACGGACGATTGACGATTCGTCGTACGGGGCGTTTTGGACGCGAGGCGCGCCTCACCGCAAGCGCGATGAAGCGCGTTTTTGCCGAGGGCCGCAAATCGGTTCGAGCCGACCTCATCTGCTGGATCCTCGCCGCGGAAGGCACGCGGGCGAGACTGGCGATTTCGATGAGCCGCAAGGTCGGAACGGCGGTTCGACGCAATCGCATTAAACGACTCCTGCGGGAATCCTTCCGTCTGAACCGGGACCGGATCCGACCGGCTGCGGATATCGTCGTCTATCCGCGTCCGGGATGCCGTTGGACAAGGCTCGATCATGCGGAGGCCGCCTTTCTCGATTTGCTGAAACGATCGGGCGCCCTTCGCGAGAGATGCGAACCGTCATAATGCGCACGCTCCTGCTGAATCTTCTTCGCTTCTACCGGCTTCTACTTCGTCCGCTGCTCGGACCTCGCTGCCGGTTCGCTCCTTCGTGTTCGGATTACGCGGAGGAAGCCCTGCGTTCGCACCCTGTCCTGCGCGCTCTGCGCCTGACGGCGTCGCGGCTGCTCCGCTGCCACCCGCTGCATCCCGGCGGCGTCGATCCGGTTCCCGCTCCCCTTTCCCATGGATAACAAAAACCTCGTCATCGCGGTCGTTCTCTCTCTCCTGGTCACTCTCGGCTGGTTCAAGTATTTGGAAACAACCTATCCGAACCGGAAAACCGCCGTCGCGTCTTCCGAGGCGCTGCCGGCCGGCGGAGCCGCCGCTCCGGCCGGGGCGCCGCGGGTCGGTCACGACCTGCCTCCGAGCATCGGTCCGATCCAGACCGAACCCGTGAAGCAAACCGCGGGTCTCAGCGGCGCGCTGAAAACCCGCATCGGCGATTTGGAAATCCAGTTCCAGCCGCTTGGCGCGTCGATTGTCAGCTACCGTTATCCCGGACCGCTCGGCGACGTGGAACTGGTCGACGATCCGAACCCCGGGTTCTTCTCGACCTGGCCCGGCGTCAAGTTCGACTCGGTTTCCGGGGACCGGAACAAACCGGTCTTTGAAGGGACGCTTCCCTCGGGCGTGCGCGTGCGCAAGGAATACGCCTTCTTCGGTCTGCGCGAACTCCAAACGCTGACGATTACCCTATCAAATCCCGGGAGAGCGCCGGCGACGGTCGAGGGGTGGTCCATCGACCTGGGGCCCGGGCTTGGAACCGTAGAAAGCGAGCGCAAGGACAACCCCGGACTGTGGCGTGCGGCCGCGTTTCATACTCCCGCGGGAAAAACCGAGCCCGCATTCAAGGAATTCGATCTCGAGGACATCCCGTCGCGCACCGACGCGCCCTGGCTATGGGCCGGAGTCAACAACCGGTATTTTCTCGCGGCCGTGTTCGCGCCGGGACCGGATTTCGGCAAAATCGTTTATGGAACGCGGAAAGGACGGACCCGCACCCGAGGTTTTCTCGGCGGCGAAAAAATCAAAGAGGTGAAAGCGCCTTGGCTGGGCGTGGCGGTCGAGCCGGTGACGCTGTCCCCCGGACAAACCGTCACGATCGAGATTCCGTTCTACTTCGGCCCGAAGGGATATACCCAGCTTCGGGATCTTGGACACGGACTGGAGAACTCGGTTTCCTTCGGCTGGTTCAAGACCATCGGCCGCGGCACGTTGGCGGTGCTCGGCTTCTTCCACAACTTCACGAACAATTGGGGATGGGCGATCCTGCTGTTGACGGTGTGTCTGCAGGCGGTGATGTTCCCGCTCACCTATAAGCAGTACAAGTCGATGGCGATCATGAAGCGGATCCAGCCCGAGGTCACGCGGATTCAGCAAAAATGGAAAAGCGACCCGAAGCGGATGCAGTCGGAGATGATGGCCGTTTACAAGAAGCACGGCGCGAACCCGCTGGGGGGGTGTTTTCCGCTGGTCCTGCAAATGCCGATCTTCGTCGCTCTTTTCAACATGCTTCGCGGCGCCTGGGAACTCCATGGGGCTCCGTGGATCCTCTGGGTGCAGGATCTCTCCGCGAAAGATCCGTACTACGTGCTGCCGCTGATCATGGGGATGGTGATGTTCCTGCAAAACAAGCTCAACCCCCAGCCGGGCGGAGATCCGACGCAGCAGAAGATGATGACCTACATGCCCGTCATCATGACCTTCATGTTCTTGAATTTTCCCGCGGGACTGGTGTTGTATTGGCTCGTCAACAGCCTGCTGGGTTTCGCCGCGCAAACCCTCATTAAGAAGCGCATGAAAGCGTAAAGGATTTATCAGGAGGACGCATGAGTCAGGAAATCGAAACGGAAGGAAAAACCGTCACCATCGCCGTCGAGAACGGCCTGAAGGAATTGAACCTGCGCCGCGAAGACGTCGAGGTCCAGGTGCTCGAAGAGGGCAATGCCGGCTTTCTCGGCATCGGTTCGAAGCCGGCCCGCGTGCTGATCCGCTCTAAGCGCTGGACCGGCGAGGAGGGAGCCAAAACCCCCGAACGCAAACCCGCGGCCAAGCGGGAGCCGAAATCGGCGAAGCCCGTCCGCCCCGCCGCGAAGGCGGCGACGCGGCGGTCGCCCGCGCAAGCGCTTCCCGTCGACGAGGAGAAGGCCTGCGCCGAAGCGAAACGCCTGCTCGAAGAGATCCTTCGCCTGGCGGGAGTCGATGAGCCGAAGATCACCGCCGAATGGGACGTCGAACAGCACCGCGTCCACGCCGAAATCGAATCCGACGACAGCGGGCTTTTGATCGGCAAGGGCGGTCGCACGCTCGAATCCCTGCAGTTTCTCACGACCATCATCGTCGGACGCAAACTCGGCGTGCCGACCGCGATCCAGGTCGAAACCGAAGGCTACTGGAAGCGTCTGGAAGAGAAGGTCATCGCCGAAGCCGAGCGGGCCGTCTCCCAACTCAAGGAAAACGGCGGCGTTTATCGGTTCGAGCCTATGGAACCGTCGCTTCGGCGGCTGATCCACCGCACACTCGCCGACAACCCCGACGTCGAAACGGCTTCGGAAGGAGAAGGGTCCAGCCGCAAGGTCGTCGTTAAGGCCCGCCGTGCCGGGCCGAAGCCCTGACGCGCGCGGCCGACGGTATGCGCAGCCGAACCATCGTCGCGATCGCGACGCCCCCCGGCAGGGGGGCGGTCGGCATCGTCCGGGTCAGCGGGCCGCGGGCCGACGCGATCGCGCGATCGTTGACCCGCCGCGGCAAGGCCTTCGTCCCGCGAAAGGCCTCCTTGGTCCGGATTTACGACGGGGATGCGCCGCTCGACGAGGCCCTGGTCGTTTTCTTTCCCGCGAACGCCTCGTACACGGGCGAAGATTCCGTCGAATTTCAAACCCACGGGTCGCCCTACATCCTCGAACGACTTGTGGCGCTTTGCCTCGCCTCCGGCGCGCATTCCGCCGGCCCCGGAGAATTCACCCAGCGCGCGTTCCTCAACGGGCGCCTGGACCTTTCCCAAGCGGAAGCCGTCTGCGATCTGATCGCCGCGCGCACGCGCCTCTCGGCTTCGGCGGCGCTGGAACGGCTCGGGGGGGGCTTGTCCCGCCGGGTCGCGGAACTGCGCTCCTCCGTTTTGGATCTGCGGGCGCTCGTCGAAGCGAATCTCGATCACCCGGACGAGGAAATCCCGCCGCTGAGCGCCGCAGACGGAGCGGCGCGAATCGACGCGCTCCTGGAGTCCCTCGACGCGTTGGCCCGCGGCGCCGCGCGCGGTCGTCTCGAGAGTTCGGCGCGCATCGCGATCGTCGGCGCCCCCAACGCGGGCAAGTCCAGCCTGCTCAACGCGCTGCTCGGGAAGGACCGCGCGATCGTCTCCGAACGAGCGGGGACGACCCGCGACACGCTCGACGCGCCGATCGATCTCGCGGGCCTTGACGCCTCCTTGGTCGACACCGCAGGGCTTCGCACCGACGCCCGCGACCCCGTCGAACGCGAAGGCCACGCCCGCGCGCTCCGGGCGCTCGAGGGCGCGGACCTCGGCCTCGTCGTTCTCGACCGGACGCTTCCCTCCCATTCGCACGGCGCGCTGTTCGCCGCGATTGAACCGGTCCGCGCGCGCGCCGCGGCGCCGCTGATCGTCGTTTTGAATAAATCGGATTTGGAGCCGGCCCGCACGGTTCCCGCCGACCTCCCCGAATGCGCGGGCACCGTCGAACTCTCCGCGCGCTCGGGCGCCGGCGTCGCGCGTCTCGAAGCTCTGCTTTCTGCCTCGCTGCGCGTTCCCGATGGGGAAGCGGGACGCTCGGCCCTGACCACCCGGCACGCGGCGGCCTTCGCCGCCGCCGCGAAGGAACTCTCCGACGCGCGCACGATCCTCCCCGAGGACAGCGGGGAGCTCGTCGCGCTGCACCTGAGGTCCGCGCTCGACGCGCTCGACGCGATCGACGGAAAAACCACGACCGAGGACCTGCTCGGTTCGATTTTCTCCCGCTTCTGCGTGGGGAAATGAGCGCCTCCGGCCGCAGCGTTTGGAGTTGGGCGCTCTACGACTGGGCGAACTCGGCGTTCGCGACGACCGTGATGGCCGGGTTTTTCCCGCTGTTCTTCAAAGCCTACTGGGCCGACGGGGCCTCCGCGAGCACCAGCACCTTCTATCTCGGGATGGCGAACTCCGGCGCCTCGATCGTCATCGCCGCGCTGGCCCCCTTTCTCGGCGCGATCGCCGACCGCGGAAGCGCCAAGAAAGGATTTCTCTTCGCCTTCGCCGCGCTGGGCGTGGTGATGACCGGCGGGCTCTGGTTCGTCGAAAAGGGACAGTGGCAGGCCGCGCTCTGTCTGTTCGTCGCGGCGACGATCGGATTCATGGGTTCCAACACCTTCTACGACGCGCTTCTGCCGGGAGTCGCCTCGAAGCAGAGACTCGACCGGGTGTCGGCGCTGGGATTCGCGCTCGGCTACATCGGGGGGGGGCTGCTGTTCGCCTTGAACGTTCTGATGTATCTCAAACCCGCCGCCTTCGGCCTGCCCGACGGCGCGACGGCGATCCGCGTCTCGTTTCTGATGGTCGCCGTCTGGTGGGCTCTCTTCTCCATCCCGCTGATGCTGTTCGTCGAGGAACCGCGATTCGGGGAGCCGCTCCCGATCCTCGAGGCCGTCGGCGCAGGCTGGCGGCAGTTGCGCGGCACCGCGAGGGAAATCCGGGATTTGAAAGTCGTCGGACTCTTTCTCGCGGCCTACTGGCTCTACATCGACGGCGTCGACACGATCGTCCGAATGGCCGTCGACTACGGCATGGCGTTGGGCTTCCCCAGCGGGTCTTTGATCACCGCGCTGCTTCTGGTTCAGTTCGTCGCGTTTCCCGCCGCCGTCCTCTACGGCCGCATCTCCGAGCGCACCGGTCCCAAGCCCGCCATCCTCGCCGCGATCGCCGGCTACGGCGGCATCACCGTGCTCGCCTACTACATGAGCGAACGCTGGCACTTCTACGCCCTCGCGGTGCTCGTCGGGCTGTTCCAAGGGGGCATTCAGGCCATCAGCCGCAGTCTCTACGCGCGGCTGATCCCCGAAAACAAGGCCGCGGAATTCTTCGGCTTCTACAACATGCTCGGCAAGTTCGCCGCCGTCGTCGGCCCGGCGCTGATGGGAACGGTGACCTTAATCACGGGCCGCCCCCGCGTCGGAATTCTCTCCTTGCTCATCCTGTTCGCCGGGGGCGCGGCGCTGTTGTGGCGCGTTGACGTCGAGGAAGGCGAGCGTACGGCCCGGGAGAAGCTGTCCTGATGAGCTCGGCGAACGCGATTCTGACGATACTCCTCGTCTGCAACCTCCTTAAGTACGTCGACCGCCTGATTATCGCGCCCGTGCTCCCGCTCATCGGCCGCGAATTCGGCGCCAGCGACCTGCAGCTCGGCGCCGTCGCCTCCGCCTTCATGCTCGTCTACATGTTCGCCGCCCCGATCTGGGGGCTGACGATCCGCCCCGGCGGGCGGCCCCGAACGCTCGCGATCGGAGTCGCCCTGGGCGCCGTCGCCACCGCCGCGGCGGGCTTCGCCCGAACGCTGACGGCGCTGATCGCCGCGCGGGCACTTCTCGCGATCGGACAGGCCGGATTCACCGCCGCGGCTCCGTCGTTTGTCGCCGAGCAATTCCCGGAACGCGAACGCACGGCGAAGCTTTCGATCTATGAATCGGCGATCCCCGTCGGCTCGGCGATCGGGTTCGTGCTCGGAGGCTGGATCGGCCACCTCTGGGGCTGGCGGGCGGCGTTTCTCTGCGCCGCCGCCGCGACGACGGTGTTTGCGCCGATGTTGTGGAACCTGCGCGATCCGCTTCGAGAGGTCGGTCTCGACCCCGCCCGTCCGATCCCTTCGGACTATCTGCGGCTGTACCGGATTCCCAGCTACGCCGCGGCGAGCTTCGCGCAGGCGGCGCTGACCTTTGCGATGGGGGGGCTCGCGATCTGGATTCCGACCTTTCTTTTCCGAGAGCACCAGATGAGCGTTTCCGCCGCCGGGATCGTCTTCGGCGCGGTCACCGTCCTGGGGGGACTCACCGGGGCCCTGGCCGGCGGTCGGCTTGCGACCCGTCTGCGGCGCCGCACGGCGGGGGCCGACTTTCTCGTTTCCGGCGCGGGCCTGCTCGCCGCGCTGCCGCTGGGCTGGGCGGCGCTGTTCGCGTCGTCGAAACCCGCGGCCCTCGTCTTGTTCTTCCTTTGCGAAGCGTGTATCTTCCTTCATATGGGACCGCTCGACTCGATTCTCGTAGCCGTCGTTCCGGCCGGCCGCCGCGCGCTCGGTTTCGCCGCGAACATTTTCGTGATCCACGCCTTCGGAGACGCCCTCAGCCCCGCGATCATCGGACTCGCCTCGGACGTCTTCAGTCTGCGCCGCGCCCTCGCCGGAGCGCTCTGCTCGGTCGCCGTCGGCGCGGCGCTCTGCTTTTGGGGCGCCGCCCGTCTTGAACGCGATTCGGACTCGGCGCGGAGGTCCGCGCATGCGTAGCGCCGCCCAATTCGGCTTCGATTTCATACGGCGCCCGAGCCGGGCGATGGATTTCGTCGAACGCGATCCCCGCGCCGCCCTCGGCGCCGCCGCCGGGGTCTACGCCCTCTACCTCGTCACCGCCGCGCTCTTCTACACCCTCAAGCCCGACGGGTTTCCGCCCCCGGTGCCCGGCGCTCCGCCGGAGATCGCCGAGCGCGGACTGTGGTTCTGGGCGGGGGTGCAGCTGTGGTCCCCGGTGCTGCTCGCCGTGTGGATCGCCGCCTCCGGCTGGTTCGGCCGCCTGCTCGGCGGAGGAAGACTCGCGCTGCGATTGCCGGCCGCCGTCTTCACCGCGGCGATCCCGCTGCTGCTCTTCGTCGTCTACAACAACTCCGCGATGCCCCGCTGGGGGTTCGGCCTGTCCTGGCTGGCGCTGGGGGCGCTGATGATTCCGGGGTTTCGGCGCGTTTCGAGGGAGGACTGGCTCCGGCTGAGCGCGTCTCTGGCCGGACTGCACGCCTGCGCGATCGTCCTGCTGCTGCCCTTTTCCTTGGCCGTGGCCGCGCGCTCGCCGCTCGCCTACAACACCGTCGAGATGGCGATGCTGCTGTGGGTGCTCGCCCTCGCGTCCTACGCGGTCCGCCGCGTGCTCGGCGTGCCGACCGCGCGGGCGTTCGCGGCGGTGTTTCTCTCTTTGCTCGCCCAGATCCTTTTTGTTTTCTCGATGCACTCGCTGGGTCTCTTGCCCAAGGAGGTTCTCAAGGCGCTGATGGCCGCCTGAGAAAGAACCGATGCCCTTCGAACATCCGACCCGCTACGACGTCCTCGTGATCGGCGGGGGCCACGCCGGCTGCGAAGCCGCGCTCGCCGCCTCGCGGCTCGGGGCGCGGTCCTTGCTGCTCACGCAAAACCTCGACACGATCGCCCAAATGTCCTGCAACCCCTCGATCGGGGGCGTCGCCAAGGGACACCTCGTCCGCGAAATCGACGCGCTCGGCGGCTCGATGGCGGTCGTCACCGATGAGACCGGGCTGCACTTCCAGACGCTCAACGCGTCGAAAGGCCCGGCGGTGCGCTCCCCGCGCGTGCAATGCGACAAGAAGGCGTACCAAAGCGCGATGAAGCGAACGGTCGAAGGCGCGCCCGGTCTCGACGCGAAGCAGGACGAGGCGGCGGCATTGCTTTTCGAAGGAAGCCGCCTCTGCGGCATCGAGACCCGACGCGGCGTGCGCTACCGCGCGGGCGCCGTGATCGTGACCACCGGGACCTTTCTGCGCGGCGTCGCCCATGTCGGGCTCGACCACTTTCCGGCCGGGCGCGCGGGGGAGGCTCCCGCCGAAGGTCTCTCTCGCGGACTGAAATCTCTCGGCTTTGAAATCGGGCGTTTTAAAACCGGCACCCCGATGCGCCTTCACTCGGACTCCATCGATTACTCGAAATGCGAGGAACAGGCGCCTCCGAAACGCCCTCGACCCGTCTCCCATCGGACCGCCTCCCTGAACGTCGAACAACTCTCCTGCTGGATCACCTATACCAACGAGGAAACGCACCGGATCATCGGGGAAAACCTCGACCGCTCCCCGCTCTACTCGGGCAAGATCCGCGCGCTCGGGCCGCGCTACTGCCCGTCGATCGAGGACAAGGTGGTCAAGTTTCCGGAGAAGCCGCGCCATCAGCTTTTCCTGGAACCGGAGGGACGGGCCACGAAAGAGGTGTACGTCAACGGCCTGTCGACGAGCCTCCCGGAAGACGCGCAAGCGGCGTTCGTGCGCACCGTGCCGGGACTGGAACGCGCCGAGATCATGCGTCCGGGCTACGCGATCGAGTACGACTTCTGCCCGCCGACCCAGCTTCGCTCCACCCTTGAGACCAAAACGGTCGACGGCCTCTATTTCGCCGGCCAGATCAACGGCACGACCGGTTACGAGGAAGCCGCCGCGCAGGGCTTGATCGCCGGAATCAACGCCGCGCTGCGCGCGCGCAAAGCGGAGCCGTTTTTGCTCCGCCGCGACGAAGCCTATGTCGGCGTTTTGATCGACGATTTGGTGACCAAGGGCGTCGACGAACCCTACCGGATGTTCACGGCCCGCGCCGAACACCGTCTTCTCCTGCGCGCCGACAACGCCGACCTGCGGCTCATGCCGAAAGGGCGCGCCTTGGGCCTGATCGACGACGCGCTGTGGGAACGCTTCGAACGCTACCGGGCCGCGCTTGAAAACGGCGCGGGCGGCGACCCTCAAGACGCCGACCTCGCCCCGTGGTCGGGCGAGGCTCTCGCCCGCCAACGCGAGGCGTGCGCGCTTTACGCCCCCTATATCGAACGCGAACGCGAACAGATCGCCGCGCTGCGAAGCATGGAAAGCGCGGCGCTTCCCGACGATTTCGATTACGCCGCCGTCCCGATGCTCACCGAAACCCGGTTAAAATTGTCCCGCATCCGGCCGCGAAGCCTGGGACAGGCGGGGCGCGTGCCCGGCGTCACGCCGGCGGATCTGCAGATGCTCGCGGTCTGGATGAAGCGCGCGCTTGCGGCGGGCGCGGGGGGCGGCGCGTGAAGACGATCACCAAGGAACTCCGGGAGGAGGGAGAACGCTCCCTCTCCGCGTGGGGGGTCGAACTCGATTCCACCGCCTGGGAACGCCTCGACGCGTATGCCTCCGACGTCCTGGAGCACAACAAACGCACGAATCTGACGGCGGCCCGCACCCCGGAGGAACTCTTCCGGCGGCACCTGCTCGACGCGTTGGCCGCCAAGGCCGTCCTTCGCGGAAACTCGCCGCGTCTCCTGGATGTCGGCTGCGGCGGGGGATTCGTCGGCATATGCCTGAAAATCGCGCTTCCCAACGCGCGGGTCACTTTGCTGGAATCGGTGTACCGGAAGATCGGGTTTCTCAACTGGACGACGGCGCGGCTCAAGCTCGGCGGCATCGAAGTGCGTCACGCGCGGGCGATTTCCGACGACGGGGCGTGGCAGCCGCTCGGCTCCGGCGGGGCCCAAGGGGTCCCCCAGAAACCGACGCCGTTCGACGCGGTGCTGGCGCGCGCGCTCGCCCCGCTTCCGGAGGCGAAACGACTGACGCTGCCGTTCGTCGCGGCGGGGGGAAGCGCGATCCTCTACCAAAGCGACCGATCTCCGGGGGCGTTCGCGTACCGCTTGCCGGGTGAAGACAAAGATCGTTATTTGGCTCTGTTTCCCAAGGAGAAGCAACGCTCATGAATCTGCTCAATCTCTATTTCACGCCGTTCGCCACCTCGCTGGTGCTCGTCGCCATTTACTTCTCCGAACCCGACACGCTCACGAAGTACTGGTCGTTCGGGATCCTCGGACTCTCCTTGGTCGTCAACCACTGGTTCTCGAAAAACACCTATCGCTTCATCGGGTGGGCGCAGCAGCTCAAATTGGTCCAGGTTTGGCTGACCTTTCTGTGGTCGGCCGCTTTGTCCTACCTGCTGATGCCGTACTGGGCCCCGATGTGGCTGCTTTTGACCATGCCCCCCGTCACCGCGGCGATGTACCAAAGCAAGTTGAAGACCCTCGCCACCGGCCTCATCTGCGGAGCGTCTTTGTTGGGACTCTACTATCTGCGCCAACGCTCGGTCGGTCTGCCCCTGGGAGAACAGTTCTGGGCGATGGCCTTCGTGCAGGCCGCCTTCATCCCCGTGCTGGGCGTCTTCGTCCACGCCCTCGCCGAAACCGCGCTGCGCATGCGCGACATCGGCCGCTAACAGGCATTGATTTTCGCCGCCAGGCGAGTACACTTCTAGAGGAGAGCCGGACCCGAATCCATGGACATTCTGATCAAACTCCGCGTCCTTTTATGGACGATGGTGCTCGCCTTATGGGGACTGATGATCTATCAGTTCCTGGGCGAGGAATCGAATCCGAAAGACAGCATGCGCTGGGTCTCCTCCCGGGTCGCGGTCGACGCGCTGGAGGAACTGCCCGATCTCGAATCCTTGCCTAAGATTCCGATGGACGAGCTGTTCTCGTCCACCGAACAAGACGACCTGACCCCGACTCACGCCGGAGGCGCGATCACGCCCGACGGCGGCCCGCGACCCGCCTCGGCGCCCGTCGTCGCGTCCTTGCCCAAGCCGGCGCGGCAAACGCCGTTTCCCGCGGCGAAGCCGATGCCCAAGGAACTGCGCATCGCGCCCGCGAAATCCTACCGCGGCGTCGCTCCGGAAAAGGAACGCACGGCGCCCGGCCGCTCGCTGGGAGAAACGCCGGTCCGACCGGTCCCGCAGCCGCCCCGTCGTCCTCCCGAGGCCGCGTCGCCCGGCGCGCCCAAGGGGTTCGTCAAGATCCAAAACGAGCACTTCGTGATTTTCTCTCAAGGACAGGCGCCCTCCCAGGAATTCGTCGAGACGCTCGAAGACCTGCACGAGAACCTCATGAAGGATCTCGCGTCGTTCTCCCCGTGGGCGCGCAATGAAAAGGTGTCGGTCTTTTTGTTCCGCGATCAGGAGAGCTACCAAAAGGTCACCGGCCGCCCGTCGTGGTCCGGCGGGGCCAGTTCCGTGAAGCGCCGCAAGATTTACGTCTACGCGAGCGAGGAACTCGTCGGCATCCTCGCGCACGAACTCACGCACATTTATTTCGACAGCTTCTTCCTCGCCGGAAAGGAAAGCCCGCTATGGCTTTCCGAAGGGATGGCGACCCTCGTGCAAACCGAACGCGGCCTCGCCGCGCCCAACTGGCTGCGCGGAAACCTCGATACGCTGCGCGCGGGGGGAGGCTACGACCTGCGCGATCTGATGCGCGTCGACTCCACCGGCGGCGCGAAGGACAACGAGGTGCGCTTGTGGTACACGCAAGCCTACAGCGTCGTCCGCTTCATGATCCGCACGCAGCGGCGGGCATCCTTCTACAAGTTCTGCCGCGCGATGCGCGACGGCGCAAGGCCGAAGACCGCGCTCTACCGCGCCTACGGCATGCCGTTCAACAGCCTGCACGCGCTCGAATACGCCTGGCGCCACCAAGTCGAACAGGGCTGACGCCGCCTCTATAGGAATTCCCAATAGCGTCCTCTAAAAGGGGGGCGCGTTTTTATTCGGGAAGCGCGTTTTTATTTTCCCCTTGACAGGAGAGAGACGCGTCCGTATACTCACGGCGTGGGGAAAAGTGGGGCGGAGTGGTAGAAAGTGGGGATATCGGTAACCATAGGACAATATGACTACACCCTCGATACGAAAAATCGATTGGTGGTCCCACCTAGCTACCGGGAGGCTTTGGTCCGGGAGAACGGCTCCCACTTTTTCGTTACCACTGCCCTTGGAGATGATCCTTGCCTTTGGTTCTTTCTCCCCTCGCAATGGGAGAAGCTGCTCGAGGACTTCAACGAGCAGACGAAGCACATCAAGGATAAGTCGCAGGTCCGGGCGGCCCGCGTGAAGATCTTCGGCAGCGCGTCGCAGGTTCAGGCGGACGAACAGGGACGCATCCTCGTCCCGCACAATTTGAAGGAGTACGCGAAGCTCAAGAAGGACGTCGTGATCGTGGGGGCGGGGAACAAGGCGGAGATTTGGGACGACTCGAAGTTCCAGAGGTTCTCCAAAACGAAGGCGGACCCGGCGATGACGAAGCTCGCTAAAGATTTGGACCTCTAAGATGACGGCAACCTTGACCATGGAAGAACACTACACGCACGACTCGGTCCTCCTCCGGGAGGTCGTTGATTTGCTCGTGACCGACCGCGACGGCGTATATCTCGACGGAACGGTCGGACTCGGCGGTCACGCCGAAGCCATTTTGCAAACCCTTTCGGCCCAGGGGAAACTCCTCGGCACGGACATGGATCCGGAGGCGCTCGAACGCTCGACGGAGCGTTTAATGCCCTTCGCCGGCCGCTCGCGGCTCGTCCGTGCCAATTTCCGCAACCTGGGCCAAGTTTTAGACGCCGAAGGCGTCTCACTGTTGTCGGGAGCCTTGTTCGACCTCGGAGTCTCCTCTCTCCAGTTGGATAAGGCCTCCCGTGGTTTCGCGCTTCGGCTCGAAGGCCCGCTGGACATGCGCCTCGACCCCGCAAGCAAATTGACGGCGGCGCGCATCTGCAACGAGTGGCCGGCCGAACAGATCGAACTGCTGCTCCGGGAATACGGAGAGGAACGGGCGGCCAAGCGCATCGCCCGCCTGATCGTGGATTGCCGCAAGCAGACGCCGTTCGCCTCGACGCTGCAGTTGGCCGAACTGATCGAGAAGCGCCTGCCCCGGCAGGGGAAGATCCACCCGGCCACGAAGACCTTCATGGCGCTTCGCATCGCGGTGAACCAAGAACTCGAAAATTTGACCCGCGGCATCGAATCGGTGGTCGCCCGAATTGCTCCGGGGGGACGCATCGCGGTGATCTCGTTTCATTCTCTCGAAGACCGCATCGTCAAAAACCTTTTCCGGTCGCTCGCCGAACACGGCGATGTGCGGCCGATCACCGCTTCTCCTGTGTCTCCGGGCGAGGACGAACTGGGGAGAAATCCCCGGGCCCGGAGCTCTAAACTCCGCGTCGTAGAGAGGACCGCATGAACCAAAACAAGATGCCGCGCAGCGCCATGCACTTCCTCACCTCGAGACAACAGGGTCTCAGCCTCAAGCCGACCGCGTCGCCCAACGCCGGGTACGTGTGGCGGCGGGTGTTTCTCAAAGGAGAGCGCCGCAAAGAGAACTAGGCACGATCTGGTGGGCACCTACTCGGCGGGGTGCCTGCCGATTTCAAAGGGAGGGGCGCGATGCCCCTCCCTCCCTTTCGGAAGTACGAAGTGAGGCGATGAACGAATTCAAATCCTGGATCCTGGCGGCCGCGGCCTTGGCCTTCCTGTTTCTCACCGAACAGGTTCAGGCGACCCGTATGGGCTACGAACTCGGCAGCGCGCGATCGCAACTGAGCGGTCGACGCGACCGCGTCGCCTACCTGAGGCTGCAAATCGAAAGTCTTGAGGCCCCGGAAAAGCTCGCCGAGGCGGCGCGCAGACGCCTCAAGATGCGCCCGCCGGCGCCCGAGACCCTCGTGGTTTTGGGTTCCGAAGTCGACCGCCCGCTCCAAGCGCGGGCAAGCAAACGGCCGGGCCTCTTCATAGCCCCCATGGCGTCCGGCACAGCGGGGCTCCGCCCCGCCGGCGAGGAGAGCTTTAAACTAAGCCGCCTCGTCCCGTAACATGCGCCCGTCTTTTCGCCTGCACTTAGCCCTGTTCCTGTGCTTGGCGCCGCTTGTCCCGATCGTCGCCCGGCTGTTTTACCTCCAAACCGTCCGTTCCGACGCCCTCAGCGAACGCGTCGCCCATTCCACCGAGCGCAGCGCGCTCGTGATCGTTCCGCGGGGGAGAATTCTCGACCGGAACGGCCGCATTTTGGCCCAATCGCTTCCGGCCTGGTCGGGCTTCCTGGACCTGAAAGTTTTGCCGGAGGACGCGCGTACCCGTAACGAGACGATCGCTCGGATCGTGGAGACCCTGTCGCTCGACGCGCGGGAATTGAAATCCCGGATGAATACGACGCGCAGAACGATCTGGCTCAAACGGAAAATGACCCTCGACGAAGTTCAACGGCTCAAGGCGCTTTCGATTCCGGCCGTCGGCGTGCACGCGGACGAACGGCGCTACTATCCCAACGAGGGCCTCGCGCGCTCTTTGCTCGGCTTCGTCCGCTCCGACGGGGGCGGTCTCGCGGGGATTGAATACGAATTCAACCGGGCCCTCATCGGAAAAGCGATCGAGGTTCAACTGACGCGCGACGGCGCGGGCAGGCCCATCGCCGGGTCCGCGGAAACCGACCGCCGGCCCCCCGCGGATCTGATTCTTTCAATCGACCGCACCGTTCAGTTCTTCGCCGAAGAGGCCCTCGACGAAGGGATGCGCAAAACCCGCGCCGGGTCGGGCATCGTCATCGTGCAGGATCCCGCGACGGGAGAGATTCTCGCCCTTGCCGAGCGTCCCAACGATCCCAAGCGCACCGCCTCGGTTCAAGACGTCTTCGAGCCCGGGTCCACCTTCAAGATCGTCACGGCCGCGGCCGCGCTGGAGGAGGGCGCGGTCAAGCCCGAGGAACTGATCAACTGCGAGAACGGACTTTGGCAATTGTCCCCGAGAGTCACGATCAAGGACCACGAAAAGAAGAAGATGCTGACGCTCACCGAGATCATCCAGCATTCCTCGAATATCGGCACCGCGAAGCTCGGTCTGCGCCTGGGACCGCAGCGCTTCGTCGAATACTGCCGGCGATTCGGCTTCGGGTACAAAACCGGCGCGCCGCTCCCGGGGGAAAGCGCCGGAATCCTCCCGCCGGTGAAGGGAATGCGCGAGGTGAAATTGGCCAACGCCGCGTTCGGCCAAGGGATAGCCGTCACCGCGCTTCAGTTGATCGGAGCCTTCTCGGCGATCGCCAACGGGGGAACCTTGATGGAGCCCCGGCTGGTGCTGCGCTCCTCGGGAGAAGCCGACCGCCCAGCGGTGAGTCTGCGCCCGATCGCCCATCCGGCGACGGTCGCCAAACTGCGCCGGATGCTCGAACTCGTGGTCGAATCGGGAACCGGACTTCCCGCGGCGGTCGCGGGCTATTCCGCCGCGGGGAAAACGGGCACCGCCGAGAAAGTCGACCCCCAAACCCGGCGGTATTCCACGACCGATTACATCGCCTCCTTCGTCGGCTATATCCCCGCCCGCAAGCCCCGCTTCACGATTCTCGTGCTGATCGATTCCCCGCGCGTCGGCGAATACGGGTCCGAGGTCGCCGCGCCGATTTTCGCGGACATCGCCCGCAAGCTCCTCGCGCATTTCGCGGTGGCCCCCGACCGTCCGCTGCCGCTGCGATGGGAAGGAGAGCCCAAAAACCGGAACAAGCCCGCCGCCCCGCACAATCGCCCTCGCAGCCCCCGTAAAACTCCTTCCGGACCGCTTCCGGCCTCCCGACCGCTGCCGCGTCCGAGCTTCCTTCAGCCCGCCCGCGTGAGTACCGCCGACGACGCCGGGAGATCCGCGTGAACCTGCGGGAACTCCTCTTTGGCGTGGACGCCGTCTACACGGCGGGGGATTTGGACGCGGAAATCCGCGCGGCTTCTCTCGACTCCCGAAAAGCGGAACCCGAGTCTTTGTTCTTCGCGCTCCCCGGCGATAAGACCGACGGGAACCGCTTCATCCGCCAAGCCGTTTCGAAAGGGGCGGCCGCGATCATCAGCGAACTAAAGCCGCCGCCGGCGCCGGTTTCCCTGTCGCGTCGGGACGCGCCGGGCCGCGCCGTTGCGTGGATTCAGGTCGCGGACGTTTTTTCGGCCATGGGAACGATCGCCGCGACCTTTTACGGCGACCCCTCCGCTTCGATGACGCTCGTCGGCGTCACCGGCACGAACGGAAAAACGACGACCACCCATTTTTTGGAATCGATCTTTTCCCGCGCGGGCCACCCGCCCGGGGTGCTCGGCACCGTCGGGCACCGCGCGCGCAAACGAATCATGGAGCCGGCGGTGAACACCACGCCGTTTTCCCTCGACGTCCACCGCCTCCTGGCGCGCATGAAGGAACAGGGCGTCACCCACGCGGCGATGGAGGTCTCGTCGCACGCGCTGGCGACCCAGCGGGTCGACTCGGTCCATTTCGACGCGGCGGTGATCACGAATTTTCAAACGGACCATCTGGACTTTCATAAGAACCGGGACGCCTATTTCGAGGCGAAGGCCCGCCTCTTCGAGATTCTCGAGCGGGCGGACGCCGCGAAGTCACGCCGGCTGGCGATTCTCAATCGCGACGATGAAAGCTGGCCGAAGCTGCGCCGCCGCGCCCTCGACGTCCGGGCGAAAACCTACGGCGCGCATGAAGGCTCCGACTACCGCATTCTGGGACTCACCGCCACGGTCGAGGGAACGGCCTTCCGGTTGAAAACCCCTACCGGAGAATTTGCGTGCCGCCTCGCGCTGCTCGGGGACTACAACGCCTACAACGCCGCCGCCGCCGCCGCGACCGCGCTCGAGCTGGGAATCTCGCCGCAGCGCGTCTATGAAGGACTCGCCGACCTCGAACGGGTTCCGGGCCGGCTCGAGAGCGTCGACGCGGGTCAGGGATTTCTCGTGGTCGTGGATTACGCCCACACCACCGACGCCCTCGCGTCGACCTTGGCGGCGCTGCGCGCCATGCCCCATCGCAAGCTCATCACCGTTTTCGGCTGCGGGGGAAACCGCGACCGAACGAAGCGAGGGCCGATGGGAGTCGCGGCGTGTGAAGGCGGCGACCTGGCGATCGCGACCTCCGACAATCCGCGGACGGAAGAACCGATGGCCATCCTCCGGGAAATCGAGGCCGGAATACGCGAAAAAGCGCTGGAAAATTATAGAATCATTCCAGATAGGAGGGACGCGATTTTTGAAGCGGTCAAGCTGGCGCATGAAGGCGACATCCTGCTCATCGCGGGGAAGGGGCACGAAACCACGCAAACCCTCCGCGACCAGACGATTCACTTCGACGACCGGGAAACCGCTCGCGAAGCGCTCAAGGCTCTCGGCCGATGCTAGCGGGGCGGAAGCCCCGCTGTGCCGGCCTTCGTCGGGGTTATAAAGACGGCAGGCCTAGCGGGGCGGAAGCCCCGCTGTGCCGGCCT